>OERS01000208.1_pt1 | contig 11940 bp, 9 predicted proteins | sample 1540071 | NCBI WGS metagenome assembly OERS01 (sample SAMEA3891878, study PRJEB23780) | metagenome | biome: terrestrial biome; feature: animal house; material: Caecal content | place: Italy | collected 2015-05-05 | reverse complement strand
CGGCAAAGCAGTCCTCCCCCAGGCCCAGCACCAGGCCCAGCCCAAAGGGGCACAGCTGCCCGTACAGCACCGCCCACCCGGCGGCAAGGCCGGCCGCCAGGCCGCCCAGCTGCCGCAGGGCCGCGCGGCCCCGCCCCCGGCGGATGAGCGCCTCGGTCCCGTCCTGGATGCGCACCGGCAGCGGGCTGCTGCCCGGCCCAAAACCCACAAAACTTTTTTCCATACACTTTGCCCCCTGTTCTCTGTCATGTCCGGCCCGGCCTGTGCATATACTGTAGCAGGGCCGGGCCGCGCTTTTTGCCGCAGAAAGCAGGAACGACCCAAACAGGCAAAAGAAGTGCAAAAGACCCCTGCAAGGCCGTTTTTTGGCCGTGCAGGGGTCCTTTTTTGTGCAATGGGCGGGTTTATGCCCTTATTCCTGCGCCGCGGCGCGGAGCCGGTCGATGGCGGTGCGCAGCCGCTGGACGGTCTTGTCCCGGCCCATCATGCAGGCCAGGTCCACGCCGCCGCCGGGGGTGCGCTGCTTGCCCGACAGGGCGATGCCCAGGGGGTACAGCAGCCAGCCGTTCTTGTGCTCCATCCGCTCGGCCAGAGCCTTGCAGGCGTCGAACAGGCCGTCCCGGTCGCCGTAGTCGGTGCCCTCGTCCGAGAGCAGCAGCTCCAGGGCGGTGAGGGCCTCCAGGGCGGAGGCCGGGGTGGTCTTTTGCTTTTTGTTGGCGTACAGGCTCAGGTCGTAGTCGGGCAGGGCGTCGAAAAAGTCGATCTGGGGCGGGATGTCGCTGAACATCTCGCACCGGGGCTGAAGGTTGGCGCACAGCAGCTCCTTGTTGATGGGGCAGTGGACGACGCTGTCGATCCAGGGCTCGGCCTTCCGGCGGAACTCCTCGGGGGAGAGGCGGCGGATATACTCGGCGTTGATCGCCCGCAGCTTGAGGGGGTCGAAGATGGCCGGGGACTTCGAGATGCCCGCCGGGTCCCAGATGCGGACCAGCTCGGGCAGGGAGAAGATCTCCTGCTCGGCGTACTCGCCCTTCGGGCTCCAGCCCAGCAGGCAGATATAGTTCAGGATGGCCTGGGGCAGGCAGCCCTTGGCGATCAGGTCCTGGTAGCTGGCGTCGCCGTTGCGCTTGGACAGCTTGTTCTGGGCGTCCTTCATCACCGGGGGGCAGTGGATATAGACCGGGATCTCCCAGCCGAACGCCTCGTACAGCAGGTTGTACTTGGGGGTGGAGGACAGGTACTCGCTGCCGCGGATCACATGGGTGATCCCCATCAGGTGGTCGTCCACCACGTTGGCAAAGTTGTAGGTGGGCATCCCGTCGCTCTTGATCAGGATCTGGTCGTCCATCTCGCTGTTGTTCACCTCGATGTGGCCGTAGACCAGGTCGTCAAAGCTGGTGACGCCGGTGCGGGGGATCTTCTGCCGGATGACGTAGGGCTCCCCGGCGGCCAGGCGGCGGCGCACCTCCTCGGCGGGCAGGTCGCGGCAGCAGCCGTCGTAGTGGGTCATCTCGCCCCGGGCCCGCTGCTCGGCGTGGAGGGCGTCCAGCCGCTCGCTGGTGCAAAAGCAGTAGTAGGCCTTGCCGTCCGCCACCAGCTGTTCGGCATACTGCTTGAACAGGCCCATCCGCTCGCTCTGGACATAGGGGCCCACCGGGCCGCCCACATCGGGGCCCTCGTCCCACAGCAGGCCGGCCTCCCGGCAGGTGTCGTAGATCACGTCCACCGCACCCTCCACATAGCGCTCCTGGTCGGTGTCCTCGATGCGCAGGATGAAGGTGCCCCCGGCGTGCTTGGCCGTCAGGTAGGCGTACAGGGCGGTGCGCAGGTTGCCCACGTGCATATACCCCGTGGGGGACGGGGCGAAGCGGGTACGTACTTTCTGTTCCATGGTCTATCTCCTCTATCCGCAGGCTGCAAAACAGCGTTCTCACACAAAGAGTTGTGTCCAGACCGTGGCGCTTGCCGTCCGGCCTGGACGTTCCGATACATAGTTTACCCGCTCGGGGGGCGTTTGTCAATCATTCCCGGGGGCAAGTGGCGGTTTCCCCTTGACAAAACCATTATAGATGAATACAATAGCACAAGGAGCCGCGACGGCGCGGCATCGGCCTGCGCCGGACGACAGCTTTTTACGCAGCCTCAAGACCCGGTATCCCGCAAGGATGCCGGTTTTTTTGTGGCAAGAAGGGTTTTTGGGAAAAGGAGAACGATCCAAATGAAAAAGATGAAAGCATTGGCCCTGGGCCTGGCCGCCATCATGCTGGCCGGCCTGACGGCCTGCGGCGGCAGCACCGCCGCTTCGGATGTGCCCGACGGGGACGGCGACCCCTCCACCCTGACGGTGGCCATGGAGTGCGCCTACGCCCCCTACAACTGGACCCAGACCGACGACTCCAACGGCGCGGTGCAGATCCGTGATTCCAGCGACTACGCCTACGGCTACGACGTCATGATGGCCAAGAAGATCGCCGAGGCCCTGGGCCAGGAGGTCCAGATCGTCAAGCTGGACTGGGACAGCCTGGTGCCCGCCGTCATGAGCGGCGACGTGGACTGCGTCATCGCCGGCCAGTCCATCACCAGCGAGCGGGCCCAGCAGGTGGACTTTTCGGACCCCTACTACTACGCCTCCATCGTCACCCTGGTGAAGAAGGACAGCCCCTACGCTTCCGCCGCCAGCGTGGCCGACCTGGCCGGCGCCACCTGCACCAGCCAGCTGGGCACCATCTGGTATGACATCTGCCTGCCCCAGATCGAAAACGCCAACATCCTGCCCGCCCAGGAGACCGCCCCCGCCATGCTGGTGGCCCTGGACAGCGGCGCCTGCGACATCGTCGTCACCGACCGGCCCACCGCCCAGGCGGCGCTGGTGGCCTACCCCGACTTCCAGCTGCTGGACTTTGGCGGCGGCGAGGGCGACTTCGAGGTCAGCGAGGAGGAGATCAACATCGGCATCTCCCTGAAGAAGGGCAACACCGCCCTGAAGGACGCCATCAACGAAGTGCTGTCCACCATGACCACCGACGACTACAACGCCATGATGGACCAGGCCATCGAGGCCCAGCCCCTGAACCAGGGCTGACGCCCTGCGGGGGCAGCCCCGTTTTGCCCCTGTCCGTGTCCCGCCCGCCCTGGGCGGGACCTGTTTTGCCAAGCTGCTGCATCCGGCCGGGACGCAGCGTTTCAACGGACGTACCAAAGGAGTACCCATGACCACATTTTTGAACGAGTGCGCCTTCCTGCTGCAGAAGTACGGCGTATCTTACCTGCGGGGCGCTGGCACCACCCTGCTGCTGGCGCTGGTCGGCACCCTGGCGGGCTGCCTGATCGGCTTTGCGGTGGGCACGCTGCAGACCATCCCCATCGACCCCCACCGCGACCCCCTGTACAAGCGCATCCCCCTGCGGGCGCTGCGGGTGCTGCTGCGGTGCTACGTCGAACTGTTCCGCGGCACCCCCATGATGATCCAGGCCGTCTTTATCTATTACGGCCTGATGCAGGTCTTTAACATCCACCTGGAGATGTGGACGGCAGGCTTCCTGATCGTCTCCATCAACACCGGCGCGTACATGGCCGAGACGGTCCGGGGCGGCATCGTCTCCATCGACCCCGGCCAGACCGAGGGCGCCATGTCCATCGGCATGACCCACTGGCAGACCATGCTCCACGTCATCATGCCCCAGGCCCTGCGCAACATCGTGCCCCAGATCGGCAACAACTTTATTATCAACATCAAGGACACCTCGGTGCTGTCGGTCATTTCGATCACCGACCTGTTCTTTGTCCACAAGAGCGTGGTGGGCGCCCAGTATACCTATTTTGAGAGCGCCACCATCGTCATGCTGATCTATCTGACCATGACCCTGGTGTCCAGCTATCTGCTGCGCCTGTGGGAGAAAAAGCTGGACGGCCCCCAGAACTACGATCTGGACACCACCGACACCCTGGCCTACACCAGCGGGATGTACAACGCCCCGGACCCGGACCACAAGTCCCAGAATCTTGACATGAAGGAGGGCGCCAGCCATGTCTGAACCGATCATTGAAGTGCGCCACCTCTCCAAGAGTTTCGGCACCCACGTGGTGCTGCGGGATGTGGACTTTACCGTCAAACCGGGAGATGTCACCTGCGTCATCGGCGCGTCGGGGTCGGGCAAGTCCACCCTGCTGCGCTGCATCAACCTGCTGGAGACCCCCACGGCGGGCTCCATCCTCTTCCACGGCCAGGACATCATGGCCAAGGGCTTCGACCCCTGCGGCTACCGGGCCCGGGTGGGGATGGTGTTCCAGTCTTTCAACCTGTTCAACAACATGACCGTGCTGGAAAACTGCACCGCCGGCCTGCGCTATGTCCTGCACCAGGACAAGGAGACGGCCAAGGCCACCGCCCTGTCCAACCTGGAAAAAGTGGGCATGTCCCCTTACATCCATGCCCGGCCCCGGCAGCTGTCCGGCGGCCAGAAGCAGCGGGTGGCCATCGCCCGGGCCCTGTCCATGCAGCCGGAGGTGCTGCTGTTTGACGAGCCCACCTCGGCCCTGGACCCCCAAATGGTGGGCGAGGTGCTGTCGGTCATGCGCAAGCTGGCCGCCGGCGGCCTGACCATGATCGTGGTGACCCACGAGATGGCCTTTGCCCGGGACGTGTCCAGCCATGTGGTCTACATGGCCGACGGGGTCATCGCGGAAGAAGGCGCCCCCGCCGACATCTTCGACCACCCCCGGAACCCCAAGACGGTGGAGTTCCTCAGCCGCTTCCGGGAGCGCTGAGCCCCCGCACACAAAGCGCCCCCGGCTGTGCAAACAGCCGGGGGCCTTGTCATTTTATGTCGGTTCTGGTATGCTACAGATAAGGGTGCTGCCGATAAACGGCAAGCGGTATCCCCCTGGTCAGGTCTGACTCGATCGGGGGCGCTTCTTGCCCTCCGATCGCATGAAAGGAGGGCTTGGCTTATGGTTACTTATTCCGATCTCATCCAGATTGGCATTCTGATCGTTGGCCTTCTTAGCCTGTTTGTACAGATCACTAAGAAATAAAAGAAGTAACCGCCATAGTTTCCAGCTCGTGCGGTTACTTCTGTGACCGATCGGGGGGACTACCGTTTGTCCGGCAGCACCCGTTTCTGTAAAAAGTATAGCGCAAACGCCGCTTTTTGTCAAGACGCCTCTCGCCCACACTTGCGGGCTGGAGGCGCTTTTTGCATGGCAAATCAGTACAGCTTTGCGCCGGCGGGGATGTGGTCGTCCACCAGCAGCAGGTGCAGCTTCTCGGCGCCCAGCTCGTGGTGCACCGCCGAGATCAGCATCCCGCAGGAGTCGATGCCCATCATCTTGCGGGGGGGCAGGTTGGTGATGGCGATGGCCGTCTTGCCCACCAGCTCCTCCGGCTCGTAATAGGCGTGGATGCCGCTGAGGATCACCCGGTCGGTGCCGGAGCCGTCGTCCAGGACGAACTGCAGCAGCTTTTTGCTCTTGGGCACCGCGCTGCAGGCCTTGATCTTGACGGCCCGGAAGTCGGACTTGGAGAAGGTCTCAAAGTCCACCATGTCCTCGAACAGGGGCTCGATCTCCACGTGGGAGAAGTCGATGGGCTCCGCTGCGGCGGGGGCGGACGCCGCTTCCGCCGCCGGGGCCTCGGGCTGGGCCGGGGCGGCCTCGGGGGCCTTCTCCGGCCGGGAGGCGGCCGGCCCGTCCAGGGGCTTCATGGTGGGGAACAGCAGCACGTCCCGGATGGAGGCCGAGTCGGTCAGCAGCATGACCAGCCGGTCGACCCCGAAGCCCAGGCCGCCCGTGGGGGGCAGGCCGTACTCCAGAGCATTGACGTAGTCGTAGTCCACCTGGGCCTTGCAGCCGGGCTCCAGGGCCTTGCGCTCGGCCACCTGGCGCTCGAAGCGGTCCTTCTGGTCGATGGGGTCGTTCAGCTCGCTGAAGGCGTTGCCGTACTCGGTGCAGTCGATGAAGTATTCAAACCGCTCGGTGAAGGCGGGGTCGTCGGGCTTGCGCTTGGCCAGGGGGCTGATCTCCACCGGATAATCGTAGATGAAGGTGGGCTGGATCAGTTTATCCTCCACGAAGGCATCGAAGAAGGCCGCCAGGATGGAGCCCCGGGTGGGCACCTCGGGCAGGTCCACGTTGTGGGCCTTGGCCGCGGCGATGGCGTCGGAGTCGGTCTTCCAGTCGTGGTAATCCACACCGGAATATTTCTTGACCGCCTCCACCATGGTCAGCCGCTCCCAGTGGCCCATGTCGATCTGGTTGCCCTGGTAGGTGATGACCAGGCTGCCGCAGATCTTCTCAGCCAACCGCTTGTACAGCTCTTCCACCAGGTCCATCATGCCGTGGTAGTCGGTGAACGCCTGGTACAGCTCGATAGTGGTGAACTCGGGGTTGTGCTTGGGGTCCATGCCCTCGTTGCGGAAGATGCGGCCCACCTCGTACACACGGTCCATGCCGCCCACCACCAGCCGCTTGAGGTACAGCTCGGTCTCGATGCGCAGGACCATGTCCATGTTCAGGGTGTTGTGGTGGGTGATGAAGGGCCGGGCCGATGCGCCGATCTCAAAGGGGGTCAGGATGGGGGTGTCCACCTCCAAAAAGCCCTTCTCGTCCAGATAAGCGCGGATCTCCTTCAGGATGCGGCTGCGCTTAACGAAGGTGTCCTTGACCTCGGGGTTGGCGATCAGGTCCACGTAGCGCTGGCGGTAGCGCATTTCGGTGTCGGTCAGGCCGTGGAACTTTTCGGGCAGGGGGCGCAGGCTCTTGGCCAGCAGGGTCAGCTCGGTGACCCGCAGGCTCAGCTCGCCGGTCTTGGTGCGGAACACCTCGCCCCGCACGCCGATGATGTCGCCCACGTCCAGCTTTTTGAAGGCGGCGTAGGCCTCCTCCCCCAGCTCGTCCCGGCGGACGTAGAGCTGGATGTCGCCCTTGTCGTCCCGCAGGTGGGCAAAGCTGGCCTTGCCCATCACCCGCTTGGACATCATGCGGCCCGCCAGGGCGGCGGTGCGGCCGGCGTCGGCCTCGTTGGGCAGGCCGGCGTATTCCGCCTTCAGGTCCGCCGAGTAGGCGTCCTGGGGGAACTTGGTAATGGCAAAGGGGTCGCTGCCGGCGGCACGCAGGTCGGCCAGCTTCTGGCGGCGGACCTGCACCTGCTCGCTGTCGGCAGGAGCTGCGGTATTCTTGATCTCTTCCATGCTCTCCTCCGCTTACGCCTTGCTGTGGGTGATAGCCAGCACCTTGTAGACCACGGTGTGGCCGGCGGGCAGCAGGACCTCGGCCTCGTCGCCCACGGCCTTGCCCAGCAGGGCGTGGCCCACGGGGCTCTCGTCGCTGATCTTGCCCTTGAAGGGGTCGGCCTCGGTGCGGCCCACGATGTCATATTCCTCGGGGTCCTCGTCCTCCATCTGGATGGTGACGTGGGTGCCCACCGAAACGCTGTCCACGCTCAGCTCGCTCTCGTCGATGACCTTGACGTTCTTGATCATCTGTTCCAGCTCGGTGATCCGGTTCTCGACCAGGCCCTGGGTGTTCTTGGCCTCGTCGTATTCGCTGTTCTCGGACAGGTCGCCGTGGCTGCGGGCCTCTTTGATCTCCTCAGCCAGCTCCTTGCGGCGGACCGTCTTGAGGTATTCCAGCTCTTCCTTGATGGCCTGCAGGCCGGCGGCAGACATTACGATTTCCTGTGCCATGGATCTGAATCTCTCCTTATGTTTCAAATGTGCGGCGGTATGGTCAAAAGCCGCAAGTCGGCGTTTTTGCGGGGCAAAAGGGCTGCTCCCTCCGCCCTAACCTCTCTATTATAATAGCAACCCGCCGGGATGTCAACCAAAACCCATCGCAGATAGGTGCAAATGACCGCTCCGCATAAAAGGACCCCGCCGGCAGAGGGAAGTGCCGACAGGGTCCGGGTGGATGTCTTTAACTTATGCGCCGGGAGGCTGCGGCTCAGTCGTCCGCGCCCTCGTCCAGGTTGCCCAGCTTGCGGGCCTGCTCGACCACGGCGGGCACCAGGTTCTCAGGCAGCACCTCGTAACGGGCGAACTCGCGGGTGAACCAGCCGCGGCCCTGGGTGGTCTGCCGGATGAAGGTGGTGAAGGTGGTCAGCTCGGCCAGGGGCACCTCGGCGATGATGGTCTGCAGGCCGTCCTCGTCGGGCTCCATGCCCAGCACGCGGCCGCGGCGCTTGGTCACGTCGCCCATGACGTCGCCGGTGTTGTCGCCGGGGATGTGGGCCCGGACGGTGTAGATGGGCTCCAGGATGACGGGGCCGGCCTCGGGCATGGCCGCCTTATAGGCCAGCTTGGCCGCCATGATGAAGGCCATTTCGGAGGAATCGACGGGGTGGTAGCTGCCGTCCAGCAGGGTGGCCTTGAGGCCCACCATGGGGTAGCCGGCCAGCACGCCCTTCTCGGCCGCCAGGCGGACGCCCTTTTCGACGGCGGGGAAGAAGTTCTTGGGCACCGAACCGCCAAAGACCTGCTCCTCAAACTGGATGGCGTCGCCCTCGCAGGGCTCGAACTTGATGACCACGTCGCCGAACTGGCCGTGGCCGCCGGTCTGCTTCTTGTGGCGGCCCTGCTTCTGGACCGGCTTGCGGATGGACTCGCGGTAGGCGATGCGGGGGGCTTCCAGCCCGATCTCGACGCCGAACTTGTTCTTCAGCTTGGCCTTGACCACGTCCAGGTGCTGCTCGCCCAGGCCGCCGATGATCTGCTGGTGGGTCTCGGCGTTGTTCTCGTAGCTGAGGGTGGGGTCCTCCTCCATCAGGCGGGCCAGGGCGCTGCTGATCTTGCCCTCGTCCCCTTTCTTGGCCACGGTGACGGCCATGAAGAAGCTGGGGCTGGGGAAGACCGGCGCGTCCAGCTTGACCACGCGGGAGGCGTCGCAGAGGGTGTCGCCGGTGCGGGCGCTGACCATCTTGGCCACCGCGCCGATGTCGCCGGCGGTGATCTCGTCGGTGTCGATCTGCTTTTTGCCGCAGATGAACATGGGCTTGCCCAGTTTTTCGGTGTCGCCGGTGCGGGCGTTGACCAGGCTCATGCCCGGGGTCACCTTGCCGCTGACCACACGCAGATAGCTCATCTTGCCCACGAAGGGATCGGCCACCGTCTTAAAGACGTAGGCGGCGGTGGACTCGGCGGCGTCGCAGTGCAGCTCCACCAGCTCGCCGGCGGCGTTCTCCGCCGGGATGGCGGCGGCGTGGGCCGGGCTGGGCAGCAGCTTGTCCATATTGTACAGCAGCATATCCAGCGCCTGCAGGTTGACGGCGCTGCCGCAGAACACGGGGGTGATCAGGCCGTCCTTGACGCCCTTGCGCATCCCTTCCACGATCTCCTCGGTGGTGAAAGGCTCGCCGCCGAAGAACTTTTCCATCAGCTCGTCGTCGGTCTCGGCGATGGCCTCGCTCATGGCCTCGATCAGGCCCTGGAAGCGGTGGCCGATGTCGGGCAGGTCGATCTGGATCTGCTTGCCGCTCTCGTACTTGAACGCCTTCTGGCTGAACAGGTTGATGTAGACGCTGGTGCCGTCGTCCAGGCGGGCGGGCACCACGCAGGGGCAGATGCTGGAGCCGAACTTGATCTTCATGTCCTCCAGGATCTGGAAGTAGTTGGAGTGCTCCAGGTCGGACTTGGTCACAAAGACCATGGTGGCCTTGCCGTTTTTGCGCGCCAGCTGGAACGCCTTCTCGGCGCCCACCGTGACGCCGCTGCGGCCCGACACGCAGACCAGCACGCTCTCGGCGGCGCGGATGCCCTCGTACTCGCCCGCCTCAAAATCGAACAGGCCCGGCGCGTCGATCAGGTTGTACTTGACCCCGCCGTACTCCACCGGGACCACCGAAGCCGAAAGGCTGGCCTTCCGCTTGGCTTCCTCCGGGTCGAAGTCGGAGATGGTGGCGCCGTCTTCCACGCGGCCCATCCGCTCGGACGCACCCGAAAAATAGACCAATGCCTCGGTCAGCGTCGTTTTGCCGCTGCCGGCATGGCCTGCAATCAAGATATTGCGGATATTATTGCTTGCGTATTTCATAACGGTCTTTTCCCTCTTTTCCGCCTGGCGGGACTTCTCTCCGCTTTTGTGGCATATTTTACAAAGATAATACCACATCCAAGGGCTGTTTTAAATGATTTGCGCCAAATTTAGCCTTCCAAAGTTCCAGGCTGACTTTTGTGCATTTTGTCAAGTGAAGCGCCCCGCATTGTGTTTTGGACGCTGATACGGTATAATACCCACAAATCCAACTGCGCAGGGAGGCGCTTTTTATGAAACAACGCAACGACTACATCAACTGGGACGAATACTTTATGGGCATCGCGCTGCTTTCCGCCATGCGCTCCAAGGACCCCAACAGCCAGGTGGGGGCCTGCATCGTCAGCCCCGAAAACAAGATCCTCTCATTGGGCTACAACGGGATGCCCATCGGCTGCGACGACGACGCCATGCCCTGGGGCCGGGAGGGCCAGCCCCTGGACACCAAATATATGTACGTATGCCACGCCGAGCTGAACGCCATCCTCAACAGCGCCCACAACAACCTCAAGGGGGCGCGGATCTACGTCACCCTCTTCCCCTGCAACGAGTGTACCAAAGCCATCATCCAGTCGGGCATCGGGGAGATCGTCTATTACGACGACAAATACCACGACAGCGACTCCAGCGTGGCCGCCCGCTTCATGCTGCACAAGGCGGGGGTCCGGGTGACCCCCTACCGCGCCAGCGGGCGCAGGGTGGAGTTCACCCTCTGAGCGCCCCGCTTGACAGCGGCCCCCGGGCGTCGTATAATGGTTGCATATTCTTCCGGTTTTATCATCATTATATTGTATATATGCAGAAAGGGGAGTTTCCCGTGAATTTGAAAGGCCGCAGTTTTTTAAAGCTGCTCGACTATACCCCCGCCGAGATCGCCGCCCTGCTCAGCCTGGCGGCCCGCCTCAAGGCCCAGAAAAAGGCCGGCGTGCGCCACGACGGGCTTCGGGGCAAGAACATCGCCCTGATCTTTGAAAAGACCTCCACCCGCACCCGGTGCAGCTTTGAGGTGGCCGCCCACGACCTGGGGATGGAAGTGACCTATCTGGACCCCGCGGGCAGCCAGATCGGCAAAAAGGAATCCATCGCCGACACCGCCCGGGTGCTGGGCCGGATGTTCGACGGCATCGAGTACCGGGGCTTCGGCCAGGAGATCGTGGAGGAGCTGGCGAAGTACGCCGGTGTGCCGGTATGGAACGGGCTGACCAATGAGTACCATCCCACACAGATGCTGGCGGACATGCTGACGATCCGGGAGAATTTCGGTAAGCTCAAAGGGCTGAAGCTGGTCTACATGGGAGACGCCCGTTACAATATGGGTAATTCCCTGATGATCGCGTGCTCCAAGCTGGGGCTTCATTTCGTTGCGTGCACCACAGAGGAGTATTTCCCGAATGCAGAGCTTGTGGCTCAGTGTGAGGAATATGCAAAGGAGTCCGGGGCGACGATCACGCTTACTTCGGACGTAAAGGCGGGGACAAAGAACGCGGATGTGATCTATACGGATATCTGGGTCTCCATGGGGGAGGCGGACAGCGTTTGGGCGGAGCGGATCAAGCTCCTCAAGCCCTATCAGGTGGACTTTTTCTACAGCTTCCTGAACGTCCTGGGCAACATAGTGCCTCCCCTTGCGGGCATCATCCTGGCGGACTACTTCATCATCCACCGCGGCAGCTACGGCAGCCTTGAGAGCGCGGCCTTTGCCAGGTGGAACGCCATACCCTGGATAAGCTGGATCGTCAGCGCGGTCCTGGTCTACGTCATCCCGTGGGGCCTGCCCTCGCTCAACAGCCTGGTGCTCGGCGCGATCTTCTACGTCGTGCTGATGCTGGCTTTCGGCAAGAAAACTCTCAAGGAGGCGAACTGACATGACGGACAACAAGAACAAGAAGCCCGGGCTGCTGCGCTACAAGCTGGCTG
>OERS01000206.1_pt1 | contig 11972 bp, 11 predicted proteins | sample 1540071 | NCBI WGS metagenome assembly OERS01 (sample SAMEA3891878, study PRJEB23780) | metagenome | biome: terrestrial biome; feature: animal house; material: Caecal content | place: Italy | collected 2015-05-05 | reverse complement strand
CGGTGAACAGGGGCATATGGTGTTCGGTGCCGCACAGGGGCATTTCTTTTAACTCGGCCCAGTCAAAGGCGTCCACCCGGCCCTGCACCCCGGTCACCCGGTCCAGCGTGTCATCGTGGAACACCACCACTTCGCCGTCCTTCGAAAGCTGCACGTCCAGCTCCATGCCGTAGCCCGCCTGGACGGCGGCGGCAAAGGCCTCCGCCGTCAGCTCCACAAAGGCGCGGCGGCGCGGCTTTTCCGCGAGGCTCTTGTAATAGACGCCGTAGGACAGAGGCTGCGCGTCCGCTATGGGCAGGAGCACGAGCCCCGGCTCCCGGCCCCGGAAGAGGTCCGGCACGACGGCGGCGCCGAAGCCGCCCTCGGCAAGGACGGCGGCGGTCTCCACGGACTCGCAGAAGTAGACCCGCTCCGGCGGCAGGCCGTCCAGCAGGGCGTGCAGTTGGCTGCGGTAGCCCTCCGGGCTGCGCTGAGGGCTGAGGGCAACTATGGGGTACTCCCGCAGGGAGGCAAACTCGACCTCCCCCGCCCCGGCCAGGGGGTGGCCGGGCGTTTCACTCCAGATTGCCCGTCAGGGTCATGACCGACGCCAGGACGGCCAGCGGGGCCGTCTCGCAGCGGAGGATGCGGGGGCCAAGCCCCACCGTTTTGGCGCCGGCGGCGACGGCGGCCTCCGCCTCTTCGGGGGCGAAGCCTCCTTCGGCGCCGGTCACAAGGGCGATCCGGAGCGGCCGGTCCGCCGGGGCGGGCGCACCGGCCAGCAGCCGGCGCAGGGGTTCGCCGCCGCACTCATAGCAGAACAGCACCAGGTCGTACTGGTCAAAGGTGCGGCAGACCGCCCCGAAGTTGGGCAGCGGCAGGGCCACGTCGGGCAGGACGCCCCGGCCGCACTGTTTGGCGGCCTCGTAGGCGATGCGGTTGTACCGGACGTTTTTCTGCTCCTCCTTTTTGGGGGCCGCCACACAGTAGCGGCTGAAAAAGGGCACCACATGGCGGCACCCCAGCTCGACGCCGTGGCGGATGATCTGCTCCAGCTTGTCCTGTTTGGGATAGCCGGCCAGCAGGGTGACCTCCACCGTGGGCTCGGCGGCAGAGGGATACCCTGCCTCCACCGCAAATTCCACTTCGTCCTCCCCAAAGCCGGTGATGGTGGCGGTGTACTCGACGGCTTTGCCGTCGCAGAGGATGACGGTGTCCCCCGCCCTGGCCCGCATGACCCGGGCCAGGTGGTGGGCGTCCGGCCCCCGCAGGACGGCCCGGCCCTCCCCGGGCCAGACCTCGGTGGTAAAATAGCGGTGCGGCATCATCCGTTCTCCTTTTTATGGCAGACAAAACAGACCCAGCCCCGCTTTTCCCGGCGGGCCTCCACCTGCAGGCCGGCTGCGGCAAGGGCGTCCTCCACCTCGGCGGCGCGGGTGTCGATGATGCCGCTGGCGATGAAGCGTCCCTCCGCGGCCAGCAGGCCGGGCACCACCGGGGCAAGGGCGATGATAGCGTTGGCCACGATGTTGGCGGTCACGATGTGGTACCGGCCCGACGCCTGGTCGGACAGATCCCCCACCAGCCCCTGGAAGCGGTCCTCCACCCCGTTCAGGGCGGCGTTTTCGCAGGCGGTGCGGACGGCCACCGGGTCGATGTCGATCCCCTCCGCCGACGCGGCTCCCAGCTTGAGGGCCGCGATGGCCAGAATGCCGCTGCCGGTGCCGATGTCCAGCACCCGCTCCCCGCCGGCGGTCAGCTCGTCCAGCGCCTCCAGGCAGAGGCTGGTGGTCTCATGCCCGCCGGTGCCGAAGGCCAGGCCCGGGTCCAGCCGCAGCTTGATCCGGTCGGTGTCGTACTCCTGCCAGGAGGGCACCACCGCCAGCCGCCGCCCGATCTCCAGCGGGTGGTAATACTTGCGCCAGCCGTTCTGCCAGTCCTCCTGCTCGACGCCGGCCGTCTCCACGGTATAGGGGATGCCCGCCGCGTCCATCCGGGCGTCGATGGCCGCCAGCGTCTCGGCCGGCTGGGTCCCGGGCTCCAGATAGATGTGGATGATGACCACGTCGCGGGGTTTTTCCAGCAGCTCGGGCTCGATCAGGTCCACATGGGCAATCTCTGCCACCTGCTGTTCGATGTCGCTGTAGTCCTCAATATAAATGCCGCCTTCGGCGATCATGGTCGCCGCGGCCTCGGCCTGCTCGGCATCCTTTTGTGCCACCGTCAGGCGGATGTCGGTCCATTCCATATACTATGCCTCCTTCAGGGTCGTGTGTCGTGTCTTGGGGTTTTCTATGATTATAACATAGCCTGCCCGTCCGTCAAGCAGGACTCCGCCGGGAGCGGGAGGCCACTTCAGCTTTCTTGCTCTCTTTTTTAGCTTCCCCCACACCGGCCCGCCGCAGCAGTACGAAACAGCGCCCGCATTTTTGCGCCGAAACAGCATACCTGCGGCGAAATCTTAAATATGGAGCGGTTTTATGTTTTTCCCGGCCGCATTTATGCAATTCACACAAATAAAGCCCATTTTCTCAAAAAATCTATAGCTTTTCTCCGTGAAATGTGTTACAATATTGTTACGCAAATGTGAACGGGCTGGCAACCAGCAGCGCCGTTCCACAGCTTGAACGATGGGGCGGCCCCCGCCGCCCCTGCGCGTACAAGGGAGGATTTTTCTTATGATGAAGTTTCTGCAAAAACTGGGCAAATCCCTGATGTTGCCCGTCGCAGTGCTGCCCATCTGCGGCTTGTTGATGGGCATCGGCTACTTCCTGTGCCCGTCCACCATGCAGGGCGGCACGGTCGAGGGCCTGGCACAGATCATCGGCTTCCTGCTGGTCAAGGCCGGCGGCGCCCTGATCGACAACATGCAAATCCTGTTCGTCATCGGCGTTGCGGTCGGCATGGCGGACGAGCCGGACGGCACCCCCGCCCTGGCCGGCCTGGCATCCTGGCTGATGGTCCAGCAGCTGCTGAGCACCGGCGTGGTCTCCACCATCATGCCCAACGTCGTCGAAGGCACCACCGAGTACCTTGCTTTCAGCAAGATCTCCAACCCCTTCATCGGCATCCTGTGCGGCCTGATCGGCGCTTTTGCCTACAACCGCTTTAAGAACACCCAGCTGCCCGACTTCCTGGCCTTCTTCAGCGGCAAGCGCTTCGTGGCCATGGCTGCCGCGGTCATCTCGATCGTGGCATCGGTCATCCTGCTGTTCGCCTGGCCGTTCGTCTTTGGCGCTCTGGTCGCCCTGGGCAAAGGCATCGCCGGCATGGACGCCATCGGCGCGGGCCTGTACGCCTTCTTCAACCGCCTGCTGATCCCCATCGGCATGCACCACGCCCTGAACAACGTGTTCTGGTTCGACACCATCGGCCTGGGCGATTTGACCAACTTCTGGGCCGGCAAGACCAGCGCCGACGTGTCCTGGAGCCTGGGCATGTACATGTCCGGCTTCTTCCCCTGCATGATGTTCGGCGTGCCGGCTGCTGCCGCCGCCATGATCGCCACCGCCAAGAACAAGAAGGCTGCCGCCGGCCTGCTGATCTCCACCGCCGTGTGTGCCTTTGTCTGCGGCGTCACCGAGCCCTTCGAGTTCTCCTTCATGTTCGTGGCCTTCCCCCTGTATGTGGTGTACGCAGCCCTGTACGGCATCTTCACCGTCATCACCTACTACACCGGCTTCCGTGCAGGCTTCTCCTTCTCGGCCGGCGCCACCGACCTGCTCTTCTCCTCGCAGCTGCCCGCAGCCAATAACATCTGGATGATCATCCCTCTGGGCATCGGCGCAGCCATCGTCTTCTTCGTGGTCTTCTACGCCCTGATCAAGGCCTTCGACTTCAAGACCCCGGGCCGTGAGGACGAGGACGAGAACACCGACGCAGAGAAGAAGATCGTCCTGGCCAACAACAACTTCACCCAGGTCGCCGCGGGCGTCCTGGCAGCCGTGGGCGGCAAGGAGAACGTCAAGAACGTCGAGTATTGCGCCACCCGCCTGCGCTTCGAGATCAAGGACTACACTGCCGTGGATGAAAAGGCCGTCAAGGCCGCAGGCGCTGCCGGCGTCGTCCGCCCCAGCAAGAACGCCTGCCAGGTCATCATCGGCACCAAGGTGCAGTTCGTCTACGATGAGCTGAAGAAGATGCTCTGATCTTACACATGAACCGACGGGGGCTGGTTGCCCCGTCTCCCCTTTCGATAGCCGCCGAGGGCGGGCTCAACAGCCCCGCTTTCGGCGGCTCTTCTTTTCCCCGGCGGCGGGCCGCCCTTTTCTGGCACAGCCCGCTTCTTCATGATTCGTCCACACAGTTCTGCTATACTGATCCCATAAAAGGAAAGAAAACGGAGGTACCCCTTATGAAGATCATCCGCGCAAAAGACTACAACGATATGTCCCGCAAGGCGGCCAACATCATTTCGGCCCAGGTCATCATGAAGCCCAACTGCGTGCTGGGCCTGGCCACCGGCGGCTCGCCGGTGGGCACCTACGCCCAGCTGGTGGACTGGTACAACAAGGGCGATCTGGACTTTGCCGACGTGACCACCGTCAACCTGGACGAATACCGCGGCCTGCCCCGCACCCATGAGCAGAGCTACTGGTACTTCATGCAGGAGAATCTGTTCAAACACGTAAACGTCAAGCCCGACCGCATCCATGTGCCCGACGGCTCCAACCCCGACGCCGAGGCCGCCTGCCGTGAATACGACCAGATCATCCAGGATGTGGGCGGCATCGACCTGCAGCTGCTGGGCATCGGCGTGGACGGCCACATCGGCTTCAACGAGCCGGGGGACGCCTTTGAGCTGGGCACCCACTGCGTGGACCTGACCGAGAGCACCATCGAGGCCAACAAGCGCTTCTTTGACAACAATGTGGACCTGGTGCCCAAGCAGGCTTACACCATGGGCATCAAGACCATCATGCAGGCCCGCAAGGTCCTGATGGTCGCCAACGGCGCCAACAAGGCCGAGATCATCAAGAAAGCCTTCTTCGGCCCCGTCACCCCCGAGGTGCCGGCCTCCATCCTGCAGATGCACCCCGACTTCATCCTGGTGGGCGACGAGGAGGCTCTGGCTCTGGTCTAAGGGCGCTTCTCCCTTTCCGCCCTGCGGCGGAAAAAGAGGCCCCCCGCGCCAGAAATTGAGAGGTACACGCCAATGATTATCAAACATGCACTGATCTACACCCCGGAGCACACCTTTGCGCCGGGAGAGCTGGTCATCCGTGACGGCCGCATCGCCGCCGGCGCAGCCGATCCCCTGCCCGGCGAGGAGGTCGTGGACGCCGGCGGGCTGTACGCCCTGCCCGGCCTGCTGGACATCCACTTCCACGGGGCCGTGGGCCACGATTTCTGCGACGGCACCGAGGAATCCATCCAGGCCCTGGCCGATTTCGAGGCCAGCAAGGGCGTCCTCGCCATCTGCCCCGCCACCATGACCTATTCGGAAGAGATCCTGAACGGCGTCATGGACGCGGCCGCCGCCCACAAGAACGGGCGCGGGGCCGACCTGGTGGGCATCAACATGGAAGGGCCCTTCATCAGCCCCCACAAGCTGGGTGCCCAGAACCCGGCTTACCTCCACCTGCCCGATGTGGCCATGTTCCGCCGGCTGCAAAAGCGGTCGGGCGGCCTCATCAAGCTGGTGGATATCGCCCCCGAGGAAGAATGCGCCTTTGACTTTATCTCCAAATGCAAGGACGAGGTGCGCATCTCCATCGCCCACACCTGCACCAGCTACGACACCGCCATCGCCGCCTTCGACCTGGGCGCCAGCCACATGACCCACCTGTACAACGCCATGCCCGGCATCACCCACCGGGAGCCGGGGCCCATCATCGCGGCCCTGGAGCGCAAGGCGGAAGTGGAGCTCATCACCGACGGGGTGCACATCCACCCGGCCATGGTCCGCTTCACCTTCCGCACCTTTGGGGACGACCGGGTCATCCTGATCGCCGACAGCATGATGGCCTGCGGCCTGCCCGACGGCCAGTACAGCCTGGGCGGCCAGGCCGTCACCGTCAAGGGCCCCCGCGCCACCCTGACCGAGCAGCCCGGCGTCATCGCCGGCAGCGCCACCTGCCTGTACGACTGCATGAAGCGTGCGGTGCTGGACATGGGCGTGCCCCTGGAGAGCGCGGTCCGCGCCGCCTCCGAGAACCCCGCCCGGAGCATCGGGGTGGACGCCGACTACGGCTCGCTGGCCGCGGGCCGGTACGGCAACGTCATCCTTGCAGACAAGGCCCTGGAGATCCAGTCGGTGATCCAAAAGGGCGTCCGCATCCTGTGATTTCCCCCCGGCCGGCGCACCCGCCCGGCCACGATCCGAATCAACCGCCGCAGGGCCGTAGAAGGTCCTGCGGCTTTTTGTTGCAAGGCAGCCAATGCTTTCCAGCGCCCTGCGCCGCCGGCCTCTGCCAAAACAAGGGAATGTAAATTTTAAGGCTATATTTCCGGCTGCGAATTTACATTCCCTTTTCATTCAGGGCAAAGTATTGCGCAAAACTTTACATGGATTTTTCCTTGCCATGGTCGCAGCGCGCCCGTTTCCGTTGTACAATGGTGGCGTTCCGAGAGGAAAGCACAAAGCAACAAAAGAAAAAGATTTACCGGTCAGAGAGACACCGGTCCCATGATTCGTGATTTTGGAGGAAATACATTATGAAAAAGATCAATCGTCGTTCCTTCCTGGCTGTTTGCGGCGCCGCGGCTGCTGCCGGCGCTCTGGCTGCCTGCGGCGGCAGCTCTTCCAGCTCCACCGCTGCCAGCACTGCTTCTTCTGCTTCTTCCACCGCTTCTTCTGTGGCGTCTTCCGCTGCCGAGGCTACCAATGATCTGAGCAGCCTGTCCGGCACCGTCGCCACCGGCGGTTCCACTTCCATGAACAGCGTCATCGAGGCCCTGACCGAGGGCTTCGCCGAGGTCGCCCCCGGCGTCACCATCAGCTACGATCCCACCGGTTCCGGCGCCGGCATCACCGGCGCTGTGGAGCAGACCCTGGACATCGGCCTGGCTTCCCGCGCCCTGCACGACGATGAGACCGGCGTCACCGCCACCACCGTCGCTCTGGACGGCATCGCCATGGTGGTCAACAACGAGAACACCGTTTCGGACCTGAGCATCGACCAGCTGGCCCAGATCTTCCGCAAGGAGATCACCAACTGGGCCGACGTGGGCGGCGAGGACGGCGAGATCGTGGTCATCGGCCGTGAGGCCGGCTCCGGCACCCGCGACGGCTTCGAGAGCATCGTGGGCGTGGAGGATGCCTGCGTCTACGACCAGGAGCTGACCGCCACCGGCGCTGTCATCTCGGCTGTGGCTTCCAACAAGCTGGCCATCGGCTACGCTTCCCTGTCCGCTGTGGGCGACACCGTCAAGACCCTGACCGTCGAGGGCGTCGAGTGCAGCGAGGCCACCGTCCTGGACGGCACCTACAAGGTCCAGCGCCCCTTCAACTTCATCACCAACGACTCCGCCGAGCTGTCCGAGGCTGCACAGGCCTTCATCGACTTTGCCGTCAGCCCGGATGCCGCTGAGCTGATCCGCCTGGCCGGCGCTGTCCCCCTGGTGGACGCTGAGTAAGGGGAGGCTCCCTTCTCAACACCCGGGTCCTGAATCCTGATACTTTCCGCCTGGGGACGCGCGTTCCCAGGCGGTTTTTGGGAACAGACCGCCTTTTCAACCAAATCCATGGGGGTTACTATGAAACAGCAAGACTCTGCTTCCGGCGCCATCGTGATCCGGAAATTCAACAAGCCCCACAATGCGGCCGAGTGGCTGGAGCTGGTGATGAACGCCATCTTCTTCCTGTGCGGCATCCTGGCCATCGGCTGCGTGGCCCTGATCACCGTTTACATGGTCATCTCGGGCCTGCCCGCCATCGGTCAGATCGGCATTGTGGATTTCCTCTTCGGCCAGGAGTGGGCATCCACCGCCGACGAGCCCAAGTTCGGCATCCTGCCCTTTATCCTGTCCAGCGTGTACGGCACCCTGGGCGCCATCATCATCGGCATCCCGGTGGGTTTGCTGACGGCGGTCTTTCTCTCCAAGGCGGCCACGCCCAAGCTGCGCACCGTCGCCACTTCCGCCATTGAGCTGCTCAGCGGCATCCCCAGCGTCATCTTCGGCCTGCTGGGCATGCAGCTGCTGGTGCCCGCCGTGGCCGCCGTCTTTGGCCGGGCCTCGGGCGCCTGCCTGCTCAGCGCCATCCTGGTGCTGAGCATCATGATCCTGCCCAGCATCGTCTCGGTGTCGGTGACGGCCCTCAACGCCGTCCCCCACGAGTATGAGGAGGGCAGCCTGGCCCTGGGCGCCACCGAAGCCGAGACCTGGTTCAAAGTCAGCGTCCCCGCCGCCAAAAGCGGCATCGCAGCGGGCATCGTGCTGGGCATCGGCCGCGCCGTCGGCGAGGCCATGGCCGTGATGATGGTGGCCGGCAACAGCCCCAATATGCCGGGCCTGTTCAAGAGCGTCACCTTCCTGACCACCGCCATCGCCAAGGAGATGAGCTACGCCAGCGGCCTGCAGCGCCAGGCGCTGTTCAGCATCGGCCTGATCCTGTTCATCTTCATCATGATCATCAACCTGGTGCTCAACTTCTTCCTGAAAGGAGGCAGCAACGGTGAAAAGTAACCGCTATGCAGATTTCTCCTCGTCCCGCCGCCTGTGGAACCAGTTCTTTACCGGCGCGGTGTGGGTCGCAGCCGTCTTTGTCATCATCCTGGTGGTGGGCATCATCGGCATGGTGCTGGTCCGCGGCCTGCCTCATGTCAACTGGACCTTCCTGACCACCACCTCCAGCATCCTGCGCGGCACCAACGGCATCCTGCCCGCCATCATCAACACCCTGTACATCATCCTGCTCACCCTGGTCATCGTCCTGCCCCTGGGCGTGGGCGCGGCGGTCTACCTGACCGAATACGCCACCAACCGCAAGCTGATCGCGATCATCGAGTTCACCAACGAGACCCTGGCCGGCATCCCCAGCATCATCTACGGCCTGGTGGGCATGCTGGTGTTCGCCCAGGCCCTGGGCTTCCAGACCAGCCTGCTGTCCGGCAGCCTGACCCTGGTCATCATGACCCTGCCCACCATCATCCGCACCACCCAGGAATCCCTCAAAACGGTCCCCATGGGCTACCGTGAGGGCGCCATGGGCCTGGGCGCAGGCAAGTGGCACATCATCCGCACCATCGTCCTGCCCTGCAGCATCGACGGCATCGTCACCGGCTGCATCCTGGCCATCGGCCGTATCGTGGGCGAGAGCGCGGCCCTGCTGTTCACCGCCGGCGCGGCCCAGATCATCGCCAACAACATCATCGAGGCGTACGGCTCCAACGGCGCGTCGCTGTCCGTCCTGCTGTACCTGCGCGCTTTCGAGAACGGCGACTTCGACTCTGCCTGGGGCATCGGCGCGATCCTGCTGGTGCTGGTGCTGATCATCAACATTGCCGCCCGTCTGGCCAAGAAGCATCTCCGTCAAAAGGGCTGATCTAGTAGTGAGGTAAAAACGATATGGAACTGCAAAACACCACGCCTGTCATCTCGGCGAAAAATCTCGACCTGTGGTACGGTGACTTCAAGGCCCTCAAGTCCATCTCTCTGGACGTGGGCGAGCGGGAGATCACGGCCCTGATCGGCCCTTCGGGCTGCGGCAAATCCACCTTCCTCAAGACCCTGAACCGCATGAACGACCTGGTCCCCAACGTCCGCATCGAGGGCAAGGTCACTCTGAAGGGCGAGGACATCTTTGGACCGGGCATGGTCCTGACCACCCTGCGCCGCCGCGTGGGCATGGTTTTCCAGAAGGCCAACCCCTTCCCCATGAGCATCTACGACAACATCACCTACGGCCCCAAGCTGCACGGCGTGCGCAACAAGGCGGAGCTGGACGAGATCGTGGAGAGCAGCCTGCGGGGCGCCGCCCTGTGGGAGGAGGTCAAGGACCGCCTGAAAAAGAGCGCCCTGGGCCTGTCGGGCGGCCAGCAGCAGCGCCTGTGCATCGCCCGCGCCCTCGCCGTAGAGCCCGATATACTGCTCATGGACGAGAGCACCAGCGCCCTCGACCCCATCTCCACCTCGAAGATCGAGGAGCTTGCGATGGAACTTAAAAACCGCTATACTGTGGTCATGGTGACGCACAACATGCAGCAGGCGGTGCGTGTTTCGGATGAGACCGCGTTTTTCCTGCTCGGCGAGCTCGTCGAGTTCGGGGAGACCGAGCGGCTGTTCTCGCATCCGCAGGACAAGCGGACCGAGGACTATATAACGGGGAGGTTCGGCTGATATGCGACAGAGATTCGACGGGCAGCTCGCGGCCCTGAACCGCGAGCTCATAAGCATGGGCGCGCTCTGCGAGGAGGCCATCGCCGTCACCGCGCGCTCGGTGCTGGACGCGGACCGCGCCCTTGCCGGGCGCATAAGCGCGCTGGAGGAGGAGATCGACCAGAAAGAGCGCGAGATAGAGCGCGTGTGCCTGCGCCTGCTGCTGCAGCAGCAGCCGGTGGCCGGCGACCTGCGGCAGATCTCCGCGGCGCTGAAGATGATAACGGACATGGAGCGCATCGGCGACCAGGCGCTCGACATCGCGGAGACCGCGGGCTTCATGGGCCCGCTCGACGAGGCGGACGCGGAGCTCTTCAAGCGCCTGGCCCAGACGGTCGTCGCCATGGTGACGGACAGCGTGGACGCCTTTGTCCGCCGCGACAGCGCCGCCGCCCGCGCCGTCGCCAGGCGCGACGACGAGGCCGACGAGGTCTTCAAGACCATAAAGAGCGCCATGATAGAGCGCCTCTCCCGCCGCCCGGGCGACGGGGAGTACGCGCTCGACCTGCTCATGATAGCCAAATACCTTGAACGCATAGGCGACCACGCCACGAACATCGCCGAGTGGGTCGAGTTCGCGGCCACGGGCTGCTACAAGGGCCGGGAGGTCTTGTGATGATATACTGCGTAGAGGACGACGCGGCGATAAGGGACATAGAGGTCTACGCCCTGCGCTCCACCGGCTTTGAGGCCGTGGGGCTGGAGAACGGCGCCGAGCTCTTCGCCGCGCTGAAAAAGCAGCTGCCCGAGCTCATAATCCTCGACGTCATGCTCCCGGGCGACGACGGGCTTGAGCTTCTGAAGAAACTGAAATCTTCACAGAAAACAAAAGGAATCCCGGTTATTATGGTGACCGCAAAAGGAACGGAATATGACAAGGTGATCGGGCTGGATTCCGGCGCCGATGATTATGTGACAAAGCCTTTTGGGATGATGGAGCTTGTCTCCAGGATCAAAGCAGTCCTGCGCCGCAGCGGAAAAGTAGAGGACCGTATGGATATGGACATTGCAGGCGTCCATGTAAATGTAAAAAAACATGAGGTGACCGTAGGGGGCAAAGAAATCTCGCTCACCCTGAAGGAGTTTGAACTTCTGGAAAAGCTGATGCGCAATCAGGGAATCGTTCTCACAAGGGATCAGCTTCTCACGGAAATCTGGGGATATGATTTTGACGGAGAGACTCGTACCGTGGACGTACATATCCGTACTCTGCGGCAGAAACTGGGAGAGAAAGGCGAGATTATCCAGACTGTGCGCGGTGTGGGATATCGTGTCGGTGGAGATGCATGAGAAAACGAATACAAAGGAGCATGATGCTGATCCTTGCTGTGACGCTAGTGCTCTTTTATGCTATCATATCTGTGATTTTATATAACAGAAATCTGGATCTGCTTAAAAGTGAAGTGAAACAGGAGGCAGAATATATCTGCACTGCAGTAAATATTTCAGGTCCTTCTTATCTGGAGCAGATGTCCCAGGTAGACGAGAGGACCCGTGTGACCCAGGTGGATGACGAAGGAAACGTTCTGTATGATTCTTCCAGTGAAGAGGATGACATGGAAAATCACGGGACACGGGAGGAGATAGAGGAGGCGCTGTCCTCGGGAACCGGGGAAGCTGTGAGAATGTCAGATACAATGGGAAGGGAACTGTATTATTACGCAGTTCTGCTT
>OERS01000205.1_pt1 | contig 12023 bp, 9 predicted proteins | sample 1540071 | NCBI WGS metagenome assembly OERS01 (sample SAMEA3891878, study PRJEB23780) | metagenome | biome: terrestrial biome; feature: animal house; material: Caecal content | place: Italy | collected 2015-05-05 | reverse complement strand
CGCCTCGTTGAGCTCGGCCATGCCGATGAAGCGGTGGCGCTTGCGGGCGGAGAGGAGGGCGGCCTCATTCATCAGGTTCTCCAGATCCGCGCCGGTGAAGCCCGCCGTGGTCTTGGCAATATCCGCGAACTTGACGTCCGGGTCAAACTGCTTGTTGCGCGCATGCACCTTGAGGATTGCCTCACGGCCCTTGACATCCGGCGCACCGACATAGACCTGACGGTCAAAGCGGCCCGGACGCAGCAGCGCGTTATCCAGAATATCCTTACGGTTGGTTGCCGCAATGACGATGACGCCTTCGTTTGCGCCGAAGCCGTCCATCTCAACAAGAAGCTGGTTGAGCGTCTGCTCACGTTCATCGTGACCGCCGCCCAAACCGGCGCCGCGCTGGCGGCCCACCGCGTCGATCTCGTCGATGAACACGATGCAGGGCGCTTTCTCTTTGGCCTGCTTGAACAGGTCGCGGACCTTGGAGGCGCCCATGCCGACGAACATCTCCACAAACTCAGAGCCCGACATGGAGAAGAAGGGCACCCCCGCCTCGCCGGCGACGGCCTTGGCCAGCATGGTCTTGCCGGTGCCCGGAGGGCCCACCAGCAAAACGCCCTTGGGCATCGAAGCGCCCACATCGGTGTACTTTTTGGGGTTGTGGAGGTAGTCCACGATCTCGGCCAGGTTCTCCTTGGCCTCATCCTCGCCGGCCACGTCGGAAAAGCGGATGCCGTCTGAGGACTGGACGTAGACCCGGGCGTTGGACTTGCCCATCCCGAAGGACATGCTGTTCTTGCCGCCCATCTGCTCCATCATCTTTTTGCTCATATACTGCCCCAGCCCGATGAAGATGGCCAGCGGCAGCACAAAGGACAGCAAAAAGCTCAAAATGGGCGAGCCCTGGTCGCTGACGCTGTCAAAGGTGGCGCCGGCTTCGTGCAGCCGCTCGGTCAGGGTGGGGTCGTACATGGCCCCGGTCTGGTAGATCTGGGTATTGTCCTTGTTGGTAAAGGTGATCTCGGTGCTGGTGACCTCCACCACACCGACGTCTTTTTCCTCGATCATATCCATGAAGGTGCCGTAGTCCACCTCGTCGATCTGAGGCCGCATCAGCATGGGCGATACGATCAGATTGAACAGGCACAAAATGGCCAGCACCAGAACATAGTAGTAGATCAGAGGTTTTTTGGGGCTTTTGACTTCTTTCATCGTCGGTCTCCTCCTCTGGATTTCATAGGGCGCAGGTTGTACGGCAACGTACAATCCGCTTACGAACTTAGTATAGTCCCCTCATGCGGCACCGGCGTGTATAAATTGTTAAAAATGTGATAACAAGGGGAGAGAGAAACGTTCCTGCGCGGCTGCTTGACAATCCTGCCTGCCTGCGCTATACTGAATACAGAAAGGGTGCTGCCGGACAAACGGTAGCCCTTTGGTCCGGTCAGAGAAGTAACCGCACGTGTGGGCTAGACAGGGCGGTTACTTCTTTTTATTGTCTGTGATTCCGTTCGATCTCGATGATCTGAAGGACCAGTCCAATGATGCCAACGATCAAAATGCCGGTTTGAATCAAATCGGAAAATGTAACCATGGCCAAGTCCTCCTTTCCTATGCAGTCAGGAGAACCAAGAAGCGCCCCTGACCGCACAAAGTCGGACCAGAGGGGACAACCGCTTGCCGTTTATCGACAACACCCAACAAAAGAATAGCATACCTACAGACAAACGACAAGAGCCTCTGCCCGAATGGACGGAGGCTCTTGTTGTTTATAATAACGTTGTTTTTATAAATCTCAAGCGTTTTGCGTGTGATCGTGCGGTAAAAGATGAATATATCTTGATACAGTTACTGCACCGTCTCGAACTGGCTGTTGTAGAGCCTGGCGTAAAAGCCGCCCCGGGCCAGCAGCGCGTCGTGGGTGCCCTGCTCCACGATCTTGCCGTCCTGCATCACCAGGATGATGTCCGCCTCCCGGATGGTGGACAGCCGGTGGGCCACGATGAAGCTGGTGCGGCCCTCCATCATACGGGCAAAGGCCTTCTGGATGCGCACCTCGGTGCGGGTGTCGATGGAGCTGGTGGCCTCGTCCAGGATCAGCATGGGAGGCAGGCAGAGCATCACCCGAGCGATGCACAAAAGCTGCTTTTGGCCCTGGCTGATGTTGCCGCCGTTTTCGGCCAGGACGGTGTCGTAGCCCGCCGGCAGCCGCTGGATGAAGCTGTGGGCGTGGGCGGCTTTGGCCGCCGCCACGATCTCCTCGTCGGTGGCGTCGGGTTTGCCGTAGGCGATGTTCTCCCGCACGGTGCCTGCCCGCAGCCAGGTGTCCTGCAGCACCATGCCGTAGCTGCCCCGCAGGGAGGCGCGGGTGGCCTGGCGGATGTCGGCGCCGGCCACCCGGATGCAGCCGCTGTCCACGTCGTAAAAGCGCATCAGCAGGTTGATGAGGGTGGTCTTGCCGCAGCCGGTGGGGCCCACGATGGCCACCCGCTGGCCCGGCTGGACGTCCAGGCTGAAATGCTCGATCAGGGGCCGGTCGGGCAGGTACCGGAAGGAGACGTCCTCCAGGGCGACCCGGCCGTCCGGATGCAGGGTGAGGGCGCCGGGGGCTTCGGGCGTCTGGTCCTCGGCGTCCAGCAGGGCAAACACCCGGGCCGCGCAGGCCAGGGCGTTCTGCAGCTCGGTCACCACCCCCGATATTTCGTTGAAGGGCTTGGCGTACTGGTTGGCGTAGCTCAAAAAGACGCTCAGCTGGCCGATGGTGATGCCTCCGGCCGCCGCGTAAAAGGCGCCCACCAGCCCCACGCCGGCGTAGACGATGTTGTTGACAAAGCGGGTGGCGGGGTTGGTCAGGCTGGAAAAGAAGGTGGCTTTCAGGCTCACGTCGGCCAGCCGCTCGTTCACCTCGTCAAAGGCGGCCAGGCTCTCGGCCTCGTGGCCAAAGGCCTGCACCACCTTCTGCCCCTCGATCATCTCGTTGACCAGGGCGGTCTGCTCGCCGCGGACGGCGCTCTGGCGGTGAAAGTAGCCGTAGGAGTGGTTGGCGATGAACCCCGCCACCACCAGGCTGAGGGGGGTGATGAGGACCACCACCAGCGAGATCAGCACGTTTTCCCGGAACATGAACAGCAGGGTGCCCAAAATGGTCAGCAGCCCGGTGAACAGCTGGGTGAAGCCCATCAGCAGGCCGTCGGCAAAGGTATCCACATCGGCCACCATCCGGCTGACGATGTCCCCGGCGGGGTGGCTGTCCAGGTAGGACAGGGGCAGGGACTGGATCTTGTGGATGGCGTCGTTGCGCAGATCCCGCGTGACCGAGAAGGTGATCTTGTTGTTGCAGACGCTGAGCACCCACTGGGCAAAGGCGGCCAGGGCCGTCACGATCAGGATGTGGAGCAGGATGCCCGGCACCCCTGCCCGGTCCACCTGGCCGGGGCCCAGCATCCGGTCGATGGCGTCGCCGCACAGCAGGGGGATATACAGCTGGGCCCCCACGCTGCCGGCGGCCACCAGCAGGCTGGCCGCCACATAAAAGCGGTAGGGCCGGATGTAGGCCAGCACCCGGCGCAGGGCCGCCCGGCTCTCGGCGGTGGAGAGGGGGTTTTTCCGGTTGGGTTTGCTCATGCGGGGGCGCCTCCTTTCACAAGCTCGGACGGCTTTTTGAACTGGCTCTCGTAGATCTCCTGGTAGACGGGGCAGCGGGCCAGCAGCTCCTGGTGGCTGCCGCAGCCCACCATGTGGCCGTCGTCCAGCACGATGATCCGGTCGGCGTGCTGCAGGCTGGCCGCCCGCTGGCTGACGATGAACACCGTCATGCTGCCGGGCAGGGCCGCAATGGCCTTGCGCAGCGCCGCGTCGGTGGCAAAGTCCAGGGCGCTGGCGCTGTCGTCCAGGATCAGGATGTCGGGCTTTGCCACCAGGGCCCGGGCGATGGTCAGGCGCTGGCGCTGCCCGCCCGAAAAGTTGCGCCCGCCCTGCTCCACCGGCTCGTCCAGGCCCAGGGGCTTGGCGCGGACGAAATCGGCGGCCTGGGCCGTCTCCAGGGCGGCCCACAGCTCGGCGTCGGTGGCGGCGCGGTTGCCCCACAGCAGGTTGGAGCGGATGGTCCCGGTAAACAGCTGGGCCTTCTGCATCACGGTGGCCACCCGGCCCCGCAGCAGCTCCCGGGGCCAGGCCGACGCCGGCCGGCCGAACAGCTCCACGCTGCCCTCGGTGGCGTCGTAGAAACGGGGGATCAGGCTGACCAGGCTGGACTTGCCCGCGCCGGTGCCCCCGATGATGCCGATGGTCTCCCCCGGGCGGGCGGTGAAGGTGATGCCGGTCAGGCTGGGGGCGCCGGCCCCGGCGTAGGTCAGGCCCGCATGGTCGAAGCGGACGGCCTCCCCGGCCCGGCGGCTGTCCGCCTGGCCGGTGACCACCGCCGGGAACGCCATGCCGGGCCGGGTGTCCAGCACAGCCTGCACCCGGCCGGCGCTGGCCCAGGCCTTGCTGATCTGGACGATGAGATTGGCCAGCTTGACCAGCTCCACCAGGATCTGGTTCATATAGTTGACCAGGGCAATCAGGTCTCCCTGGGCCATGCCCCCCGCGTCGATCTCGATGGCGCCGGTGTACAGCAGGGCCACGATGGCCAGGTTGATGAGCACATAGGTCAGGGGGTTGGTCAGGGCCGACAGGTGGCCCACCTTCAGCTGCAGGCCGGTGAGCTGGTCGTTGGTCTGCTCAAAGCGCCGGGTCTCGCTGGCCTCCTTGCCAAAGGCGCGCACCACCCGCACGCCGGTCAGGTTTTCCCGGGTCAGGCCCAGCACCCGGTCCAGCCGGCCCTGCACCTTGCGGTAGAGGGGGGACGTCACCGCCATGATGCTGAACACCACCACCGACAGCGCCGGGATGGTGACCACGAAGATCATCGCCGCCCGGGCGTTGACGGCAAAGGCGCAGACCATGGCGCCCACCACCACAAAGGGGCTGCGCAAAAACAGCCGCAGGAACATGTTCAGCCCGCCCTGCACCAGGTTGATGTCGCTGGTCATCCGGGTGATGAGGGTGGAGGTGCCGATGGTATCCATCTCCGAAAAGCCCAGGGACTGGATGTGGGCAAACAGCGCGTGCCGCAGGGCGGTGGCGTAGCCCACCGCCGCCTTGGCCGAAAAATACTGGGCGGTGACGCTGCACCCCAGGCCCACCATGGCCAAAAGCAGCAGCAGGGCGCACCGCGTGAGGATATAGCGGGCGTCGCCGGCCGCGATGCCCACATTGACGATGTCGGCCATGACCAGGGGGACCAGCAGGTCGAAGCAGGCCTCCAGCATTTTGAACAGGGGGGCGATGACGCTCTCCTTTTGGTAGCCGTTCAGATAGACAAGCATCCGTTTCAAGTGTAAAACGCTCCTTTCCCGGGGCTGTGGATGGCAGATTGCGCGCGGTTATCTTTCATTATACCGCGCCGCGGGGGCAATTACCAGATGAAAACGCCGCTTTTGGCAAAAAGCAGGCCGCACCCCGCCGCAACCGGTTGAGAAAAGGCGGAAATCCTGCTATACTAAAACGTACAAGAGAGGGAGGGACGCCAAGCCATGCCAAGCGGGAAAAAGCACATCCGGTACCGGCCGGTCAAAAACCGGAAAAAAGCCCCGGCGGGGGGCCTGCGCTACGGGCCGGTCTTTACCGGGTGCCCGGCGGTGGAGCTGGCCGTCGAGCGGCTGTACCAGGCCGGCGACGCGCAGCGGGAGGAGCGGTTCTGGGGCCTGGTCAAGGGGCTGAACTACGCTTTGCAGATGCAGACCCATGTGCTGGTGCCCGTCCGGCTGACCCCCGAGGGCAGCCAGAGCCAGTTCAGCTGGGCTTCGGACCCCATCCCGCCCGAAAAGGCCGGGGGGCTGGAGCTCTGGGCCCTGAGCACCCCCAAGGGATACAAGGTGCTGCCGGCCTTTACCCGGACGTCGGAGGCGGACGCCAGCCCCGCCACCCTGGGCCTGCCCATGGCCGAGCTGCCCCTGCAGCAGGTGATGGAGGAGGCCCTGCAGCGGGAGGACCTGAACGGGATGGTCCTCAACCCGTGGGGCCGGTCGGCCACGCTGGACAAGGGGCTGCTGCGGGGGCTGCTCTACGCTCACGGCCCCGAGGACGCCCCCGGTGAGGCCGAGGCCCGGCAGGGCCGCCAGCTTGCCGCCCGGGGCCGCTGGGCCGAGGCCGAGCCCCTCTTTGCGGCGTCGGCCGCCCTGGGCTGCCCCGAGGGGCTGCGCCGGCTGGCCGGCTGCTACGACACGGGCCGGGGCATCGGCCGGGACCGGCGCAAGGCCATGACCCTGTGGCGCAAGGCCGCCGCCCAGGGGGACGTGCTGGCCCAGGTGGCCATAGGGGACCGGTACGCCGCGGGCACCGCCCGCACCCCCGGCGACCCCGGCAAGGCCCTGATGGCCTACCGCCGGGCGTGCGCCATGGCGGAGACCGAGATGGACATCACCACCTGGCCGGTGCTCTGCCTGCGGATGGCCGGGGCCGAGGCCGGCGCCACCGACAAGGAGCAGGCCGCCCGGCTGCTGGCCGAGGCGGTGCACGGGCTGCACCTCCTGTGCAAGGAGGAAGAGGACGCCGAGGCCCGGCAGGAGCTGGCCCGGGCGGTGGACGCCCTGGCCGACTGCGCCCGGGAGATCTACGCCGGGGCCGCAAACCTGCAGGAACTGCTCCAGAAGCTGGCTGCCCAGCTGAACACAGAATCTTTACATTTCAACTGAAAAAGCGCCACAATCCCACGGTAAAATAAAGGAGAGACAGAATGGATGCGGCCCCGCCGCGTCCGGACAAAGCAAGGAAAAGAGGATTTCACATATGGGCAAAGTGATCGGGATCGACCTGGGCACCACCAATTCCTGTGTAGCGGTGGTGGAAGGCGGCAAGCCGGTGGTCATCACCAACGCGGAAGGCGAGCGCACCACCCCTTCGGTGGTGGCTTTTACCAAGGACGGCGAGCGGCTGGTGGGCGGCGCGGCCAAGCGGCAGCTGGCCACCAACGCCGGCCGCACCATCTCCAGCATCAAGCGGCGGATGGGCAGCGACTACCGCGTCCACATCGACGGCAGGGACCTGACCCCGCAGGAGATCAGCGCCATGATCCTGTCCAAGCTGCGCCGGGACGCCGAGAGCTACCTGGGCGAAAAGGTGACCGAGGCGGTCATCACGGTGCCGGCCTACTTTGACGACAGCCAGCGCAAGGCCACCCAGGACGCCGGCCGCATCGCCGGGCTGAACGTGCTGCGCATCATCAACGAGCCCACCGCCGCCGCGGTGGCTTACGGCCTGGACAACGAGGCCCCCCAGAAGATCCTGGTCTACGACCTGGGCGGCGGCACCTTCGACGTGTCCATCATCGAGATCGAGGACGGCACCTTCACGGTGCTGGCCACCGGCGGCGACACCCGGCTGGGCGGCGACGACTTCGACGCCCGCATTGTGGACTGGCTGGTGCAGGAGTTCAAAAAGACCGACCGCATCGACCTGACCCGGGACCCCGCCGCCATGGGCCGCCTGAAAGAAGAGGCGGAAAAGGCCAAGAAGGAGCTGTCCAGCGCGCCCTCGGCCCAGATCAACCTGCCCTTTATCGCAGTGGGCCGGGACGGCCCCCACCACATCGACGCCACCCTGACCCGCCCCCAGTTCGAGATGATGACCGGCGACCTGCTGGCCCGCACGGTGGAGCCGGTCAACAACGCCCTGCGGGACGCCGGGCTGGCCCCCGCCGACTTGGGCCGCGTCCTGCTGGTGGGCGGCAGCACCCGGATGCCCGCGGTGGCCCGCCAGGTCAAGGAGCTGCTGGGCAAGGAGCCCAGCCACACCCTGAACCCCGACGAGTGCGTGGCCATGGGCGCAGCCATTCAGGGCGGCCTGCTGCAGGGCGGCGGCAAGCTGGCCGGCGCCACCGGCGCGGCGGCCCAGGGGCTGGTCCTGATGGACGTCACCCCCCTGACCCTTTCCATCGAGACCCTGGGCGGCGTGGCCACCCCCCTCATCACCCGCAACAGCATGATCCCCACCCGCAAGAGCCAGATCTTCACCACCGCCCGCCCCATGCAGACCTCGGTGGAGATCAACGTCCTGCAGGGCGAGCGCCGCTTTGCCAAGGACAACAAGTCGCTGGGCAAGTTCAAGCTGGGAGGCATCCGGGCCGGCTTTTCGTCCAAGCCCCAGATCGAGGTCACCTTTGACATCGACGTCAACGGCGTGGTCAAGGTCTCGGCCAAGGACCTGGGCACCGGCCGGGAGCAGAACATCACCATCACCGGCTCCACCAACCTGTCCGAGAGCGAGATCCAGCGGGCCATGGCCGATGCCGCCGCCTACGAGGCGGAGGACAGCCGCCGCAAGGGCCGGCTGGAGCTGCACAACCAGGCCGAGATCCTGGCCTACAAGGTGGACGAGGCCCTCTCCAAGTGCAAAAAGGAGATCGACAAGGACGAGAAGAACCGCATCAAGACCGACCTTGCCAACCTCCGCCGCTGCATCCGCAAGGACCACCCCGAAAAGATGAACGACACCGAGGAGACCGCTCTCCGCCAGGCCAAAGAGACCCTGGAGGCCAGCGCCAGCCACCTGATGATCCTGTACACCCAGCAGGCCGGGGATGCTTCCGACAGCGGGGATCCCAACCTGTAACACAGACCGATAGGAGGTGAAAGGCGATGTCACCCACCATCATGGTCGGGGCCGGCATGGTCCTGACCGTCGTCATGAACCTGCTGCGGTGCGGCTGCTACCTGGCCGTCATCCTGGCGTGTATCAAGTATCTGCGCAAGAAGTAACCTATAGGTTCGCAGACTGTCAAAAAAGTCCCACCCGGCCGACATGTGCGGACGGGTGGGACACATACAGGGAAATTTAGCGCAGGGAGTGTGCGAGCCCGTCAGGGCGAGTGCGCGGCTCTGCGCTAAATTTTGTCTAAAAGGGGGATACCAGGGGGGAAGGATTTCTGACCTGCGCAGCAGGCAGAAATGGGTCCCCCCTGGAGCGTGTTATAACATTTTGGAGAGGAAGGCTTTCAGCCGGGGGTTCTTGGGATTGGAGAACAGCTCCTCGGGGGGCTCGTCCTCCTGGATGACCCCCTCGTCGATGAAGATGACCCGGTTGGACACCTCCCGGGCAAAGCCCATCTCGTGGGTCACCACCAGCATGGTGATGCCGGTGTGGGCCAGCTCCTTCATCAGGGCCAGCACTTCGCCTACCATCTCGGGGTCCAGGGCCGAGGTGGGCTCGTCAAACAGGATGACGTCGGGGTCCATGGCCAGGGCCCGGGCGATGGCGATGCGCTGCTGCTGCCCGCCCGACAGGCTGGCGGGGTAGACGTCCGCCTTGTCCGACAGGCCCACCCGGGCCAGCAGCTCGTCGGCCCGCTGGGCGGCCTCCTCCTTGCTTTTCAGCTTGAGCAGGACGGGGGCCATCTCCAGGTTTTCCTTCACCGTCATGTGGGGGAAGAGGTTGAAGTGCTGGAACACCATCCCCATCTTCTGGCGCAGCTTGTCGATGTGGGCCTCGTCCACCTCGACCCCCTCGAACTTGATGGTGCCGCCGGTGGGCTTTTCCAGCCGGTTCAGGCAGCGCAGAAAGGTGGACTTGCCGCAGCCCGACGGGCCGATCAGGCAGACCACGTCCCCCTGGTAGATGTCGATGTCGATGCCTTTCAGCACATCCAGGAGGGGGGTCAGGCCCTTGTAGCCCCGCTTCTTCTCGCCGCCGTAGGTCTTTTTCAGGCCGCGGACCTCGATGATCTTTTCTTTGTTAGCGGTCACTGCGCGCCAGCCTCCCTTCCATATGGTTGAGCACTTTCTCCAGGAACAGCACCATCACCAGGTAGATCAGGGCTACCGAGATGTAGGGGAAGAAGGTGCTGTAGGTGCGGCTGCGGACGATGTCGCCGGCCTTGGTCAGGTCCTGCAGGGCGATGTAGCCGCTGATGGAGGTCTCCTTGAGCAGGACGATGACCTCGTTGCCCAGCGCGGGCAGGACGTTCTTGACCGCCTGGGGCAGGATGATCTTCCAGGTGGCCTGGGTGTAGTTCAGGCCCAGGCTCCGGGCCGCTTCCATCTGGCCCACAGGGATGCTCATGATGCCGCTGCGGAAGATTTCAGCCACGTATGCGCCGCTGTTGATGCCAAAAGCCAGGATTGCCACCGGCACCTTATCAATTTTCACCGAGCCGAAAATGATAAAATACATAATCAGCAGCTGGATCATGGTGGGGGTGCCGCGGATCACCGACAGATATACCTTACACAGCACATTCAGAAAACCCATCTTGCCGGTGCGGTCGTAGGTGGTGCGGACATAGGCGATACAAAAGCCCAGCACAATGCCCAGCAGCGCCGCGGACAGGGTGATGATCAGAGTGGTTTTTAAACCGGTGACGAACAGCATATACCGCTGCTCTGTGATAAAGGTGGCAACGAACTGCTCCGAGAGGTTCGCGGCCAGGTTTTGCAGAAACTCCATGAATGGTCCTCCTTGTTTAGAATGTGCACGGAGTGCTGATATGCATATGTCTTGAATTTTTATGCATATATTCACAAAATAAAAGGAACAGAGCGGAATAGCAACCACGCTCTGTTCCTCACGCTCTATCAAACCACAAAAGGCGCGATTTGTAAAGAGTTTTTGCGAAAAAGTAAGAGTTACTTCAGGACAATGATGGACTGAACGCCGGTGCAGTAGCTATCGGTGAAATCAATGTTCTGCAGGCGCTCCTCGGTGACGGTCATGCCGGCCATGCCGAAATCAGCCTTGCCGCTCTGGACGGCGGGGATGATGGAATCGAACTCCATGTCCTCGATCTTCAGCTCGTAGCCCAGGTAGTCGCAGATGGTCTGACGGGTCTCGGGGCCATTCTCACCCACGCCGGCGGTGAAGGTGATCACATCCACGCCGTTGAGGGCTGCGGTGTAGGCACCGATGTACTTGGCGACCTCATAGAAGAACTTCTGCAGAGCCAGAATGCACTTCTCGTCGCCGTGCTTCTCTCCATCCTCCAGGTCACGGAAGTCGGAGGACTTCTCAGACAGTGCCAGCACGCCGGACTTCTTGTTCAGCATGGTCAGGCACTCGTCCACAGACATACCGTACTTGTTGCAGATGAACTGCACCACGCAGGCGTCGATGTCGCCGCAGCGGGTACCCATGGGGACACCTGCCAGAGGAGACAGGCCCATGGAGGTGTCCATGCACTTGCCGTTCTCGATGGCGCACAGGGAAGAGCCGTTGCCCAGGTGGCAGTTGATCATCTTGAAGTCGGTCTTGCCCAGAAGAGCGGCAGCCCGGCGGGCCACATACTTGTGGGAGGTTCCGTGGAAGCCGTAGCGGCGGATGTCGTCATTCTCATAGTATTCGGTGGGAATGGCGTACCGGTAGGCCTTGGGGGGCATGGTCATGTGGAAAGCGGTGTCGAACACGGCAACCTGAGGGGTGTTGGGCATAACAGCCTGGCAAGCCCGGATGCCCATGAGGTTGGCGGGGTTGTGGAGGGGTCCCAGGGGGATGCACTCCTCAATGGCCTTGATGCAGGCATCGTCAATGATGCAGGAATCGGAGAACTTCATGCCGCCATGGAGCACCCGGTGACCCACGGCATCGATCTCGTCCACGGACTTGATGACGCCTTCCTGGGGGTCCTGGAGAATCTCCAGCACAGCGGCAATGGCCTCGGAGTGGGTGGGCATGGGGATGTCCTTGACCACCTTCTTCTCCCCGACCTTGTGGGTCAGGCGGCCGTCGATGTAGATACGCTCACACAGGCCCTTGGCAGATACATCGCCGGTCTCCGGGTCCATCAGCTGATACTTCAGGCTGGAGCTGCCGGCGTTGATAACCAAAATGTTCATTGGAATCTTCCTCCTAAAATCATTACATTTTTCTTTTTTGTGTAATCTGGTACTATACCTGAATCTGAATATATTGTATAATATGATTGCGATTTTCGCAAGTCCTATGGGAAGTTTTTTTAGGGAAGCTCTGAATAAATAGGCAAGAGCTGGCAGCGAGAGATTTTTTGT
>OERS01000191.1_pt1 | contig 12685 bp, 13 predicted proteins | sample 1540071 | NCBI WGS metagenome assembly OERS01 (sample SAMEA3891878, study PRJEB23780) | metagenome | biome: terrestrial biome; feature: animal house; material: Caecal content | place: Italy | collected 2015-05-05 | reverse complement strand
TTCCAAGTTTTGCCCCGATTGCAGCAGGGAAGCCGTATCCCATCGTTCCCAGACCGCCTGATGTGACGAGCTGCTTTTTCTCTGTAATCTCTGCATACTGTGTAACAAACATCTGATGCTGTCCCACATCAGTAGTAATAATTGCATCATCGAACTGACGATTCATCTCCTCAATAATATCCATGGGCGTCATATGCGTTTTATTCTTCATTACAAGAGGATGTTTCTCTTTCCACTCCCGGATCTGTTCCAACCACTTTTCGTTCCCACACGGTTCTGCATATTCATTGATCTTTGTGATTGCCTCCAGAGCATCGGCAACGATGGGCACGTGCACATGAATATTTCTGGATATGGACGCGGTATCAATATCAATATGTACAATTTCAGCATTGGGCGCGAAGGCATGTAGTTTTCCGGTGATCCGGTCATTGAACCGGGTTCCGATAGAGAAGAGCAGATCACATTCTCCAACTGCCATATTCGCCGCATACTGGCCGTGCATCCCCAGATTTCCGATAAAGAGCGGGTGATTTGTCGGTACTGCGCCCCTTCCCATGATGGTCGTGACTACCGGCACATTCGTCTTGTTCACCACTTCCGTAAACACCTTATTCGCGCGGGCAATATTCACCCCGCCTCCTGCGAGGAACAGTGGCTTTTTCGCCTTTTTGAGCATCTTGAGCGCACGCTTTAGCTGCCCCATATGCACACTTGTATTCGGTTTATATCCCCGGATGTTCACCGTATCCGGATAGTCCGGGCTTCCCAGCTCACACATCACGTCTTTCGGGAGATCGATAAGCACCGGACCCGGCCGTCCCGTGCGTGCGATGTAAAACGCTTCCTTGACAATGCGCCCGAGATCTTTCCTGTCACGAACCGTCACGCCGTACTTTGTGATGCTGCGTGTGATCCCCACAATATCCACCTCTTGGAACGCATCATTTCCGATCAGGTGTTTTGCCACCTGTCCGGTAAAGCAGACAAGGGGAACGCTGTCATAGTTCGCTGTGGCAAGCCCGGTCACCAGATTGGTTGCCCCCGGACCGCTTGTCACTAGACACACGCCCACTTTACCCGTCGTCCGCGCATAGGCGTCCGCTTCATGGACTAAAGCCTGCTCATGGCGCGGCAGGATCACGCGGATGTCATCCTGCTTATACAGCTCGTCACTGATGTCGATAGTACACGCTCCCGGATAGCCGAAGACCGTGTCCACTCCTTCTTCCTTCAATGCTCTTACTAATAATTTGTTTCCTGTGATCTGTCTCAATTTCCTGCCTCCTTTTCCTATCAGCGATCTTTCTATCAGCGTTCTTCCCGTTCTGCGGTTCCTGCCCGCACGCGCCCTCGCGCGCCCGGCAAAGAACGGATTGTAAAGAAAAGCCCCGAGCATCTTATGCTCAGGGCGAATGTATCATCCGTGTTACCACCTAAATTCAGAGAAAATTTCTCTGCGCTCTGCCGGTACGGGCATCTGTGACACCGATACCGTTTCCCTGTAACGTGGGATCACGTTGGAGTCTACTTGACACATATGGTTTCTTTACCATCTCTGCCGTTCAGTCCACTGCTCGAAGGCTACTTCCACAATTCCGTCACGGAGATTTGCACCGGCCATCTCCTCTCTTCGCATCAGAAAACTGTGTACTCCTCCTCGTCGCTGCATTTATTTTATGGTGTAAAATTAAAATTTAAATTCATTATAGTGTGTATTATTAACATTGTCAATCATGTTTTCTTGATGTTTTTTAATTACAATGTAACAAACAAATGAAATATATATCGCTTTTCGATGTCAAAACATATTGTTTGAGCATCCCGCGCAAATATGCCCTTTCTATCCTTTCTCCTTTTTTATGCCTTCCTGCCAGACATCTTTACAGACACCGCTTTCACAACTAGACAGAGAACGATCACTACCAACATATCCGGCAGTGTATTGCCCACCGGTATATCAATCGTCATAAACCACCGATAGGCAATAAATCCAATCAACCATATTACAAGATTCTTCCAGTTGAAATCTGTCAGCTTGTTCTCTTTCCTCAGGATGAACACATCTGCGATCTGTACCGCTATCATAGGAGCAAACACAGAACCGATGAGGTAAAGGAAATCTGTAATATCGTCCATAGGGAAAATGATCGCCGCTATCGTACCAATCACCGTTACCACGATACCCATATGATTTCCTTTGAATTTCGCAAATAAGGACTCGGAAGATACTCCCGCTGAATATGCGTCAAGGAACGTGGTGGTGACAGTAGAGAGGATCACAATCAATAATGCTGCGATGCCAAGTCCTGCTTTTGCCATGATCACAGCAATATCTGTCTCGCTGGTGTAGATGGCGGCCCCCATACCGATCGCATACATCCAGCAGCTCACCATGCCGTAGGCGATCACACTTGCCGCAGTGGATTTCATCTGTTTCTCTGCCTCTCTTGTATAATCACTGATGACAGGCAGCCATGAGAGCGGCATTGCTACGGACAACTCTACTGCGGCACCGAAACTCATGGCGTCACTGCCCAGATCCGCGCCTGTATCCGAACCTCCGAAGAAAATAACTCTACACAGCAGGATGGTCAGGATAAAAAGCGCCGCTATGGCGATCGTGTTGATCTTGCCCAGATTAGTCACTCCAACGGCGATCCAGAGAACAATCAGCACACCGATCACGATACACCACACCCATGCCCCAGTATGAAAGATACCGTCTGCGGCAAGGGCCCCGTCATAGATCATGATCGCCGTCCATCCGATGAGCTGAAAGACATTGAGCACCGCAAAGAGCAGGCCTCCCTTCTGCCCGAAGCTCATTTTCACCGTCTCCATGGCGCTCTTTCTCATCCTCGCACCGATCAGACCTGCAAAAAACATCATACAGCATCCGATGATGTGTCCGATGATGACTGCAACCATGCCTCTCTGGAATCCCAATGGAGCAAGGTAGGTCCCAGTCAATATCTCAGCAATGGATACGCCCGCACCAAACCAGATCAGACTGTTTTCATATACCGATGTATGTTTTATTTTCATATCAGACTATCTCCTTTTCTTCAGAAGAAAAGCCTGCTTCTGTATTTGCATTTCCTGAAATTTTTACATACTCTCCCGTGATGTCAAAGGCATGGTTCATCGGGCCTCTGCCTTTTCCTAGATCCAGCATGGCTCCCAGCGCACCAGAGATATATGCTTTTGCACTCTCTACCGATGTATCCATATCGAACCCTTTTGCCAGATTAGATGCAATGGCGCTGGACAACGTACAGCCCGTTCCGTGTGTATTCGGATTGTCAATCCGTTTCCCGTAGAACCAGCGGTAACTTCCGTTTCTATAGAGCAGATCATTGGCATCATTTAACTGATGTCCGCCTTTTAACAGGACAGCACAGTGATAATTCTCACTGATCTTCCCCGCCACTTTTACCATATCTTCCTTAGTTCTGATCTCCATACCCGAGAGCACTTCCCCTTCCGGAATATTCGGCGTCAGTATATCTGCCATGGGGAGCAATCTTTCTTTCAGTGTCTCTATAGCGTCATCGGTGATCAGCTTTGCCCCGCTGGTCGCCACCATGACCGGATCGACCACGATGTTCTCCGCCTGATATTGCGCAAGTTTCTCTGCAATGGCAATGATCAGCTCCGCCGATGATACCATGCCGATCTTGACTGCATCCGGACGGATATCTGTGAAGATACAGTCGATCTGCTGTTTTAAAAATTCAGGAGATACATCCATGATTCCTACTACGCCGGTCGTATTCTGTGCAGTCAGTGCAGTGATCGCACTCATGGCAAACACACCGTTCGCAGTCATTGTCTTAATATCTGCCTGAATTCCGGCTCCTCCGCTGGAGTCACTTCCAGCGATTGTTAATGCTGTTTTCATTTTTCTTATCTTTTCCTCCTTTGTTCCTATACCTCTGTTGCTTTTCCCTGTCCTGAACACTCTTTTATATAGCGGTAAAAAGTGGTGTCCCAGCCTGCCGCCAAAAAATGTCTGCCATTATTCGGATGCCCTTTTCCAGAATATATTAAATTCCTCGAACTCCGGCAGATAGATGTCTGCCGTTTTCCATATATGGGCAAGATCCCGGTCACTGGCCTTATCGTAGACTCCCACCGTCTTAAATCCCGCCCTTTTCGCAGTCTGAAGCGCATGCAGCGCATCTTCAAATACCCATGTCTCGGAAGGTTCCGTATCGAGCTGGAGCGCTGCAGCATAATAGATATCTGGCTGGCTCTTGCTGCTACCGATCTCGGAACAGGTAAAGATCCCCTGAAAATATGAAAAAACTTTCAGCCTTTTAAGGGCGGCCTCCGCATTCTTCCTGTCGCCGGACGTGGCTATCGCCATAGGGATTTTTCTTTCCCGGAACTCCTGAAGATACTGCCGTACTCCCTCTTTCAGAGGGACCCGTTCCTCGTAGAAATCCTGTACTTCCCGGTTCATGCCTCTTATGATCTCCTCTGGTGTCTTATCAAGTCTGTAGTGGGCTATAAGATAGTCCGCCCCCTCTTCAAGGCTCATAGCAAACAAAGTATCTCTGAGGTCTTTCTCCCCCTCGATCCCCATGCTGTTCAAGTAGAGTTGTCCTAAGTTTTCCCAAACGGGCATGGAATTTAACAACACTCCGTCCACATCGAATATCACTCCGCGGATCATCTTTCCGCCCCCTCCTTTTTACAGCCTGAAAGTATCAGTTTAGCATCTCTTCTGTGCGGCTTTTCAGATGCCGCGCCGCTTCTTTAATATCTTTCTGCGCAAAGATCGCACTAATCACAGCGATGCCGCAGATTCCTGTACCTGCAAGTTCCTTTAAGTTGTCTGCAGTGATGCCGCCAATGGCGATGACCGGAATATCCACTGCTTCACAGATCGCTTTTACCGTCTCATGGCTTACTTCTACCGCATCAACCTTTGAACCTGTGGGAAATACCGCTCCTACGCCAAGGTAATCCGCTCCGTGCTCCTTGGCCTCCAAAGCCTGCTCCACTGTCTGGGCAGACACGCCGATGATCTTGTCCAGCCCCAGCTTCTTGCGCACATCTCCGACTTTCATATCGCTCTGTCCCACATGAACTCCATCTGCGTTGATCTGTACTGCGATCTCTACATTATCGTTAATCACAAACGGCACTCCATACTGTGCGCACAGATCATGGATTTCTTTCGCCTCTTCGAGGAATGCAGCCTCGTCCAGATTTTTTTCTCTGAGCTGTACGCAGGTCACGCCGCCTTTTAATGCTTTCTCTACCTGAGCATAAAGGGTCTGTCCGTTCAGCCAGCTGCGGTCTGTGACCGCATAGAGGAGCAGATCCTCTTTTTTGCAATTTCCCTGATCATCTGATCTCATATTTGGCTCCTTTCTCAAGTTCTTCGCCCGACATGTTGTAAATGGCGTCAATGATCCGGTTCCGGTAAGTGGAATTGCCGTCTCCCTCCTGCATCCGGCTCCACCCGATCTCCCCTGCAAGTCCCATCGCACACATAGCCGCTGCTGCTGCCTCCAGCGGATGATCCGGATTTGCAGTCACATAGGCCGTCATCATTCCGGAAAGCTGGCATCCTGTTCCGGTAATCTTTCCCATCTCCGGTCTTCCGTTGTAGATCACATAGCATGTATTGCCGTCAGATACAAGATCGATAGCTCCAGTCACAGCAATAATCGTTCCTGTCTCTTCCGCGAATTTCTTTACAAATACCACTGCCTCGTCAAGATTTTTCTCCGTCACCGCATCCGCTACGTCTGCATCCACACCTCTTGTAGTGCCCCTTCCCTTTGCTAATGTCTTTATCTCGGATACATTCCCACGTATCACGGACAGTTTCAGTTCTTTCATCAGTCCAAGTGCTGTATTTGTACGCAGCGCACTAGCGCCGGAGCCCACCGGATCGAGCAACACCGGATGCCCCAGCTCGTTGGCTTTCTTACCTGCTCGGAACATTCCTTCGATGCTTGTCTTGTGGAGAGTGCCGATATTGATATTAAGGCCGCCACAGACAGACGTGATATCCTCCACATCCTCTGCCTCGTCGGACATAATCGGACTGCCGCCACAGGCCAGAAGCACATTCGCCACATCATTTACGGTCACGTAGTTTGTGATATTATGTACCAGCGGTACTGTTTTCCTTACATTTTCCAGACAATTTTTAAACATCTCTGTTACCTCCTCTTCTGCTGAGCAGACGGGACCGGCAGGACAGATAAAACTGCTGTACAGATAAAAAAAGCGGGTGACCGCCTGAAATGGGGTACGCCCGCGCTGAGGTTCTGTATGTTCCCTACGTTGGCATTACCCAAATCAGGTTATGGGTTAAAGCGATTCAGCTTACTCTCAGCCTGCTTGATACGCAAGCTCCCCGTTTTTTATATCTGTTTAATTCTTCTTATCTGTTTTCTTTGCTGATCATCCTTTTGTTTTCTGTGTCTGCGCATCCAGGTTGCCAAGATAGATGTCAAATATCTTCATCTTCTTCATCGCCGTAACAAGGACTGCCGCGATAATCGTCCCTCCGCAGCTTGACACAAAGAACGGGATCACAAAGCCGAACACCGCGCTCTCGCTTCCCATGATCAGGGTCGCGACCGGGTAGCTCAAAAGGCCGCCGATCACAGATGTGCCGAACAGCTCTCCCCCATAAGCAAACGGAAGGTGTTTTCCATACCTATACAGTATACCGCACAACAGCGCCCCGCACATGGAGCCCGGAAATGCAAGCAGTGTGCCGGTTCCCATCAGATTCCTCAAAAGGCTGGTCACAAACGCCATGCCCACCGCATAACCTGGTCCTAAGAACACTCCTCCGAGAATATTGATAAAGTGCTGAATCGGAGCGCATTTAGATGCTCCTACCGGGATCGACAGCGGTGAGCATACGATACCCACCGCTACCAATATACCCGCAAGGGCAAGTTTCCTTACATTGACATTTTTCATGTCCTTCCCTCCTGTATACATGACGGTCGATGCTCTCTGGCATCCTCTCACTCCGGAACACGGATTCCCTCGCATATTGTTTTCGCATTGCATACAGTGAAAACCCGGAACGGCGCTCCCCGTCCGGTAAAACCTCTTTCGTGTTATTGGACTGTCCGAGAGTAATGTTACCACGTCCACATGAAAAATGCAATAAGGTTGACCACTACCGCGAGCATTTATACGATCTCGTATCCGAGTAATTACCGGCTTCTCATGGTGCAACCAGCTCCTTAGGTACTACATTTTCCTTGTCTTCTTAGATTGCGCACTACTCCTAGCGCTGAATACAAAAGAAGCGCCCCAATATTTGCCATGACCACACTTGCCCCTGCCGGCGATGCCCACACATATGACACAGTGATACCGACAACCAAGCATACCACGGAAATCACCCCCGAGTTAATAATAACGCTTTTGAATGTCCGGCATACCCGCATAGATGTAAGCGCCGGGAAGATGATCAGACTGGAAATCAGAAGCGCTCCCATCATCCGCATCCCTAATACGATAGTCACCGCGGTCAAAACTGCGATCAATGTATTATACATATCCGCTTTTACCCCCGTTGCCCTCGCAAACGTTTCATCAAATGTGATGGCGAATATCTTGTTGTAAAAAAAGATATAAAGGGCCAGAACCACGACAGCCAAGATCACACTTAACCGTACATCCTCTGCACTCATGGCAAGGATACTTCCGAACATATAGTTGTACACATCGGTATTCATTCCTGTCGTCATGGAGATCACCATCACGCCTACAGCCAGAGAGCTTGTAGAAATCAGAGCGATCGCTGCGTCTCCTTTGATCCGGCTGTTTCCCCGGATGCGTAGCAGAAGGACTGCCGCTATGATGACCACGGGGATCGCTACCGTAAGTGGGGCTGCGTTTACGGCAGCCGCAATGGCCAGAGCACCGAACCCTACATGAGATAACCCGTCTCCGATCATGGAATACCTCTTTAGCACAAGACTCACTCCAAGAAGCGCAGAACAAAGCGCCACCAGCGAACCCACAGCAAAGGCGCGTACCATGAACGGATAGGAAAGCATTTCAAACACCTTTTCAAGCATTGTCTACACCCCCGTTCCCATCCGCCTGTCCGTGTTCCGTCCCACTTAAGAAATTCCTGCCCACACGGCTTTTCCTGTAATCCTCTGCACTTCCGAAAAACAGCATTTTCTCTTGGAGGTGAAGGATGTGGCTGGCATCAATAACGGCACTTTCAATATCATGGGACACCATCACTACTGCAATCTTCTCCTCCCTGTTGATCCTGCGGATAAGCTGATAGAATTCGGCAGTGACGATCGGATCCAGTCCAGTCACAGGCTCGTCCAAAAGAAGCATCGTCTTTGTGGCGCACAGGGCCCGGGCAAGGAGAACTCTCTGCTTCTGCCCCCCGGACAGATCCCGGAAACACATCCCTGACAAATCACGAATCCCCAGAAGCGCCAGCTTCTCTGCCGCCGCCTTTTTATCCGCCGCCGTATAAAAAGGCCTTATTCCCCGGCTGTTAAGTCTGCCGGAGAGAACGACTTCATACACGCTGGCAGGAAAATCTTTCTGCACATCTGTCTGCTGGGGAAGATAACCGATCTCATTCTGGTGCAGTCCGTCCCCATAAATGATATGCCCCCTTTCCACGTTTTTTAACCCAAGAAGGCTTTTTACAAGAGTACTTTTCCCGGAACCGTTCTCCCCTACAATGCACAGATAATCTCCCGAATCGATGGAGAAATTAAGCTCTCTTACCACGGTCTGCCCCTCATAGCCGATGGAAACATTTTCACATCTAATCAGTGCCATCCGTTTAAAACCTCCTTCAGCGTCTCCACATTTTTCTGCATCATACTGATATACGTCTCACCGTTTTCAAAATCCTCCGCAGACAGATTGTGACAGCTGTAAAGTACTTTCACTTCCGCCCCTGTCGCCTCTGCGATGGCGTTAGCGATATCTTTACTGCTAAGCTCCATTTTCAGGACACACGGCACACGCTGTTCCTTTACCTTATCGATCAGGAACACCATAGTTGCGGCGCTGGGCTCTGTATCCCCCGCGCATCCTGGAAACGCCGCATAATAGTCAAGCCCGTACTCCTCAGCCAGATAACGGAACGGAAAACGGTCGCCAAAAATGAGGAGACTGCTTTTTGCATTTTCCATTACTTCTCGGAACTGCCTATCAAGATCCGAAAGCTCTTCCCGGTATGCCGCAGCATTTTCTTCATAAATCTCCCTGCCGTCAGTATCTGCCTTAATAAGCATTTCCTTAATCTGATCTACAATGAGGGCAGCATTTACTGGGGAAGTCCATACATGCTCATCAATCTCATGCACAGAATCTTCCTCATCCTCGTCATGGCCATGTCCTAGGGATTCCTTCATACCTTCCACATGCTCTTCTTCCAGCGTATCCACACAGTCCATAAGCCGCAGGGTCAGACGGCCATTCTCGGGCATGGAGCTTAGGATATCCTCCACCCACACGTCGTTCTCTCCTCCGGTATAGATAAACACATCACTCTCTTGGATTGCGATGATATCCTGCGGTGTCGGTTCGTAGGAATGACTCTCCTCGCCGGGTTTTAAAAGCATCTTAAGCTCCGCCCGGTCCCCCGCGATCTGACGCACGAAATCATAAGGAGGGAATATGGTCGTCACAACGCTGATCTTTCCACTCTTCGCCTCCAGTTCCTGAGTCTGCTCTGTAATTTCCCCAATTCCTTGCTTCGCACTGCATCCAGCTGTCAGAAAAACAGTGCAAAGTATCCATATAACAGCTATGGCAGGAAGAACTCTCCTGCCTTTTCTCTTACCTGCGTTCATATTTTGTAAAACGGAATTCCAGATCAAAGCATGTCTGCTCTTCTCCTTCTTCCGTCATCTCCCATTCATCCATAGTATCCAGATCCGGGAAAAACGTATCCGCCTGAAACGCGCGGTCAATCTTTGTCACCAGCACAGTGTCGCACTCCGGGAGCAGCATCCGGTAAACGCTCTCACCACCGATTACATAGACATCGTCTGTATCGTATTTTTTTAATTCTTCTCTCAGTTCATCGTAAGTGTGGACGATGACTGCATCCTTTACACTGTACCCTCTGTTTCCCGTCAACACAATATTCGTGCGGTTTTTAAGAGGCAGTCCGCCCGGAAAGCTCTCCAACGTCTTTCTCCCCATGACAACCACCCTTCCTGTAGTCGTCTGACGGAAAAATTTCATATCTGACGGAATGCTGACAAGCAGTTTGTTCTTATACCCGATTCCCCAGTTTTTATCTGCTGAAAGTATAGCCTTCATAATAACATCATGATCCCTTCCTCAAAATACTTATCTCTATACCGCGACCGGAATGTCTTTGATCTGCGGGTGCGTCTCATAGTTATCCAGTCTTACATCCTCAGGAGTAAAATCATAGAAGTCTTTAACTTCCGGATTCAGCCAGAAAGACGGTGCCGGGAGCGGCGCTCTTGAGATTAGTTCCTCAATCATCGGTACATGGCGGTCATAGATATGAGCGTCAGCGATCACATGGACGAACTCCCCTGCCTTCATGTCGCACACCTGCGCCAGCATATGGAGCAGTACCGCATACTGGCACACATTCCAGTTATTTGCCGTGAGCACATCCTGCGATCTCTGGTTTAAGATTCCGTTTAAAGTAAGCTTATCGCTATCTTTTTCTTTTGTCACATTAAAAGTCATACTGTATGCACACGGATATAAGTTCATCTCATGAAGATCCTGGTGCACATAGATGTTTGTCATGATCCGGCGGCTGTAGGGGTTATTTTTCAAATCATAGATCACCCGGTCCGTCTGATCCATCATGCCTTCCTTGTACTGATGCTTCACCCCCATCTGATAGCCATATGCCTTACCGATGGATCCGGTCTCATCTGCCCAGCTGTCCCAAATATGGCTTTTTAACTCATGTACGTTATTGGACTTCCTCTGCCAGATCCAAAGCATCTCATCCACACAGCTCTTGATCGCTGTGCGCCGCAGGGTTAGAGCCGGAAATTCTTTTGAAAGATCATAGCGGTTGACCACGCCGAACCGTTTGATCGTGTATGCAGAGGTTCCGTCCTCCCACACCGGACGCACCTTCTCTCCCTCCGTGCTCGTCCCATTGTCTATGATATCCCTGCACATATCGATAAATACTTTATCTGCATAACTCATGATTTTCTCCTTTTATTTTCCGATAATCTTTCTGGAGAGTCCTCGCCCTCGTCATGAGGAGCATCTCCTTTACGGTTCTGCAATATTGTATAACAGTTTCTCGAGATTTTTTCTAAGAGCCTCCACTTCCCGCTTTGTCAGCCCTCTTGTCAGTTCCCTGTCCAGCTTCCTTCTGTCTGCTTCCATCCGCCGCTGTATGTCATACGCCTTTTCCGTAAGATAAATGTTTTTCTTCCTCTTATCATGGGCATTGGGAACACAAAGAATATATCCCTTCTCGTCCAGCCGCCTTAAGATTCCCGTCACTGTCGGATTCTTCAAGTTCAGGTTTTTCTCCACATCCCGCTGGCTTACCTCCTCCTTGCTTGTGTGAAAGAGATAGTCCAGCACAGCGCACTGTGAAGAAGTGATCCCGATATCTTTCAGTCTCTCATTTAATTCTTTTTCAAATACATTATTGATCTGCTTGACCAAAAAACCTATCGGTCTGCCGCGCCGTTCCATTCTTCTCTCCTCTTTCGCATACATCTGCCGCCCGCGGTTTAAACATACTCCCGGATCACACTGCTGATCTCATAAATGCTGTCCATGGACTTAAGCTTATCCAGTGCGTTTTCCATATATTTCTCTTTTACTTTTTCTGTCACAATGACCAGCTCCGCGGCATCAGGATTGGTGTGTTCTTGAACGACTCTCGCAATACTCACCTTATGTTCCCCAAAGACTTTGGCGATCGCTGCCAGCACACCGGGCTGGTTTCTAACCTGCATGCGGATGAAGAAAGCATTCTTCACCTCACCCCATGCTTTGACAGGCAGTTCTTTGTAGCAGGTACAGCTAATACGACCAGTACACCCATGCTGAAGATCCCTTGCCACATCAATCACATCTCCTACAACAGCGCTTGCCGTCGGCATTTCTCCAGCGCCGCGTCCGTAGAACATCGCGTCGTCCACAGCGTCGCCGTGGATGAATACAGCGTTGAAAGAATCTCTAACAGAGGCCAGTGGGTGATCTTTATGAAGCATCATCGGATAGACCCCGGCTTCAATGCCGTCCTCGGTATTCTTCGCCACACCGAGCAGCTTTATCACGCTGTCAAATTCTTTCGCATATGCAATATCCCTTGCCGTGATCTTCGTAATCCCCTGCGTATACACATCTGAGAATACCACTCTCGAATGAAACGCAATGGAAGCCATGATCGCCACTTTTCTTCCCGCGTCTAGCCCTTCCACATCCGCCGTGGGATCCGCCTCCGCATACCCCAGCTCCTGCGCCTGCTTTAATGCGTCCGCGAACTCCATTCCCTCTTCAAACATCTTCGTCAGGATATAGTTGGTCGTCCCGTTCAGGATCCCTGTGATCTCCTCGATCCGGTCAGCTGTCAGGCTGGAATTGAGGGCACGGATGATCGGGATACCGCCTCCGACACTGGCCTCAAAAAGGAAGTTCAGTTCTCTTTCCCTTGCAATGGAGAGCAGCTCGGCCC
>OERS01000176.1_pt1 | contig 13027 bp, 13 predicted proteins | sample 1540071 | NCBI WGS metagenome assembly OERS01 (sample SAMEA3891878, study PRJEB23780) | metagenome | biome: terrestrial biome; feature: animal house; material: Caecal content | place: Italy | collected 2015-05-05 | reverse complement strand
CCGTTGTTGGCAGGATGCCCGCTTTCACAGCGCTTTATTCATGGTGCGGGAACAGCAGCTGGACGGAGGTCCCCCGGCCCACCTGGCTGTCCATGTGGATCTGGGCCCCGTGGAGGGAGGCCCCGTGCTTCACGATGGACAGCCCCAGACCGGTGCCGCCGATCTCCTTGGAGTGGCTCTTGTCCACCCGGTAGAACCGCTCGAAAATCCGGGCCTGGCGCTCTGCCGGGATGCCGATGCCGGTGTCTTTCACCCGCATCACCTTGCTTCCCGCCTCCATCCCCAGGAATACCTCCACGGAGCCCCCGGGCTTATTGTACTTGATGGCGTTTTCCGTAAGATTGTAGAGGATTTCATACAGAAGCCGCCGCACTCCCAGCATGGTAAAGCCGGCGCCGGTGAGCTTCAAGGTCACCTGCTTTTTCTCCGCCACCGGGGTAAGAGACTGGAAAATCTCCTGGGCAACAGGGCCGATCTGCACCGGCTCCTTGGGAAGCTCCACCCCCTCGTCCAGCTGGGACAGGCGGATAATGTCCTGCACCAGATTCATAAGCCGGGTGGCCTCCTGGCGGATATGCCCCAGAAACCGGGGCTGATCCTCCGGCTTTACCAGGCCGCTTTCCAGAAGCTCTGCACTGCCGATGATGGACTGCAGGGGGGTTTTCAGTTCGTGGGACACATTGGCGGAGAATTCCCGCCGGTTCTGCTGGGCCTGGGTCTGCTCCGTCACGTCCAGCGCCAGAATGACCGCACCCATGATTTTCCCCTGGGACTCAATCCGGCTCAGCTCAAACAGGTACTCCCGGCCGTTGCGCTGGGCGTGGACCTCGCTGCGCCCCTTGCTGTATACCGTATCCACGGCCTTCCGCAGCTCCTGCTTCCTGTCCACCGTGAGAAAGTCCCGGCCCACACAGCTCTCGTCCACCCCGAAAAGGGTCTTGGCGGCGGGGTTGATGCTCAGCACCACCGAGTCCTTGTCCAGAAGCACCAGACCCTCTTTCATGTTCCGGGTAATCTGCTCCAGTTCCTCGGTCTTTTGCTTGAGGTTTGCCATCTGCCGGGAAATCTGCCGGTGCTGCTCTCCGACGCGGTGAAGCAGCGGCGTAATCTCCTCGTAAATCTGGTTATCCAGAGGATACTCCAGATTCAGCTCGTTAAGCGGCTTTACAATCCGCCTGGCCATCCGCCGGGCAAAGACGGCGGAAAGAAGGATTGCCAGAAGCACCAGCCACATCACCGGCAGCACCATATCCACCGCCAAAGACAGGGTGGTCATGCTGCTGACGGAAATCCGCAGCACCGTGCCGTCTGCCAGCCGCACCGCCTGATAGATGGTCTTTTCCATCCGGGTGTCGGAGTAGCGGACGCTGCTGCCGGAGCCGGTGGCCAGAGCCTCCTGCACCTCCTCCCGGGAGGCGTGGTTGTCCAGCTTTTCCGCATCCTCCCAGGAATCGTAGAGCACCTTTCCCTGGGAATCTATCCAGGTAAGGCGAAGTTCCGACTCCCCTACCCCCAGAAGATAGTCCTTGCCGCTTTCCTGGGTGCCGGCCGCCGCCAGGTACAGGTCATCGGCGAGCCGCTTCTGCCGGCTGCTGTCCAGATACTCGTAGGTCACAAAGAAAAACACCAGAAAGCTGCACAGCAGCACCACAGCGGCGGTGGTAAGAATCGCCCGAAAGATTTTACTGGTCATGACATCTCCCACCGATAGCCCACGTTTCGCACCGTCTCAATCCGCTTGCCGTAGTCCCCCAGCTTCTGCCGCAGGGTACGGATGTGCATATCCACCGTCCGGGTCTCCCCCAAGTAGTCTGCATCCCACACGCTGGAAAGCAGCTGCTCCCGGGTAAAGGCCACCCCCGGGTTCTGAAGGAACAGCCGCAGAAGCTCATACTCCTTGAAGGTCAGGGGCAGCCGCTCCTCCCCGATGGACACGGTATGAGCCTGCTGGTTCAGCACCAGCTCTCCCAGGGTCAGCAGGTGCTTTTCCTCCTGCTTCCGGCACCGGCGGAGCACCGCCTTCACCCGGGACACCATCTCCATCACCCCGAAGGGCTTCACCAGATAGTCGTCCGCTCCCAGATCCAGGCTCTGGATCTTGTCAAACTCCCCGCCCTTGGCGGTGGCCATGATTACGGGAATCTGGGAAAAGGCCTTGTGGCGCTTCATCTTCCCCAGAAGGGTCACCCCGTCCTGCCCGGGAAGCATCACATCCAGAATCACCAGCTCCGGCTGGGCAGACTGGAGCGCCTCCCAGAAATCGTCCCCGTTTTCAAAGCCCCGGGCAGGAAAGCCGGAGCTTTCCAGGGCGTACACTTCAATATCCCGGATACTGGGATCATCCTCCACACACCAAATCATACCTGTCCTCCTGTGGGTAAATAATGATTTACAATTATTATAATGGGAAAAAGGGGGAAATGCAACGAAAAAACGCCGGCGGAAAAATCTCCCTTGACTTTAGCACGATAAAGTGATAAAATACTAAAAAATCCAATGGAGGAGCCATCCATATGAAGCTTATGGAAAGTCAGGAGCTGGATATGCTTCTGGAAGCCATTTTGACCCTGCACACCAAAGAGGAATGCCGCCGTTTTCTGGAGGACATCTGCACCATCAAGGAATTGGAAGCCCTTACCCAGCGGTTTCATGTTGCCTGCCAGCTCAGCTCCGGGAAGAACTACCAGCAGGTCTACGAGGACACGGGGGTCAGCTCCGCCACCATCTGCCGGGTAAACAGGTGCCTGCAATACGGCGACGGGGGCTACGCCACCGTCCTGCAGCGGCTGAAGGAAGGGGGAAAACTGCCATGACTGCCCATTGGATGGAGAAGGTGCTTGCCCTGTATCAAAGCTATGGGTATCTGCCCTACAAAATGAGCCGGTTTGAGGACTACGACCTGTACGTCCGGAACCGGGATTTTCTCCTCTCCCAGCGCCTCATCACCTTCCCGGGAGAGGAGGGACAGCTTCTGGCATTGAAGCCGGACGTCACCTTGTCCGTGGTGAAAAACGCCCCGGAGGCCCCGGGGGTGGTGGAGAAGGTGTACTATCAGGAAAATGTTTACCGCTCCCCACCGGGAGGCGGCCCCATCCGGGAGCTGCCCCAGGCGGGGCTGGAATGTGTGGGGGATTTGAGCAGCTACGACCAGGCGGAGGTGCTGCTCCTGGCGGCCCTGAGCCTCTCTGCCCTCCCGGGGGAGTCGGTGCTGGATTTGTCCCATATGGGGCTGATCTCCCAGGTACTTACCAGCTGCCGGGTGACTTCCCGGCACCGGCCCCAGGTGCTTGCGGCCCTGGAGCGAAAGAGCCTTCACGGCCTGGAGGGGGTTCCCTGCCACGACAAAGAAAAGCTGGAGCTGCTCATCTGCTGCAGCGGCAGCCCGGAGGCAGCCCTGCCCCGGCTGAAAGCCCAGCTCACCGCTCCGGAAGAAGCGGCGGCTCTGTCCCAGCTGGAACGGCTGTGCCGGATTCTCACAGACAGCGGCGCCACCTGCCGGATTCGCCTGGATTTCTCTGTCAGCAACCAGTTAAAATACTACAACGGCCTGGTGTTCAAGGGCTACACCCAGGGAGTGCCCACCAGCATCCTCTCCGGCGGGCAGTATGACCGGCTGCCGGAGAACATGGGCAAGCGGTGCCGGGCCATGGGCTTTGCTCTGTACCTGGATTTGCTCCAGGAGGAGCAGCCCCCCTATGACCTGGATTTGCTGATTCTCCGCAACCCCCGCCAGACCCCGGAGGAGCTTCTGGAGCTTGTCCGGGAGGCCTCCCGGGAGGGCCGGGTGCTGGTAGCCCCCCAGCCCCCCACGGATCGAACCTGGAAGCGGCTGCTGGACTTCCGGAAAGGAGAGGATTCCCCATGCTGAACATTGCGCTGCCCAAGGGGCGGCTGGGGGAGCGGGTCTACGGCCTGCTGAAAAACGCCGGGTTCCCCTGCCCCGACCTGGAAGCCGGGGGACGGCGGCTGATTTTTGAAAACCCCGCCCTGGGGCTTCGTTACTTCTGGGTAAAGCCCCTGGATGTGGGGGTATACGTGGAGCGGGGGGCTGCAGATGTGGGGATTGTGGGAAAGGACATTCTCCTGGAGAGCACCCCCCAGGTCTATGAACTGCTGGATTTGGGTCTGGGAAAATGCACCATGGCGGTGGCCGCTCCCCGGGGCTTCCGGAACCCCACCGGCACCACCTTGCGGGTGGCCACCAAATTTCCGGAGATTGCCGCCCGGTATTACGCCGGGCAAAGCCGGGACATTGACATCATCCACTTAAACGGCGCCATCGAGCTTGCTCCCCTTATGGGGCTTTCCCACGTGATTGTGGACATTGTGGAGACCGGGGAAACCCTCCGGGAAAACGGCCTGGAGGTGCTGGACAGGGTGGCTCCCATCAGCGCCCGGCTCATTGCCAACATGGCAAGCATGAAATTTGAAAATACCAGGATTCAGGAGCTGCTCCAGGGTCTTGAGAAGCAGGTGAAGGCACGATGATTCCCATTTTGGACTACGAGAAAACGGAAGAATCCGCAATTTTCCAGAGAAACACCCCCCAGTCCCAGGTGACGGAGCCGGTGCAGAAGATTATCGCCCGAGTGCGCTCCCAGGGCGACCGGGCGCTTTTCCACTACACCCGGCTCTTTGACAAGGTGGATATATCCTCCCTGGAGGTAACCGGGGAAGAACTGGAAGCTGCCCTGGAACAGACGGACAAAGCCCTTCTTTCCGTGCTTTCCTCCGCAGCGGAGAATATCAAAGCCTACCACAGCCGCCAGAAGCGCACCGGTTTCTCCTTCTCCCCGGAGCCGGGGGTGGTGCTGGGGCAGAAAATCACCCCTTTGGAGAAGGTGGGCATCTATGTGCCGGGAGGCACCGCCGCCTACCCCTCCACGGTGCTCATGACCGCCATCCCGGCAAAAATCGCCGGGTGCGGAGAAATTATCATGGTCAGTCCTCCGGACATCGCCCCGGCTATCTTAGCGGCGGCGAAAATCGCCGGGGTGGACAGAATCTTCCGGGTAGGGGGCGCCCAGGCCATTGCCGCCCTGGCCTACGGAACGGAGACCCTCCCCCGGGTGGATAAAATCGTGGGGCCGGGAAACGCCTATGTGGCAGAGGCCAAGCGGCAGGTATTCGGCCAGGTGGCCATCGACATGATTGCAGGCCCCAGCGAAATCCTCATCATCGCAGACGAAAAGAGCAGCCCCGCCCACATTGCGGCGGATATGCTCAGCCAGGCAGAGCACGACAGGCTTGCCAGTGCCGTCCTCATCACCACCAGCCGGAGCCTTGCAGAGCAGGTGCAAAAGGAACTGAAAGCCCAGGTATCCCGGCTTCCCCGGAAGGAAATTGCCCAAGCCTCCTTGGAGGGGCAGGGAAAAATCATCCTGGCGGCCTCCATCCCCCAGGCCATGGAAATTTCCAACCGTCTGGCCCCGGAGCACCTGGAGCTGATGGTGGAGGGTCCCATGGACTACCTGGACGCCATCAAAAACGCCGGTTCCGTCTTTCTGGGGCGGTACTGCCCGGAGCCGGTGGGGGACTACTGGGCAGGCCCCAACCACACCCTGCCCACGGGAGGCACCGCCCGGTTTTCCAGCCCTTTGTCCGTGGACGATTTTGTAAAAAAGTCCCAGTTTACCGCCTATTCTCAGGAGGCGCTTCAAAAAGCCGGGGATAAAATTGCTTACTTTGCCCAGGCGGAGGGGCTCCATGCCCACGCCCGGAGCGTCACCATCCGGGAGGAAGGCCTATGAGCAGGTTTTTTTCTTTACCCTGGCTTCACCCCTACACCCCGGGAGAACAGCCCCAGAACCGGGACTATATCAAGCTGAACACCAACGAAAACCCCTACCCCCCTGCCCCGGCTGTCCGGAATCTTCTCACAGCCCGGGACGCGGCGGATTTGCGGCTCTACCCAGACCCGGACTGCCGGGGATTGAAAAAGAAGCTGGCAGGGCTTTACGGCCTGACCCCGGAGCAGATTTTCGTGGCCAACGGCTCTGACGATATTCTGAACTTCGTTTTCTGGGGCTTTCCGGGAGAAAAGGGGGCGGTGTTTCCCGACATCACCTACGGCTTTTACAAGGTATTTGCCGGGCTTCACCGGGTTCCCTACCGGGAAATTCCCTTACAAGCGGATTTCTCCCTGAACCCCCGGGACTACTATCACCAAAAGAGCCTTATCGTCATCGCCAACCCCAACGCCCCCACAGGTCTTGCCCTCACCCCCGGGGAAATCCAGGGGATCCTGGATACCAACCGGGACAGCCTGGTGGTGATTGACGAGGCCTATGTGGACTTTGGGGCGGAGAGCTGCTATCCTTTGCTTTCCCAATACGAAAACCTTCTGGTGGTGCGCACCTTCTCCAAGTCCCGGTGCCTGGCAGGAGGCCGGCTGGGCTACGCAATGGGAAGCCCTGCGGTCATCTCTGATTTAGAACGGCTGAAATTTTCCACCAACCCCTATGCTATCAACCGCCTGACCCTGGCCCTGGGAGAGGCCACGGTGGCAGAAGAAGCCTACTACCGGGAAATCTCCCAAAAGATTCAAAAAACCCGAAAAAATACGGAAAACGCCCTGAAAGGTCTGGGATTTCTTGTCCTTCCCAGCTTAGGGAATTTCCTCTTTGCCCGCCGCCCCGGCATTTCCGGGGAAACCCTGTACCAAAGCCTCAAAGAAAAAGCCATTCTGGTGCGCCACTTCCCCCAGGAGAGAATCGGGGAATATGTCCGCATCACCGTTGGCACCGACGAACAAATGGAGCAGCTGATCGCCGCATTGGAGGAGATTTGCCATGAGAACAGCCCGGATTGAACGAAACACCGCAGAGACGAAGATCTCCCTTACCCTGACCCTGGAAGGGACAGGAAAAGGGGAAATTCAGACCGGCTGCGGCTTTTTGAACCATATGCTCACCCTCTTTGCCGCCCACGGAGGCTTTGACCTGAGCCTTACCTGTGAGGGGGACACCTGGGTGGACGACCACCACACGGTGGAGGACGTGGGCATCTGCCTGGGGAAGGCCTTTTCCCAGGGGGTGGGGGACAAGCGGGGCATTGCCCGGTACGGAAGCTGTATCCTTCCCATGGACGAAGCCCTGATTCTCACCGCCGTGGACGTAAGCGGCAGAAGCTGCCTGTGCAATGGTCTTACCTTCCCCACGGAGAAAATCGGCAGCTTCGATACCCAGTTAATTCAGGAATTTTTCCTGGCCTTTGTGCGGAATTTTCCCATTTCCTTGCACATTCAGCAGCTTGCCGGAGAAAATTCCCACCACATTGCAGAAGGAGCCTTCAAGTCCCTGGCCCGGTCTCTCCGGGCGGCACTGGTGGTTCAGGGGGACGCCATCCCTTCTACCAAGGGGGTGCTGGAATGATTGGCATTGTGGATTACGGCGTGGGAAACCTCTTTTCCCTCACCTGTGCCCTCCGGGCACTGGAGGCAGAGGTGATCGTATCCCGGGAGCCGGAGGTCTTGCAAAAGGCCGATTCTCTCATTTTACCCGGGGTGGGAGCCTTTGCAGGAGCCATGGAAAAGCTGAAAGCTTCCGGCCTTGACCAGGTGGTAACGGAGCAGGCCAAAGCCGGGGTGCCCCTGCTGGGGATTTGCCTTGGGATGCAGCTGCTGTTCTCAGAAAGTCTGGAATTTGGCCGCCACTCAGGATTGAATCTGCTTCCCGGACAGGTGGTTCCCATGGAAGGCAGGCTTCCCCAGGGGCTGAAGACCCCCCACATGGGCTGGAACCGGCTCCATCTGGAGAAGCAGGACAGCCGCCTTTTAGCCGACACCCGGGAGGGGGATTATGTCTACTTCGTCCACTCCTACTACGCCCAGGGCTGCGGCGCCGCTCTTGCCGCCACCACGGACTATGGAATCCCCATCACAGCGGCGGTGGAGCAGGACAATCTCTTCGGCTGCCAGTTCCACCCGGAAAAAAGCGGCCCCGCCGGGCTGCGGATTCTCAGCAGCTTCGGAAGACTGACAGAAAGGAAGATGGTCTGTGATTCTTTATCCTGCCATTGATTTATACAACGGAAAAGCGGTGCGGCTGTTCCGGGGGGACTACGGGCAAATGACCGTCTACAGCCCCCACCCGGAGGCGCTGGCAGAGGCCTTCCGGGCGGCGGGCGCCACCCACATGCACCTGGTAGACCTGGAAGGAGCCAAAGCCGGAAGCCCCCAGAACCTTCCTCTGATGCAAAGGCTGATAAAAGCCTTCGGAGGCTTTACCCAGATAGGGGGCGGCATCCGCTCCATGGCTTCTTTGGAAGCCTGCCTGGAATTGGGGGCTGACCGGGTGATTCTGGGCACCGCCGCCGTCACAGACCGGGCATTTCTCCGGGAAGCCCTGCACGCCTTCCGGGAGAAAATCGCCCTGGGAATGGACTTGCGGGAGGGCTTCGTGGCAATCCGGGGCTGGCAGGAAAAAACCCCCATTTCCGGGGAAGATTTTCTTCGGCAGATGGAGGATTTGGGGGTCAAAACCCTGATTTGCACGGACATTTCCAAGGACGGTGCCATGTCCGGCACCAACCGGGCGCTGTACGCCCGGCTGGCCCAGAGCTTTTCCGGAGACCTCATCGCCTCCGGGGGCGTCAGCACCTTATTTGACATCGCCGCCTTGAAGGAGCTGGGTCTTTCCGGTGCCATTGTGGGCAAAGCCTACTACTCCGGGGCCATAAATTTGAAAGAAGCACTGGAGGTGGGAAGATGATTACCAAGCGGATTATCCCCTGCCTGGATGTGCGGGACGGCCGGGTGGTGAAGGGGCAGAACTTCCGGAACCTTCAGGATGTTGCCTCCCCGGTGGATTTGGGGCAGTTTTACTCCCAGTCCGGGGCGGATGAGCTGGTGTTTTACGACATCACCGCCTCCAGCGAGGGGCGGCGGCTGTTCACGGACGTTTTGCAGGAAGTGGCTTCCCGGATTTTCATTCCCCTCACCGTAGGAGGCGGCATTGCCTCTTTGGAGGACTTTGACCGGGTGCTGAAGGCCGGGGCGGACAAGGTAAGCGTCAACTCCGCCGCTGTCCTCGACCCGGAGCTCATTTCCCGGGCGGCCCAGCGGTACGGCAGTCAATGCGTGGTGCTTTCGGTGGATGTGAAAAAAGTAGGGGGTCAGTACCGGGTCTTTGCCAAGGGGGGCCGGGAGGATACAGGGCTGGACGCCCTTTCCTGGATTGCCCAGGGGGAAGCCCTGGGAGCCGGGGAGATTGTGGTAAACTCCATGGATACCGACGGCGTGAAGCAGGGCTTTGACCTGCCCCTTCTGGAAGCCGTATGTAAGGTCACAACCCTTCCGGTAATTGCTTCCGGGGGCGCCGGGTGCGCAGAGGACTTTCTCCGGCTGTTTGAGGCGGCTCCCCAGGTAGACGCCGGCCTGGCCGCCTCGGTGTTTCACTACGGCCAGGTGAAAATCCCGGAGCTTAAACGCCTTTTGGCGGAAAATCATATTTTGGTGAGGTAAATGCCATGGTAAAACCGGAAGAACTGAAATTCGACGAAAAGGGTCTGATTCCTGCCATTGTGGTGGACAGCGCCACCAGGGAGGTGCTGACCCTGGCCTACATGAGCCGGGAGAGCCTGGCAATCTCCCTGGCGGAAAAGCGCACCTGCTTTTTCAGCCGCTCCCGAAACTGCCTGTGGCGCAAGGGAGAGACCAGCGGCAACTATCAGGACATCCAGTCCATCACCGCCGACTGTGACCTTGACGCTTTGGTGGTGGAGGTCACCCCCCAGGGCCCTGCCTGCCACCTGGGCACCCACTCCTGCTTTACCAATCCTCTGGTAGAATCGGAAAATCCCCCTTTTTCCACAGACAGCCTTTATGCATTGCTCCAACAGCGGAAGGTAGATTTGCCGGAGGGCTCCTACACCACCTATCTCTTCCGGAAGGGTCTTGACAAGATTCTGAAAAAAATCGGGGAGGAATCCACCGAGGTGATTATCGCCGGAAAGGCTCAGGACAAAGGGGAGACCATCTACGAGATTGCAGACCTCATGTATCACACCCTGGTGCTGATGGCGGAAGCCGGCATCACCCCGGAGGAAATCCGCCGGGAGCTGGCCTCCCGCCACATCATCGACCACAAGGTCAAGCAAGAAAAAATGACCGGAGGGTCTGATGCAAAATAGAAGTTCTAAAAAGGAAGAAAAAGCGAGGAAGCGTCCCATCTTCCTCGCTTTTTCCATTTCTGTCCAGCTAAAACACAGACGCTTTCTAAAAAAGCACAATTTCCCAAAAAACGCACCCGCCCATAGCTCCCGACCGGAGGGAGCTGCGGCGTGCCGCCGCTGTCAATGCGCACGGCGGCTTTCTTCGTATCGTTACTTCCCTGACCCGCCCGGTATCGGCACTGCACCAAAGGCTCCCTTGTCAAAGGGAGCTGGCAAAAATCTTTGATTTTTGACTGAGGGATTCCACAGAAGGCACCATCGAATTGCGAAAGTCCAATGTGAAGTGGTATGCACCCATAGCTCCCTCCGGGAGGGAGCTGTCACCGCAGGTGACTGAGGGAGCAAGCGGGCAGTAAGCTGACGGTTTGCTTCCGGGTCGGTACTTGCCGCAGGTTCTTCATACCGCCGGAGAGGTACCACCTCTATCCTTGGAATTGGCTTTTTATCCCCAGCCCCGGATGGTGGACAGCATCTCCTCCACGTCCAGAACCCCCAGGGCAAAGCCCTTTCGCACCAGCTCCTCCGGCAAATACTCATCATACTTGTCAAACACTGGCAGTTCCTTGGGGTATACCAGCTCCAGGGGGTCTATGGGCTTGGCGGCCTCCTCGGCAACAATCCGGTAGAACGCCTCCAAAGACACGCTCATGGTAAACTGCATATAGTAGGGCCGGGCGGAGTCGAAGTTTTTAAGACCCAGACGGTTTCCGCACTTGATTTTGAGAAACCGCTCCATGGCCAAAAAAGCATAGGTGCCCACCCAGGGAAGGAGACACCACATCCGTCCCCCCAGGGAAATCATGGGGCTGTCCGTGGTTCCTGACTGGGCGGCGGTGTACCGGGCTTGCCCCAGCCTTGCCACGGCGTTTTTCATCAGGTAGGGATACCGGGTGTCCTCCTGAAGAACCTGCCGCATTCTTCTTAGCACCCGGGTGTGCAAATCCCCGGGGCACTCTCCAAAGTAGGCAGGAATCCGGCCCTTTACCTGCCGGCAGTACACCAGATGCCGCTTGTGGTCCACATCCAGCACCTCCCACACGTGACCGGCGATGGCCACCTTCTCCCCCACGGGAGGGGGCTGGACGACTGTGCCCAGCTCCTGGGACTCGCACCGGACGGTGTACTCCTCGCTTTCCACAAACACGCCGTAAAACTTAAAGGAGTTCACTACCCGCTCTCCTGCCAGCCCCACAATGAGGCCTCCCTGCTCCGTCTGCTGGATATGGTCGGTGGCCAGCAGGTGGCGCAAAAGCACCTTGTAATCCTGCTGGCTTACCCGGTGGAAATAAGGCAGGGTCAGCACCCGGTCAGCCAAAGCCGCCGGGGACAGCTCCCCGCAGGAGGCCAGGGTGGACATGGTCTGATGGTACAGAAGGCTATAGGGCAGCCGGTTCAGCCTTGGCGGCTCGCACCACCGCTCCTCCAAGTACAGCTGAACCAGGGCAATGCCTTGGAGCAGCTTCCAGGGGATGGTGGAGGGGAGCATGGCCCGTACCTCCGGCTCGTCCTCCCGGATGACAAACCACATCTCCGCCGGGGCATCCCGCCGCCCGGTTCTGCCCATCCGCTGGAGGAAGGAGGAGACCGTCCAGGGAGCGTCAATCTGGAAGGCCCGTTCCAGCCGTCCAATGTCGATGCCCAGCTCCAAAGTGGCGGTGGTAACGGTGGTCAGGTACTGGGAATCGTCCTTCATCATAGCCTCGGCGGTCTCCCGGTAGGAGGCGGAGAGGTTTCCGTGGTGGATGAGGAACCGATCCGGCTCGTGATTCATCTCGCAGTACTGCCGCAAGGTGGTGGTGACGGTTTCGCACTCCTCCCGGGAGTTGACGAAGAGCAAACACTTCTTCCCCCGGGTGTGCTCGTAGATGTACCCCAGCCCCGGGTCGGCGTTCTGGGGGGCGGTGTCGGTCTTTTCCTCCAGCACCTCCAAAGCCTCCGGGATGTCCTTCCCCTCGGCGGCCTGGACATCCTTCACGAAGAAATGCTCCATGCTCAGCCGCCAGGAGCTGCCCGGAGCCTGGATTTTGGGAATGAGGGTCTGCCGCCCGGTGCCCAGAGCCAGAAAAGCCCCGGTGCCCTCCGGGTCACCCACCGTGGCGCTGAGGCCAATCCGCCGGGGATTCACCCCCGCCAGCCGGCTCAGCCGCTGGATGAGGCACAGGGTCTGGCCTCCCCGGTCTCCCCGCAGAAGGGAGTGCACCTCGTCAATCACCACGAACCGCAGATCCCCAAAGAGCCTGGGGATGGCGGCGTGCTTGTGCAGGAGCAAGGCCTCCAAAGATTCGGGGGTAATCTGCAAAATCCCCGAGGGGTGCTTCATGAGCTTTGCCTTGTGGCTCTGAGCCACATCCCCGTGCCAGTGCCACACCGGGATGTTCCCCTCCTCACAAAGCTCCGTCAGCCGGGAAAACTGGTCGTTAATCAGGGCTTTCAGGGGCCCGATGTAGATACACCCCACGGAAGATGGGGGATTCTGATGGAGCAAGGACAGTATGGGGAAAAAGGCCGCCTCGGTTTTCCCGGAGGCAGTGGAGGCGGTGAGAAGGACATTTTCCTCCGTGTGAAAAATCGCCTCCGCCGCCGCCACCTGAATGGCCCGAAGGTTCTGCCAGTTGCGGCGGTAAATATAATCCTGAACAAACGGAGCATACAGGTCAAAAACAGCCATTTTTTCCTCCTTTTTCTATGGTTAGGGTCAAAGCCCCCCTTGCCAAAGGGGGGTGGTTTGGCGAAGCCAAATCGGGGGGATTCACAGCAGGCACTTTCTCAAAAGCACAACCCAATGTGAAGCGGTACGCACCCATAGCTCCCGACGGTCGGGAGCTGCGGCGAGTCGCCGCTGACAATGCGCACG
>OERS01000170.1_pt1 | contig 13200 bp, 12 predicted proteins | sample 1540071 | NCBI WGS metagenome assembly OERS01 (sample SAMEA3891878, study PRJEB23780) | metagenome | biome: terrestrial biome; feature: animal house; material: Caecal content | place: Italy | collected 2015-05-05 | reverse complement strand
TTGCCGCCATTGGGGATTATATCCGCCAAATTGAAGAAGCCAAAGCTGTCCTTTCTGCCATCCAAGTGCGGTTTCAGGACATTCAAAAAGAATCGGTTTCCAAAAATCCCGAACTTTTGCAAGTGCTAGATTTTCAAAAATACACCATTGAATACGGTATTGCAGCAGCAGAATTTGAAATCAGCTGGTACAGCCGTTTACTCAGGGAATTGGAGGACAACATAGTCTCATTGAGCTGATTAAGGCAGACGGCGTAGATTTGTCCGGGAAGTATGCTTCCCAGATTACCATCTCCAAGCATTTTTACGATGTGACTGCCCACCGGTATGTGGAGGAAAACTGCTTTGACCTGGGTATGAAGGTCGTCCGGGGACTTTCCGCAGATATGGATGACCTGCTTTCCGAAAAGGGCCAGCTGGAAGCCAGGAACTTCTTTACCCAGCTGATTTTCTCCTGCCAGCACAATCAATTTGCCACACCCCCTGCCATGCCTCCTGTAAAGGATAAAACGGTCTATACTCCTATGCTGGAGAATGTGCCGAAAAGCAAGGATAAGGATATTGTCATTGTCACAAACTTCTTCCAGGAGGATCAAAACCTGCAAAACATGATTGCAGACTTCCGGGCCGCCCTTCCCTTTGAGAGCCGGGTGGTCAATCTCCGGGAGTTCCCCTTCGCCGGGGGATGCCTGGGCTGTTTTGGATGTGCAGTTACCGGAAAATGTGTCTATAAAGACGGTTTTGACAGCATCTTAAGAGAAACCATCCAAACAGCAGATGCCTTTGTGTATGCCTTTACCATTTCCGACCACTACACCCACTCCAGCTTCAAGTGCTATGACGACCGGCAGTTCTGCAACGGACATCGCACCGTAACCCACGGTACTCCCATTGCTTACCTCATCAGCGGCGACTACCGCTACGAAAGCAATCTGCGGATGATTGTGGAAGGTCGGAGCGAAGTGGGTGGAAACTACCTGTGCGGCGTAGCAACAGATGAAGAAAACACTTCCCAGCAGATCAAGACCCTGGCGGACAGCCTGGTGCTGGCTCTGAAAGAAAAGCTCACCCGGCCTGCAAACTTCTATGGCGTAGGCGGTATGAAGATTTTCCGGGATTTGATTTACATTATGCAGGGCATGATGAAGGCCGACCACAAATTCTATAAGGCCAACGGCATTTATGACTTCCCCCAGAAGCAGAAGAAGCGTATCCTGCAAATGAAGCTGGTAGGTGCCCTGATCTCCATTCCTTCGGTGCAGAAGAAAATGAAGGGACAGATGAATCAGTATATTATCGGACCTTATGAGAAGGTAATCCAGCAAGCAAAGGAAAGGAACCTGTAATATGATTTTCTATTTCTCCGGAACCGGAAACTCCCAATGGGTTGCAGAACAGATTGCAGCACTTACCGGTGACACTGCCTACGATATTGTAAAGGTGAATACGCCTGGGGATATCTCCAAAGAGCAGCAAATTGGGTTTGTGTTTCCCGTTTATGCCTGGAGTGCGGCGGAACCCATGCGGGATTTCGCCAACAGACTTCCCAAAACTTCCGCCTTTTCCTTTGGCATCTGCACCTGTGGCGGAAATGCCGGGAATTCCATGAAGCAGTTCTCCAAAAGTTATCCCCTCGCAAGCTCCTATAGTCTGATTATGCCTAACAACTACATCGTCGGTTCTGACACGGACGACGATGCAACCATTCTGAAGAAAATTCAGGAGGCAAGGGCGCAGCTTGAGATTATTTCCCAGGAAATTCTTTCCCGAAAGGCCATTTATCGGGTAACCGAGGGCTCCATGGCTTTTCTGAAATCCAACCTGGCAAATTGGGGATTTGAGCACTTCGCCCGGAACACCAAACCCTTCCACATCAACGAAAACTGCGTGGGATGTGGGCTTTGTGAGAAGGACTGTCCTGCCGGCACCATTTCCATAAACAATGGCAAACCTGTTTGGGACGAAAAGTGCTATCAGTGCCTTCGCTGCATCAATTCCTGTCCCAAGCAAGCCATCGAGTATGGAAGCGGTACCCCTGGCAGAAAACGCTATACCCTGTGGCAGCATTTGTCCAAATAAACATCGTACAAAAAACCCCCCGCCTGTCCGTAAGAAATGGACAGGCGGGTATCTTTTATAAATTGGAGAGACTTCTGCAAGCAGAGGCCAGGTCATGAAGGGTTGAGCAGGAAATCATGGTGCAAATCTGAGAAAAGGCACTGGCGCCTTTCAGATACTGCCACCGGCTCTCCGGCAGGGGATTCAGCCAGAGAACTCGCCCGGCCAGTCTCTTTGCCTCCTGCAAAGCCCGAACTGCTCCGGCCTGGTCGATGGTTTTGGTGTCGGAAAGAATCAGCAAGGTGGTGGAATCATTCAGTGCAGGAGGATTGTCGTGAACCAAATCCAGCAAAGCTGTACCCAAATCGGTACCCCGCCCGTATGCACCGGATTCTTTCACAAAGTTCCGGAACAAATCCATGTTCTGCAAGCTGAAAGCATCCGCTTCCACCATAGCCTCCGAAAACAGATACACTTTGGAGCTTTCTGCCACATGGTTCAAGGATTGAATGAACCGCAGAGCAAACTCAGAGAACTGCACCATAGAGCCGGAAACATCACACAAAATCACCAGGTGCTTTTTCTTCTGCCGCTTTTTCTTGTATTTCAGCCGATAAAGACTGCCGCCGGTTTCCAGGCCCTTGCGGATGGTTTTGCGAAAATCCAATGCGCCGGACCTACCCCGGTTTTTCTTCTTTGCGGAAAGCTCACCGTTAATCTGCTGGGATATATTTTCAATGATGGATATGGCTTTGGGAATCTCCGTATCCTTGAACTGGGAAATATCCCGGTACATAATCCCCAGCTCCGGGTCAAGCCCTGCACAGTTGACCCCGGCGTCCTCCATCTTCATCTGCTGCTCCAAAAGGGTTTTGGTAAAGACGGAATGGATAAAGTTGTTGTATAAATCCGGATTTCTGGCTGCACTCTCCTGAAACCGATCCTTGAAATCCCGGAGTTTCTGACGCATTTCCTCGGACATGGCGGCATAGATCTCCCGCTGACCGTCCGTAAGCTCCATAGGCTGTCCATTGAGATTCAGATCCCGTTGTGCCTGTTCCCTGCCCTGGGCCATCTCCTGCTCCCGCTCCATCTGGGCCTGAGCCTGCTGGCGCATGGCCTCCTCGGACAGGAAGAAGCTGTCAAAACAGCGGTCAAAAATCCCCTGCTCCTCCCGGGATTTGGCAAAAACGGTGCGAAGGGCTGTCTTTACTGTCTCCCGGCTTTCCAGACCCATAACCAGAAGAATCCGGCAGGCATCCTCCGTTTCTTTCGGGCCAACCGGCAGGCCTTCCAGGCGCAGCATCCTGGAAAAGGCGGACACTTTCTCCGGGTATACCTGGGGATTATCCATGAGAATGTTCCCCGCAGTTACCGCCGCACGTACAGTGGTGACCTTCTTCCTCCATTTCCTGCAAAGCAGCCAAATCCTCGCTGTTTTTCAGGATGAAGCCCGCAGTGGAGCGGAGTGCATCCGGCGTCAGCTCCCGGATACCCAGAGCATCCAAAGCGGCGGCCCAGTCCAGGGTTTCCGCTATGGAGGGTTTTTTCAGGATGGTCTCATTGCTCCGCAGCTTTTGAACCGCCAGGGCTACCTGGGCACACAGGCGGTCGTCCACGTGAGGAAGCTTCGCCCGGAGAATAGCCAGCTCTTTTTCCATATCCGGGTATTGGATATACAAATAGGCACACCGGCGGCGCAGTGCTTCCGACAGAGGCCTTGCCCGATTGGAGGTCAAAATGACAAAGGGAATGGTTTTGGCCCGGATGGTACCCACCTCCGGAATGGTCACCTGCATCTCCGACAGAAGCTCCAGCAAAAACGCCTCAAACTCCTCATCGGCCTTGTCGATTTCGTCAATCAGCAGCACCACCGGCTTTTCGGAGCGAATGGATTTCAGCAGGGGCCGTTCCAGAAGATATGCATCCGTAAACAAGCTTTGGGTGAGGGATTCCCGGTCCTGGGAGGCCATGTTCACCTGAATGGAGAGCAGCTGCTTCTGATAGTTCCACTCGTACAGGGCTTTGCTCTCGTCCAGCCCTTCATAGCACTGAAGGCGTACCAAATCCCGGTCCAAAGCGGAGGCCATAACCTTGGCAATCTCCGTCTTGCCCACACCTGCAGCACCTTCAATAAGAAGCGGTCTGCCCAGTTCCAGAGCCACGGCCAGAACCGTGGCCAATGTATCATCATAAATATAATGGGCCTGGTCCATTTTACTTTTTAATTCTGCTAAGTTCATATCTTGTACCTTTCTTATAAATGCATCTGAGTTTTCGGAGATATTATAGCAAGCAAAGGACTAAATTGCAATAATAAAGCTTACATATGGGATATGCAGCGGAAACTTCTGCGGCATTTCGCCGCAAGTAATTCTGGGAAAAAGTATTATAACCGATGGAAAAACATTGACAAAAATGTTTGACAATGCTAAAATAGGCCATATAAGGCATCATTTATACACGCGTAAGAACACAGATCTGTCAGCACAAGGGATCGTCAACTTTGCAAGTTTTTGCCTCAATGATACCGAAGAAACTTCAAAGCAACGATCTCAAAAGCAGTAAGCCGCCGGTACGACCGAACAGCAGAAAGGAGAAAATTTATATATGAAAAGACGAATTGAAATCATCATTATGATATGCCTTGTAATATCCACTGCGGTGTTCGGTGTACTGTGGCAAAAGGCAGAAAATAACAACGAAGATATAAAATGGTTAGCTCAAACAAGTGCCTACCAGTCCTACACCCAGTTCTTGGAATATCAGGAACATGGACGTGAAAGCGCTTATTGGTATGGCGTTGCGGATTTCCGTGCTTTTCAGAATGCGTACTCTTTGTTGACACAGGACACAAACAAATCGACTAACCGCACTTACTGCAATGATTTTTATGGGTATCTGGTGCTGTCACCCGAAGAATGTCAAACCCATATTTCAGAAGTCGTTAAGGTAATGAATATACTGGCAAAAGATGTAGAGGATGAGAACGGCTATATCCGTATGTTCGAACTGCGAAATCTTCTCAAATACGGTTAATATCCAACTTGATAGCAAAAATGAGCGCTGACGATGCAGCGCTCATTTTTCTTTATCGGATTTTTCTTACCCGCAATACGCCATCCACTGTTTTCAGATCCTCCACCAGTTCCTGTGGGGTGGCGGTATCCAAATCCAAAATTGTGCAGGCAAAAGCACCGCGGCTCCGGTTCATTAGGTCTGAGATATTGATGTTCCGCTTTGCCACGGCGGAGGTAAACTGTCCCAGCGAGTTGGGAATATTCCTGTGAAGAATCACCAGACGTCCAGGCTTCGTACATATGCCCATATCACAGTTGGGGTAGTTGACACTGTTGACAATGTTGCCATTTTCCAGGTAATCCATCACCTGACGCACCGCCATCATGGCGCATTTATCCTCCGATTCCTGGGTGGATGCCCCCAGATGGGGAATGGCAATCACGCCAGCCATGGAGGCGGTCTTTTGGTTGGGGAAATCGGTGATATACCGCCGCACCTTTCCGGAACGGAGCGCCTCCTCCATGGCCTCATCATCTACCAGCAAATCCCGGGCAAAGTTCAGAATCACCACACCATCCTTCATTTTCCCCAGGGACTCCCGGTTGATCATCTTGGTGGTGTCAGGGAGCAAGGGAGTATGGAGGGTAATCATATCACATTTTTGGTAAATCTCATCCCGGGAGTTTACTTTGATAATGTGACTGTCCAAATGCCAGGCAGCGTCAATGGAGATAAAGGGGTCGCAACCATAAACGGTCATACCCAGCCGTCTGGCGGCGTTGGCTACCGGACCGCCCACGGCTCCCAGGCCAATAACACCCAAGGACTTCCCTGCCAGCTCATGGCCGGCAAATTTGGATTTGCCCTTTTCTACCTTCTTGGCAATGTCATCCTGGTTTTTTATGGACTGCACCCAGTTAATGCCGTCCACCACATCCCGGCTGCCCAAAAGCATTCCGCAAAGGCACAGCTCCACAACGCTGTTGGCGTTGGCCCCGGGGGTATTGAACACTACGACGCCCTGCTCTGCCGCCTTTTCCAGGGGGATATTGTTTACCCCGGCGCCAGCCCGGGCAATAGCCAGCAGCTCATGGGAAAAGGCCATATCGTGCATAGCCGCACTGCGCACCAGAATGGCCTGGGCTTCTTCTGCTGCGGGTGTCTGGGTGTAGTCCTGGGTCAGCAAATCCATTCCCTTGGAAGAGATTTGATTCAAACAGTGAACTTGATACATCGCCGCTCCCCCCTTATCCGTTTTTCAGCTCAAAGGCTTTCATAAAGGAAACCAGTGCCTCCACGTCCTCTTTGGGCATGGCGTTATAAATGCTGGCACGCATTCCGCCCACAGACCGGTGGCCTTTCAGATTCACCAGTCCGGCAGCCTCTGCTTCCTTTACAAAGCGGGCGTCCAGTTCCTGGTTTCCAGTAACAAATGGCACATTCATCAAGGAACGATCAGCCTTTCGTACCGTGCCCCGGAACAGTTTGCTGTTATCCAGAAAATCATAAAGAATCGATGCCTTTTCCTGGTTTCTCTTGGTCATGGCTTCCAGGCCGCCGGTTTGCTTCAGCCACTGGAATACCTTGCCGCAGATGTATATGCCGTAGGTAGGGGGTGTGTTATACATGGAGCCATTTTCTGAGTGGGTGGAATAGCGAAGCATGGTAGGGGTAAAAGGCGGAACCTCCTGGGGAATCAAATCTTCCCGGATAATTACAATCACCACACCGGCAGGGCCGATATTCTTCTGAACACCCCCGTAAAGCAGTCCGTATCGGGTCACATCCACCGGCTCTGAGAGGAAGCAAGAGGACACATCCGACACCAGCACCTTCCCTTTGGTATTGGGCAGCTCTTTGAACTTGGTGCCGTAAATGGTATTGTTCTCGCAGATATACACATAATCCGCCTCGGGGGTAACAGGAAGGTCCCGGCAGTCGGGAATATAGGAAAAGTTTTTATCTTCAGAAGAAGCAATCACATTTACCGTACCATACTTCTTTGCCTCCTGGCAGGCTTTCTTTGCCCACTGGCCTGTGACAATGTAGTCTGCGACTCCATTCTTCATCAGATTCATGGGAATCATGGCAAACTGCTGGGAGGCTCCGCCCTGGAGAAACAGCACCTTGTAGTTCTGAGGAATCTGCATCAAATCCCGCAAATCCGCCTCGGCCGTATCAATAATGGCCTGGTACGCTTTGGAACGGTGGCTCATCTCCATGACGGACATACCCGTCCCCCGGTAGTCCAGCATCTCCCGTGCCGCTTCCTGCAATACAGGTTCCGGCAGCATAGCCGGTCCGGCTGAAAAATTAAAAACTCTCCCCATTAAACTCCCTACCTTTCTATCAATCGTTCCATCAAACGGAAGCCTTCAGGAAAACAAATCCCGGAAGCCTCTCCTTCTTTTTCATTATAGCGGCCGATTTTCTTTCTCTCCCGGGTACTGTCATACAGCACATAGGGAACCGGCTCCTTGGTATGGGTGCGTAAAGAAATAGGTGTGGGGTGATCCGGCAGCACCAGCATACGGAAAGGTATACCGGAAGATTGCATAGCTTCGTACATTGGGCCAACAATCTTACTGTCTATTTCCTCGATGGATTGAATCTTGTGGGAAATGCTTCCCTGATGGCCCATTTCATCCGGGGCTTCCACATGGATAAATACCAGGTCAATATCCCGGTTCAGCAGCGCATCCAGTCCCGCCGCTGCCTTGCCGGCGTAATTGGTATCCAACGAGCCATTGGCACCCGGCACGGTGATAACCTCCATTCCGGTGCCTACTGCAATTCCTTTCAGCAGGTCTACCGCAGAAATTATGGCACCGTGAAGTCCGGTTTTGGAATAAAAGTTCTCCAGATTCGGCTGCACACCCCCGCCCCAGAACCAAAGGGAATTGGCCTTTCGCTTTCCCTCTTTTGCCCGCCGCAGGTTTATGGGGTGGGTGTTAAGAACGGTATAGCTTCGCTCCACAATCTCCCGGAACATGGGATGCTGGGGCAGATAATGGCCAATCACCTCCCCCAAGTGGTCATGGGGGGCCTCCATTTCCAGAATGGTGCCCTTCTTCCACACCGCAATGTGGCGGTAGCTGGTGCCGGCATAAAAACGCAGGGTTTCACTGGAAAATTCTTCATTTACAGCCTGAATCAGCTGGGCTGCCTCCTGGGTGGAGATTTCGTCGGCGCTGTGGTCCAGAATCCGCTTTTGCAGGTACGGCTCCTCATCGGTCAAAGTCACCAGGTTGCACCGGTAGATAGCATCTGTTGCCTCCATAGGAACGCCTATGCTCAAAGCTTCCAACGGCGAACGACCGGTATAGCACTTGGCCGGATTATATCCCAGAACGGAAAGATTTGCCACATCGCTGCCCGGCTTCATATCCGGCGGCACCATGCAGGCAAGCCCTACCTCACCTTTTCCTGCCAGCAAATCCATAGCAGGGGTTCTGGCGTATTCCAGGGTAGTTTGCCCCCCCAGAGTTTCCAAAGGCAGACCAGCCATTCCATCTCCCAATACAACGATGTATTTCAAACTTTCCATCCCCTTACAGCCTTTGTCTTTCAGATAAGAACACATGTTTTCGTATATCCTAACATTTATATAGAATAAAAACAATCCCCAGTTTCATTTTTGGCTCTTTTTACAAATTGCTTTTATAAATCGATATTTTTTTAGAGAAATCTCCAGTAAATGGAAGTGCCTGGCGGCGTAGGCCACCAGGCACTTGCTGTTATCAAACGGTTTCCACCTTAATGGTGTTGGTATTGCCGGTGCGGCCGTTGATAGGTCCGCCGGTCAGCACCACGCTGTCACCGGGCTGCAGATGGAATTTATCCTTGGCGCAGGCCATGGCGTGGTAGAACATCACATCCATGGAGGTGAATTCCTCTGCCAGCACCGGAGTCACGCCCCAGCTCAGGGCCAGCTTCCGCCATACCTTCACATTGGTGGTCATACCCACAATATCCACAGGAGAACGGAATCTGCTGACCATCCGGGCGGTAACGCCGGAGGTGGAGCAAACCACAATACCCTTTGCCTTCACATCGATGGCCATGGTGCAGGTGGCGTGGGAAATGGCGTCCAGATTACTGTAAATCTGGAAGTCTTCCTTCAGGAAGCGGGTACGGTAGCCGGTGTGCTCTTCCGTATACTGGGCAATCTCTGCCATGACCCGAACAGCCTCCGCAGGGTATTTGCCGGCAGCAGTCTCACCGGAGAGCATGATGGCAGAAGTTCCGTCATAAACCGCATTGGCCACGTCGGAAATTTCCGCTCTGGTGGGTCTGGGATTGTAAATCATGGTTTCCAGCATTTCTGTTGCGGTAATTACCCGGACGCCCAGCAAACGGCACTTGCGAATCAGGTTCTTCTGAACCGCAGGAACCTCAGCAAAGGGAATTTCCACACCCAGGTCGCCTCTGGCAATCATGATGCCTTCGCAGGCTTCGCAAATGCTCTCTACGTTCTCGATACCGGAGCGGTTTTCAATCTTGGCAATAATCTCAATCTGCTGGCCGCCGTTGTCGTTCAGGAACTTCCGAAGCTGCACCACATCATCCTTGGTGGATACAAAGGAGGCAGCTACAAAATCCACATCGTTCTGAATACCAAAGAGAAGATCCTTTTTATCCTGCTCGGAGAGATAGGGGCCGGTCATGACCTTGTTGGGGAAGCTCATGGACTTGTTGTTGGAGGTCTCGCCTCCCACCAGCACCCGGCACCGGGCCTCGGTGCCCTCCAGAGCCTCCACCTCAAAGACCAGCAGGCCGTTGTTCAGCAGGATCTTGTCTCCCACCTCCAGATCATGGATCAGACCTGGGTAGCTCACCGACACCCGCTCCTGGTTGCCCACGATCTGCTCAGTGGTGAAGGTAAAGGTGTCGCCCTCCCTGAGGGTAATACTTCCGTTTTCAAAGGTGCGGATGCGGTACTCCGGGCCCTTGGTGTCCAGCATGATGGCGATGGGCAGGTTCAGCTTCTCCCGCACCTTTTTGACGAGGTCCATTTTCCGCTGCTGCTCCGGGTGGGTGCCGTGGGAAAAATTCAGCCGGGCCACGTTCATTCCCGCCAGGCACATCCGCTCCAGGGTCTCCTCGTTGTCGCAGGCGGGCCCAATGGTACACACGATCTTTGTCTTACGCATAGCCATCCTCCTCTTTCTCATTCCCAGTAGACGCTTTCTCTCCTCTATAGTATATCCAAATTCATCTCCCAAGTAAAGGAGGGAACTTGTTAAGACTTTGTTGGAAAACGGCCTGTTCTCTGTGGAAAAATCCCCAAACAGAGCGCCGGGGATTGACATGGCGGCGGGGCGGTGGTACCGTGAGAGGGGAGTTTCCCGGGAAAGGAGAGATCCCATGCATATGTTGAAAAAGGGCTGCGAGACCCCATACGGCGTCATCCGGTATTGGACTTGCCGGGTCGGTGAAAATCGCCCGTGGCTGGTATTCCTGCCGGGGCTGACCGCCGACCACCGCCTGTTTGACGGGCAGGTAGCGGAGCTGGGAAAGGGGTATAACTGCCTGGTGTGGGACGCCCCGGGCCACGGGACGTCCAGGCCCTTCGCCCTAAAGTTCTCCATGGAGGATTTGGCGCGGTACCTGAGACAGATCTTTACCGCTGAGGGGATCGCTGGGCCGGTCCTGGTGGGCCAGTCCCTGGGAGGCTACATTGCCCAGGTATACATGGAGGCATATCCCGGCTCTGTCTCCGGCTTTATCTCCATCGACTCCTGCCCCCTCCAGCGCAGGTACTACACAGGGCTGGAGCTGGCGCTTTTAAAACATACCAAGGGGATGTATTTGTCGATTCCCTGGAGGTGGCTGCTCCGCTGGGGTGCCGCAGGGTGCGCCGTGACGGAATACGGTCAAAAACTGATGGCCCAGATGATGGGCGAGTACAATAAGAGGGAATACTGCACTCTGGCAGATCATGGCTACCGCATCTTCGCTCAGGCGGTTGAGGCTGGAAAGGCGTATGCCATTTCCTGCCCTGTCTTGCTGTTGTGCGGCGAGAGGGACAGGGCAGGTTCCGCTAAACGATACAACAGGGAGTGGGCCCGCCGGAGCGGATATCCCCTGGTCTGGGTCCCCGGGGCCGGCCACAACGCCAACACAGACCGGATTGATTTTGTCAACGGCCAAATCGGGGAATTTGTCCAAGGCTTATGGGACGCATAGACCCCGGGCCAAAACGGGGCCGTCCGCCGCCGACGAAAAACGGTCAGCGGCGGGCGGTATTTTTTGCGCTGTTGTGGGCACAATAGATGTTGACACATCAACATCTTTCTGCTATGATCAGGAGGATTTCCTGAAAAAGGGGGGCGGCGGTGTGACGGATCGGTTTGAGACCTTTGTCCTGACCATCAACCGGATCTACCGGTGTATCCAGCGGATCAAGGACCGGGAGATGGAGGCGCTGGGACTGAAGGGGAGCCACGTGATGTGCCTGTTCCAGCTGCGGCAGCACCCGGAGGGCCTCACCGCCGCGGAGCTCGCCGAGCGCAGCCTGGAGGACAAGGCCGCCGTCTCCCGGGCGTTGGCCCGGCTGGAGGAGCGGATGACCGGTAAGATCCGGCAGGCTGTCCAGCGGGGAGGCCGGGGGCTTACCGACGGCCAGCGGGAGGATTTTTACCGCGCCCTGGGCGTCATTGCCCGAAATTTGGAGCAGATCTGCTCGACGGAGGAACCCATATGAGTATGCATCCCATCAAGAAGGTCTACTGCAGAGCCTTTCAAACTGTTTTTCACCTGGCCATCCCCCTTCTCCCCTACCGCAGGCCCGAGATCCTGACGGGGACGGACCTGCTGCCCGGCCTGTTCCGGGAGAAGGGCGTCCGCCGGGTGCTGCTGGTGACGGACGCCAGCATCCGCGGCCTCGGCATCACCGCCCACACCGAGGAGCTCCTGGCCCGGGAGGGCATCCAGTGCACGGTGTACGACAGGACGGTGGCCAACCCCACCACGGACAACGTGGCGGAGGCCAAGGCTCTCTACATAGAAAATAACTGCCAGGCTCTCATCGCCTTTGGAGGCGGCTCCTCCATGGACTGCGCCAAGGGTGTAGGTGCCTGCATCGCCTACCCTAAGAAGTCCCTTTCCCGGATGAAAGGCCTTCTGAAGGTTCTGCGGCGGATTCCCCTCCTCATTGCCATCCCCACCACCGCCGGTACAGGCAGCGAAGCCACCCTCACCGCCGTCATCACCGACCGGAAGGCAAAGCATAAATACACCATGAATGACTTTACCCTCATTCCCCGGGTGGCAGTGCTGGACCCCAAAATGACCTATTCCCTGCCGCCCCACCTTACCGCCACCACCGGCATGGACGCCCTGACCCACAGCGTGGAGGCTTACATCGGCGGCTCTACCACAAAACGCACCCGTTCTCTGGCAATCCAGTCCGTAAAGCTGATTTTTGAGAACATCCAGACCGCCTACGCCCTGCCGGAAAACGCCGACGCCCGGGAGGCCATGCTGAAAGCCGCCTACATGGCAGGGGTGGCCTTCTCCCGTTCCTACGTAGGCTATGTCCACGCCGTGGCCCACTCCTTAGGCGGTCAGTACAACACCCCCCACGGCCTTGCCAACGCGGTGCTGCTGCCCATTGTGCTGAAAAGCTACGGCGCCTCCGCTGCCAAAAAGCTTCACGACCTGGGCATCGCCGCCGGGGTGGCAGAGAAAACCCAGAACCACGAAGAAGGGGCTGCTGCTTTCATTCAGGCTGTGGAGAACCTGAACCGGCAGCTGGGGATTCCCCAGACCCTGCCAAATATCCAGCCCGGAGACATCCCCCGGATGGCCCGCCACGCCGCCCGGGAGGCAAATCCTCTCTACCCGGTGCCAAAGCTTATGACCGCCCGGGAGCTGGAAACCTTTTACCGCCAGGTATCAGACAGGAGGAAAGCATGAACATTTCGGAACAATTACAAAGGCAAAAAGCCTATTTCCAGGGAGGAAATACCTTATCTGTTGACTTCCGCCTGGAAATGCTCCGGCGGCTCTACCGGGAGATTCAGAGCCGGGAAGATGCCATCTGCCAGGCCCTTGCCCAGGATTTGGGAAAAAGCGATTATGAAAGCTATATGTGCGAGGTGGGTCTGACCCTCTCGGA
>OERS01000168.1_pt1 | contig 13283 bp, 10 predicted proteins | sample 1540071 | NCBI WGS metagenome assembly OERS01 (sample SAMEA3891878, study PRJEB23780) | metagenome | biome: terrestrial biome; feature: animal house; material: Caecal content | place: Italy | collected 2015-05-05 | reverse complement strand
AGGCGGTGAAGCCTGCATGGGACAGGGCGATGGACTTGGCCTTTTCTGCGCCGATGTCGGAACCGGCGGAGGGCTGGGTGGTCTGGGAGCCGCCGTGCTCCTCCTTGTCCTGCTTCAGGATGGTGCCGTCGGTGCCGGAGATGGTGTAGTCATATTCGGTGGTGCCTGCATAGAATTCCACCTCGTATTCCAGCCGGCCGTCGTCATAGTCCTTTTCCACCTTCAGGCGCTGAACCTGGGAGGCGGTGAAGCCTGCATGGGACAGGGCGATGGACTTGGCCTTTTCTGCGCCGATATCGGAACCGGTGGAGGGCTGAGTGGGCCGGGTGGTGTGGGAACCGCCCTCCTGCTCCACATCCTGCTCCAGGATGGTGCCGTCCACGCCGGAGATCACATAGTCATATTCGGTGCTGCCTACATAGAATTCGATTTCATATTCCAGCTGACCGTCGTCATAGTCCCGTTCCACCCGCAGGTTCTGTACCTGGGAGGCGGTGACGCCGGCGGCTTCCAGGGCGATGGATTTGGCTTTTTCCGTGCCGATGTCCGTGGTTCCGGTGACAGCAGGGGCAGAATCGTCATCGTCGTCCGGATGGGTATTGCTATACAGAATCTCTCCGGTGTAGGCCTGGATCTTGTATTCGTATTCCTGGCCGCCCTGGTGCAGCTCCACCTCATAGTGGGGGGGTACTTCGTCCAGCTCCGGGTCTACCTCCCAGGTCAGCCCGGTATCGGTGAGGCCGGCGTGGGTCTTGGCGATTTCCAGGGCTTTGTCCCGGCCAATGGGCATCTGGGAAGCCTGGGACTTTGCCATCTGGGACAGCTCCTCCACAGAGAGGGCCGCCAGCTGGTCAAAGGTGAAATCTCCGTTTTGCTGGATGGCCTGAATCAAGGCGGCCTTGCCTACGGAGATGTTGTTCTGAGCTGCCTGATCCTGCAGCTGCTGGTCAGAGGTCAGGGTCTGGCTGAGGATAGAGGCCTGGGACTGCTGGTTCAAAAGGGCAGCGCCCACCTGATCCGTCAGCTCCTGCTGCAGCCGGGAGGCCCGCTGGATGTCTGCGTCCTCCACAGAAATCAGAATGGCGGAGGAGATGCTGTCCAGGTAGCCGTGCTGGAGAAGGCTTCCCACAATGGCGTTTACCGCCACATTCAGATGGGTGCCCTCCAGGGGCATATCCGCCAGCACTTCCTGGGCTTCGGCGTTGAGAGCCTGAACCTGCAGCACCTTTTCGCTGCTGTTGACCTGTAATTGAATGCTGGGGTTCACATCCAGGGATACCACGGATGTAACGGTTCTGGCCTGGTGCAGGAGGAATCCACCTGCTGCGGCGCCGACGAGGACAAGGGACAAACAAGCTGCAACGGCATAGCGCAGCCAATGCTTTTTGGTTTTATGGTTGGTCATAGGGATCACAGTTCCTTTCCGCTCCGTGCAACGGGAAAGAATGTCGTCCAGCTGATTGGGGGTGGCGTGGGTCACGGCGGTGTTCAGCTTCTGCAACACATCCTGCTCATTCATAGACGGCATCTCCTTCCAGTTTGATTTTCAGCTTTTTCAGCCCCCGATGATACTTGGACAGGACAGTGGGAAGGGGCAGCTCCAGCAGGGCGGCGATCTCCCGGTGCTTCAGTCCGGACACTGCGTGAAGCAGGAGAATCTGCTGTTCCTGTTGGGGTAGGGTAGATAGAGCGGCTCTCAGAACCTGCCGGTCCTCCGGAGTAACGGCCGGGGCATCCATGGCCAGGGATGCCCAATCCTCCGGAGGCAGCTGGGTGCTTTTCTCCCGGCTGCGCAGACACATGAGGGCAAGGTTTTTTGCGATGGTCAGAATCCAGGCCAGGGGTTTTCCCTGGGGGCGGTAGGAGGAGGCGTTGTCCCAGACCTTTACAAAGGTATCCTGGGTCACGTCCTCCGCATCGGGACCGCTATGCACATAGGTCAGGGCCAGACCATAGACCGAGGGGCTGGTTCGGTGGTATAGACTGGCGAAGGCCTCCCGGTTCCCGGCGGCTGTCTGCAAAAGCAGGGCTTCCAGCTGGGAACTGGGCTGGGTTTCTGAAAACATCACCATAGGCTGCTGCCTCCTGTCATCTGTATAATGCGCCGGCAGGGCGTTTTATTGCAGGGAATAAAAAATTTTTTTCTTTTTCATATCGTACCAGAAAAACCGGTGTCTGTCAAAGGGTAATGGATATTTTCGGGGGAAAGCTGAGAGCGGGAAAAATCTTCATGGCCTATTCACAATTTCCGGGAAACGTGGTATAATAACCTGAAAATCGGGCCAACCCGGTGCAAGGAGGAAGTCATTTGAGCTTTATAGAGAAACAGCCCCGGAAATGGGGAGACCGTCGGGACGGCGTTTGGGTCAAGGATGCTCCGGGCCTGAATGTGGTCATGGCCAGCCTCTTTCCCAAGCGGGCGGATTGTGAAGTGTATCTCCGGCAGGAGATTGATATTACGGAGCTTTTGCAGTACATTGACAGGAAAAACACCCCGGATGCGCCTTATAAAACCACCTTGTTTCACTGCATCGTCACCATGGTGGCAAGGGTTCTCAACGAGCGGCCTTTTCTTAACCGGTTTGTTCAGGGCAGAAGAATCTACCAGCGGGACGAGATTACCGTGAGCTTTGTGGCAAAGCGGAAGTTCTCAGACCACAGCGAGGAAGCCCTCATGCAGTACACCGCCCGGGGTGAGCACACCCTCTCAGACATCAGCCGCCTGATTGTGGGGGACGTGCAGCAGATGCGCAAAGAGAGCAAGGCAAACGATATCAATAAGATTATCGATGCCTTCGGACGGCTGCCCCGGCCCATTCTCATGCTGATTATCCATTGGATCCGGGTGCTGGACTTCTGGGGCAAGACCCCCAGGTTTTTGCAGGAGGGGGACTCCAACTGCGCCTCGGTCTTGCTCAGCAACTTAGGAAGCATCCAGTGCCCTTCCGTGTACCACCACCTGAACAATTACGGCACCAACTCCGTCATGATTACCATTGGCGCCATCCACAAGGTGCCGGTGGTGGGGGAGGACGGTCAGGTTCAAATCCGGGACTATGTGGACATCGGCGCCACCCTGGACGAGCGGATTGCCGACGGCTTCTATTTTGCCCGTTCCCTGAAACTCATTCAACACATCTGTGCCCATCCGGAGCTTCTGGATCGGCCTTTACAGGAGGAAAGCAACTATGAATATGCATGATGACATTTTTCATCCCGTTACGGAGGACTGGGTAGGCTACCCCCAGCCGGAGGGGGTCAAGACCCCCTGGTACCAGGTGGCAGGAGACCTGCCGGTGAACCTCAGGTACTACAACGGCTCCATGGTGGATACCATTGAAGCCACCGCCCAGGGAATGCCCAAGGGCATGGCCTATGACTTCTTCGGCAACAAGGTGTCCTACAAGGACTTTGTGGAGCAGATTCACCTGGCTGCCCGGGCTCTCAAGGCCCAGGGCGTGGAAGTGGGACAGCGGGTCACCATCTGCATGCCCAACACCCCCCAGGCCATTATCCTGTTCTACGCCATCAACCGGATTGGCGCCGTGGCCAACATGATTCACCCCCTCTCCGGCGAGGAGGAGATTGTGGGCTACATCAATAACTCCCAGAGCGTCCTGTGCCTGACCCTGCGGCAGTTCTACCCCAAGTTCGAGAAAATCCGCTCCCGGCTGAACCTGAAAACCCTGCTGATTTGCGACATCACCGACGGCCTGGCGGGGGTGAAGAAGCTCATGTACCCCCTGATTCAGAAGAACACCGTCAAGCTTCCCCAGGATCCCTGGATTCTTCTGTGGAAGGATTTCCTGAAGGGCGGTCAGAAGTACAGCGGCGAGTATATCCACCAGGGCAAGGGAGAGGACACGGCGGTGATTCTCTACTCCGGCGGCACCACCGGCATCACCAAGGGCATCCTCCTGTCCAACCTGAACTTCAATGCCCTGGCCCTCCAGACCGGCACCGCCGGCGACTGTGTCCAGCCGGGGCTGAGCTGCCTTGCCATCATGCCCATTTTCCACGGCTTCGGCCTGGGTGTCAGCATCAACACCATGCTCTACTGGGGCATCGGGGTGATTCTGGTGCCCCAGTTCAGCGTCAAGTCCTACTGCAAGATGCTCAGCAAATACAAGCCCAACTGCATTGCCGGCGTTCCTACCTTGTATGAGGCATTGCTTCGGATGGAGGACGCCCAGAAGCTGGACTTAAGCTGCATCCGGGGTATTTTCTCCGGCGGCGACACCCTGAGCGTGGAGCTGAAAAACAAGGTGGATACCTTCCTCCGGGAACACGGTGCCATGGAGCAGGTGCGGGAGGGCTACGGCCTGACGGAGAGCGTCACCGCCTGCTGCCTCACCCCCCGGTTCACCTACCGGGAGGGCAGCATCGGCATCCCCTTCCCCGATACCTACTTCCAGATCTGCGCCCCCTCCACCCATGACGAGGTGCCCTACGGCACCATGGGCGAAATCTGCATCTGCGGCCCCACCATCATGCAGGGCTACATGGATAATCCCAAGGAGACCGCCCAGACCCTCCAGCTCCACGCCGACGGCCACCTGTGGCTCCACACCGGCGACCTGGGCACCATGGACGAGGAAGGCTTTGTGTACTTCAAGCAGCGGATGAAGCGGCTGATTATCACCAGCGGCTACAATGTCTACCCCTCCCAGGTGGAAAACGCCATCGACTCCCACGAGAGCGTCCTCATGAGCACCGTCATCGGCGTGAAGGACAGCTACCGGATGCAGAGGGTGAAGGCCTTCGTGGTGCTGAAGCCCGGCGTGGAGGCCACGGAGGCAATCAAGAAGGAAATTCTTGCCCACTGCTCCGCCCGGCTTCCCAAGTACGCCCTGCCCCGGGAGATGGAGTTCCGCACAGAGCTTCCCAAGACCCTGGTAGGCAAGGTGGCCTACACCCAGCTGGAAAAAGAGGAAGAAGAAAAAGCTGCCCAGCAGGTATAACACAAAAAGGACCGTTGCAAAACGTGAGTTTCGCAACGGTCCTTTTTTACACACCGCCCCCACAGCCTTCGACCGTCGGGAGACGGTGCGGTTTGAGCTGTAATTGAGGACTGGTACTTCGCCAACGAGATGATATTGGGTGCGTAAAAGGGAAAAGCCCAAGGCCTGCGCCAAAGGCTCCCTTGCCAAAGGGAGCTGTCAAAAATCTTTGATTTTTGACTGAGGGATTTACAGCAGGCACTTTCCGAAAGCACAAACCCATGTGGAAAGGTACGCACCCCATGGCTCCCTCCGGGAGGGAGCTGTCACCGCAGGTGACTGAGGGAGCCAGCGGGGGATGCAGTTCTGGTTTGATGAAGGGGCGGTACTTGTTGGCGGTTGTCGATACCCAACCATGCACCGCAGGAACGATACCGGGCACTGGAGGGGCAGTAACGATTCGCAGAAAGCTACCGTGCGAAATTGTCAGCGGCGACTCGCCGCCGATACCGGGCGGGTCAGGGAAGTGACGACCTGCATCAGCTACCGAGCGAAATTGACACCGGAGGCACTCCGGGCGCTTGCCAGCGGGGCCTTCCTTTCTTGCTCCGGCAAGAAAGGAAGCAAAGAAGCCGGCTTAAGGGGGGAACAACTCGCTCCCGCTCGAATTGTTCCCCCCTTAAGAATCCCCCGGGTGGAACCATCCGGGATTGACCCTTCGCTTTGGCTCGGGTGGTGGGTTTCAGCCTCTGCCCCCGTTTGGGGTTGTGGTTTTTGGGGTGCTTTGTTCCCACGCTGTCGATTGAAAGATTGAAAAAGCCCGGTATCGTACAATAGGACAACACTGGGAAGATTCTAACAATCGCAAAAAAGACCTGTTGCAAGAATCTCATTCTGCAACAGGTCTTTTTGCAAATTTTACAGGCTCAGGTATCCTTCCAGCACCTTCAGAGTGTTGAGAACGCCATCGATGTGGCTGCGCTCGTAGCCGTGGCTGGCGTAGACACCGGGGCCGATGAGGCCGTGGCGCAGGTCGTAGCCTGCCCGGAGAGTGGCCTCCACGTCGGAGCCGTAGTGGGGATACACGTCCAGGGCGTAGTCCGCACCGCTGGCTTTGGCGGCTTCGATGAGCTTGCCCACCACCTCATAGTGGTAGGGGCCGCCGGAATCCTTGGGGCAGATGGAGACCTGCCGCTCGGTGCAGGTGAGGCCGTCCCCCACACAGCCCATATCCACGGAGATGGCCTCCGTCACCCCCTGGGGCACGGAGGAGGAACCGCCGTGGCCCACCTCCTCAAACACCGTCACATGGACATAGGTGCGGCGGGGCAAGGTGATGTTCCGGTCCTTCAGGTACTTGGCAAGGCCCAGAAGAATGCCCACGGACAGCTTGTCATCCAGAAAACGGCTCTTGAGATACCCGGAGGCAGTCCGCCGGGTCCGGGGGTCAAAGCACACAATGTCTCCCACCTGCACACCCAGAGCCTCCGTCTCTGCCTTGGAGGCGGTGGCCTCGTCCAGCACCACTTCCATGGCGTCAAAGCTCCGGGATGTGGAGGAGTAAGCGCTGTTTACATGAACGGAGGGGTTGCACAGCTGGAAGGTGCCCTCCAGCACCTTTCCGTCCCGGGTATAAACCCGGACATTTTCCGCCTCGGTGTTGTTGGGATTCAGTCCCCCCAGGGGGGTGATGGTCAGCCGGCCGGTACCCTTGATCTGGGACACCATGCCCCCCAAAGTGTCGGTGTGGGCAGCCAGCAGCAGTCCATCCTGACTGTTTTCGCCGCCTAAGTCAGCCAGAACGCCCCCCTTTCCTGTCAGGCGGGCATCATAACCCAGATTCCGGAAAGCCTCCAGAACCCACCGGGCGGCATTATGGGTAAAGCCGGAAGGGGAGTCCACCCCCAGCAGGGCTTCGGCCTGCTCCCAGGCGTAGTCAGCGTATTCTTTTTCTATCATGGTCTTAACCTCCAAACAGCATATAGTACCAGATTCCCACAATTTCCCGGAGGAAATAGTTTACATAAAGATGGGGATAGGTGGTGTGGGCAGGGATGCCCACCGGGGACAGCCCCAGATTTTTCCCCATCAGCCCCGCCCGGCACAGGTGGTAGTCGCTGGACACCAGCCCGATGGTTTCATAGCCCTCCAAAAGGGGCAAGGAGTAGGCAAGATTTTCCTGGGTGCTCTCCGCCTGTTCCTCCAGAATCAGCCGCTGAGGGGCTATGCCCAGAGCCGTCAGCTCCCGGAACATACACGCCGCTTCCGTGATGTCCTCTCCATCCCCCTGACCGCCGGAGAGCACCGCCACGCAGTCCGGGTGGGCTTCCAGATAGTCGTAGGCGGCCTGAATCCGCTCCCACAGGGACAAAGAGGGCTCCTCCCCATTCACCCCGGCCCCTAAGACGATGATAGCATCGCAGGAAATCTCCGGGCTTCCCAGGCTTGCCCGGTACACAAACACCCCGGTGATAAGGGCCAGTACCAATAAAAGGGCAACGGCAGCCAGATAGCAGAGCCTGAGAATTTTCCAGGGCTTTTGGCCTTTCCGGTCATGCAGCCACTGATACAGGGCAACGGCCCAGGCCGCCCCCATGAGCAGCAGCCCCAAAAAGGAGCAGCCCCCCACAAACAGGTATACCAACACACCCCAGACCAGCAGACCCAGGGCAATCCCATATCCCAATGCAATTTTCTTCATGGCGGTTCTCCTTTCTGTTGGTACAGCCCTTGCGGAAGGCTTCCGTTTATACCTCCCTCCGGGAGGGAGGTGGCTTGGGGCGCAGCCCCAAGACGGAGGGAGCCAGCGGGCGCATAGCTTATTTGACTGCCAGAGGTGGTACATCCCCAAGACTGTCACATTTCCTACGCTGATTGGAGGAAAGTACGGGTAAAAACAGCATTGGGTGTCGACAACCTCCAGCAAGTACCACACCCAAAGCAAACCGTCAGTTTGCCGCCCGCAGGCTCCCTCAGTCACGGCTGCGCCGTGCCAGCTCCCTCTCGGAGGGAGCTATAAGCGGGTGCATATTTTGAAAAAGGAAAAATCAAACGCAAAGCTACTTTTTCCTTGCGAAAGTTACGGGAATGTGTATAATAGCAACGGAAACTTTTGAATCAAGGGAGATGGCTTTGTTTTGCTGCAGGCTGTGAAGAAATTTATAAAGCGGGAGACGGTGCTGGTGGTAGCCTGGGTGCTGGCGATTGTGTCCATGTTTTTTGTGCCGCCGGATGGGAGCTACGCCGGCTATGCGGATTTGCGGACTTTGGGCCTTCTGTGGATGCTCATGGGGGTGATGGCTGCCTACCAGAGTATCGGGCTTTTTGCCTGGCTGGGGCGGGTGATGTCCAAGGCCCTGGGGAACACCCGGGCGCTGGAGCTGACGCTGGTGCTTTTGTGCTTTTGGGGCTCCATGCTCATTACCAACGATGCGGCTCTGCTTACCTTCGTGCCCTTTTCCATTGCGCTGCTGACCATGACCGGGCAGCAGAAGCGGATTTTGTTTGTGGTGGTGATGCAGACCATCGCCGCCAATCTTGGCAGTATGCTCCTGCCGGTGGGCAACCCCCAGAACATCTACATATACTCCAAATCCGGGGCCTCCCTGGGAGAGTTTGTGGGGGTGGTTGCCCCTTATGCAGGCATTTCTCTGGTACTGCTGCTGATTTTTATTCTTGTGAGGAAGGCCGAGCCCATTGCCCTGGGGGAGCTGCCGGAGAACCAGACAGTTCCGGGGAAGAAGGCCGTGGCCTATGACAGTGTTTTGTTCCTTCTGTGCCTGCTGGCGGTGTTCCGGGTGCTGGATGTGAAGGTGGGCTTCTGCCTGGTGCTTCTGGGGCTTCTGGTGCAGAACCGGCGGCTGATTCTCAAGGTGGACTATGCGCTGCTTCTGACCTTTGTGGGCTTTTTCCTCTTTGTGGGGAACATGGGCAGAATCCCCGGCTTCAGCGACCTGGTGTCCCGGGTGCTTACCGGGCAGGAGCTGCTGGTGGGGATTCTCTCCAGCCAGGTCATCAGCAATGTGCCTGCCACCCTGCTTCTTTACGATTTCACCCCCAACTGGCAGCCCCTTCTGCTGGGTGTGAACATCGGCGGCCTGGGAACCCTCATTGCTTCCATGGCAAGCCTCATCTCCTACAAGCAGATTCCTGCGGGGCAAAAGGGCAGATACCTGCTGCAATTTACCCTGTGGAACCTGTTGTTCCTGGTGATTCTGGCAGGGGTTGCCCTGATTCTGAAATGAAAAAAGCGTGCTGCTCGCCCGGCAGCACGCTTTTTTTACGCTGGGAGTTATCCTCTCCCGGCGAAGGCCCGCAGGCCCTTCAAAACCCGAATCTGCATATCCTGGGGAAGCTGGCCCAGGACGGAAGCCATCTCCCCGGCCAGCAGCTCCGAAGGCTGTTCCAGAAAATCCTGAAGCAGATAGTCTGCGGAGGTGCCCAGGGTGTTGGCAATGGCGATAAAGGTATCCAGCCGGGGCGTTTTGATGCCCCGCTCAATGGCACCGATGTGCTTTGTGGTGCAGCCAATGGCCAGAGCCAGACCCTCCTGGGTGAAATTGGCAGCCTCCCGTGCGTTGCGAATCCGCTGCCCGATTTGTTTCATGTCCATAAGTGTTCCTCACTTTCTTTTTCGTAGGTACACTTCAATATGTAATGAGAACGGAAAATGTGACATGATTTGAGAAAATTTTTTGAAAAAAAGAAAAATTTATGCAAAAAGAGGGAATTGCTTGCTGTATTTTCGTGGAAAGAAAATAGGTATCAGCAATTTGAACAAATACAAACAGAAAAGCAACGGTAATAAATGTAGAATATTGACATATCCCACAGCGCGTGCTATACTGAACAAAAGTCCTTGCAGCGTGGAGCTTTGTTTGCGAAAAGAGACTTGCGACAGGGCTGCGGCTGCCAGACAGGGAGGGAAACGTATGAAGACAGGACTGAGAAAAAAGGCAATCCTTGGGATGCTTCTGAGCGTTTTGGTGCTTGCCGGCTGCAAAGACCAGAAGGCCCAGGAATTTCCCGATACCCCCACGCCGGAATATGACGCCCAGAACCAATACATCTTTATGAACCCCCAGGGCTTTTATGATGCAGAGGACTTTTTCTGCGGTACCAACTTTGGGGATGACCTTCTGCGGTACTACGACAAGGAAAGCGGGATCTCCGGCGTGCTGTGTCCCGACCCGGCCTGCACCCACGATACGGACAGCTGCGGGGCCTATGCGGCGGATGGAGGCAATTCTGTTTCTGTTTACAATGGAAAGCTGTACTGGGTTGGTGAGCAGCTGGAGGGACACAAGACCATTTTGTACCGCAGCGATTTGTCCGGGGCCAACCGGGAGGAGGTGCTGCAGCTGGACTGGCAGAAGGTGATTCTGACCTATCAGCCCCAGCGCTATGTGATTCACCGGGGGTATTTATACATACTGGGAACTAGCAGCGAAGTGAACGGTGCGGAAGTCCAATCTCTGGAGAGTCTGCTGGCGGTCCCTCTGGAGGGCGGGCAGGAGCCTGCGGTGCTGTATGAGCAGAAAGTGAACACCTATTATGAGACTACCTATCGCTTTGTGGGTAACAGCGTGTATCTGGAAATGATAACGAAAGGCGGCGATACCTGGAACATTACCATCTCCCGGTACGATATCCAGGAAAAAACCTGGGAGCCGCTTTATGAGGAGAAGAACATTTCTGCAAGCATTGGCAAAATGTGGGTGACGGAGACGGGAGAGATTTATCTGCCCGGTATCCAGGACAATCAGGCGTATATCTGGCATTTGGAAGCGGGAAGCCGGAAGGAGACAGCCGCCTGGGAGACCGCCGATACGGATGTTCCCTATCTTCTGGAGGGAATTGCTGTCCAGAGTACCGCCCGGGAAGAAATCCGCTGGCTGGAGGTGGTCAGTTATACAGGAGAACACCTTTACAGGGGAGCAATGTTTCCTGCATCCGTTCCGGGGCTGGAAAAAGACCCGGGGGTGACGTCCGGCAATCCCGCTGAAGATTACAGCATGATATTCATTGGCGGAGACCGGGAAAAGCTGGTTGTCAGTCTTTTTGACTTTCTGGGAGGAGAAAGCAGCACCATCCTGCTGGACTTGACGGACAATCTGAAGCCCACGGTTTTGTGGCGCAGCACCCGGGACAATGGGTAAAAATTCTTCAAAAAAATAAAAGATCTTGTCACAAAATCATTTCTGAGTACATATATCAGTAGAAGGTATTGGATACCCGGGAAAACTAAGGGGTGAAATGGCCTGCATTGCCAAATACACCGTAACCGGATGGGGGAAAAGGAGGGCGACATGAAAAAAGCAGTGATTCTTTGTATTCTTTTCAGTGTGTTATTACTTTCCGGCTGCAAGGGCGGACAGGAGGAAATCCAGGAATTTCCCGATACCCCTACACCGGAATATGATGCCCAGAACCAATATCTGCTCATGAACCTGATGAACTTTCAGGAAACGGAGGATTTTTTCTGCGGTACGGATTACGGCGGAATGCGGCTGCGGTATTACGATAAAAAAAGCGGCGTGTCCGGCGTGTTGTGCCCGGACCCGGCCTGCACCCATGACACAGGTGACTGTGGGGCAAATATCAGCACTGGCGCATCGCTATCGGTCTATGACGGAAAACTCTACTGGATAGCCCCAAAGGGAGAGCGGGAAGCTGCATTGTACCGCAGCGACCTGTCCGGTGCCAACCGGGAGGCGCTGCGTACCATAGACCCCCAGAATGTCATCAACGCCTATCAGCCCCAGCGGTACATGATTCACCGGGGTTTCCTGTTCCTGGTGGGGCAGGCCAATGTGGTGGAGGGTACGGAAAACAAAACGCGAATCTCTCTGCTTTCTGCGCCGCTGGAGGGGCAGGAGGACTTCACGGTTTTGTACCAGGAGCTATTTGACTCTGGCGTAAACTGGGATGTGCGGTTTGTGGGGAATTCTGTTTACTTCTCCCAAATCATATTCCCGGAAAGCCTTGACTTTTTTGATGTTGCCATTTCCCGGTATGATATGTCGGCCAAGAACTGGGAGCAGGTATATGAGGAGCAGGGCATAAAGGAAAATATTGGACATATGTGGGTGACAGAGCGAGGAGAAATCTACCTGCCCGGAGCTGGAGGGGGCAAGGCCTATGTGTGGCAAATTCAGGAGGGACAGCGGAAGGAGATTCTGTCCTGGGAAGACGCAGAAAACAATATCCCGGATTTGCTGGATGGAATCGTAATGACCATATCGCTAAAAGACAATATCCGCTGTGTGAAGGTGATGGATGATACCGGGAAAACCCTGTATGAAGGAAAGTTGTTTCCCCAGCCTGTCCCGGGCCTGGAGGGGGATCCGGGGGTGTACGGCGATCCCCAGGCACAGGGGCCGGAATACGGTTTGGGACTGGTGGGCGGTGACTCCCAAAAGCTGATTATCCAGGTAAGTTCATATATGGAGAATATGGTGGACTATACCCTGATGCTGGATCTGACGGACAATCTGAAACCCACGGTTTTGTGGAGCAATGAGAGCTGAAAGGAGAGAAAAGCATGAGAAAACGGATAGGTATTTTGCTGGCATTGGCGGTTTGCTTACTGCTTACAGCCTGTACCCCGGGAGGGCCGGGGAAGGATACCCAGGGGAGCACGGAAGTCACCCAGGGCTTCTTTGACGGGGACGCCCCCATGCCGGGGTACGATGCGGACAACCGGTATATGCTCTGGGAGGGAATCTCTTTTCAGGAGACAGAAAACTACTTCTTCGGAACGGTTCTTGGAGGGGAATACCTCCATTATTACGATATGCAGACCGGGATTTCCGGCCTGCTGTGCCCCGACCCGGCCTGTACCCATGATTCGGGCGCCTGCCCTGCCAGGGTGGGCATTGGCGCCTCGGTGTCCTACTACAATGGAAAGCTCTACTGGGTGGGGAAGGACCCGGCCGGGGGCGGAAATGACGAATATCTGTGGCGCAGCGACATCACCGGTACCAACCGGGAGAAGCTGAGGACCATCAGCTTTCAGGATACGATTCTGGTGTATATGCCCCAGCAATACTATATCCATCGGGGAAATCTGTATTTTCTGGGGATAGCCGGCTTTGTGGAGGGGACGGAAACGGGAGATCGGCTCACCCTCATGACCGCACCTCTGGAAGGAAACGATGCTTTTACCGTGCTGTATGAAAAAACGTTTTATGTGGGTGTGGATGCCACTGTCCGGTTCGTGGGAAACAAGGTTTATTTTGCGGTGCAGAGCGGGACACCAGACAGCCCGAATGATATGACGATTACCTGCTATGACCGGACCGACGGCACCAGCCAGGTGCTCTTTGAACAGACCGGCATTAC
>OERS01000164.1_pt1 | contig 13588 bp, 12 predicted proteins | sample 1540071 | NCBI WGS metagenome assembly OERS01 (sample SAMEA3891878, study PRJEB23780) | metagenome | biome: terrestrial biome; feature: animal house; material: Caecal content | place: Italy | collected 2015-05-05 | reverse complement strand
CCAGAGCTTCACCCTTATGTTTTTGCAGATGTGGTGCCTGGACGAAAAGCAGATGGACTACCAGAAGTACCTGTACCAGCCCATTCCCCCGGCAGACCCCGCCCCGGGCTTTGTGATTCCCTACGGGGACTGTCCCCTGGACCGGGACAAGGTGGGGCGGCAGGTGTATATGGACATTCTCAACCGGGCGGAGCGGTATGTGTATATCATGACCCCCTACCTGATTCTGGACGGGGACATGGAAAACGCCCTGATTTACGCTGGAGAACGGGGGGTGGACGTGCGGATCATCCTGCCAGGTATTCCCGACAAAATCTCCCCCTACGCCCTGGCCTACACCCACTACCGGCGGCTTCTGGATGCAGGAGTGAAGGTGTACCAGTATACCCCCGGCTTCGTCCACGCCAAGGTGTTTTTAAGCGACGACCGGGAGGCGGTGGTGGGCACCATCAATCTGGACTACCGGAGCCTTTACCACCACTTTGAGTGCGCCGCCTATCTCTACGGCACCGCCTGCCTGCCGGACATTGCCCGGGACTTTGGAGAAACCCTCCAAAAGTGCCAGCGGGTCACCCGGGAGAGCATGAAGCAGGAGCCTATGATTCGGAAGGTGATGGGCCCCCTGTTAAAAGCCTTTGCCCCGCTGCTGTAAGATACAAAAACCAGGACTTCCAAAGAAGTCCTGGTTTTTCATTATTTCTTCATCTCAGCCATGTAGGCATCGCACACAGTGGTCACATCTCCCTGCATCCGCTGAACGCCCTTGTCAATCCACAAGGCGTGGTCGCAGAGCCTGCGCACCTCGTCGATGGAATGGGACACATACAAAAGGGTGGTGCCGCCGGAGAGCATTTCCTCCATCCGCTTGGCACACTTCTGCCGGAACTTGTAGTCGCCCACAGAGAGAATCTCATCCACAATGAGAATCTGGGGCTTGACCATGGTGGCAATGGAGAAGCCCAGTCTCGCCCGCATACCGGAGGAGAAGTTCTTCAGGGGGGAGTCCAGGAAATCGTGAAGCTCCGCAAAGTCCACGATTTCGTCAAAATGCTCCTTCATAAACTGCTCCGTATGCCCCAGCACACAGCCGTTGAGGAAGATGTTTTCCCGGGCGGTCATCTCCTGGTCGAAGCCGGCCCCCAGCTCGATGAGAGGTGCGATGAAGCCGTCTACGGTAATGGTGCCCTTGTAGGGCTTGAGGATGCCGCTGATGGCTTTCAGAAGGGTGGACTTACCGGAGCCGTTGGTGCCGATGAGGCCCCAGGCCTCTCCCTGCCGCACCTGAAAACTCACGTCCTTCACCGCCAGAAACTCCTGGAACATAAGCTTTCTGGTCACCAGCTTAATGAAGTATTCCTTCAGGTTGTCAATCTTTTCACTGGCCAGGTTGAACCGGATGGTCACATGGTCCACGTCAATGATCACTTTTTTATCGTCCATGGGTTACCTCTTAGATATACAGGATGAAGTTGTCCTGGGTTTTCCGGAAGCAGAAAGCGCCGATGAGGAGCATGATCAGGGCAGCGCCGCAGCCCAGGAGGGTCAGCTCAGCAGAGGGAAGCCGTCCATAGTAGATGATGTCCCGGAACTGACCCACATAGTAGTACATGGGGTTCAGATGGGTAACAATCCACTGCAAATTCTGGGGTAGCATCTCCAGGGGATAGAAGATGGGGGTCAGATACATCCAGGCGGTGGTCACCGCATTGTAGATATACTGAATGTCCCGGAAGAATACATTGGCCTGGGCCAGGAACAGTCCCAGGCCCACGGTGAACACATACAGCTGGAAGATGACCCAGGGGAACAGCAGGGCGTGCCAGGTGACCCGGGCCTGGGTGGCGATAATCACCAGTACCAGAGCCCCCAGAGAGAACACCAGATCCACCATGCCGCTGGTAATCCGGGCCAGGGTGAAGATATACTTGGGCACATAGGCCTTTTTCAGCATGGCGCTGCTGCTGGTGATGGAGAAGATGGCCTGATGGGTGGAGGAGTTCATAAAGTTGAACAGCAGCTGACCGCAGAACAGGTACACCGGGAAATTTTCAATGTTCCGGCTGAACATGGTGGAAAACACAATGGTCATAACCACCATGATGAGCAGGGGGTTGAGAATGCTCCACACATAGCCCAGGAAGCTGCGGCGGTATTTGAGCTTCACATTTTTTACCACCAGAAGCTTCAGAAGGTCTTTGTATTTCATAAATTCAGCCCAAAAGGCCTTAAAATTCTGAATCATGGATGTTTGATACTCCTTATGACAGTAATCTTAAAAGAAGGAACGCTGCATGAATTGCCGTCAATCCCCTGCCTTTCCCGGAAGGCTCCTGGCCAGCTTTCCGATTCGGTTTCCCTTCATACCACGGCAGGTAGCTTTGAAAGCCTGCCAGGGGGAGAGGGTGTAAAGGCTCCGCTTGCTCACCGCATAGTACGCAGCGTACACAAGGGCCAGAGGAAGCCCCAGGATATACCGGGTGGTCGCCCCCCGGTTCTCAAAATAGGTCTGCGTATAGCCGTGAAACCAGGTGGAGACCTCCTGGGCTACGGAGGCAATGGCCTCCGGCACATAGTAAACACGCAGTCCTGCCCGGCGGCAGTCCGTAAGGAACTTCAGCTCCTCCTCGCCTCCGTTGCCGGTGCCTGCCCCCAGCAGGGTGTCGAACCGGACGCCGGAGCGCAGGAGGGACTGGCGGCGGAAGGAAATCTGCCAGGAGCTGACCCGGCAGGTATAGGGAAAGTGAAGCTGCCGCACCCGGTTCCCCAGGGAGGCAGGCCGATTGGTCATATTAAAAACAATCACATCTGCTTTGGGCAGCTTTTCATAGGCTTCTGTAATGATTTTCTCATAATCCGGTACAAAAACCTCATCATCGTCGCACAGAAGGCACACATCGGCATGGGATTTCTCAATGGCCATGTTCCGGCTCCGGGTCAGGCCCCGCTCCCGGGTGGAGAACATCCGGGCCGTGCCGTTTTTTGTGGGAACCTGGGCAAAATCCTCCCGGTCACATTGGTTGATCATCAGCACGTCTCCTGTAAGCCGGGAGGCTTCCACCAGGGAAAAATCCTTCTGGTGCATACAGGACAGCAAAACCTCCAGTGTCACTTGGCACCTCGTTTCCGGAAAAAGCCAAAGTATTTCTGTACCCCATACAAAGCGTAGCTGGAAAAACACATCAGGGCTTTGAACCGCCCGAAGCCGTGGTACCGATAGGTGCGGTAGGTAAGCCGGGCGGAGTGGAGCTTGTTGCCGGACTTTCCGGTGGTGGAAAGCCGGTATTTGAGAAGCGGCTCATTGATGGCGCAGCCGTAACGGTATTTTTCAAAAACCTCCAGCCACATGAGGTAGTCCTCGTGGGCATCGTCGTGGTGCATGGGAAACTCCCGGGCAACGGAGGTTTTCATCAGAACGGAAGAGCAGCCGATGTGGTTCTGCCGGAGCATATCCCGGTAGGTAATGTCCTCCTTTACAGGAAGCACATAGCCTGTAAGCTGTCCCTCGGGGGTCATCAGCTCCCGGGCGGTGGAGCAGATTACCGCTTGCTTCTGCCGGATTCTCTCCAGCTGGAGCCGCAGTTTTCCCTCCGCCCAGTAATCGTCCGCATCCAGGAAGGCCACATACTCCCCCCGGGCCAGGGAAACACCCCGGTTCCGGGTCTTGGCCACCCCCAGATTTTCCTGGTTTCGCACATAGCGAACCCGGGGCTCCTCCCGGTATCGGGTCATCAGCCCCGGCAGATCATCGGTGGAGCAATCGTCCACCACAATCACCTCCAGGGGTACCTGCTGCCCCAGGGCCGAGTCGATGGCCTGGGTAATATAGGGTGTGCAGTTGTAGGCAGGAATGACCACGCTGACAAAATCTTTTCTAAGTTCGTCCATCTTTCCACCTGATTCCGAAGCTGTGGGCTGGGGAATTTTTCCAAAAATCTTTTATCTTTCTGGGATTATAACATAAACCCGGAAGTTTTGCAAGAAAAAACAGTCTGTCCTATCCGGACACACAAAAATTCCTCCCGGACAGACGCCCGGGAGGAATCTTTCGGTAAAAAGCGAAATTACAGCTGGCAGTAAGCTGCAGCGGTCTTGGCAGCCAGCCGGGCATTGTTGAATACCAGCTGGATGTTGGACTCCAGGGAGTCGCCGCCGGTGAGCTCAGAGACTCTTGCCAGCAGGAAGGGGGTGGTCTCCTTGCCGTGGATGCCCTTCTCGTTGCACTCGGCAACGGCCTGGTCGATGGCGGCGTTGATTGTCTCCGCAGGCATGGCGTACTCATCGGGGATAGGGTTGGTCACCAGCATGCCGCCCCGGAAGCCCAGCGCGTTCTGGGTAGCGAAAGCCGCAGCCAGCTCCTGGGGGGTGTCCATCCGGTAGTCAACACCGAAGCCGGAGTGGGGGGTGTAGAAGGCGGGCAGCTCAGAGGTGCCGTAGCCGATTACCGGCACGCCCTTGGTCTCCAGGTACTCCAGGGTCAGGCCCAGGTCCAGAATGGACTTGGCACCGGCGCAGACCACCATCACCGGGGTCTGAGCCAGCTCTTCCAGGTCAGCAGAGATGTCCATGGTGGTCTCTGCCCCCCGGTGTACGCCGCCGATGCCGCCGGTGGCGAAAATCTTGATGCCTGCCATGTGGGCAATGATCATGGTGGTGGTAACGGTGGTGGCACCGTCCTCCCCCCGGGCACACAGCACAGCCAGATCCCGGCGGGAAGCCTTGGCGATGGCGTGGCCCTTCTTGCCGAAGTATTCAATCTCCTCGGGGGTGAGGCCGGCCTTCAGGCGGCCGCCGATGACGGCGATGGTGGCAGGCACAGCGCCGTTGTCCCGGATAATCTTCTCCACAGCCAGAGCGGTTTCCACGTTCTGGGGGTAGGGCATACCGTGGGAGATGATGGTGGACTCCAGAGCCACCACAGGCTTACCGGCAGCCATGGCTTCGGCTACCTCAGGTTTTACGTCCAGATACTTGTTAAGCATAATCATTTACCTTCCTTATCCTATGTTATTTATGGCTCAAAGCCCCATGCGGGACTGAAGCAGCGTACTGCTCATGGCGGGGTTGATGGTCTCGGCCGCCTCCATGGTAATGGAACCGGCGGCTACACAGGCCCGGGCGGCCTCCTCCAGCCCCAGACCCTCCATATAGGCCCAGGCCAGAGCCGCGGCGGCGGAATCTCCGCAGCCGGTGGTGCTGACCATCTTTCCGGGAATCACATCCACCCACAGCTGTTCATCCGCCTGGGCGGCGTATATCCCCTGCCCCCCCATGGAGAGGAACACCCGCTGAACTCCCTTATCCAGCAGCACCCGGGCGGCCTTTTCCGCCTCCTGCCGGGAGGTGATGCTCACCCCGGACAGAAGCTCCGCCTCCACCCGGTTGGGCTTCAGGGTGTGAATCCGGTGGAGGATTGGCAGGAGCTTTTCCGCCTTCTTGGTGGAAACCGGGTCGCAGAACAACGGCGCCGTACAGTTTTCCGCCAGGTACACCAAAGATTCTCTGGGAATATTGGTATCCGTCACCACCACCTGGGCGTTTTGCAGGGTGGAGAGATTGGCGGCGAGATACGAGGGGGTAATCTGGTTGCAGATTTCCATGTCGGAAACCGCCAGCACCATCTCCCCCTGGGGGTCTGCAATATACAAATAGGTGGAGGTGGTGCCTCCCGGCACCCGGAGCACATGGCTGGCGTCAATCCCCAGCTCCTGACAGGAGGCGGCCACCTGCTGGCCGTGAATGTCCTCACCGAAGGCGCTGAGAAGCTTCACCTCCTGCCCCAGCAGGGCAAGATTGTGGGCAATGTTCCGTCCCACCCCGCCCAGGCTCACAGTCACATGACCGGGGTTGGAGTCCGCCGGAACCAGAGCGCCGAAGGAAGCGCCGCCGCTGTCCACACTCACGCCCCCCACCACCACGCAGTAGCTGCCGGAGCGGAGAACATAGCCTTTCCCGGCGATGTAGCCCTTCTTGGACAGGTTGGAAATATGCACCCCCACGGAGGAGCGGGTAATCCCCAGAGCCTCCGCCAGCTCCTGCTGGGAGATCATGGGATTGGCAGCAATCAGCTGCAAAATCTGTCTTTCCCGCTGGGTCAAGGGTCTCACCTCTCTAAAGAAAAGTTAATAAAATAATTCTATGCTTATATTACTCCCCTTCTCCCCATTTGTCAACAGGTATTTTTCCCAAAGCGGCGGTAAGAAGCAAAGGCAGACAGCTTCTGTAAATCTCCGGGAATTGGGCAAGGGGCAGGGGGTTCTCCCCCAGCCCCACCTCCACGGTGTAGCCGGGGCGGCGGAAGGTCTTGATAAACCAGTCTTTGTACCCGGCGAAGGCGGAAAGATAGGGGGTGTCCGCCAGAGCATAGCCGCTGACCTGAGCCAGAGCCTCCCCCAGCTCCCGGGCTCCGGGGATTTCCAGACCGCCGTACTGCCAGTAAATCTCCTGCCCCTGGCTGTGCAGGGCCACCACCACCTCCGGTTGAACCTCCCGGGTAAAGGCCGCCAGGGCCCGGGTCTCCGGCTGGTTCAGGGGACTGCTCCCCACATAGTCCCGGGGCGCCGGAGCAGTGACCCCCAGCAGGGCCTTGTTTTTCCGGGCCTGCCGCCAGCCCGCCGGGTAGTTCAGGTTCAAATCCGTCCCCAAAAGGTTGGCTTTCCAGCCCTCGGGAAAGGGAATTTCCGGGTAATGGGCGGCGATTTTCTCCCCCAGGGCGTACTGGGGACTGTCAGGAGCCACAGCCCCGGTGACCAGATTCACCCCGTCCGGGTTTACCAGGGGCACCAGGTGGATGGTGCAGACTTCCGCCAAAGCCCTGGCAGATACCCCCAGAAGGGTGTCATTTTCTTTCAGGGCCCGGGCACAGTCCCGGGCAAATTCCATAAGAACCAAAGCGGTAATCCACTCGTTGGCATGGTGGGCGGCGGAAAAAAGCACCGACCGCTCCCCAAAGCCCATACTCAGCGCCAGCACCTGCCGCCGGAAAGGGGTACAGCCCAGACTCCGAAGCCGTGCCTGGGGACAGTCAGCGGCAAGGCTCTTTAGGGTATCCCGGCAGGATTCATAGGACACCGCCGGATTGACAATGGACATTTTCATCACCTCATCCCCATTGTATGCACCCCTTTGACCATAAAAATCCCCCTCCCGGAATCGGGAGGGGGTAAATTGCTATGGGTTTTGGATTACAGCTGAGGGCCAGCGGCAACCAGAGCCTTGCCGGCGTCGTTGCCGGTGTACTTCACGAAGTTCTTGATGAACCGGGCAGCCAGGTCCTGAGCCTTGGCATCCCACTCCTTGGCGTCTGCGTAGGTGTCCCGGGGATCCAGGATGCCGGTGTCCACGCCGGGCAGAGCGGTGGGAACAGAGAGGTTAAAGTAGGGGATGGTCTTGGTCTCGGCCTTCAGGATGGAGCCGTCCAGGATGGCGTCGATGATGCCGCGGGTATCCTTAATGGAGATACGCTTGCCGGTGCCGTTCCAGCCGGTGTTCACCAGGTAAGCCTTGGCGCCGGAGGCCTCCATCTTCTTTACCAGCTCCTCTGCATACTTGGTGGGATGCAGCTCCAGGAAGGCCTGGCCGAAGCAAGCGGAGAAGGTGGGGGTGGGCTCGGTGATGCCCCGCTCGGTGCCGGCCAGCTTGGAGGTGAAGCCGGACAGGAAGTAGTACTGGGTCTGCTCCGGGGTCAGGATGGACACGGGGGGCAGCACGCCGAAAGCATCAGCAGACAGGAAGATAACGTTCTTGGCTGCGGGAGCGGCGGACACGGGGCGCACAATCTTCTCGATGTGGTCGATGGGGTAGGACACACGGGTGTTCTCGGTGGTGGAGCCGTCAGCGAAGTCGCACACGCCATTGGCGTCCACAGTCACATTCTCCAGCAGAGCATCCCGGCGGATGGCGTTGTAGATGTCGGGCTCGGACTCCTTGTCCAGGTTGATAACCTTGGCGTAGCAGCCGCCCTCGAAGTTGAACACGCCGTTGTCGTCCCAGCCGTGCTCGTCGTCACCGATCAAAAGACGCTTGGGGTCGGTGGACAGGGTGGTCTTGCCGGTGCCGGACAGGCCGAAGAACAGAGCGGTGTTCTCGCCGTTCATGTCGGTGTTGGCGGAGCAGTGCATGGAAGCCATGCCCTTCAGGGGCAGGAAGTAGTTCATCATGGAGAACATGCCCTTCTTCATCTCGCCGCCGTACCAGGTGTTCAGGATGATCTGCTCCCGGTCGGTGAGGTTGAAGATAACGGCAGTCTCGGAGTTCAGGCCCAGCTCCTTGTAGTTGGCTACCTTGGCCTTGGAGGCGTTGTAGCAGACGAAGTCGGGCTGGAAGTTGGCCAGCTCCTCAGCGGAGGGGGTGATGAACATGTTCTTTACGAAGTGTGCCTGCCATGCCACTTCCATGATGAAGCGGATAGCCATGCGGGTGTCGTGGTTGGCACCGCAGAACACGTCCATTACGTACAGCTTCTTGCCGGACAGCTCCTTCAGAGCCAGCTCCTTGCAGGCCTTCCAGGCTTCCTGGGAAGCGGGCTTGTTGTCGTTCTTGAACTCATCGGAGGTCCACCACACAGTGTCCTTGGAAGTCTCGTCCATGACGATGAACTTGTCCTTGGGGGAACGGCCGGTGTAGATGCCGGTCATAACATTGACGGCGCCCAGCTCGGTTACCTGACCCTTGTCGAAACCTTCCAGAGAGGGGTCGGTCTCGGCTGCAAACAGCTCCTCATAAGAGGGGTTGTGAACGATTTCGGTTGCACCGGTGATGCCATACTTGCTCAGATCAATCGTTGCCATAGTATATACCTCTTTCAATTAAGATGTTGCCATACCAAAGGGCTTCCGGCCCACCGGCAAAAAGCCCAAAGGTATCCAAACTTTGCAAATTTATCATACACGATTTTTTTGCAAAAATCAATGAAAATATTTTGAATTTTCCCCCGGACACCCTATCATAATTTTGTAACATTTTTGCAGATTTTGTATTTACTTATGGAAATGCTTGTGCTATTATTTAGTTGGTGGGGGTTGGGCTAAACCATTTTATTCCGGCTTTCACCACCCCTTTTATCCCCGGAAGGAGCTTTCTTTTTTCGGGGAGAAAATCATTATTCTGACTGCTTTCGGGATAGTTTCCCCTTTGCAGCCCCGTAAAATATTCCTAACGGAGGTTATTCAACAATGGCAAAAAAAGTTCAGTTTGTGGAAACTGTTTTGCGTGACGCAAACCAGTCCCTCATTGCCCCCCGTCTGCCCTACGATAAGTTCGAGCCCATGCTGGAAACCATCGACAAGGCAGGCTACTACTCTGCCGAGGTTTGGGGCGGCGCCACCTTTGATGTGTGCCTGCGCTATCTGCGGGAGGACCCCTGGGACCGCCTGCGCAAGATCCGCAAGAAGATGCCCAACACCAAGCTGCAGATGCTGCTCCGGGGTCAGAATGTACTGGGCTACTCCCACTATCCCGATGACTTCGTAAAGCTCTTCGTCACCAAGGCTGTGGAGAACGGCATGGACGTCATCCGTATCTTCGACGCCCTGAACGACGTGAAGAACATGAAGGTTGCCATGGAAGCCACCAACAAGGCCGGCGCCATCGCCTCCGGCACCATCTCCTACACCACCTCCCCTGTCCACACCCACAAGAAGTATGTGGAAATGGTGAAGGAACTGAAGGAAATGGGCGCCAAGACCATCTGCATCAAGGACATGGCCGGCATCATGGGCCCCAAGGAAGCCTATGACCTGGTTTCCGCCATCAAGGACGCCGTGGACCTGCCCATCGACCTGCACACCCACTCCACCACGGGCCTTGCCTTCATGACCTACCTGAAGGCTGTGGAAGCCGGCGTGGACATCATCGACACCGCCATCTCTCCCTTCTCCGGCGGCACCTCTCAGCCCGCCACCGAGACCATGGCTTACGCTCTGCGGCAGCTGGGCTATGAGGTGGATTTGGACGATGCCTGCACCAAGAAGATTGCCGACTACTTCAAGGGTGTCCGGGACGAGTACATCAAGGACGGCACCCTCATGCCCAAGTCCCTGACTACCGATACCCAGTGCCTGACCTACCAGGTGCCCGGCGGCATGCTGTCCAACCTTTTGAGCCAGCTGAAGCAGATGAACGCTCTGGACCGGTTCGACGAGGCTCTGCTGGAGACCCCCAAGGTCCGTGCCGACATGGGCTATCCTCCCCTGGTGACCCCCACCTCCCAGATGGTTGGCGTGCAGGCTGTGCGGAACGTTCTGGACGGCGAGCGGTACAAGACCGTTTCCAAGGAAATCAAGGCTTACTGCCGCGGCGAGTACGGCACCACCCCCGCTCCCATCAATCCCGAAATCCAGAAGAAGATTCTGGGAGACGAGAAGCCCATAACCGGCCGCTACGCCGACACCCTGGAGCCCGTTGTGGAAAAGACCCGCAAGCAGCTGGAGGGCGTGGCCCGTTCCGACGAGGATGTGCTGTCCTACATTGCCTTCCCCAACCTGGCTGAGAAGTTCTTCCAGGAGCGGAAGGAGAAGGAAGAGAACACCGCCACCTACTCCATCGTGGAAGCCTAAGGAGGGACTGGTATGCTGAGTTCTACTTTGGACAGCATCGGCATTCTGGACGCCGGCATCGTTGCGGTTCTGGGCTATATTGTGGTTTTCTTCGGCCTGATTCTTCTCATGGCGGTGGTTATCGCCATGAGCAAGATCTTCACCATGAAGGACGCCAAGAAGGCCGCCCAGCCTGCCGAGGAGGCTCCCGCTGCCCCTGCTGCACCGGCTCCCACTGCTCCCGGCACCGCCGGCGGCGTGAAGCTGTACGATGTCCCCCCCAAAACTGCCGCCATGCTCATGGCCATCGTGGCCGACAAGATGGGCAAGCCCCTCAACGAGCTGCGCTTCATTTCCATTAAGGAGGTCAAATAACTATGAAATACAAAGTAACCCTCAATGGCCGCACCTATGAGGTAGAGGTTGAGGCCGGCAAGGCCATGCTCCTGGACGAGTACGAGGCCATTGTTCCCTCCGCTCCGGCTGCTCCCGTGGTTACCGGCGCCGGCGAGGCCGTGAACGCTCCCATGCCCGGCACCATCCTGAAGGTGAACGTGACCCAGGGCCAGAAGGTTGCCGAAGGCGCCGTTCTGTGCGTACTGGAAGCCATGAAGATGGAAAATGAAATCCTGGCTCCCAAGGCCGGTACCGTTACCCAGGTTCTGGCTGCCAAGGGCGCCACGGTGGATACCGGCGCTCCTCTGGTGGTTATCGGTTAAGGAGGCACTCCCATGATCGATATTGGTGAAATCTTATTGAACCTGTGGAATGATTCCGGCTTTGCCCGGATCTTCGCAGGGTTCTCCACCGGCGGCTGGCAGAATCTTATTATGCTGGTGATCGCCTGTGTCCTTTTGTACCTGGGCATTGTGAAGAAGTTTGAGCCGCTGCTGCTGGTGGGCATCGCCTTCGGGTGTCTGCTTACCAACCTGCCCGGTGCAGGTCTGTACCATCAGGAGCTGTGGGACGCCTTCATGGAAGAGGGCAACGCCGCTTATCACAGCTATGGCGCCATCATGCGGGATGGGGGCCTGCTGGATATCTTCTACATCGGCGTCAAGGCAAGCCTGTACCCCTGCCTGATTTTCATGGGCGTGGGTGCCATGACGGACTTTGGTCCCCTGCTGTCCAACCCCAAGAGCCTGCTGCTGGGCGCTGCCGCTCAGCTGGGCGTGTTCGCCGCCTTCTTCGGCGCGGTTCTCCTGGGCTTCACCGGCCCCGAGGGCGCTTCCATCGGTATCATCGGCGGCGCCGACGGCCCCACCGCTATCTTCCTCACCACGCAGTTGGCTCCCCATCTGCTGGGCGCCATCGCCGTGGCGGCCTACTCCTACATGGCGCTGATTCCCATGATTCAGCCCCCTGTGATGAAGCTGCTGTCCACCCCGGCGCAGAGAAAGATCAAGATGGTCCAGACCCGGAATGTGTCCAAGACCGAGAAGATTGTGTTCCCCATCGTGGTTACCATCTTTGTAGCCCTGCTCCTGCCGGATACCGCACCTCTCATTGGCTGCCTGATGCTGGGTAACCTGCTGAAGGAGACCGGCGTTACCGACCGCCTGTCCGACACCGTGCAGAACGCCATGATGAACATTATCACTATCCTGCTGTCCACCGCCGTGGGCGCTACCATGGTAGGCTCCACCTTCCTGACTCCCCAGACCCTGATGATTGTGGTGCTGGGCGTGGTGGCCTTCCTGCTGTCCACCGCCGGCGGCATGCTGGGCGGCGTGGTGATGTGCAAGCTCACCGGCGGCAAGGTCAACCCCCTCATCGGCTCCGCCGGTGTGTCCGCCGTGCCCATGGCCGCCCGGGTGTCCAACCTGGAAGGCCAGAAGGCCAACCCCTCCAACTTCCTGCTGATGCACGCCATGGGCCCCAACGTGGCCGGCGTCATCGGCTCCGCCATCGCCGCAGGCTTCCTGCTGAGCGTATTCGGCTAATCACAAAAATCGCCCCCGGAATTACTTCCGGGGGTGTTTTTTGCCCTTGTGGAGTGGCTGTCCCTGTGGTATCCTAAAAGAAAACGCCTCTGGGCGGAGAAAGGTGGAAAATCCTATGGATGAAAAGAGAGACCGGGTTTTGGGGTGCCTTCTGGGAGGTGCCGTAGGGGACGCCCTGGGGTATCCCGTGGAGTTTCTGTCGGAACCGGAGATTCTCCGGCAATACGGCCCGGCAGGTATAAAGACCCTGGCCCAGGCCGGCAGCCCTGCCCGGGTTTCCGACGATACCCAGATGACCCTCTTTGCCGCCAACGCCTGGATTTACGGATGCAGCGGAGAAGGTTGGGATATCGCCACCGCCTGGCTTGCCTACCGGGAGTGGCTGGGTACCCAGGGGGACGAAAGCCGGATGGGTAAGCCCCGGATGTGGATTTACGGCGACCGCCGCCTCCACGCCCGCCGGGCTCCGGGGAATACCTGCCTGAGTGCCATTCGCTTCAGTGACCGGGGCGGCACCATGAAAAACCCGGTGAACAACAGCAAGGGCTGTGGTACCGTGATGCGGGCAGCCCCCTATGGGCTGATGCCCGGCTCCCGGGAGACCGCCATGGAACGAGCCGCTGCCGACGCCGCCCTCACCCACGGCCATCCCCTGGCCTGGGGCAGCTCCGCCTGGCTGGCCGCCTGTGTCCATGCCCTTGTGCATGGGCAGGGCATGGATGGGCTGGAAGAAATCCGGCTTCCCCGGAAGCTGGACCCGGAGGGAAGCCTTCAGTCCCTGGTGCAAAAAGCCATTGCCCTGGCAGGGGAAGCCGTGCCGGATTTGGAGGCGATTCACACCCTGGGAGAGGGCTGGGTGGCAGAGGAAGCCCTGGCCATCGCCCTGTTCTGCGCCCTGCGCCACCGGGACGACTTTGCCGCCGCCCTCCGGGCCGCCGTAAACCACAAAGGAGACAGCGATTCCACCGGCGCCATCTGCGGCAACATCCTGGGGGCATTCCTGGGAGCAGAAGCGGTTGCCAAGGCTTTTGACCTGGAACAGCTGGAGCTGAAAGATATCATCCAACCCCTGTCCCTTGACCTCCTCCGCACCCACACCGCCACCCCAATCCC
>OERS01000159.1_pt1 | contig 13890 bp, 10 predicted proteins | sample 1540071 | NCBI WGS metagenome assembly OERS01 (sample SAMEA3891878, study PRJEB23780) | metagenome | biome: terrestrial biome; feature: animal house; material: Caecal content | place: Italy | collected 2015-05-05 | reverse complement strand
GGCTCCCTTGCCAAAGGGAGCTGGCACGGCGCAGCCGTGACTGAGGGATTCACAGAAAGCACTTCGTCAAAGTACAAACCCATGTGGAAACCTGCAAGCCTGGGGAATCCCCCCGCCTCGGCGCTGCCGAGGCACCCCCTTTGGCAAGGGGGGCAAAAAAAGCCTGTTGCAAAACTTTTGCAACAGGCTCTTTTCTTATGCAATCACCAGTTCCCCGTTCCGGGCATCTACCGTAACGGTCTGGCCCGGGAGGACCTGGCCGGAGAGGATGCGCTTGGAGAGCATGGTCTCTACCGTGTGCTGCACGTACCGGCGCAGAGGTCTTGCGCCGTACTGGGGGTCGTAGGCTTCCTCCACAATGAAGTCCTTGGCGGCCTGGGTCAGCTCCAGGTGAATCTGCTGATTGGCCAATCTCTCGTTCAGCTTGCCGATCTGCAAATCAATGATACCGGTGATGTTCTCTTTCGTCAGGGGCTTGTAGAACACGATCTCATCCAGCCGGTTCAAAAACTCCGGGCGGAAGCTGCGGCGCAGAAGTCCCTGCACCTGCTGCCTTGCCTCCGCAGAGATGGAGCCGTCGGGGCGGATGCCCTCCAGAATGTATTCAGACCCTAAGTTGGAGGTCAGAATAATAATGGTGTTCTTGAAGTCCACGGTTCTTCCCTGGGAATCGGTGATTCTGCCGTCGTCCAGCACCTGCAAAAGCACATTGAACACATCGGGATGGGCCTTTTCCACCTCGTCGAACAGCACCACGGAGTAGGGCTTCCGGCGGACCGCCTCGGTCAGCTGGCCGCCTTCCTCGTAGCCCACGTATCCGGGAGGGGCACCAATCAGCCGGGACACGGCGTACTTCTCCATATATTCGGACATATCAATCCGAATCAGGTTGTTTTCGTCATCAAACAGGGCCTGGGCCAAGGTCTTGGCCAGCTCCGTCTTGCCTACGCCGGTGGGGCCCAGGAACAGGAAGGAGCCGATGGGACGGTTGGGGTCCTGGATGCCGGCACGGCTTCTCTGGATGGCCTCCGTCACCGCCTGGACGGCCTCGTCCTGACCAATCACCCGCTGATGGAGGGTCTTGTCCAGATTCAGGAGCTTCTCCCGCTCCCCCTGAACCAAACGGGCAACGGGGATTCCCGTCCACCGCTCCACGATTTTGGCGATTTCCTCGTCGGTGACCCGGTCTCTGAGCATCTGGTTCTCCGTGGCGGACTGAGCCCGGCGCTCCAGCTCCTGAAGCTGCTTCTGGGCCTCCGGCAGCCGGCCGTATTTCAGCTCCGCCGCCTTCTCCAAATCATACTGCCGCTCGGCGGCCTCAATCTGCCGGTTCAAATCCTCGATTTTCTCCCGAAGCTGCTGCACGCCGGAGATAGCCTGCTTCTCGTTTTCCCACTGGGCCTTCTGGGCGTTGAACTGCTCCCGGTTCTCCGCCAGCTCTTTTTGCAGCTCCGCAAGACGAGCCTTGGACTGGGGGTCCTCCTCTTTTTTCAGGGCTGCCTCCTCAATCTCCAGCTGGACAATCTTCCGGGAGATGGCGTCCAGCTCCGTGGGCATGGAGTCCATCTCCGTGCGGATCTGGGCACAGGCCTCGTCCACCAGGTCGATGGCCTTGTCCGGCAGGAACCGGTCGGTGATATACCGGTGGGAAAGCGTTGCCGCCGCAATGATGGCAGAGTCGGCAATCTTCACCCCGTGGAACACCTCGTAGCGCTCCTTCAGACCCCGGAGGATTGCCACCGTGTCCTCCACGGTGGGCTCATCCACCTGCACCGGCTGGAACCGCCGCTCCAGAGCCGGGTCCTTTTCAATATACTGGCGGTACTCGTCCAGCGTGGTGGCGCCGATGCAATGCAGCTCCCCTCGGGCCAGCATAGGCTTTAAGAGGTTGCCCGCATCCATGCTGCCGTCGGTCTTGCCGGCGCCTACAATGGTGTGGAGCTCATCGATAAACAGGATAATCTGCCCCTGGCTTTTGGTGACCTCGGCCAGGACAGCTTTCAGCCGCTCCTCAAATTCGCCCCGGTACTTGGCACCGGCAATGAGGGCGCCCATGTCCAGGCTGAAAATGGTCTTGTCCTGCAAGGCCTTGGGCACGTCCTTCTTCACAATCCGCTGGGCAAGGCCTTCCGCAATGGCGGTTTTGCCCACGCCGGGCTCACCAATGAGCACCGGGTTGTTCTTGGTCTTCCGGGAGAGAATCCGAATCACGTTCCGGATCTCCTCGTCCCGGCCAATCACCGGGTCCATCTTCTGTTCCCGGGCCCGCTTTACCAGGTCGGTGCCGTACTTGGTCAGGGCCTCGTAGGTGTCCTCCGGGCTGTCGGTGGTGACCCGCTGATTCCCCCGGATGCTCTGCAAGGCCTGCAGGCACCCCTCCATGGTGATGTTGTAGGTGGCAAACAGCTCCCGCACCGGGCCTGCGGCGTTTTCAATCAGGCTCAGCAGCAGATGCTCCACAGATACGAAGCTGTCCTTCATCTGCTGGGCCTGCTTTTCCGCTCCTTGCAGCACCCGGTCTGTATCCTGGGTGATGTAGAACTTGTCCGCCTCCCGGCTTCCGGTGACCCGGGGGAGTTTGTCCAGCTGGGCGTTCACCGCCGCATTCAGGCTCTCCACCGTAATGCCCATTTTCTTCAGCAGCTGGGGAGCCAGTCCCCCCTCCTGCCGCAAAAGCGCCGCCAGCAGATGCATCTGCTCCATCTGCTGATTCTGGTTGCTTATCACAATCTGCTGTGCCAGCTGCACAGCCTCCAAAGATTTCTGCGTGTAATTTCCAAATTGCATAACCAGCACTTCCTTTCGCCTTTTAGCACTCTCGCCTTGTGAGTGCTAATTTCATTTGTCTTAATCATACTCCATTTTTGAAAAAAGTCAAGGGGTGGGAGAAGGTGTTACAAAAAATTCATATTGTGCATATTCAACAGTTGAAACGATACAATTTTTACGCCCTTCATACTTTTTTAACAAGAAAGCTATTGCAAATTCACAATCCCCATGTTATAATATTCCCGAGGCTAAGGAACTTTGATTACATTTTCTCATCGTAACTCTCCTTTTCATTTTCTTCTCTCTAACGCATGAAGCCCCGAAGGTATCCGGTCAATACCTTCGGGGCTTCATCCTTTGTTTCCTGCTCCAGCTTTGCTTTTACCACATAGCTGCCGTGATCCTGTTTGATGTCTGCCATAATAACCTCCAAAGAAAAGCTCCGACCTGCCCTGCACAGGCAGGATTTTTCTATGCCCCAGAAGGTTCTTTTGCGCCTGTCCCCCCAAAAAATAATTTCCTCCTCTGGCAAAGAGGGATTTTTCCAAACCACAAATACCGGGCGTTTTTAGTGAATAGTGAAGAGTGAATAGTGAATAAGTTCGGCGGACAAGCCGCCGATACCGGGCGGGGCGGCGTGCCGCCGCTGTCAATGCGTGCACAGTGCCCATGTTTTCGCTCCCCATTTTGCTCGGTAACGTTACCGGGCGGGTCAGGGAAGTAACGATTACAGACCAGCTTGGTGCGCATTGTCAGCGGCCACTGGCCGCGGCAACAATAAATTCAAAATTAGACCCCTTGACTTTTTTGGCACTTGGGTGTATAGTGTGCTTAGCACTCAAAGATAAGGAGTGCTAAAGCGAAAGGAGGAGAAACATGGAGCTGACAGAGCGAAAGAAAAAGGTCTTGCGGTCTGTGGTGGATTTGTATATCCGCACCGCTGAGCCGGTGGGCTCCAAGGCGCTGACCGAGCTGCCGGATATGAAGTACTCCTCCGCAACCATCCGCAACGAAATGGCGGAGCTCACCGCCATGGGCTATCTGGAGCAGCCCCACACCAGCGCAGGACGGATTCCCTCCCCTGCCGGTTACCGGCTGTATGTGGATGAGCTGATGGCGGACTACCGCCTGAGCATGGATGAGACCCGTTCCATCAACAATGCCATCGAGGAAAAGATGCAGCATGTGGATAAAATGATGGAAAAGGTAGCAAAATTGGTAAGCCAGGCTACGGATCTTCCGGCCATTTCTGTGGCATCCCGGCAAAAGGGGGTCACGGTGCAGCGGTTCGATGTGATTCTGGCAGGCCAGGGAAGCACAATCCTGGTGCTGCTTTTGTCCAACGAACAGGTGGTGAACAAACTCATCAAGCTGCCGGTAAATGTGACCGAGGCAGATTTGAAAATCCTGGGAGCGGTCTTAAACGCCACCCTCACAGGGCTTATGGCAGAGGCCTTCACCCCGGAGCTTCTCCAGCGGGTGATGAACGCCGCCGGCGCCGCCTCCAGTCTGGTTCCCATTGTGATGGAGTTTACCACCCACACCCTGTCCCAGCAGGCCGGCACCAACGTGGCGGTGGCGGGACAGCTGAGGCTTCTGGAACAGCCGGAGTACCAGGATGTGGGCAAGGCCCAGAAGGTGCTGACCACTCTGGATGAGGAAGCCCTTTCCAATCTCCCGGCGGTGATGCAGAACGCCCACGGCACCCAGGTGCTGGTAGGGCCGGAGAATGTGGCCCAGGAGCTGAAGGACACCAGCGTGGTGGTAACGAAATTTGACATTGGCGACGGGATGCAGGGCATGATCGGTGTGGTCGGCCCCACCCGTATGGACTATGCAAAGGTGACGGCAAGACTGAGCTACTTCGCCGAGAGCCTTTCCAAGATGTTTGCAAAACCGGAGCAGTCCCGGCTGCCCCAGGGCCAGGAGTCCCAATCAGAAACTCAGGAGGCGTAAAGCGTGGCTAAGAAATGTAAGAAAGAAGAACAGGAAGTGCAGGAAGAGAAGCAGGAGGTAGAGGCGCAGGAAGCCCAGGAGGAGGCTCCGGCAGAGGTCAATCCCTTCGAGGAGAAGTACAACGCCGAGCACGACAGCTACCTGCGGCTGGCTGCGGACTACGATAACTTCCGCAAGCGCACCACCCGTGAAAAGGAGCAGTCCTATTCCAACGGCAGAGCCGATGCGGTGGCAAAGCTTTTGCCTGTATACGATAACCTGGAGCGGGCGCTGAACCAGCCTACTCAGGATGAAGCCTACAAAAAGGGCGTGGAAATGACCATGACCCAGCTGGTGAAGATTTTTACCGAGCTGGGGGTGGAGATTTTCGGAGAGCCGGGAGATGCTTTTGATCCCAACCTCCACAACGCCGTGATGCACACCCAGCAGGAGGACACCCCGGAGAACACCATCACCCAGGTGTTCCAGAAGGGCTTCCGCATGGGAGACAAAATCGTGCGATTCGCCATGGTTCAGGTGGCAAACTAAATTCTGTATAAACTTTTCATTCATATAGGAGGAACGAAATTATGAGCAAGATTATTGGTATCGATTTGGGAACCACCAATTCCTGTGTCGCCGTGCTGGAAGGCGGCGAACCCGTTGTCATCGCCAACGCCGAGGGCAGCCGTACCACCCCTTCCGTGGTGGCATTCTCCAAGACCGGTGAGCGTATGGTGGGCCAGGTGGCAAAGCGTCAGGCTGTGACCAACGCTGAGCGCACTGTGTCTTCCATCAAGCGTCACATGGGCGAGAACTACCATGTGGACATCGACGGCAAGGGCTACACCCCCCAGGAAATCAGCGCCATGGTGCTGCAGAAGCTGAAGGCCGACGCCGAGGCTTACCTGGGCCAGCCTGTTACCGAGGCAGTCATCACCGTCCCCGCTTACTTCTCCGACTCTCAGCGGCAGGCCACCAAGGACGCCGGTAAGATTGCCGGTCTGGATGTGAAGCGTATCATCAACGAGCCCACCGCCGCTGCCCTGGCCTACGGCCTGGACAAGGAGAGCGAGCAGAAGATCATGGTGTACGACCTGGGCGGCGGCACCTTCGACGTGTCCATCCTGGAAATCGGCGACGGCATTGTGGAAGTGCTGGCTACCGCCGGTGACACCCACCTGGGCGGCGACGACTTCGACCAGAGAATCATGGACTACCTGGTCTCCGAGTTCAAGAAGACCGAGGGCGTGGACCTGAGCCGCGATAAGGTGGCTATGCAGCGCCTGAAGGAGGCTGCTGAGAAGGCCAAGATTGAGCTGTCCGGCATGACCTCCACCACCGTAAACCTGCCCTATATCACCGCCGACGCTACCGGCCCCAAGCACCTGGACGTGACCATCAGCCGTGCCAAGTTCAATGAGCTGACCGCCGACCTGGTGGAGCGGACCATGAAGCCTGTCCGTCAGGCTCTGTCCGATGCAGGCCTGAAGCCCAGCGACCTGAACAAGGTGCTGCTGGTAGGCGGCTCCACCCGTATCCCTGCCGTGCAGGAGGCCGTGAAGGGCATCACCGGCAAGGAAGGCTTCAAGGGCATCAACCCCGACGAGTGCGTTGCCGTGGGCGCTGCCATTCAGGGCGGCGTGCTCACCGGCGATGTGAAGGACGTGGTGCTGCTGGACGTGACGCCTCTGTCCCTGGGCATTGAGACCATGGGCGGCGTGTTCACACGTCTCATCGACCGGAACACCACCATCCCCACCCGGAAGAGCCAGATCTTCTCCACCGCCGCTGACGGCCAGACCTCCGTTGAGGTCCATGTGCTCCAGGGCGAGCGGGAGATGGCCGCTTACAACAAGACCCTGGGCCGCTTCCAGCTCACCGGCATTGCCCCCGCTCCCCGTGGCGTGCCCCAGATTGAGGTTACCTTCGACATCGATGCCAACGGCATTGTGAAGGTATCCGCCAAGGACCTGGGTACCGGCAAGGAGCAGCAGATTGCCATTACCGCCTCCACCAACCTGAGCAAGGAGGACATCGACAAGGCTGTCCGGGAAGCTGAGCAGTATGCCGCCGAGGATAAGGCCCGGAAGGAAGAAGTGGACGCCCACAACGCTGCCGACCAGGTGGCTTACCAGACGGAAAAGACCCTGGGCGAGCTGGGCGACAAGATTTCCGCAGAGGAGAAGGCCAGCATCCAGGCAGCTGTTGACAAGCTGAAGGAAGTGAACAAGGGCACCGATGTGGCTGCCATCAAGGAAGCCACCGAGGAGGTTCAGAAGGCCTTCTACGCCGTGTCCGAGAAGCTCTACAAGAATGCGGCTCCCCAGCAGGAGGGTGGTAATCCCAACCCCGGCGCCGGCGATGACGGCGTTGTGGATGCGGACTACGAGACCGTAGACTGATAAAACATCAGCCCCTGGGGGCGGCAGCAACGCCGCCCCCATTTTGAGCGTATTGCGTGAGGTATAACATATGGCGGAAGAAAAGCGTGACTATTATCAGGTGCTGGGCGTGGATAAAAACGCCAGCGCTGAGGAGATTAAAAAAGCCTACCGGAAAAACGCCATGAAGTATCACCCGGACCGGAACCCCGGGGATAAGCAGGCGGAGGAGAAGTTCAAGGAGATTGGCGAGGCCTATGCGGTGCTGTCCGACAGCGACAAGCGGGCCCGTTACGACCAGTTCGGCTTCGCCGGTGTGGACCCCAACTACGGCGGCGGTGCCGGCGGCGGAAGCGGCTTTGGCGGCGGCTTCGGCGGATTTGGGGGCTTCGGGGACTTCGGGGATATTTTCGGAGAATTTTTCGGCGGCGGCAGAAGCCGGGCCAATGCCCAGACCGCACCCCGCCGGGGCGAAAATGTAGGCGCCCGGCTGGATTTGACCTTTGAGGAAGCGGCCTTCGGCGTGGAGAAGGAGATTACCGTCCAGAGAATCGAAAACTGCCCTGCCTGTAAGGGCACCGGCTCTGCCGACGGCGTGGTGGAGACCTGCGTCAACTGCCACGGCTCCGGTCAGGTGCGCACCACCCAGAACTTCATGGGCATGGCGGTCCAGTCCACTGCCACCTGTCCCACCTGCGGCGGCAAGGGCAAGATCATCAAGAACCCCTGCACCACCTGCCGGGGCAAGGGCAAGGTGCGCCGGAACCAGAAGATCAAAGTCAAGGTTCCTGCCGGTATCGACCAGGGCCAGGCCATCCGGGTAGCGGGAGAAGGCTGCGTGGGCAGCAACGGCGGCCCCAACGGGGATGTGCTGGTGGAAATCACCATCAAGCGCCACCCCATTTTCCGGCGGGACGGCATGGATGTGTACTGCGAGGTGCCCATCACCTTCACCCAGGCAGCCCTGGGTGCAGAAATCCAGGTGCCTACCCTGGACGGCAAGACCACCTTCACCATCCCGGAGGGCACCCAGACCGGACGGCAGTTCGTAATCTCCGGCAAGGGCATCCCCCAGGTGAACAATCCCAGAAGAAGAGGCGACCACCGCTTCGTGGTGACGGTGGAGACCCCCACCCGCCTCAGCCGGGAGCAGAAGGACCTGCTGCGGCAGCTGGAGGAGTCCATGGACGGGAAAAGCAGCCCCAAGCGGAAAAAGTTCTTCGACAATCTGAAAGAGTTTTTTGGTTAAGCAGAAGAGCCTGTTGCAAGGTAAGTGTTTTGCAACAGGCTCTGATTTTTTATTTTTTGGTGTCGTTATTATGGAAAAGGTTGGCGTATATACCTCCCGACCGGAGGGAGGTGGCTTGGGGCGCAGCCCCAAGACGGAGGGAGCCAGCGGGCGCAAAGCCAATCTGATTGCCGGAGATAGTACCTCTCAGAGCCATCCCTTTTCCTATGCCGATTGGAGGAAGCGCCTCGTAAAATTGGCATAGCGTATCGGCAGTTATGAGCAAGTACCATCCTATAAGCAAATTGTCAGCGAACTCCCCGCTGGCTCCCTCAGTCACGGCTATGCCGTGACAGCTCCCTCCGGTCGGGAGCTACGGGGTGCGGTGCGAAAAAAGGGCTCGTTTCAAATTTTTTATTTTGCAACGAGCCCTTAATCTATCAAGACCCCCGGTTTTGCGGTGCAAAACCGGGGGATTTTCGTGGCTTGTTATCTGCGGCGCTTTTTGGGTTTTCCGGTGAGGGAGGAAAGAAGCTCCCAAACAAAGCTCCGGGACTGCTGCACCTTCCGCCGCTCCATATCCTTTGCCAGCTGCCGGAAAAACCGGCACCACTGGTCAGGGGAATAGGACAGCTGTCTGTCCAGAATCACATAGGGACAGTCCGGCAGCTTCCGGCCCCCCATGTTCCGGGCGAAGGCCTTGTCCACCCCCAGGGCCAGCGCCCAGGGCAGGAGATTGAAGAAGCAGTCCGGGTCCTGGCGCAGATCCGAGGCGGTGCCCCGCACCTCGCCCTTTCTCAGGTAGCTGCGAAGGCCCAGAATCTCCTCCCGGAGAAGGAGTCCTGCCTCTGTCCGTCTGCCGCCCCAGGCATAGAGCACGCCTCCCAGAAGAATCCCCAGCACGCCCAGGGAAACGGAAAGGGTCTCTCCTGCAAAAGCGCCCAAGGCCGCCAGCACCCCGGCGGCGGCCAGGCACAGCCAGCCCTGACCGGGAGTTCTCAGGAAGAAGTGGGACAGCCAGGGAATCATTTTCCAGGCGGCAATCCCACCGGCCAGACCAAAGACAGCCACCCACAGCCATTGCAGCACGCCGCCGCTGGCAAGAGGAATGGCAATGTTGATTCCCACGCCCACCCCCAGGAGGGAAAGAAGAGCCCGGAAAATTTTCAGGCTTCCCCGGCGGCCCTTCCGCAGCTCGCCCCCGGAAACGCCGGGAGCTTCCACCGCCTGGGCCAGCTGGACATAGAAGTTGGAGGCGGTGCTGACCGTGTCTCCTCTGGAAAAGAGCTTGCGGAACCATTTCCGCTCAAAACCACTGCGCTCATTGCCCATATCCATCTGCTTTGTGACCACCACCCGGTCCAGGGAGTACCGCAGGTGCAGATACCCCAGCTGAGCCCAGGACAAAATCATGGTGGTCAAATCGCAGGGCTTGAGGAACAGCACCGTGCCGGCCTGACCGGCGCTGTAGCCCTGGGGCGGGCAGGTACTGTGCTTCTTCCAGGGAATGGGGCACCGGAGGAAAATCAGCCAGTAGGCAAGGGCCAGGACGGCGCAGACGCCTATAACCAGGTCGTCCAGGTAGGTGCGCTGCACCGGCCGGGACACCTGGGGGAACATCTGGTCGGACACCCCCAGGGTCATGAGCAGGGTCTCGTGGTCCTTGAGGGACTGGGTGGTGGAGCCCTTGATCATGGCCCCTTCCTTGGTATAGGTCAGGTATTTTTCAATGCTGGCCTGATAGTATCCGCTGGTGAAGGCGGGGCTGCCGGGAATCTCCCCCGGCAGGGTAATGGAAAAGCCCATGGTGTCCACCGGGAGGGCGAAACCGGACATAAGGGGCAGCCGCAGCTCCAGAATCCCCTCGCTGTTTTCTTCCACCAGACCATACACCGTATAGTTGAGGGTAAAGGAAATGTCCCCGGTGACGCCGCCGTAGGCCTTTGACAAATCCACGTACAGCCGGTCGCCTCCCGAGGTGGTTTTGGCCCGGGAGCCGTTGAGGGTCACGTTGGCAGCCCCTGCGGGAATGGGGAAGCTCAAATCCCCCTGGGTCTGCTCCAGATGGAGGGTGACGGTGGTGGTCACCTGGCAGGAGCCGTCGGCGGCAACGGTGAGAAAGCTCTCCACCTGGGAGGCGGAGCTGACCGCCGCTGCCGGAAATGCCAGGAATAAAATCAGCACCGCCCCCAGCATAATCCGCATGAAGCCCTTCATATGTCCACTCCTTTCCCGTTTTCTCTGAATTTTCTGGTATTTTATCACAAAATATTCCCCATTGCAAGGTGCGGCCCTACTGCTTTCGGGGCAGGTATAGGTTCAGGTCCACATCCCCGGTAATTCCCGGCACCGAGCCGGTGCAGGAGTACTGCCACATATCAATCTGATAGGGGTAGTCCATCCGGGTGTCGTACATGGCCAGCCAGAAGTGGTAGTCCGTCAGTTCATCCAGGTACAGCACCTCATTTTCGTGGAAATGGGGGTTGAAATAAATCATACTCTTATAGCCTTCCGCCTCTACCCGGCTGCAGAAGGTCTTGATGCAGTCCGTAAGGGTGCGGGCGTCCACATCTGCGGTGCGGGCGTCCTCCCCCAGGTACTCCCAGTCATAGATAAGGGGATAGGTCAGGGTGTACCCCTCCAGCAGGGACAGGGCATACTCCGCCTCCTCCAGAGCCTCCTGGGTGGAGATCGCCTGGGAGAAGAAGTAGGCGCCTATGGGAAGCCCTGCCTCCGAGGCTCCCTGGAGATTGGCCAGGGCCTTTTCGTCTGTGCTCAGCTCCCCGGACTCGGATCTGCGGTAGCCCAGACGGATGATGGCAAACGCTATCCCGGAATCCTTCACCTGCTGCCAGTCAATGTCTCCCTGCCATTCGGAGACATCAATGCCATGGGGGGCATCTTCCGTCAGGCAGGTGATGTAGCCGTTTTCCTCTACCCGGAAATCCTCCGGGCCGTAGGGGTTGGAGGGCAAGGTGGCGGCTGCCTCCGTGGTGGGCAGGGTGGTTTCTGCCTGGGCGGACTCTTTCAGGGCGTTTTGCACCAGTACCACTGCCAGCACCACCAGGGCAGTCAGTCCCACCAGCAGACCCAGCCCCAGTTCTATGTATAGCTTTGTTTTCTGTTTCATGGTCTCTCCTTAGTGGGCGCTGGCCAGGGGTCTGAGTACGCCGTAGGTGTCATACCGGGTGTCGTGGCTCTGGGCCAGGAACACCAGGTTCACCGCCGTGTCTGCCACGCCGCTGTCCTGGGCGGCCTGATCCGCCTCTGCCGCCTCAACCCCTTCCAGATACACCCGGGTGCGGCCTGTGGGGAGGGTATAGTCCCCGGCCTTCACAAAGGAAAGGGCAAAGCTGTCACTACAGCAGGCGTCCACCAGAAGCTGGGCGGTTTCCGTCAGGGTCTGGGACTTGTCCCCGGAGAATACAATCTGGTCGGTGGCGGGGAAGTAGAAGTCCGTCAGCACCACTTCGTCAAATCCTTTGGAGCGCAGCTCCTGAATCTGCTGCACCAGATAGTTCCGGGTGCCCTCGCTGGCGGGGTTGAGCCAGTAGCAGGAGGCATCGTCCATCCACAGATAGCCCCCGGAGGTGGGTAGGCCGTCGGGCACATGGTCCAGACCATAGTAAAAGTCCCGCAGGGCCGGCAGCCGGGCAATGAGGTACAGGCCCTTTTCGTTCATGCGGGTAATCAGCTGCTCCATGGCCTCCGTGTCAATGGCGCTGTTGCGCTGGGTGCTGACGGAGGACGCATAGAAAAAGCTGCCCTTGATGCTTTTTACATCCACCATCACCGGGGTGCCCTTGGGCAGGGCCTCCACCTGGCTGAGGATGGTGTCAAAATTTTCTGTTTCCAGCACCTGCTGGGTGATGTAGTAGCCGTTCAGCTGGGCCAGTGGCTGGTTGGCGGTAATGGCATCCTCGCCTTCATTGTAATAGATGCCGATGGTGGGGACACTTTCCGGCTCCACCGCCAGCTCCCCTTCGGAAAGCTCCTGGGACAGGGAAAAGTCCAGCCTTGCCCCCTCGTCCCGGGTATACACCACAAACCGGCTCAGCCACAGAATCCACAGTCCCCAGATTACCAGCCCAATCAGAGCCAGAATCAGAAGGGTGATGGCAATGCCCTTCAGCAGCTGCCGGGTACGGTAAGGAATCTTCATAAGGGCCTCCTTCCGGCGATGACGCACCGCCACTCCTCTTTGGCCCGGGTCTGCAAAACGGTAAGCCCAGCCTGCTCCAGAGCCGCCACCACCTCCGGCAGCCGCTCAGAAAGAATCCCGGAGCAGATAAGCCGGGTGTCGGGCTGCAAAAACCGGGGCAGCACCGGGGCAAGGGCGATAATCACATCCGCCACAATGTTCACCAGCACCACCCGGTAGCTCCCGGCGGCCAGCCGCTCCATAAGGGCGGTGTCTGCCGTCACGTTCCCGGTCAGGGCGGTGAAGGCCGGGGCGGAGAAGCCGTTGTAAGCGGCGTTTTCCCGGGCAATGTCCTCCGCCTTGGGGTCGATGTCCACGCCGATGGCAGACTTTGCCCCCAGCCGCAGGGCGGTGATGGACAAAATGCCGCTGCCGCTGCCCAAATCCAGGCAGGCGTCCCCGGGACGCACCCCCTCCTCCATGGCCTCCATCACCATCTGGGTGGAGGGGTGGGCACCGGTGCCGAAGGTAAGACCCGGGTCCAGAATCACCGGCAGCCTGTCCTCCGGGCAGGTGTCCGCCAGCCAGTAGGGCAGCACCAGAAGGCGCTTGCCCACAGGCTGGGGGGGATAGCTGTCCTTCCAGGACTCCTCCCAGTTCTCCTCCGGCAGGGCCGCCGCCTGGGCCTTCAGCCCCAGGGCGTCCAGAAGGGCGGTCAGCCGGGTAAGCCCGGCCTGGTCATCCTCCTCCAGATACAGCCGAATCCGGGACAGGCCCTGCAGCCGGTTCTGGAAGCCTTCGTCAATGTAATCCCAGTATGCTTTGTTTTCCTGCAAAAAAGTCTCAAATTCCTCCTGGTCCTCCAGAAGAAACTCGGAAAACCCCCCGGCGGTGAGAGCCTGCGCCACGGCCTCCGCTTCCCCGGCAGGGGGATTGATGGTAATTTCCAGCCAGTTCATAATTTTCTCCTTTATGTTGACTTCTCTTTATTCTATCGTATCTTGGGGGAAATGACAACACATATTCTGTGAATTTCCCGTTTCAATCCGGAAATCAGGCTGGAAATTGGAGGAAGGACTGGAAGGAGTGTTTTGAAAAATCTTGCATTTTTCCGGGGATTTCTATATAATATATGGAAAAGATACAAAAAGAGGAGAGGGTGCCGGTGGAAAGAGAGGTCAATCGTTACCAGGGATGCCTGCTGGGTCTGGCGGTGGGGGATGCCATGGGCTACACCATCGACGAAAAGTCCTGGCGGGAGATTCAGACCGCCTACGGCCCCAACGGCCTTCTGGGCTATGACATCGCCAACGGCGTGGTGGAGCTGTCCTCCTATACCCAGCTGGCGGCCTACATCGCCAACGGCCTTCTGGTGGCCCTCACCCGGGGCCGGCGGGAATACTACCTGCGGTATATTACCCTGGCCCTGAAGG
>OERS01000153.1_pt1 | contig 14219 bp, 27 predicted proteins | sample 1540071 | NCBI WGS metagenome assembly OERS01 (sample SAMEA3891878, study PRJEB23780) | metagenome | biome: terrestrial biome; feature: animal house; material: Caecal content | place: Italy | collected 2015-05-05 | reverse complement strand
ACCCGTCCGCCGATGCGGATCGGATGGATTCCATGGCAGATTCCAACCTGGCAATTTCCTCCGGGATCGTCCTCAGTGCCGTCTCCTTGGCTTCCAGCTGCCGCAGCTTGTCCACGGCTTCCTGCTTCCAGTTCATTTTCTCGTCCCCCTGTCACAAAACTTTACACATTTACAAGGCAGGGAATTCTTTCACATGTTTTTGGTGATGCACCAGGTCTGCCCGGCAATATCGTCCCATACGCTTGTGAATCTGGCATTCCCACTTGTCATCTTTCATCACCTGCCTGCTCAGTCTTTTCCACTCCTTGCAGATGTAAAATGGGTGGATATCTCCGCTCCGGATCAGGCCTATCGGCCATTGCAAAAATTTATCGGTCATAGGCAAATAGCAAAGGCCCGGGATTGCTCCCAGGCCTCTTGTGTGTAAAATGGATTTTCTTCATTTTAGCACATTCTGGCCGGATTTCAACCCCACCAATTCTCACAGTTCCGCCACTCCGTAAAGCGCCATGGTGAACTTCTGAAGCGCCCTATCTTTTTGCCGGTAGATTGTCTTTGTATCCCGGCCAAGTTCGTTGGCCAGTTTCTCCGCCGTTCCAGGTTCAGGCCTGATATAAAACCTCTCCAGGATTCTGCGTTCATCCTGCTGTAAGACCCGCAATGCAGCATTCACAGACTTAACCCACAGCTTTGTCTGCTTTAGGCTCCGCTCCAATTCCTGGCGTGCGCATATGTTGGACAGCAGCATGTCCTCCCGGCCGCTTCCGCCTCCCCGGACCGGTGACCCGTCCGCCGATGCGGATCGGATGGATTCCATGGCAGATTCCAACCTGGCAATCTCCTCCGGGATCGTCCTCAGTGCCGTCTCCTTCGCTTCCAACTGCCGCAGCTTGTCCACGGCTTCCTGCTTCCAGTTCATGTTTTCTCCCCCTGTCATAAAACTTTACACATTTACAAGGCTGAACCTAACTGATCCGCTGATCAGTTTTCTTCCTGCGTTTTGGCTTGTCCGGTATTGCCACATAGGTAAAACGCAAGTATCCGTAAGGCGTCAGCAATGCGCTTACCAGCTGATACCCTTTCGGTGGCCTGGGCGGCTTCTCCGGCGTGTATACCGTGCGGTCCGCCACTTCTGTGGCGTCCTCCACTTCCGGCTTCCGGCTGTTCCTGGTGGCCTTCCACCGGTGCCCTCCGATCTCCGGCGTCCAGTGGTCATACAGGTAATTGGCCAAAGCTGTGTAATCCGCCCCATGGTCCACGCCATCATAATAGTTGTGTGCCCGCAGATGCTTTGTATCAATAACGGATCCATATCCCCACAGCGCCCGGATCTCCTCCGCTTGGATTCCATCGGATACCATGTGGAAGTGAATCCGGCTTGTGGATTTGCCCCGGCCCATGTAGATCCAGATTACCGCCTCCGGGTAGTGGCGCCGTATCCTGCGGAAATATTTATCCCGGATTTTCTTGGCCTCCTCAAATGTATGCACCTCGTGCTCATTGTCGAAGGTCAGCGTACTGTATATAGATGCAGGAGAAAATGTGGCGTTGAAACGGAGATTATGGTTTCTGCGGGATATGTATTCCTTATGTTTCTGACTTTCCTCTTCCGTTTTGAATCTCGGCGGCCGTGGCTCTGCCGTCTTTATGTTCTTGGTATTATCGCCCACATTGTAAACAATCTGCTCGCAGATAGCCCCGGCGAAAATCCGCCGTTTCAAGCGCCGCATGAATCTCCCTCCTTTACAGCTTTCCGCCATTTTCCAGGTAAGCAGTTCTCTTTTCTTTCCAGATTTTTTTCAGAGGACACGGCTTTTCGCATATGTCCTGATATCCGCAGCTGTCACATGGCGGCGTTTTCATGTATTTCCTGGCTTCCTCCGGGTGAGAATACATCCGGCCGCCTACCCGGATTCCCACTTCCCGCACCTGCACTTTTTCCATTTTCCTGCGCTCCCGGCGGCGCATTCGGTTCCATCTGGCGATCCACCAGGACCGCCACTCCGGGCATCCAATGCACCTCCCGGCATCTTTTCCGCAGGTCAGGCACGGATTTCCTTTATCGCCGGCCATATCCGCCACCTCTTTTCCTTGCCCGGTGCTCTTCCCAAGCTTTTGCCGTAACCGGCCTTCCGCAATTCGGGCAGTAGTTCACTCCCGGCTCCCATCCTGGCGCCCCCGGACGGGAAAGGCACATCATGCACTTAGGGCTCTGCACCGTCATGGTTATGGCGCAGGTCTTACAGGTGTGGCAGATGCTGCACGGTTTCCATTTCTCGTTTTCCTTCATATTGACTCCCCTTTCGTGTTTTACTCCGATCCGCCCCCGGCATCCCGGGAGCGCAGCGCAGTAAGCACTTTTTATTTTCTATATTGACTTTTGTTTATTGTTGTGGTACAATATCTCCAGATAAAGGAGGCGGTTATATGACTATAAAAAACTGGTTTGTTGAGAAAAATTTCAGTTCCCAGGAACTCCTCGCCATCACTGGCTGCGAACCTTCTGTTGAGCGAGAAACCGACAAGGCTCTTCTCTTCTCCTGGGACACGGACTATGGTAAGATTTCCCGCTGGGTTCCCAAATCCTGCATTCTCACGGATGAGGAGATTGCCTCTGAGAACACACCCGATAAGTGTGCTGCTCGTCTTCAAAAAATTCAGTCCATCAATGAAAACTATCAGGCGCTCATTAACTTGTGCAAGCTCCATGGCATTTCTGCCCGGAAAGGTATGCGGGCCGCAACTATGCGTGAGAAGCTGAAGTCTGTGGGGGTGGATTATCATGGCATTGTCTGATTCCGCAAAAAAGAAGCAATCCGAAGCACAGGCTCGTTGGCATAAAGAGAACTTGGATAGAATCCATATTGCAGTTCTGAAAGGGAAACGGGAAGTCTATAAGGCCCTGGCCGCAAAGCGTGGCCTATCTCTCGCCGGTCTCATAACATCGCTTTTGGATAAGGAGGAGAAGGTTTTGGAAGTTAAATTCAATTTTGATGGAATTGATGGTGTAGCCCGATTGCTCAACACCGAACCTAATTGTCATGGTAATATTGTCGCAGAGATCTTCTGGGGTGATCTTGTTATGGTCCCAACCTTCCGCAGCGTTGAAGCGTTTCTGTCATTCTTAAACGATAAATATGAGCTCGCCAACCTGATTGACGAAGCTTCACACACCCCAGATTTTTGATTCAATCCGCCCCCAATGGGGCGGATTTCTTCATCCCCCCGGCCGGTCCGTTTCCCTCGGTGATTTCAGCTTTTCCTTTGGTGCTTTTGCAAATTCAATTCCGTCCTGTCCAAATCTGTATAGCCATTTTATCCCTTCCTTTGGGATAAGCAGTACCTGGTGATTGTCGAAGGCCTCCACCATCTTTTTGAGGTTATCAAGGTCATATGTATCCCCCAGTATGTTCTCAATAGCCGCAAGCCGTTCTGCAAGTTCCTTGACACAGTCAATAAACTCATCCACCGTATCCTCCGCCACCGGCGGGAAGTTTTTATGCTCCCAAAACTCTCCATCAAATATCGTCAACCGTTCCATTTAGTCTCCTTTCAGCGCAGCTTCGGCGTCTTCACGGGTTGGGAATACGGTTTTACCCCATTCCCGCTCAGTGAACGAAATATCATTTCCGGTATAATACCAAGCTTCCACCTTGTTTTTTTCATGGTCACTTTCGCCCAAGTCTACTTCCTGTACATGGTCCATATATACTTCTCCGTCCTCTACTATGTAGATTTCGTATCCAGAATAAAGTTTATAATAGGGTTTTCTCAGCAGCACCACGCACCGCCCGTCCCGGTCAGCCTCCACCAGTTCCCGGAGGCGGTCAAGGTCGTAATCGTCGCCCAGGATGTCCTCGATTTTCTTCAAGCGCCAGTAAAATTCCATGGCACAGGCTCTGACCGCATCTCCATCAACGATGACTCTCTTTGTGGTTTTTTCATCGATTCTTACATCAGGAATAGTCAACCGTTCCACACTCATTCCTCCTTCGGCGGCTCCGGCTCAGCTTCCCACGCAATCGGCATGAACATCCTTTCCCCATGCAGCTTGTCCTTACAATAGACAAATACACCCTTCCCAAGGTCAAAGAGCCCGTATACCTTCCAGTCGCACACCTTACCGTCACTCCGGATCACGCCAGAATCGCACGCATAAGGGGATTTACTTACACCGCCGCAGCAGGGGCACCGGAACCCATTTTTTCCAACGGCTGCACGAAGATCCTCGACGGTATCAAAGACCCGTACATTGCCACTAAGGATGGTGGGCTGGTTGCATTCCTGGTAATAATTCATGTACCAGTTATTACGGTGCAATTCCCAGGAATCCAGAATGTCCTCCCAAGGAATCCCCAGCTTTTCGCCGTAGTGCTTTGCCCGGTCAATAACCCACTTAAACTTATCGCAATACTTATGAAAGCATATCTTATATCCAGGCTCCCCGTATTTTCCGATGCAACCACCTTTTTTGTCGCAACCTTCCGGATTGAAACATCCGCAGTGATTGAGATCGGTGCAGTCACGAATGACCGCAGCTTTCAGACTTTCATATCCTTTACTCATAGTATTCCTCCTTCGGTGCCTCCGGCAGGGGCATCCAGTGTGTCACGAAAAGTCCGGTGCTTTCGTGTTGCCAATGAGGGTCTTGGTCATGCGAAAAGTATGTTAGTGTACCGATAAATCTTGCGCCAAGATCACCTTTTTCACGGTAAAAACCGTAGTACGCTAAAACGGGCTTTTCGTTATCCGGCAGCCTATCCTTCACGCTAACCCAAGCAGATTTCTTTTCCAGTTCTGCCCGATAAAGCCCCTCCCACTTGGCACAGGCTTCATTTGCATTCTCCCTGGCTTCTTCCAGTATCCGGTTCTTGGCCTCCAGTTCCTCGCACCTGGCCTTAAACCCATTGGCAGCATTTCGCAGTGCCTGATTTTGAACCAAAAGGTCGGTCATGATAGATTTCTCTTTGTAGTCCATGTCAATCCTCCTTCTGGCTATGCAGTTTTAGCCATTGCAGTGTCGCTTTTGCGCTGTCTCGCTCATTCTTCACCTGCTCCAGCTCGGCCCGCAACTTCTCATTCTCTGCAATTATCAAATCCCGATCTTTCTCCGCGGCACATCCGCCCTCAGAGCAATGGCCTTTACGGTAGTTCTCCAGCTCCGCCCGCAGCTTCTCGTTTTCGGCTTGGAGCGCGGAGAGGGCGGTGGCGGCTTCGTCAAATAACCCACTATGATAACCAAGAGAGCTTCCGTTGCTCAATCCTCTTGCGCTCAACTGCTCAATCAACTTCTCAATGTCCATCATGTGTCCTCCTCCGCTGGCTGCTGGAGCCACCACAATCTGCAATCATCGCACTCATATTGTCCACTGCACAAGTCACAAAATGTTTTCCCGTAAACCTGTGGGCCAAAATCTCCAATTTCTATGCGACTGATAAACTCCGCCAACTCCTCGTCGGTCATGGCCCTGATCCGGTCGGCGTTGGATAGCTTCTGCTCTGGGCAGGGCCCCATCACACAGTAGCTAATGGCAGTATCGTCCGAAAACTTTCGGCACTTTCCGTCTTTCTCAAAATAAACGCACGGGTATTCCATGCTCATTTTCATGTGTCCTCCTCTCCCTCCGGCGGGCGCACAAAATCCCGTGATAGCCTATTTATCTCCAGGGCAAACTCCAATCCGGGAAGATCGTTCTCGTACGGGCCGCCCTCTATGTACGCAACAGCCGCATTATTGATTGCCTCCAACGCTTCCAACAACTCGTTCGACTGGGTGATGGTGGGCATATCATCCAGTTGGAGTATCACGTCAGAGATAATATCTGCGCCTTGTGTGTCGTTATCCGCCAAGCAGTCTTTCTTCCATTGCTCCATAATCACCCCGAAACGGCTAGCGTCAATCATCCGCATTTTTCAGCGCCTCCAATCTCTCTACCGGCTTCATAAAGCACAACCAATGCGTGTTCATGTTCTTCCCGCTACGATGTCCAAACAAGGGCGGGTACGGGGAGAGCGGCAATATATCTCTCAGAGGTATCTGTACCTCGCTCCACTTGAAAATCAGAACCCCGTCAGGGTCGAGCACTCTGAAACACTCAGCGAACCCTTTGCGCAGCATCTCTTTCCAGTTGCCTTTGAGACATCCATATTTGAGCGCCGTCCAACTCGTGTCTCCCGCCCATGTAAGGTGCGGAGGGTCGAATACCACCAACTTAAATTGCCCATCACCAAACGGCAGTGCCGTAAAATCGCATATAGTGTCAGGAGACACTTCGATGTAACGATGATAATAATATTCGTGATACGGCACAGTCCGATTATCGCAAAACTCAACATCAGGATTTTGTTTGTCAAACCAAAACATTTTTGGCCCACAAGCAACATCAATTACTCGTTTGCTCATACAATTTCTCCATCCTCTCCATCACCATCTGCACGGCCTCGTCCGTCATGCGAGCGCCGCAATGTGGGCAAAACCTAAACCCATGACCCCATGCTGTTCTGTACCCGCACACAGAGCAATCCTCGCACTCGCCCATAAACGGGTATTCTGTGGGCCTCCACTCTCCCCGCATCCGCTCCACCTGCTCCCGGCTGACGGGGCGGAGGGCGGAGAGGGCCATATCCAAGGCCATTCCATGCAATGTCCATCCTGGTTCGTCCGGCATACCCGCCGCTAAGTCTCGGCAGCTCCTTTTGAGCCGCTCGAGCCGTTCAATCGCTTCTTCCCGCGTCATGCTCCACGCCCTCCCAATCAATCATCTGTCCGCACCGGTCGCAAAAATTCTTTTTCATCTGATTGTGCTTGCGCCCAAATACCGCATCCCGCTGGTGAGGCTTGAGAGCCGGATGGATATCCTTTGCACTGACGGAAAAACCGCTGTTCGGTGCAATTTGAATCTTACTATGTAAGAAATCGTCGTAATTCATCTTTTGTTCCTTTCAGGTGTTTCCTCTGAAATGTGAGCCGTAATAACTGCCGAAACATCCACACAGGCCACAAAAGCCTGGCCGTTGTAGACCATGACCATGTTTCTGTCCTGATTAAAAACCATCCGGTCTGCGGGGATGTTGATATACGATTCTCCGCTAAGCGTGGCAATAAAGCGCTTCATACCTACTCACCACCTTCCGTCTTCACATTCACACTTCCCGAATTGATACACCTTTCTTGGCCATCAGTTTCTCTTTCAGCTTGTATGCCTGCGTCTTTACCCCTTTCACATCCTCCACGACGGTTTCTTTGCCCGATTCGATATATCGTCTCCACAACTCTCTGTCCTCTGCAGATATGCTGGCCGGGAAGTCTCCGGTCAGTTGATAGGTGAAATCGGCCCGGTACCTGATCGCTCGGATCCGGTTTCCATGCCAGTCGGTATAGGCCTCCTGAAGGGTGAAATCCACCTGAAGGCGCAGGTCACGGATCGCTCCCACTCGCATGGCATGCATGAGCTGCACATACCGTTTTGCCTCTTTTCTGGAATCAAACCGGATGCCGTTTATCTCTATTTTCCGGTTGTGATACTTATTGGCGGTCTGGGCGGCTATTTTGCCGCCCACCTGCTGTCTCACCTGTTCCGGCAAATCTGCCAGAGAATCAACCCGCAGTCCCATCAATGCTTCCCTCCATTGTCTTGACCAGCTGCCGCAGGAAGGCTTCCAACGGTGCTGCGTTGTCCGGATTCTTGGCCACGGCCTTCTTCCTGTGTCCCTGCATTGTGTTCCAGGTAGACAGCATCTGCTGTCCCAAGAGCTGCACGGCCGTCAGGTCCGGATCTGCGATTTTCTGTGCCTTTTGGGCGGCCTCCAGCTTCTCCACGGCCTCCCTGGCTCTTGCCTCTGCCTCCTCTTTTTCTGCCTTTGCCTTGGTGGCGGCAGTTTCCGCCGCCTCCAGCTGCTTCTGCAGCTTCTTTTCCGCCTCTTTTGCTGCGGCCTCGGTGGCTTCCTTCTGGAGCTTCTCCATGGCTCCGGCCGGGATTTCTGCCCGGGCCTTTTCCGTCTCTGCCTTGGCAGCCTCCAGCTGCTTTCTCAGGCTTTCCGCAGATTGCTGGGCGGCTCTGGCCTTCTCCTCCGCTCTTTTCTGCTGGGATTCTGCCGCCTCCGCCCTGGCCTTCAGGGCGTTTTCCACGGTTCGGTCTGTGAGCTCCTCTTTCAGGCGGTCGATTTCCCTTTGGGCCTTTTCCGCCGCCTCCTCGGCTCTGGCTTCCGCCTCCTCCTTTGCATGTCTGGCCTCGTCCCGCTCCCGGATGGCCTGGTGCAGTTCCCGGGTGGACATATGCTCCACATCGTGGGTCTCCACAAACTCCTGCCGCTCCTCTGCCGGCAGGGCCAGCAGCTCCAGGGCCTGGGTGGGCCGGAGATTCCCAAGCGCTTGCGAATCCCCAAAAAGAGATACCTGGTTGTCCCCCAGCTCCTTATAGAGCCGCATATAGTTATTGGCCCATGAATGGGAAAAGGGCAGCTCCTCCGCTATGTACTGGCTCCACTTCCCCGGCTCCACCATGGCCTTGGCCTCATACAATAGGCGGCCAATATCAATGGCGTCCATCAGAAACTGCCCGGTTTTAATACGGATGTCCCGGGTCACATCGGCAATCTTCCTCACCGTCTGTAATTCGTTCATGCTGTTTTCTCCTTTTTCTGCTGCTCCCGCCACCAGGGGAGCATAATTTCCCGTTCCCACCTGTCCACAAAGTCTCTGACCTTTTGGGGTATTTTATGGGAATACTGCTTGTAAGGCCCATGCCGTTCGTTCCCGTACCCATGGAGCTGTACTTCCTTCGGTTCCGAGCCTTTGAATGATATGTTCAGCGTATAATACGGCCGGTCCGGTCTCCGATAATGGCGTACAAACAGGATAATGCTTTCCCCTTTCGCGTGTTGCTCACCGTAGCCTCCCACACAATGGCGAAGCACTGATCCTTCCCTTACCAGATCACTATTACATCCTGGAAGCAGCACAGTCAGATCTTTATCTGTCCATTGGATTGCCCGGAATTTTTCCAGAACTCTATCAAATCCGGCCTGATATTCTGTTGCCTTCCACTGCTTCTTCTGCTCCACCGACATTTCTGCCAGTCTGTCATGTGCCTGCATCAGATGCCGGGGCCACAGCTCCTCCTGTGTCAGTTCCCGGTAGTACAGCTCCCTGGACATTCTCCTGGCGTCAATAAGCAGTCTGGTATCCCCCAACTGTAGCCCCTGCTTTTCCATATATCTTTCCAGTTTCTGAATGTCGCAGTGTTTGTCCTGCTCCAAGAAGTCCATCACCGTTGACATGACATGCCACCCCCGCATCTTGCACATCGCAAGGAAGTCATATCCTCCCAGCACGCCGCCCAGTTTCCGGTACCGTCGCCATAGCTTAAAGTCTTCCGCTCCTGGTTTTCTCTCCCATTGGGATATTCTTTTGAAATCCGGTTTGCTGATTCCCAGGATCTTGTGAGGCTTTTTCTCTTTCAAGTCCATGTACTTAGCCAGTTCCACCTTCGGTGCATATTCCGGATTGTAATAGCCGCAGTTCACAGCGTCGCCCACCAGATTGGTGTACCCAGCCACCACCAGGTTCTCCACCGGCTTCCATTTCTGCCATAGCTTCAGGTATTCTACCGGCTTCGGAATCGCATGCTGCCAGTATTTCTGCAGCCCGGTTTTCTCACCGGTGGTTCCGTCCAGGCTATCCGCCACCGGATAGATTACCGTCCCCGCCTTCTTGCTATTTATGCTCCCCCAATCACTGTACCGGTTGTACCAACGCTCTTTATTGTTTACCATGGCACGCCATTTTAAGGCTCTGACATCTTTCCCACACGTTCCCGGCGCACGGTGTGTATAAGCCACGATTCCTCCGGTTTCCGTCAGTACATAGGCATATCGTGGTTCTGCATCCATGGAAGCACCGTAGCTGTGAATTTCTTTTTTTGCCAGCCAGTAAACAATTACGGCATACCCCGAGATATTGTGCAGCGTTGCCACCTGGATCTGCTTTGTTCTGCCCCCTCTGAGTGAGCTTGCGTGGATAACCTTAGTTTTATTTCCACAGAAAGGGCAGTACATCTCGTCCCCTTCCGCCACATGGATGTATTGAACACCGTCCAAACATTCCCCCTCCGGCACTGTGTAAAACTCTCCGTCCTCGCCTTCTGCCATGACAAAGGCACGAATTCCCTTCGCCTTCTGCGTATAATAGCTCTCTTTACAGGCGGTGCAGGTGCAGTATGTCATCCATGTGGACTTCCCTTTGGTCCGGTTGTCCATTAGCTCCCACATCTCCGGCGCTTGCCTTCCACGCTCGTTTACGAAGATGGTGTATTCGTCAGCAAATTCCTCCGGGCACTGGATTCTCACCCACCGCAGCATTCCCTCCGGCGGTTTCTCCGGCAGGAGCTGGCGCATGATTTCCTTATCCATAGCCGCCACCTCAGAAGAAGCTGGCCAGATCCAGCACTGGGGCGGCAGGTTCTGCCGCCGGTTCTGTCTGGTCCTCCGGCATGGCATCCGGCAGGCCGTAAAATTCCCGAAGAATTTTTTCCGCCACCGAACCCGGTACGCCCACCGCATTTCTGCGATTTGCTCCGCCTTTCCGATGCTGCTCATCGGCCCACGCCTTTATCTTGTTTGCGGCAGCTTCCAGCGACATGGATTTGTTTTTCAGGTCCTCCTCCAGCAGCTTTGCGCAATGGGGTTCTCTCCTGCAAATGTCCTTCAGCTGCTCTCCTACGGTGTAAACATCCGTATATTCAAAGCCCTTTTGCTGTTCTGCAATCATCTGTTCTATTTTGCTCATACTAACCTCCTAAACCTATTGCGGAGGCCGTCAGACTGTGCTATAATGTCTACAGTACATTCGACTTAACCTCCGAGTGTAAGCATATGACGGCGCCCTATGCGGATATGGGCGCCGCCTTTTTTATGCGGTGAGGATAATCTTCCCCAGCTTGTCCATAATCTCTTTCTCCTCATACAGCGGATCCGTTGCCATGACCGTAACACTGCTTACCGTTCCATTGATCCGCAGAGCCTTCCCGGCTACGGCGCAGGTCAGGTAGGCGTTGGTCCGCAGCATCAAGGCTTCATCTTCAGGCATAACCCAAAGAAGTTTTCCACCCTGTTCCATCTGCCATATGTTCCCGTCGCCATATTTAAGCCTGGTTTTATAAATCACCTCCATTTTTTCATCGTCGGAAATCCCACGGAAGTCCGCACCCTTTTCCGGGATCTTGGTCTGGGCTTCTCCCTTTTTGAGCTGGTACACCATCCCGTCCGTTGGAATCTGCCCCAGGTGTTCTGCGATTAGGCCAAGGGCCTTCCGGGGGAAGTTTTCCAGCTCCGCCACCACTTTCCACATTCTGGTTTCCAGAAACAGGGAATTGCCCTGGCATCCAACCACATAACCGTCACCCTTGTAGGCAGCTTTCATGGCTTTCACGAGGGCCTTTTCGTTTATCACCATCTTTTTCTCACCCCCCAGTATTTACCGGCAATCAGGCACATGCCTCCGAAGGCCGCCACCATGAGGGGCAGGGCCAGCACCGGGGACATGAGGCCGTAGTGGTTTGCCGCACCCAGACCGGCCATGCCGGCCAGCAGAAGCAGCTCCTGGCGCATGGCCCGCAGTGTATAAGCTCTCTGCCGGGCCTGCTCCCGGCTCAGGCTCTTTTTCTTCTCGGCCGCTCTGCGGATCTGTTCAGCCTCCTGCTTCTCTGCCTGCCGGCGGCGGGCGGCGGTCTGGCGGTTCAGGTTCTCCAGCTCCAGCACATCCTGCTCGATGAAAACCGTTTCTGTCCTGGCTCCGTTCCGGAGCGCAATGCACATTCCACTCATGTAAAAACCTCCGTTTATCCGGGATTCCCCGGTTATTTTTTAATTCAGCCGCCCCACCACTGGCTGTCCGCTGCGCCGCATTTGCGGCCCGCTCCCGCCGGGTTCACCCGGCATCGTCCAAAGTACTTAGGAAGAAAGGATTTTGTCTGGCCATCATGGCCATGGTGGTTCCATCCGGAATCGAACCGGCGTCCCGGGATTATGAGCCCCACGCTCTCACCAACTGAGCTACGGAACCGTGTCGCCGCCCTGCGGCGGCGTCATGCGCTCCCAGGCGCCTGGGATTTCATTCTTCCTTGGTTGTCATATACGCTGTAAGGTATTTTGGGGGCTATGCAGGCTTCCACGGGTATGATGATTTCCTCCCTGGTTTTATAGACCAGGAAAACCAGCGTTGTCTGGTTTGCTGTCACACCTACCTCCGTCGGATCCAATCCGATGCGCCTGCAAACTTCAGCTTCCAGGCTGTCCGGTACTTTCCATCCCATCCTGCTACCCTCTCAGCCTGTCCCGGCCTGTGTCTCCAGAGCCTTCTTTATGTCCTTGGTTTCATAGCCGCAGAATTTCAGGAATGTAATGGGGTCCGGCTTGATTGCCCGAACCAGGCGGCGCAGCTCTGCGGCCGTCATGCCGTCCGGGTCCTTCATGCGCTTGCTCAGTGTGGAAATCGCCGTCCCGGTCAGCTCCGCAAGCCCGGTCTGGTTGATGTCGTATACCGCCATCCGTACCCGAATCTCTTTCAGGAAGTCCTCAGCGGAATATTTCTCCGCATATTGTCTGATTCTCGGCATGTGATTCACCTCCTTTTCAACCCTCCCAATACTGATCAACCAGCTCGTGGGCCAGCTCCGGCCCAAGGGTCTGAACCCAATCCTTCCGGGCTTGCTTGGCTTCATCTTCCTTTTCGGCATTTTCCGCCAAATAATCCCGGTTCAAGGTGTCGGGGTGGTAATAGCGGATAATGGGGGTTCCACCATCCACATTGGCAATGGTCAGCTTGATCCGGCCATTATGGTTGATCCAGTCATTTTCACACCGAATTTCCAGCCCTTCCGGGCCGGTGGAAGCCTTGAAAATTGCCACATCAGGCGGGGTGGCTTCCTGTTTGATGTTCAACCGGGGCTGAATCCGGCTGATCAGTTCCCAAGCCTTCCGCTTGGTCAGTTTCACATTCATTAGATTTCCTCCTTAACTCTGCAAATTATTTTTGGATTCAATGATTTCCGATACGGCCGAATTGAATCTTTCCTTTGCGCCAGTTGGAGCACGATGCCCATTCAAAACCATGCTTACATACTCACGGCTTATCCCCATGTGCTCTGCAAGCTCCGATTTGGAGATTTTATTATTGTGCATCTGCCCAACTAACTCACCTATCCATTGTGCAAGCATACAATTTTCAACTCCTTTCTAATTGCTTGTTGAAATATGTGAACACTTATGCTATCATATAAGCACCACCAAATACGATATAGTTCACTAAATTCAACTTACAGCCTCATTATAGTTCACAAGATAGAACTTGTCAACTGCATTGTGTGAATTTCGTGAACTTCGCCGTAATGCACAAAATTTATGAGGTGATATTGTGTTTTATGACAAGTTTATTTTTCTCTGTTCCCAAAAGGGCGTTTTGCCCACAAGAGCCGCCATCGAAGCAGGAATCAGTAAATCTCTCGTGACTAAGTGGAAATCATGTGGGGTCCAAGTCCCTTCCCCCGATGTATTACGAAAACTATCTGTTTACTTTGGTGTTCCGATTTCGGAACTTCTGAATGAGGAATCCGGTAGTTCTGACTCCTCCCATAACAATGAAAAAACGCCCACCGAAAACGGTGAGCGTGAATTTAGTAAAGACGATTTGAAATTTGCCTTGTGGGGTGATTCTTCCGAAATAGACGACGCAGATCTGGCTGATGTCCTGCGGTATGCGGCTTTCATAAAGGAAAGGAAGCAGAAAAATGACGGTTAGAGAATCTGTCCAAGAGCTTTACTCTATCGCCTGTAATAACAATATCACAGTGGACAAGTTCCCATTCACAAAGGTAGAGGCAATGTCCCTCATGGACTTGGATGGTCAATGCTTTATTGGCCTAAACCCCGCCACCATTCGAAGCGATGCCGACGAACGGAACAAGCTGGCCCATGAGCTCGGGCACTGCCTGACCGGTGCCTTTTACAATCAGTATTCTTCCTTTGATTGCCGCCAACGGCATGAAAACACCGCCCGGAAATGGGAGATTGCGTATCTTCTTCCCGCCACGGCTTTGGAAGAAGCTGTCGCCTCCGGCTACACAGAGGCCTGGCAGCTCTCCGAATTATTTTCCGTTCCCGAAGCACTGATCCGTGAGGCCGTCTGCTGGTACAACCACGGCAACCTTGCAGCAGATGTGTAT
>OERS01000151.1_pt1 | contig 14263 bp, 15 predicted proteins | sample 1540071 | NCBI WGS metagenome assembly OERS01 (sample SAMEA3891878, study PRJEB23780) | metagenome | biome: terrestrial biome; feature: animal house; material: Caecal content | place: Italy | collected 2015-05-05 | reverse complement strand
TTCCTGGACGATGGTGCGGATGCCCGGATACCGGGCGGTAAAATCGGCGTAGACCTGCTGCAGGTAGGCGTAGCTGGGGAAAAAGGCCAGGTAATTGCCCACCTTGCTCCGGGCCAGCACGGCCAGGGCATCCGAGATGGGGCCGGCGCTGGCCTCCCGCTGGCGGTAGCGGGTGGAGATGCCCGGCAGGCAGTAAAGCCCCAGGTTCCCGGGCGGGAAGGGGCTTTCCAGGGCGACGGCCCGGGCTCCGCCGCAGCCCAGCACCTGTTTATAGTAGCCGGGCGGGATCAGGGTGGCGCTGAACAGCACCGAAGCCCGCCCGCAGGCCAGGCTTTCGTCCACAAAGGCGGAGGGGTCCAGGCAGAGCAGCCGGATGGTCAGCTCGCTGCCCCGGGCGGTCAGCTGGGTGACGGAATGCCCGTCGTACCGGTCGGCGGTGCGCAGCAGGTCGTGGAGGGAAAAATAGAGCTCCAGCAGTTTTTCGTGGGCCGGGTCCTCGGGGCTGCGCTCCAGCCAGTCCTGTAAAGAGGGCAGAAGGCTGTAGAGGGGCCGCACCACTGCCGGCGGCAGCTCCCGGAAAAAGACGGTGCCCTCCCGGGCATAGAGCGGCTCGGGCAGGGCGGGGGAGGGGGCGTCCTTTTTTCCCTCCGGCGGCGCGTCGAAAAGGGCCAGCTGTTCCGGCTGGTCCGGGGGCGCATCCGGGACGCTCTCCGGGCGGCCGCCGGCTCCGGCAGAGCGGCGGGGGGCCAGCGCTTCCACCGCCCGGCGCAGGGCAAGCAGTTCCTTGTCGGCCCGGACCAGGCGGCTTTTCAGGGCGGTCCGGCTCCGCAGCAGAGCGCGCCGGGCCTCCGTCAGACTGCTTTTGGCAAAGCTGGCCGAGTACATCTCCCGGGCCCGGTCGGGCAGGTTGTGGGCTTCGTCGATCAAAAAGATCCAGTCTCCGTTCAGATCAAAAAAGCGCCGCAGATGGACGGTGGGGTCAAAGAGGTAGTTGTAGTCCCCGATCACCAGGTCGGACCAGTCGCTCAGGTCCAGCCCCAGCTCGAAGGGGCAGACGGTGAACTGCCGGGCCGCCGCCTCGATGGCCGGGCGGTCCAGCTGGCCGCCGCCGTCCAGCAGAAACGCCAGGGCATCCTTCCGGCGGTCGTAGTAGCCCTGGGCATAGGGGCAGGCCTCGGGGAGGCAGACCGGGCGGCCGGCCTCGTTTTTGGAGAGGCAGGCCTTCTCCTTGGCGGTTAGGGTCACGGCCCGCAGGGCAAGGCCGGGGTTGGCCTGCCGCAGCAGGGCCACGGCGTCCTCGGCAGCTGCGCGGGCGGTGGTCCTGGCTGTAAAGTAAAATAACTTTTCACCACATCCTTCCCCCATGGCCTTGAGGGAAGGGAAGAGGGCGCTCATGGTTTTGCCGGTGCCGGTGGGCGCCTGGCAGAACAGCCGGAAGCCGCCTTTTCCGGCCTCCCGGCCCGCTTTGCAGGCCCGGTACACCTCCCCGGCCAGGGCCCGCTGGCCGGGCCGGTAGCCGTTGTAGGGGAAGCGCATGGCCTGCAGGCTGGCGGTGCGGGTGGCAGACCAGTCCAGCTGGCGGCGGGCCCATGGCGCGTACTGCCGCAGCAGTCCGAGGAGGAAATCTTCCAGCTCTGCGCTGGAAAAATGACGTGTAAAGTAAAATATCTTGTCATCGTCGATCTGGTAGTACGTCAGCCGGACGGACGCCCCGGCCAGCCCCTGCTGGGCCGTGTAGAGGGCGGCGTAGACCATCCCCTGGGCCCAGTGGCAGGGATTCAGCCCGTCGTGGATCTCGGCGGAAGGCACGCCGGTGGTCTTGATCTCGTCGATGACGGCGCAGCCGCTGCCGTCGGTAAAAATACCGTCGGCGCGGCCTTCCACCGTGCAGCGGATGCCGTCCACCTCCCGGCTGCCCGACAGGAACACCTCGGGCTGGTAGCCCTCCCCTGCCTGCTTTTGGAGGCGGCGGTGGATGCGGGCCCCTTCGTTGGCCCGGTCGAAGCCGGCGAAGCGGCTGTCGATGTCGCCGGTCTGGAGCAGGAACTCCACCAGCTGGCGGACAGCCAAACGGATCTGCTGCATGGTTTCACCTTCCTTGTGTGGGGGTCACGTTTCCAGCCCCATACGCCGGGCGCAGTCCCGGGCGGCCTGCTCCACAGCCCCAAAGTCCACGGCCGCGCGGTAGTAGCTTTCCAGCTCGTCGTGGCAGGCCTTGGCGCTGGCCATCAGGTCCACCGCCTGCTGGACCAGCTCCTGAGCGGCCCGGGCGTTGAACCGCAGCCGCGCCCGGAAGCCGGACAGGTTGCTCCGGTCCCAAAAGCGGCTGCACCGCACCGCCTGCTGCCCCGGCAGGGAGGCGGGATGCCAGCTGTTATCGGTGACAAAGGCCAGGCGGAGGGCGGGCACCAGGACGTGGTCGATCTTGTCCTCGGGGTGGAGGGCACAGGGGCAGGTGATGATGTCGTAGCCCCGGGTCAGCGCCTCGGAGCGGATCTGCTCCAGCAGGAAGCGGGAGGCCGCGCCGTACTCGTCCCGAAAGACCACCGCCCGGTCGGCCAGGGCGCGGATGGTGCCGCTGTAGAACACCGGCCCCTGGGGCGTGATGGCCGACAGGAGGCGGATCTGTTCGCTGCCCACCCCGCCCCGGCGGGGCAGCAGGCGGGCGCACAGCCGCTTGACGTAGCGGCGCACCTTCTCGAAGTCGGTGCTGCAGGCCTCGGCCCGGCGGCTGTCCAGCATCAGGCTGCCCGCCGACGCGATGTACCGGGCGGCCCGGCTGCGCAGGGCGGCGTTTTGGGCAAACAAGTCCCGGATCTGGTCCCGGTGGGGCCGCAGCGCCTCGGGAGAGATGGTGTGATACAGGCTGACCACCACCTCGTCGGCGCCGGGGGCCAGGGGCTCCAGGGTGTGGGGAGCCGTGGCGTCCAGGATGGCGGCGTCCTTGTCGCAAAAGACCACGCCGTCCAGGCTGTCGGGGTCGCTGGCGCAGTGGATGCGCTGGACCGGCCCTGCCGAGAGCTGGGCCAGCTGCTTCATCATGGTGGATTTGCCGCAGCCCGGGCCGCTTTTGATGAGATACAGCTGCATCCCGGGCTCCTGCCCCAGCTGCCGGAAATACCCCTTAAAACCGGCGGGGGTGGTGGTGCCGAGAAAGAAATCGACGGATTGCGGACACTTTATTTCCATAGCAGAACACCTCGCTTTTGGCACAAGGTATGCAAAAGCGGGGCGGAATGCCACAAAAACGCCTGCCGCAGGGGCAAAGACGGCCGAAACGCCGGCCGCATGCCGGTCGCTCCGGCGGCCGCGCAGGCGATGGAGCGTCGTATTTTGCCGCAAAAGGGCCTTACGGCGCGCCGGGATAGGTGTGCTGGCACACTTCGTGGATCTTGTCCCGCAGGGCCACAAAATCCGCGAAGGCCGCCGGCTTGTTCTGGGGCTGGCGCAGCAGGGCCGCAGGGTGGAAGGTGCCCATAAAGGCCACCCCGCCCTTCTCCACAAAGACGCCGTGCTCCTTGGTCACCGAAAAGCCGGGCCGGATCATTCGCTGGGCCGCGATCCGCCCCAGACAGACCACGATCTTGGGCCGCAGCAGGCGGAACTGTTCCCGCAGCCAGGGCATGCAGGCTTCGCTCTCGTCGGGCAGGGGGTCCCGGTTGTGGGGCGGCCGGCATTTGACGATGTTGGCAATGTAGCAGTTTTGGTTCCGGTCCAGGTCGATGGCGAAGAGATACTTGTCCAGCAGCTGGCCGCTGCGCCCCACAAAGGGCAGGCCCTGCTCGTCCTCGCTCTGGCCGGGGCCCTCGCCCACGAACAGCACCTCCGCGTCCGCGGCGCCCTGACCAAAGACCACGTGCTGGCGGGTCTCGCACAGGGGGCAGCGGGTGCAGGCAAGGCATTTTTCCTGTAATGTTTGCAGATCCATAGCGCGCTTCCTCTCCCGATTGGTTTCAGGTATTACTATAGCACAAAACCCGCCGTTTGTCCCGAAAAGTTTTGCAGAGGCCGCGCCTGTCCACTGGACAAAAGAGCGGTTTCGATGGTAAAATGCGTGCATCAAAGCGAAAGGAGCAAAATCAGGATGCGATTTCATACTTACGGCGATCCCACAATGCCGCCGGTCATGCTGATCCACGGCGGCGGAAATGCCTGGTGGAACTATCTGCGGCAGGCTCGCGCTCTGTCAGAACGGTATTACGTTATCCTGCCAACGCTGGATGGCCATGGAGAGGAATTTGCAACGCCTTACATCTCCACAGAAAGGACGGCGGATGAACTGCTGGATTACATCGACACCCATTGCGGAGGGCATCTGTTTGCCCTGGGCGGGGTGTCTCTGGGCGGGCAGATCGTCATCGAGCTGCTGTCCCGCCGGGCGGATGTGGCCCGCAAAGCTATCATCGACGGGAGCCTGTGCATTCCCCAGCCGGGGCTGGCTCGTTTCTGCATCGCGTCGGTCCGGCTGTTTGGCCGGTGGATGTTCAGCGAAAAAGCCTGCCGCTGGCAGCTGGCCATGATGCCCCGGATGCTGCCGGCCAAGATGCTTTACCCGGACGAGCTCCAGCAGTATTATTTGCAGGATATGCCCCGCATCCCGATGGAAACCCTGCTCACAATGTACCGCACCTATATGATGAATTATCGTCTGAAACCCGGCATCCGCCAGAACAAAGCCCAGGTGATGTACTGGTATGGCGAAAAGGAAATGAAATGCGTCAGGCGGTCGGCGGAACTTTTCCGGTCCATCCATCCAAACTGCCGGATCTATGAGGCAAAAGGGTACGGCCATGGCTATCTGTCCGTTTATCTGCCGGAGGAGTGGCTTGCGCGCGCCGTCCCGTTTTTGGAGCAGGGGATGGGACAAAAATGAACTTTCAACAAATTCTGCGCCCCATCTCTTGACCTTGCCTGCAAATCCGTGCATAATGAAAGGTAAAGGCAGCGCGTCCTGCGCCGCGCGGGCGGGGGACAGCGCTGCCGGGTGAAAAGACATCAGGAGAGATTGGATGGAACGACAGAAACAACGGTTTGCAGCGGTCCTTGTGTTCGGCGGGATCGCCTTTTACTTCGGGCTGACCCATTTCAACACGGTGACCCACTGGATCAGCGGCCTGGCGGGGCTGTGCACCCCGGCGGTGATCGGCGGGATCATCGCCTTTTTGCTCAACGTGCCCATGACCGCCATTGAGAACGGGCTGAAAAAGCTGCTCTACCGCAGGCACCCCGAAAAGGCGGGCAAGGCCCTGCGGATGCTCAGCCTGCTGCTGACCTTCGTGTGCATCATCGTGGTGGTGGCCCTGGCGGTGCTGATGCTGATCCCCGAGCTGCGCAAGTCCATCATGAGCGTCATCGCCCAGATCCAGGAGAGCCTGCCCGCCCTGATGGATTACCTCTACAGCCTGGGCATCGACACCACCTGGATGGAGCAGCAGCTGGCCGCCATCGACCTTGCGGCCATCGACTTCAAGGAGCTGGCCAGCCAGATGATCACCGGGGCGTCCAGCATGCTGGGCACTCTGGTGGGCGCGGTGAGCGCCACCATCTCGGTGCTGGGCAATGCTTTGTTCTCCACGGTCATTGCCCTGTATATCCTCATCGACAAAGAAAATCTTTCCCGCCAGTGCCGCAAGCTGCTCTACGCCTTTGTGCGGCCGGAGCTGGGGGACAAGATCTGGCATGTGGGCAGCCTGATCCGCGAGGTGTTCGGCAAATTTCTGGGCGGCCAGTCCATCGAATCCTGTGTGCTGGGCATTTTGATGTTCATCGCTCTGTCGGTGTTCCGCATCCCTTACGCCAGCCTGATCGCGGTGCTGACGGCGGTGTGCGCCTTTATCCCGTATATCGGCGCGTTCCTTTCCTGCGGCATCGGCGTGGCCCTGATCCTGCTGGTCAACCCCCTGCAGGCCGTGCTCTGCCTGGTGGTGTACCAGGTGGTGCAGTTCATCGAGAACCAGTTCATTTACCCCCATGTGGTGGGCAGCTCTGTGGGGCTGGAACCTCTGTGGACCATCATCGCCGTCCTGGTCGGCGGCGCCGCTTTCGGCATCCTGGGCATGATCTTCTTTATCCCGGTGATGGCGGTGGTCTACACCCTGCTGAAGGAGACGGTCAACGCCCGCATCGAGCGCCAGAAGGCCGCCCTCCAGGCCGAGACGATGGACCAGATCATCGAGCAGGCCATCGAAACCGAAGAAGAGGAGAGCGAGGACTGACCTTGCTCCGCATCCCGTGCGCCGCAGGCCCTGTCAAAGGCCGGCGGCGCGCTTTTTGTCCGGAAAGGAGCGCCCCCATGAAATTGATCCGCGGCATCGAGTTCTGCGCAGGCAGCAGGGAAGAGCGCCTGCCGGATTTTGCCCCCGACTTCCCTTACATCGCCTCCCGGGTCGAGATGGACTTTTACCCCGAGCGCTTCGTCCCCTGGCACTGGCACAGCGCGGTGGAACTTTTCTATATGGAAAGCGGGAGCCTGGAGTACAGCACCCCCCAGGGGAAGGCCGTGTTCCCCCAGGGGTCGGGCGGGCCAGCGGCCTGGGCAGCGGCAGTTATTTCGGCAAGCTGTTCCGGGAGGCGATGGGCTGCACCCCCTCCGAGTACCGCCGCAGATGGCAGGATCCTGCTAAAAATGGGTAGGATAGGCGCTAGTTTGCCGGGCTGCATTGCGCTAAAATGATAGCCACAGGGGACGCATCCCACAAGAAAGCGGAGGTGGCTGTCATGATGAAACTGAAGATCCTGAACCTGGATGGCTTTTTGGAGACCATCGGCCGGTGCCGCGGCCCGGTCTACCAGGTGGGGCCGGACGGGAGCCGGACCGACCTTTGCCGGTCTGCCTCCCTGCAGGACGCCCTGCGGGCCCGGTACCGCCGGGACAGGGGAGAGCTGTCCATCACACTGGTGGTCCCGGACGGGCACGACTTTTTCCGGATCGTCGCCTATTACGCGGGCGACTGCTAAAACCGAGATCCCCCTTCATCATAAGAAGAAACACGCCGCAGGAGTTCTGGTTGTCTCCTGCGGCGTGTTTCGTTCCGGCGGGGCGGTCAGGCTTCGGCGCCGCCTGCCAGGCCGATCTCGCCGGCGTGCTCTTTCATCCCCTCGATGGTCTCCCGGATGATCTCGTCCAGGGGAACGTCCAGCATCTCGCACCCCTTGCGGATCACCTCCCGGTTGACCCCGGCGGCGAACGCTTTGTCCTTGAACTTTTTCTTGACCGATTTGACCTCCAGGTCCAGAACGCTTTTGGACGGCCGGACCAGGCAGACCGCGTTGATGAGGCCGGTCAGCTCGTCGATGGTGTAGAGGGTCTTTTCCAGGGGGCTTTCGGGCTTGGTATCGGTGCAGGGGCCGTAGCCGTGGCAGAGCATGGCCCGGATGTATACCTCGTCCACCCCCCGCTCCCGCATGATCTGCTCGGCCTTGCGGCAGTGCTCCTCGGGGTATTTTTCGTAGTCCAGGTCGTGGAGCAGGCCGGCGGCCCACCACACTTCCGGGTCCTCGCCGGCCAGGCGGGCAAAGTGCTCCATGGCGGCCGCCACCTGCAGGGCGTGCCTTTGCAGGGCGGGGGTCTCGGTGTACGCGGCCAGCAGGTCCCAGGCCTGCTGTTTGGTCAGTTTGTTCATGGCGGGTTCCTCCTTTTGTCAGCGGAAAAGATTCTGGACCAGGATCATATAGGCGATGGTGCCGCCGGCGATGCTGAGCAGGGTGTTTTTCTTCCACTTGTGCAGCGCGGCGGTAAAGGCGATGGCCAGCAGCTCCGGCAGGCCGTGCCAGCCGGTAAAGACTGCGTCCTTCAGGCAGTAGACCACCAGCAGCCCGATCACCGCGTAGGGCAGCACAGAGCCCAGGTAGGTGATGGCGGCGGGGGGCGTTTTGCCCTCCGGAAAGATGAGGAAGGGCAGAAAACGGGTCAGCATGGTGGCGGCGACCACCGCCAGGATGGTCAGGACGCTCTGGGCGACGGTCATGGTCACGGGGCCTCCACCTCCTCCCGGGCAAAGGTCCTGCGGGTGAGCAGGAAGCTGAGGATGATCAGGGCCATGGCCGGCACGATGAAGCTGCTGCTGCCGAACACCAGCAGGCAGGCTAGGGAGCAGCCCACCCCCACCAGGGCGGGGCGGTGGTCTTTGGCTTCCTCCCACTGGTTGAGGAACATGACCACGAACAGGGCCGTCATGACAAATTCGATGCCGGTGGTGTCGAAGTGGATGACGTAGCCCAGCAGCGCGCCCAGGGTGGCGCCGGTGACCCAGTAAATGTGGTTGAGCAGGGTGACAAAAAACATGAACCACCCCCGGTCCACCCCTTCGGGAGGATCGACGGTGCAGTTGATGGAAAAGGACTCGTCGCACATCCCGAAAATGAGGTAGAACTTTTTCCAGCCGGTGTTCCGGTACTTGCGCAGCATGGACAGCCCATAAAACAGGTGCCGCGCGTTGACCATCAGGGCCAGCAGAAAGGCGTGCAGGGGGTCAAAAGCAGACAAAAGCAGCTCGGCCGTCACGAATTCCATCGAGCCGGCAAAAATAAAAATGCTCATCAGCAGGGGATACACGAACGAAAACCCCTGGCTGCGCATCAGAAAGCCGTAGGACAGCCCCAGGAACAAAAAGCCGACGCAGATCGGCAGCGTGTAGGGGAAGGCGGCTTTCAGCGCTTTGCGTTTCATTGGATTCCCTCTTTCTTGGTCTGGATTTCAGGGCGGGACGCCCCCGGCAGCGGCGCCCGGCTGTCTTTTATTTTGCAACGGTTTGGGCCGTCTGTCAAGCAGTCTGGGCCGCCCGGCGGCCCCTGCCGCCGCCCCAAAAGCACAAAATTTCATAGAAAATCCCAATTCCGTATTGAAGTTTTAGCGTCTTGTGTTAAAATAAAGGGGAAAGAGCGTGTTGTGTCCAACACGATGCGCCACCATACTGGAACGACATCGGAGGTAATCAAAATGGCAGATATGTTTGCGCCGCTGGTAGAGCAGCTGAAGGCGAACCCCAAGACCATCGTTTTCACCGAGGGCAGCGATCCCCGCATCCTGGAAGCCGCCAGCAAGCTGCTGGCCGGCCAGATCCTGAAGGTCGTCATGGTCGGCAACAAGGCCGAGTGCGAGGCGGCGGCTGCGGCAGGCGGCTTTGATATTTCCGGCGCTGAGATTATCGACCCCGATACCTACGAGGGCTTTGACGAGATGGTCAACACCATGGTCGAGCTGCGCAAGGGCAAGATGACCGCCGAGGAGTGCCGCGACCTGCTGAAGAAGTCCAACTACTTTGGCACCATGCTGGTCAAAATGGGCAAGGCCGACTGCCTGCTGGGCGGCGCCACTTACTCCACCGCGGACACCGTCCGCCCCGCCCTCCAGCTGATCAAGACCAAGAAGGGCGCCCACCTGGTCAGCTCCTGCTTCATCCTGGACCGCGACTGGGGCGAAGAGGGCCTGAAGCGGATCGCCATGGGCGACTGCGCCATCAACATCGACTACCAGGACACCGTAGACAAGGCCACCGGCGAGGTCAAGCTGCCCGCCGCCGCCAAGCTGGCTGAGGTCGCGGTGGAGACCGCCAAGACCGCCAAGATCTTCGGCATCGACCCCAAGGTCGCCGTCCTGAGCTTCTCCACCAAGGGCTCGGGCAAGGGCGGCACCGTGGCCCTGAGCCATGACGCCACCCTCAAGGCCCAGGAGATGGCCCCCGACCTTGCCATCGACGGTGAGCTGCAGTTTGACGCCGCGGTCTCCCCCGAGGTCGCCAAGACCAAGTGCAAGGGCAGCGCTGTGGCCGGCCAGGCCAACACCTTCATCTTCCCCTGCATCGAGGCGGGCAACATCGGCTACAAGATCGCCCAGCGCCTGGGCGGCTACGCCGCTTACGGCCCCATCCTGCAGGGCCTGAACGCCCCCATCAACGACCTGTCCCGCGGCTGCAACGCCGACGAGGTCTACAAGATGAGCCTCATCACCGCCTGCCAGTCCTAAAAGCCTGACAGCGCCCGGCTGCATAAACAAAGCCGTCCGGCCCCTGCAGAAGGGGAGCCGGGCGGCTTTTTGCGCGCTCAGTCAAACAAAAAGATGTCCTCGATGGGGGCGCCGACGGCCCGGGAGATGTCCACCGCCAGCTTGAGGGAAGGGTTGTACTGGGCTTTTTCCAGCCGCATGATGGTCTCCCGCCGGACGCCCACCAGGGCCGCCAGCTGCTCCTGGGTCAGGCCCCGGGCCTGGCGGTACTGTTTCAGCTTGCAGGTGAAATCCGGCATGGGTCAATCCTCGCTTTCGCCGCCGTCGCCGTCCCGGTCGTAGTGGTAAAGCAGGTATTCGCTGAGGAACAGCCACAGGGCCAGCGCCAGCGAGACAGCCGCCAGATAGGCGATAAAGGTATATTCCAGGTTCCCCAGCAGCCGCCCCCGGCCCAGCAGCACAGTGACCAGAAAGATGATCCCCAAAGCAATGCGGCTGGCGGAAAGCTGGGCCCGCATCCGGTTTTCCCGGAAGCGCTCGTCCATAAAGGTGTGGGACAGCCGGCCCTCGTAGAAAAAGCCAAAGAAACCAAAGAACAAAAAGAACAGAAAAGGAAAGACGCTTTTGTCCACGCTGTAGGTCCAAAATCCGCCAAAGCCCAAAAAGCCCAGCAGCCCCAGCCAGCCCAGCCGCGGGTCGACGCGGCGGGTATAGACGGCGCTGTCCGGGTCGCGCCGGGCGCGGAACGCCGCCCGCACCACGGCTGCGGCCAGGCAGAGCGCGTAGGCCGCCACCGCCAGTATCCCGAGGATCATGGGCAGGTCCTGCGGGCGGAACACGTAGGTGGAAAAATCCATGGGCTCGACCAGCCGCGCCTCGTTGTAAGTGACGCTGTACCAGACCGCGGCGGCCATCAGACCGGCGCACCCCAGCCCCGCCGCCACAAAACCTCGCACCGTTTTTCTCTGCATAAAAAGGCCTCCCAAAAAGAGATGTATTTGTATCTTTATGAGACAAATATAGCACTTTGTGGGAGGCGTGTCAAGAGAAATGTGAAAAATATATCTCAATCCATTTCGGCGCAGAGGTCAGCAGGCAGCCGGTACCCGTAGCACGCCACCGTCTCGATCAGGCCGCCGGCGGCCAGCGGGCGCAGCTTCCGGCGCAGCTGAAAGACCGTGTTTTCCACGGCGTGCAGGCAGCCGTTGGAGGGTTCGCGCCAGACGGCCTGATAGATGGCTTCTTTGGTCAGGACCTTGCCGGACGCGCAGCAGAGGAGCCGCAGCACCTCAAATTCCTTGGGGGAGAGGCGGAGCTCCTGCCCATTCAGGGCGGCGTGATGCCGGGCCTTTTCCAACCGCATGATGGTCTCCCGCCGGACGCCCACCAGAGCCGCCAGCTGCTCCTGGGTCAGGCTCATGCGCTAGCTGAAACTTGAGAATACACAAATTTAACAAAAATAACACACTGAAATAACACACTGATATTGACTCGTTGTTAATAAAGTGATAAAATATAAAAAAGATAAATAGTTGATTTTTAAGTTTATATTCACAGGTGAGCTGATGCGGTTATCGACTTTACGTTTGTTGGTTTTATTATCTCGTATATTTAGAATAGTTGAAATTATAGTATATTGTGCTATTTTACTAAAAACAAATAATTTGTTCTTCTTTAAGACTCTTTTGGTGTTAATTATTATCACCAAGCTGGCAATGTTATTGGGAGGGATTGTAGATTTATTCTCTAAAAAAGAAATGCATATGCATCAATTAGAAAGGGTATATGAAAATCTTCAAAATTTTTTTAAGTCAAAAGTGAAAGCGTTTTTAATGTTTGGCTTATGCCTGGCAATCGCACTGATTGGAAGGCTTGTTGTTTTAGTTGCTGTTGTTATAGTTGGAGGTATCAGATGATGAAAAGAAAGTGTCAAAGAGTTTTATCAGTGGCTTTGGTAGGAACAATAGGGGCGACATCTTTCAGTCAAGTTGCTTTAGCGGCAACTCCAACTGTACATACTGTAGCTGATGCAATCGCCTTATCTGAAAATGTGTCAGATGCTGCAAGATTGAACGAAATAATGGAAACCGTCCTACGACTCTATGGAGGAAAGGACAATTTCCTGAATATGGTTACTAATGTACTTGATCAAGGAGGTCATGCCGAACCTCAAATTGACTTGCTCCAAGGAGCAAAAGCCGTTGCAAAAGTTTTGAAGACATTTGGGGATGACATTATTAAAGCAATTAGAAAAATTCCCGGTGTTGGTAATGCTATATGCGACTTTTTGAGTTCGAAGATTGGTCCTTTAGCAAATTTTCTAGAGAAGTTTTCAGGTGGAGCAGAAGCTGGAATTTCGGCATTTTTACAGTCCTGTGGATTATCAAAAGAGGTAGCAGATACTATAGCAGCTGTTATTATGTTTATTGTTGGATTTTTCCTTTAATGTCAATGCCAGATAAAGCATTGTGATTTTTATTGATTCTCGAGAGAGTAAGAGAAATACCTGTCTGATTTCCATAGAAAGAAGTCGGACAGTTTTTTTGCGTCGTTCAGCGGGGGACGTATCGGTACCCGCATCCGGGCACAGTCTCAATGAAGTCATGCCCGCCGGCATGGTTTCCGCTATTTCGGAAGCAATTCGGAACCGCAGCCCGCAAAAAGCGCCCCGCGCCGGTTTTGCACGGCACAGGGCGCTGGATAAGCAGGGGATCAACCCTTCGCTTTGTTTTGGATGTACTGGTCGATGGCCTTGGCGGCAGCCTTGCCGGCGCCCATGGCCTTGATGACGGTGGCCGCGCCGGTGACGGCGTCGCCGCCGGCATAGACGCCCTCGCGGCTGGTGTCGCCGTCGTCGCCGCTGGTGACGATGCAGCCGTGCTTGTTGGTCTCGAGGCCGGGGGTAGTGGAGCGGATCAGGGGGTTGGGGCTGGTGCCCAGGCTCATGATGACGCTGTTGACCTCCATTTCAAACTCGCTGCCGGGCACCTCGATGGGGCGGCGGCGGCCGGAGGCGTCGGGCTCGCCCAGCTCCATCTGGATGCAGCGGATGGCCCGGACAAAGCCCTGGTCGTCGGGCAGGATGGCCACGGGGTTGGTGAGGGTCTTGAAGACGATGCCCTCCTCCTCGGCGTGCTCCACTTCCTCCTTGCGGGCGGGCAGCTCCTCCATGCCGCGGCGGTAGACGATGTAGACCGTCTCGGCGCCCAGACGCAGGGCGCTGCGGGCGGCGTCCATGGCCACATTGCCGCCGCCCACCACGGCCACCTTTTTGCCCACGTAGATGGGGGTGTGGCTGTCGCGGCGGTAGGCCTTCATCAGGTTGGAGCGGGTCAGGAACTCGTTGGCGGAGTAGACGCCCTTCAGGCTTTCGCCGGGGATGCCCATAAAGCGGGGCAGGCCGGCGCCGGTGCCGATAAAGACGGCCTCGTAGCCGTATTCGCCCATCAGCTCGTCCACGGTCAGGATGCGGCCGATGACCATGTTGCACTCGATGTCCACGCCCAGGGCCTTCAGGCCCTCGATCTCCTGCTGGACGATGGCCTTGGGCAGGCGGAACTCGGGGATGCCGTACATCAAAACGCCGCCCGCCACGTGCAGGGCCTCGTAGACGGTGACCTTATAGCCCATCTTGGCCAGGTCGCCGGCGGCGGTCAGGCCGGCAGGGCCCGCGCCGATGATGGCCACCTTGTGCCCGTTGAAGGGGGGCACGGTGGGGCCGGCATGGACGTTTTCCCGGTGCCAGTCGGCCACAAAGCGCTCCAGGCGGCCGATGCCCACCGGCTCGTTCTTGATGCCGCGGGTGCAGCGGCCTTCGCACTGGCTCTCCTGGGGGCAGACCCGGCCGCAGACGGCGGGCAGGGCCGAGTCCTCGCTGATGATCTGATAGGCGGCTTCAAAGTCGCCCTCGGCCACCTGGGCGATGAACTCGGGGATCTTGATGCCCACGGGGCAGCCCTCGACGCAGGGCCGGTTCTTGCAGTGGATGCAGCGCTTGGCCTCGTTGACGGCCATCTCGGCGGTGTAGCCCAGCGCTACCTCGTCAAAGTTGTGCCGCCGGACCTGGGGGTCCTGGGCGGGCATGGGGCACTTTTTGGGGTCCATATTGAAAGCCATGGTCACTTCACCTCCATATTGAACAGGTGGCAGGCCTCTTCCCGGGCGTGCGCCTCAAAGGGGCGGTACATCGAGCCGCGGGCCATTGCCTCGTCAAAATCCACCAGGTCGCCGTCAAAGTCGGGGCCGTCCACGCAGGCAAACTTCAGCTTGCCGCCCACGGTCAGGCGGCAGCCGCCGCACATGCCGGTGCCGTCGATCATG
>OERS01000142.1_pt1 | contig 14738 bp, 10 predicted proteins | sample 1540071 | NCBI WGS metagenome assembly OERS01 (sample SAMEA3891878, study PRJEB23780) | metagenome | biome: terrestrial biome; feature: animal house; material: Caecal content | place: Italy | collected 2015-05-05 | reverse complement strand
TCTGCGAGGGCATCGCGGTGCTGAACTTCGGCCGGGTCATCGCCAAGGGCACCCCCGACGAGATCCGCAGCAACCCCCAGGTCATCGAAGCCTACCTGGGCAAGAAGGAGGGCTGAGCCATGGCACAGACTATGCTGAGCGTTGAAGGCATCAACGTCTACTACGGCGCCATCCACGCCATCAAGGACATCTCCTTCCATGTGAACGAAGGCGAGATCGTCACCCTGATCGGCGCCAACGGCGCGGGCAAATCCACCAACCTGAAAACCATCTCGGGCCTGCTGCACCCCAAGACCGGCTCCATCACCTACAAGGGCCAGAACATCACCGGGATGCGGGCCCACAAGATCGTCCAGGCGGGCCTGGCCCAGGTGCCGGAAGGCCGCCGGGTGTTCCTGCACATGACGGTGGAAGAAAACCTGGAGATGGGCGGCTACACCCAGGACCGCAGCACCATCGCCCCCAACATGGAAAAGGTCTACAACCTGTTCCCCCGGCTGAAGGAGCGCCGCCGCCAGATGGCGGGCACCCTGTCGGGCGGCGAGCAGCAGATGCTGGCCATGGGCCGCGCCCTGATGAGCAACGCCCAGATGCTGATGCTGGACGAGCCTTCCATGGGCCTGTCCCCCCTGCTGGTGCAGGAGATCTTCGACATCATCCAGGATGTCCACAAGGACGGCATGACCATCCTGCTGGTGGAGCAGAACGCCCAGATGGCCCTGTCCATCGCCGACCGCGCCTACGTCCTGGAAACGGGCCGCATCGTGATGGAGGGCACCGGGGCCGAGCTGCTGACCAACGAAAAGGTGCGCACCGCCTACCTGGGCGGCTGACGCCCCCTTGCCCCAGGGCCGGTTGTCCGTCTCCCCGGCAGCGGCCTGCGCCTGAAATCCCTATATCACATACCAAAGCCCCTGCCCCTCCCCGGATTGAGGAGAAGCAGGGGCTTTCCTGCTGCAAAAAATCTCAGTGGGCCGGGGTAAAGTCGGAAGGGGCCACCCAGCCGCCCTGGTCCAGGACCTGGCGCATGATCTGCATGACCCCCTGGTCCCAGTGGGGCGGCGCCAGAAAGGCCACCCGGGCCCGCAGGTCCTGGCTGCCGTTGGCCATCAGGAAGCCGTATTTGGCGGTGCAGAGCATCTCGGCGTCGTTGTAGGTGTCCCCGAAGGCCATCAGGTTGGCGTTCTGCAGCCCCAGGCTGCGCCCCAGCGCCCGCAGGGCCGCGCCCTTGTCCACGCCCCGGTTCATGATGTCCACCCAGTTGGCCCCTGCCACCGCCACCGAGAACCGCCCGGCGTACCATTTGCCGTAGCGCTTGTCATAGGCGGCCTGGGCGTCCCCGCGGGGCAGGTAGACGGTGTATTTGTCGGCGGGGATGTCCAGGGCGGTCAGGTCGTCCACATAGGTGACGCGGGTGTAAAACTGGGCCAGCACCCGGGCATAGCGCTCATACTGGCGCTCGACGTAGGCGCTTTCCATCCCGCAGAGGACGCCGATGTCCCCTGCCTCCCGGGTGGCGGCGGCCATTTCGCGGTAGTCCGCCCCCGGCATCCGGGACTGGTAGATGTCCCGGCCCCGCCAGCGGATGGCGCCGCCGTTGTCCCCGATGAGGGCGATGTGGTCCCGCAGGGTGGGGAACATGGCCTCGAGGGTGTAGAGGGGCCGCCCGCTGGCAGCCGCAAAGTAGATGCCTTCCTCTTCCAGCGCCCGGACCAGCCCGGCAAAGCCGTCCGGCAGCTGGCTGTTCTCGTCCAGCAGGGTGTAATCCATATCCGAGGCGATCAGGCCGATGTGGTCCCGCTCCATACGCACAGCCCCTTCCTAAAAATGAAAGACCGTTTTACGTTCAGCCGGGGCCGGGCCCCGGCGCGGCTCTTGCCAAAAGGGGAATACCAGGGGGCGCATCCCTGCCGCGCACACGCGCGGGGAGCGGTCCCCCTGGCAATGTTTTAGCCCATGTAGCTGATGTTCAGGTCGACGCCGCTGCTGCTGACGCCGCTCAGCTTGCCGGTGCAGCTGCCCTGCCACATATCGCAGTCAATGCTGGGGGCGCTGACGCCGTAGTGGGCGTTCCAGATGCGGTAGCCCTGGAGCGCCGACAGGTCCAGATGGTTCTGGAACCAGCTGGTGGAAGCGTAGACGCCCGGCTCATAGCCGTACTTCTTCAGCTCCTCGCAGAACGCCACGGCGCAGGCGGTGCGCTCGGCCTTGGTCAGGTTGTCGGCCCGGCCGGTGTGGGAGCTGGTGCTGTACTCGCTGTCAAAGTAGACGGGGTAGTCCAGGCTGCGGCCGTTGAGGACGTAAGCGCAGGCAAAGGCCTCTTCCCGTGCTTCGTCTTCGTTGATGGCCTGGCTGAAAATGTAGACGCCGGTCTTGAGGCCCGCGGCCTTGGCCCCGGCCAGGTGGCTCTCGAACATGGAATCCAGCACCAGGGCGCCGGTCTCGTAGCCCCGGTAGCCGATGCGGATGATGACGAAGGAGGCGCCCGCCTGCTTGACCTTCTGCCAATCCACCTTCTGCTGGTAGCGGGACACGTCGATGCCGAAGGTCACGTTGTCCTGCCGGACGCCGCTGGCGTCGAAGTAGTAGATCTTGTCGTCGATGGTCTGCAGGCCGGTCAGGCGCTCATGGGTGGTGGGGTCGTAGTAGTAGGTCTTGTTCCCCTCGGTCCGCCAGCCGGAATAGGCCGGGGTCTCCCGCTCGGGGAACAGCCAGTTGAACAGCCAGTTGAAGAACCAGCTCAGGCAGTTTTCCTCATCCCAGTCGATGTTCTGGTTTTCCAGCATGGTGTTGAACTCGTCCGGGGTCAGGGTGATCCGGCCGCTGGCGTCGGGGGCGATGGTGGTGGCCTCATAGCGGGCAGCCAGCGGGTCCTCGGCCGCGGTGGCCTCGGTCATCTGCTGGAAGCCGGCCTGTGCGGCCCGCACCTCCGTCAGCCCGTTCTCTTCCTCTATATCTGTCTGGGGCAGGGCGGGGGCCGCCTCCGGCCCGGCAGGGGCAGGCTCTTCCGCCGCAGGGGCGCTCTGCTCCGGCGCAGCCTCGGGCGCCGCGCTTTCTTCCGCCGCAGGGATTTCCACAGCGGGGGCAGCCTGCTCCGTTTCGGCGGGCTGAGCGGCTGCCTCAGGCTGGGCCGCCTCCCCGGCCGCACCGGCCTCCGCCTGGGCTGCCTCTGCCACGGCGGGCGCAGCCGGCAGGGCCTGCGCCTGCTCCGGCGCGGCCTCCTGATACACGGTCCCCGGTTCCACCAGCAGGACCTGGGGCTCAAACACGGCGGCCGCGTATCCCGCAGCCCCCGTCACCGTGAGGGTCAGGGCAATGACTGCCGCTGCCACGCATTGGCCCAGATCGCGGCCCCCTCCCGGTCTTTTTGAAAACAAGGTCGAAATCTTCCGTTTCATTCCGTCTCCCTCAGCCTCCGTACATCCAGATTTTGTGTTCTAAGTATACACCAGGATGCGCTCTGCCGTCAATCTTGAAAGGCGTCTATCCCGGCGTGTTCCGCCGTCCCCGCGCCGGGCCGGACGGGGGCCCTGGCAGAGAACTGCTGTGTGTAATACGTCTCAGATGCCAGAATCATTGCACGCTTCTGCGGGAATTCCTGTCAAATCGCCCAAAATCTCCCCCGCGCCTTGCTGTCTTGACACCTGTATGGTATACTGTTTGCCGTCTGCAACAGCTGTTTTGGGGCCGCGCGCCCTTTTTTCGACCGGAAAGGCGGTATCAACATGGAAAATGTGAAAGATTTCTTAACACGCAAGGACATCGTCATCACCCCCCAGCGGTACCTGATCAACGCCCTGGGCGCCATGGCGCAGGGCCTGTTCGCCAGCCTGCTGATCGGCACCATCCTCAACACCCTGGGCCAGCAGCTGGGCGTCACCATGCTGGTGACCATCGGGGACTACGCCTCGGCCATGAGCGGCCCGGCCATGGCCTGCGCCATCGGCTATGCCCTCCACGCCCCCAACTTTGTCCTGTTCAGCCTGGTGACGGTGGGCTGGGCCTCCAACTCCCTGGGCGGGGCCGGCGGGCCCCTGGCCGTGCTGCTCATCGCCATCGTCGCCGCCGAGCTGGGCAAGGCCGTCAGCAAGGAGACCAAGGTGGACCTGCTGGTCACCCCGCTGGTGACCATCTTCTCCGGGGTGGGGCTGGCCCTGCTCATCGCCGCCCCCATCGGCGCGGCGGCCAGCCGGGTGGGCGCGCTCATCATGTGGGCCACCGAACAGTCCCCCTTCGTCATGGGGGTGCTGGTGTCGGTGATCGTGGGGGTGGCCCTGACCCTGCCCATCTCCTCGGCGGCCATCTGCGCCGCCCTGGGCCTGACCGGTCTGGCGGGCGGCGCGGCGGTGGCCGGCTGCTGCGCCCAGATGGTGGGCTTTGCGGTGATGAGCTATAAGGAGAACGGTGTGGGCGGCCTGGTCAGCCAGGGCCTCGGCACCAGCATGCTGCAGATGGGCAACATCGTCCGCAACCCCCGGATCTGGATCGCCCCCACCCTGGCCAGCGCCATCACCGGCCCCATGGCCACCTGCCTGTTCCACTTTGAAATGAACGGCGCCGCAGTCTCCTCGGGGATGGGCACCTGCGGCATGGTGGGGCCCATCGGGGTGTACACCGGCTGGCTGAACGACGTCGCTGCCGGCGTCAAAGCCGCCGTCACCCTCTGGGACTGGGCCGGGATGATCCTGCTGTGCTTTGTGCTGCCGGCGGTGCTGAGCGTCCTCTTCTGCCAGATCGAGCGCCGCCTGGGCTGGATCCAGGAAGGCGACCTCAAGCTGGACTGAGGCGCTGTCTGCGTGTGCGTCCGTTCCTTTTGCCCGGTTTGGTCCGGGCATTTTTCACACTTTCGACACAAACACGCCGTTTTTCCCCAATGTTCACAAAAAGTTCATCAGCGCCTCATAATCCGTCTCTATTTTTCTGGTACAAATGCAGAGGAAAGCCTCCCGCAGCACCGGAAAGCGGCCTTTCAGGCCCCAAATTGCAGAAATTTTACCTGTTAGGCCCCAAAAACATCTGGTCAAGTCCCGCGGATTATGCTATACTTGCTGTGTCCGCAATTTGGCCGGCGGTGGGAGAAGCTCCCCGGCCCAGGCAGGGCGTATCAATGCAGTCAACGCAGCCGGCACAAGGCCGGCCAGGAGACGGAAAGGAATCGTGTATACATGAAGATCGGATTTACCGAGCTGCTCGTCGTTGTCGTCGTGGCGTTTATATTCATCGGGCCCAACCAGCTGCCTGAATACGCGCGCAAACTGGGCAAGATGCTGCGCGAGGTGCGCAAGTACACCAGCACGGCCTCCAAGGATATTCAGGAGAACATTGTGGAGCCGCTCAACGAGATCCAGCAGCCCCTCAAGGAGGCCATCTCTCCCCTGACGGATATCAAAAAGGATATCGACAACAGCGTCAAGGATGTGACCAAGAGCTTTACCGGCATTGGCAAGACCAGCAAGGAAGAGGCCGCGGCAGCTGCCGCAGCGGAAGAGCCGGTGGAGGAACTGGAGGAGCTGGCTGAAGAGGCCGCCCCCGCCGCCGAGGCAGCGCCCGCCGCCAAGCCCGCAGAGGAAGCTGCCGCCGCCCCGGCCGCCGAGGCAGCCGGCGAAGAAGCAGGCAAAAAGACCGCCGCGGTCTGACGCCGCCCCAAACCATGCAGCAAGCCGCACAGCGCGGCTGTGTAGAGTAGTGACCCGGACTGAGACTCATGCCCGGCAAAGTAAAAAGGAGTAGTACATTATGCGTATCGGACCTACCGAAATCTTCATGATCCTCATCGTTGTCCTCATCATCTTTGGACCCAAGAACCTGCCCAAGCTGGGCAAGATGTTCGGCCAGACCATGAAGGGCTTCAAGGAAGGCATCGACGACGATGACGACGACGATACCACCAAGAAGGCCAAGACCGAGAAGGCCGAAAAGACCGAGAAAAACGACGAGGAGTAATTTGTGGCCACACTATTTAAGCACAGAAAAGGCGCCGAGGCGATGGGCCCCGACGGCAGCATGACGCTGGGCGGCCACCTGAAAGAACTGCGCAACCGCGTGGTGTTCTGTGCGGTCCTGTACGCTGTGGCCTTCCTGGGTTTTCTGGCGGTCGCCGACCAGCTCATCAATGTTTTGACGGCCATGGCTTCCGGGGCGTTTGAGTTCATCTCCATCGACCCGCAGGAAAAGCTGATCCAGTATTTCCGGGTCGCCCTGATCGCCGCGCTGATCGTCGACATCCCCTTCATCGCCTATCATATCTACGCATTCGCAAAGCCCGGCCTGAAAAAGAGCGAGAGCTTCTTCTTCGGCCTGGTGCTGGTGATGGGCCTGGGGCTGTTCGTGGTGGGCGTACTGTTCGCCTACTTCGTCTCCCTGCCCTTCATGCTCAACTTTATGGCTACCCTGGAGGGTGCGGATTACATCGTACAGACCACCAGTATCGCCAGCTACGTCAGCTTCTGCATCACGATCTTCCTGATCTTTGGCGCAGTGTTTGAGATGCCGCTGGTGGTGGTGGTGCTGTCCCGGATGGGCATCGTGAGCCCCACCCTGATGAAGAACGCCCGGGGCATCATGATCGTCCTGATCTTCTTTGTGGCGGCCGTCATCACCCCGCCCGACATCGTCTCCCAGACCATGGTCGCTTTGCCCATGTGTATCCTGTACATGGTCAGTACCGCCCTGTGCAAAATCTTTTACAAGAAGCACGAGGAAGCGGAAGAGGACGACGAAGAGGAAGATGCCGAAGAGGCTTAAGCCTTTTCTTTTCTACCAAACGTTATAAAAGACCCGGCTGGCCGGGCGGTGTAGACCGCCTGCCTGCCGGGTCTTTTTGTATTTATCATCTGTGCCGGGCCGCCGAGCGTCCGGCCACCACCCCCGAGCCAAAGGCCCAGTGGAGGTTGAAGCCGCCGCAGCTGCCGGCGCAGTCCAAAGTCTCGCCCACAAAGTAGAGCCCCGGGCAGCCCCGGAACTGAAAATCCGGCTCCAGCTCTTCCAGCGAAAGGCCGCCCCCGGTGGTCTGGGCCTGCTTCCAGCCGCAGAGGCTGAGGCCGCCGAACCGCCATGCCTTGCAGGTATGAGCCAGCCGCCGCCAGTCCCCGGGGACCAGCTGGGCGGGCAGACGGCCGGAGAGGCCGGCCGCTTTCCATAAAGCGTCCCCCAGGCGGCGGTCCAGCATCCCCTGCCAGAAGGGCAGGGCGGGCTTTCCCCCACCCCGCACGGCCAGAAAGCCGGCCAGCGCCTCTTCCTCCCACTGGGGGAACAGGTCCACCGACACGGCGGGGTCCTGCGGGCCGCGCCCCGGCGCCAGCAGCCCCGAAAGCTGCATGACGCAGATGCCGGACAGCCCGTATTCGGCAAACTGGATCTCCCCTTCTTCCCGGGCCAAAAGGCGGCTGCCCTCCCAGAGGCTGACAGCCCCCCGGGCCCGCAGGCCGGCCAGAGGTTTCAGCACAGCGGCGTCCCCGCAGCGCAGAGGGGTCAGGCAGGGGTAAAGGGGCTCCACCTTCCCGCCGGCCCGCCGGGCCAGGGCGGGGCCGAAGCCTCCGGTGCCGAACTGGGGGCCGGCGCTGCCGCCCAGGGCGCAGATCACGCTCTGGGCCGCCAGGAGCTGGCGCTTGCCTTCCCGCTCCACCTGGACGGCGTAGCTGCGCCCTTTCTGGCCCAGCTCCAGCACCCGGCAGCCGGTCTGCACTGACACGCCCAGCGCCTCCAGCCAGCCCAGCAGCAGGCCGGTCAGGTCCGCCGCCTGGTTGGAATAGGGATACAGCCGCCCTGCCTCATCGGTCCGGTGGAGCAGGCCCAGCTCCTCCCACCAAGCGGGCAGGTCCGCCCCGTCGATGGCGGCCAGCAGCCCGGCCAGCGCGCCGGGGGCCGCGGTGAAATACCGCCCCGGCTCGCTGCTGGCGAGGTTGTCGAAGTTGCAGCGGCCGTTGCCGGTGGCCAGCAGCTTTTTGCCGGGGGCAGGGTTCTGTTCCAGCAGGATGACGCGCACCCGGCCGCCGCCGGTCTGGGCCGCCGCAATGGCCGCCGCCAGCCCCGACGCGCCCCCGCCCAGGACCAGGATCTCTTTCAACACAAGCCCTCCCGTATTGTTTTATCAGAAAAATACAAATGGGACACCGTCACCATTTGGTCTTGGTCTCCACCACACGGCCCGCGATGTGCAGCCGGTTCAGGTCCTCGCCCTTGATGACCAGCTCGCTGTAGTTGGGGTTGAAGGGCTGCAGGACCACGCTGTTCCCCCGCTGGATGTACCGCTTGAGGGTGCCCTCGCCCTCGTCGCCGTAGATGATGACCCCCAGGTCCCCGCTTTCCAGGGTGTCCTGGCGGTGGACCAGGGCCAGGTCGCCGTCCTGGATGCGGGGCTCCATGCTGTCCCCGCGGACCACCAGATAAAAATAGTTGGCCGGGTCCTTGACCCGGGCGTACTCCTTGCCGTAGTCCTCCTCAAAGGCGAGGGCGCCGTAGCCCGCCTTGACAGTGCCGATCACCGGGATCAGGCTCTCGGCATAGCCGCCGAAAAAGCGGCTCTCGGTCTCGGACAGGTCGGCGGCGGGGCGGTAAAGCCCCAGCAGATAGTCGGCGGTGGTGCCCAGGATGCCGGCGATCCGGGCCACGGTGGAGGGGTCGGGAGAGGATTTGCCGCTCTCCCATTTGCCCACGGCCTGCTGGGTCACCCCCAGGCGGGCCGCCAGCTCCGCCTGGCTGATGCCCTGCTTTTTGCGGCATTTTTTGAGCAGCTCGGAAAATGACATCGGTAACGCCCCTTTGCAAAACGGCATACTGCCGGTCGTTCGGTGTGCTTGGGGCACGGCCCCGGGGATACCTTGCGCCGGCGGGCCGCGTCGTCCGGCCCGCTCCCGGCTCCTCCCATGCCCGGGACCGCGATGCGCGCCGGTCCGGGCCTTTGCCGTGCCATACCATACAACTGGTTATTTCTTGTTTTTATTATACAACCAAAAAGTGTCCCTGTAAAGTACAAATTTGTAAAAAAGCGAATAAAAGTTGTATTTCCTCTTGACAGAGACCCAATTTTGGTTTATGATAAAGGCAATAAAACAACTTGCGGTTGTCTTTCTGGTTGTGACGCTGTGTGGAGGAGGTCCCGTCCTATGAAGTGTCTGCTTTGGAAATGCTGGATCCTTACGGTTGCGCTGGCCCTGGTACTGGTCCTGGGGGCCTTTGCCGAGGGGAGCATGAGCCTGCCCCTGGCGGCCGCCCTCTGCCTGGCCGGGTACCGCATCCTGCGGGTCGCCTGGGCGGCCGAACAGCGTGCGGAACGGCAGGCCGCCCGCCGCGCCACCCGACGCCGCGCCCCGGCCGCGGCCGGGCACAGCCGCCCCGCCTCCGGAGAGGCGGCCCGGCCCGACTCGCTCCGGGTGGCCTGAACGATTTCCCTGCGCTGCGCCTTGCGGGACGCGGCTCTGCCGGGCGGCGGCTGTCCCAACTCCGAGCCCGCCGCCCCCTGTCCTGGACCGGGGCGCGCCCCTTTTCCTCCGTCTTTTCCGCGCCGCGCTGTGAAATAGCAGGTCCCGTTTGCACCTGCCGAAACGAAACGCCCCGCCTGCCCTGTGCTGTGCACAGCGAGCCGGCGGGGTGTTTCTGTGTTATCTCAGGAGGAGAGGGGCAAAAAGATCAGATGCCGATCCAGCCGCGGACCGCGGTCCAGGCTTCTTCCACCAGGGAGGGCCCGGCAGGAGCTTGGGCCGAAGCGCCGGCGCCGCCGGCAGACCCGGCAGCTGCGGAACCGGTGACTTCCAGCGCAATGTCACGGAAGGTCACGTTGCAGTTGCGGGAGACGTAGAACCCGACGTAGATGTAATCGGAATCCACGGCGGTCAGGGGGTAGTCGAACCCAGCCGACGCCGGGGCGTTGTCGCCATAGGTGACGGTGTAGCCGTCGGCAGAGCCCACGATCTCCAGCTTCAGGGTGTCCCCTGCGGCGTAGACCTGGGTGGCGGCGGGGGCGTTGTACAGCTCGCCGCTCTTGCGGCCAAAGCCGGCAAAGGCGCCCTGGTTGCGGGTGCCTGCCGCCACATAGTCGCCCATGGTCTCGGCCACGTAGGTGTCGATGTACAGGTCGTCACGGGCCATCAGGCCGAAGGAGACCTGGTTGTTGGCGGCCATGCTGTTGACGGTGGCGGTGGCCGACAGCTTGAAGGTGGTGCCGGCCGGCAGCTGGACATAGTACATCATGATGCCGTCCGAGCTGCCCGCGATCTTGCCGCGGTTGTTGGCCACGCCCAGGGTGATGGAGCCGTCGGCCCCCAGCTGGGCGGTGAAGTTCTCCGCGGTGATCTTGTCCTGGCCGCCCACATCCCCAAAGACGGTGCCGTTCCAGACACGGCCGCTGGCGTCGGTGTATGCGGGCCAGAGGGCGCTGACGCCGGTGGGCGCCGCGTAGCTGCTGACCTCATAGTCGGGGTTTGCGGCATCGGCAAAGTCGGCGTTGTAGGTGGGCTGGACCTTGTGCCGGCTGTACTTTTTAAGGGAGGTGTCGGCGTTGGCGATCAGCCAGGCGTTCATCTTGGCGCCGTAGCTGTTGGTGTGGGTCTTGTCCAGGCCGGTGGGGATCAGGCTGACCCCGTCGGCAGCGTACTTGGCGCCGGTGAAGGCGTGCATCCACTGGGCGTGCTGGCCCATCCGGACGTTCAGGTCCTCGGTGAGGCGGGTCAGGTCGATGCACTGGATGTCCAGCGCCTGGCACATATCCCGGATCGCCTGGGCGTAATCGCCGCCGGGGAAGGTGTTGCCGTAGGCTTCCACCGTCTCGGTGATGTGGCCGGATTCGCCATCGTAGCTCTCATGGGTGTTGGCGTCGGTCAGGCGGACGATGGGGGTGCAGACGATGGGGGTGACGCCGGCGGCCAGGGCAGGCTGGATGTAGTTGACATACAGGCTGTTGGCAAAGCTGCCGGGGGTGTTGTAATCACCGTTGGGGTTGGTGTAGCGGGCCTCCTCGGTCTTTTCGTCGTTGTGGCCGAAGCCGATCAGGAGGAACTGTTCGGTCCCGGGGACCGTGCCCATGGCCGGGACGGTGTCGCTGCCCTGGCGGAGGGTGGTGTAGCTGTCCATGGTCAGGAAGTCCTTGCTGGACGCGCCCGACACCGCCAGGTTGTAGACGTCGGCGTTGAGGTAGTTGGCCAGCTCTTCGCCGTAGCCCTCCCGGGGCAGGTAGTAGCCGTCGTCAAAGCCGGAGACGGTGGAGTCGCCCACCACCCAGATGGTGGCCTTTTCGGGCTCGTGCTGGCCCCAGGCCTCGCCCCGGGCGCCGGCGTTGCCGCCGGTGAAGGCCTTGCCGATCTGGTTGAGCAGCAGCAGGCCGTGCATATCAATCGAGCCGTCGGCGTTGCGGGTGGGCTCGCGGCTGGTGTCCAGGCTCCAGAACCAGAAGCGGGAAGCCGCGGTCTGGTTGGACGAAGTGTTGTGGCTGGACTGGGCCTCGGTGTCCCAATAGTAGTTGGTGCGGCCGTAGACGTCGGTGCTGGACTGGCTTTGCAGCTCGATCTGCTCGGGGATGTCCTTGCCGTCGGTGCGGAAGGAGAGGACGCCCTCGGTCTCATAGCCGGTGGCGGCGGCCTTGTCGCTGGTGTACAGGGCCACGTTGTAGCTGCCGTTGTTGAAGCTGGTGGAGTTGTAGACCTTGATGTCCAGGCCCGAGTTGGAGTCGATGCCCTTGGCCTTGTTCTCGTAGGAGATGGAATTTTCCAGCACATGGGCGCCGGGCATGTTGGAGCCGCCCATCTTGAAGCCGTTGCCGTTGCCGGCGTCCAGGGTCTCGGCGGCGGGGTCCACGGTCAGGGTGCCGTTTTCGTCGCAGGAGACGGAGGCGAAGCTCCAATCCTTGGCGGTGCTGCCCGGGACGACCTTGAGCCAGCCGTTGCGGTAGGCCACCGAGTTGCGGATGGTGGTGTTGCCGATGGAGCCGGTGGCCACCTTGGCAAAGAAGTCCCAGCCGTCGTCGGCGTTGTAGGCGGCGATGCAGCCGTCAAAGACGTTGCCCACGCCGGCGGTCAGCTTGGCGGCAAAGCCGTCGGCATCCTCCATCTGGGAGTCGGCGTTGTTGATGGAGGTGCAGTTCAGCACGGTGTTGTAGCTGGGCCATTTCTCGATGGTCTCGGCCGAGGAGCCGGAGATCTGCAGGCCGGTGTTGCCGTTGTTGTAGAAGTTCATCCGCTCGATGGTGTTGTGGCTGCCGGAGACCTGCATCCCCTTGGAGCCGTCGGCGCTGTTGGTGACGTTGAGGAAACTGGCGTGCCAGTAGTCGCCCCACAGCTCAAAGCCGGCGCCCGTGCGGCCAAAGTCCAGGATGGCGTAGCCGCCGTCGCCCTTCAGGGTGATGGGCTGGCTTGCGGTGCCGCTGCGGCCCCGGGCCACCTTGAGCAGGGCGCCGCTGAGATCGTAGCGGCCGGGCTGGAGCAGGATGGTCTGGCCGGCAGTGGCATAGTCGAGGGCGGTCTGGAGGTCGACGGCGTCGGCGTAGCTGGCGCCGCCCGCGGCGCTCTGGCCGGCGGGGGTCACATAGATGGTGCTGCCGTCGCCGATGGTGCGGACGGTGACCGTCTTTTCCACCACAGCGGTGTCATAGCTGTTCAGCACCTCGAAGGCCGAGATCTTGTAGTCGGGGTCGGGGGTGAACTCCACCCGGAAGGTGGTGTCCCCGGCGATGGGATAGGTCGCGGAGAATTCGGTGTTGGCGGTGATGGCCACCCCGGACTCCACCAGCGCGCCGTTCTGGTACACGTTGGCGCTGCCGTCGGCGTTGGCCTTGAACACCAGGGTATAGCTGTTCTCGGCGGCGGTGGCGGGGCTGGTGATCTGGTAGTCGGCGGCCACCTGCTCAGGCTCCTGGGGGTGCCAGCCGGCGGCGTCCCAGGCGCTGGTGGTAAAGGTGATGTTGGAGTAGGTGACGTTCATGCCGCGGGCCGCTGCGAAGCCCACATAGCCCAGATCGTCCTGGACCAGCATGGGGTCATCCAGCTCGTCGTAGCTGGACACGCTCTCGGCGCTGGGATCCTTAGCCGGGATATAGAGGGTATGCTGGCCGAGGACCGCGCCGGTGGAGCCGTCGCCGTTGATGGCGTACTGGGTGACGATGTAGGCGTAATCGGTCTTTTCCAGGCTGACGCGGTAGGTGTCGCCCTGCTGGATGGCGGCGCCGTTGGGGTCAAAGCCCTGGCGGTAGACCTTCAGCGCGTCGCTGTCCACGGTGGACAGGTCGCTAATGCCGGTGTAGCTGCGGACGCCCACCATGTCCTTGACCTCGGTGGAGCCGTTCATCCCGTCGTAGGGCAGCTTGGTGCCGGTGACCGACACCAGGTTGGACTCAAAGCTGGCGCTCTCGCCGGTCTTGCCGATGACGTCCCGGATCATCAGGGCAAAGCCCTCCTGGCCGTCGGGGGTGGGGTTGACGTAGTCGATGGTGACGTCGGCCTGCAGGTAGAAATTTTCCCTGGCCGGGTCGATGGTGGTGTAATAGAAGCTGATGCCGTCGGCGGGGTCGGACGAGACGAACTTGCCGCCCTTTTTGTCGATGGTGCCGTCCTCTTTCGAGGTGCAGGACGTCATGACGATCTTGCCGCCGATGCCGTCGGGCGCGCTGACGGTGTTGACCGTCTCACTGGTGGACGGGCCAAACCAGGTAAAGGTCCAGCTTTTGCTGGCGTCATTGTCCGCCGCGAAGGCCGCCGGGATACAGCTGGCCGTCATGGCTGCCGCCAGCAGGCCGGCGGCAAACCGCCGCGCCCGCAGGCGTGCTCTGGGTGAATGGCTCATGGTGTTCCTCCTTCTCTTCCCTGCGCTGGGCGCACACCCTGCCCGGCCCCGCAGCGGGCCCAGGCTTCAAGACACGCGCCGCGTGGGTTGTATACATCCATCATACAACATTTGGCAGATTTTGCAAGGGCAAAGTTGTATCCCACGCGAAAATTGGAGGAAAGACCAAATTTCGGTAAAATTCTTGGGCAGAATCACCGGGAAAATCCCACTTGACAAGTAGTATTTATCATTTTATCCATGTACCTTTCTTTAAGTTTCTCTGCACTTGTAGATGTCTCACGCTGTATCGCCGTGCCAGAGACCAGAGAAATTAACAAAAACAGCCTCTCTCTACAATCAGCAGAGAGAAACTGTTCTGTTGAGCAACTATTTAAAATCATGCCTTATTATTAAAGGTTATTAAAGGGAATGTCCTCTACAATTCCCATATTTTCTGCCATTAAACAATTTAAATTTTCAAATCTACTGTCCCATCCCGGCAAATTAAACAAAGCTGATAATTTATCAGGCACATCTGGGATGTGCGTTCCTTCTGTGATGTTTTTCAGATACTTCATTTCCAGCAGATACAGCGCTCCTAGAATGAACAACGTATTCTGTTGATTCGCACACTTCCTCTTTTTTAAGCGATTATGTTTAATATTTGTAAATGATTTCCACCACATTAAAGGTTTCTGCTCCTTGGCTAATACACTAGGATTCCATTTGCCAAACGGGCAAAACCGTATCCCTGCAGACTTAATCTCAACCTCTTGTTTTACAATATCAGGATACGTATCCAAAAGGCAAGCACAATATGTAACGATATTGGGTTTCTTGTTTAGATTTTGCTCTGCCATCTTATTATACTTACTTAAATCATATAGGCAGTAAACCTTAAAGAAGGAATCCAGTTCCGCCCCAATCGTCTGCATCAGAGCCGCATACTCGTTGGAATAAGTGGAATAGTTATCTTCCGCAAATGTCAC
>OERS01000138.1_pt1 | contig 14823 bp, 13 predicted proteins | sample 1540071 | NCBI WGS metagenome assembly OERS01 (sample SAMEA3891878, study PRJEB23780) | metagenome | biome: terrestrial biome; feature: animal house; material: Caecal content | place: Italy | collected 2015-05-05 | reverse complement strand
TCGATCTGCACCCCCGGCGCCCCGGTCAGCCGGACCGACGCCCACACCAGCATCCCGTCGGTGACGTCGGCGTCGTCCCCGGCGTCCTTGCGGACGGCGCAGCGGGCCAGGCCCTGCGCACGCTCCAGGGCGGCGGGCTCCACCTCCACCGGCCAGCCCTTGGGGGTGCGCAGGCACAGCAAAGCAGGCCGCTGCCCTGTCAGCAGCAGCCTGGCTGCCCCCGCCGCGGCCAGGGCCGCGCAGGTGCCGGTGGTGTAGCCGCAGCGCAGCATCTTCTGCCCGCTGCGGATATAATATTCAAATGCCATTCAACCCATCAAATCGCTGCGCAGGCGGGCCGCATACAGCTGCTGCACGGCCGGCTGGGCCGCCAGGCCCTGCAGGACGCAGTCCACCTGGTACCCGTCTGCGGTGAGGATATTTTTCCAGCTGCCGAGGTCCTGCCCGGCCATATCGTTTTGGACGTGGTCCCCGGCCACCAGCATCAGGGGAGCCAGCCGCACCCGGCGGACGCCGGGCATGGCCCGCAGCCCGGACCGGACCTCTTCCAGGGCGGGCCAGCCTTCCACCGTGCCCACCCGGACGTCGGGCCGGCCGGCCAGGGCGAACGCCGCCTGCAGGGCCGGATACACCAGGTTGGCAAAGGCGGCGGTGCCGTGGCCCATCAGGACCAGGGCCTGCCCCGCCTGCGCCGGATACAGGCCGGCCAGCAGGGCGGCCATCTCCCGCACCGCTTGGGTGTCGTCCAGCAGGGGCCGCCCCACCCGCAGCCGGGCAAAGCCGCCGGCGGCGGCCAGGGCCTCGGCTTTCAGCTTGTCGTACTCGATGCCGCGGAGGAAGTGGGTGGGCTGGACAAACACCTCCCCGGCCCCGCCGGCCTGCAGTTTGGCCAGGGCCTCGGCCGGGCTGTCCACCGGGCGGCCCTGCCGGGCCAGGACCCGGCGGACCATCCCGCTGGTATAGGCGCGGACGGCCGTCCAGCCCGGGGCGGCGGCGGCCAGGGCCCTTTCCAGGGCGGCGGCCTCCTGCTGTGCCCGGGGCACGGTGGTGCCAAAACTGGCGATGAGAAGGGCTTGTTTCATGCTGCGGTTCCTTTCCGTCAAAAACGCCCCTACTCTTCCCGGACGAAGGGCAGGGGTGGTCTTGAACATTCAGTCAGAGAGTTTGCGCTGTGCGGTGAACACCGTGTCGATCAGGCTGTCCAGATCGGATAGATAGGTCAGGCTGCAGGCCGCACGGCGGAGGGCGGCGGCGCCTTTCAGGCCCTTCATGTAATGGATGGCCTGGGCGCGCGCCTGGGGCATGGCGGTGTACTCCCCTTTCAGCTCCACCATCTCCTCCACCTGGCGGCGCAGGGCGTTCATCCGCGCCTGCAGGTTGGGGGCGGGGGGCTCGGGCAGGCCCTCGATGGCGGCGTTGACCCGCTCGAACAGCCAGGGGTCGCCCAGGGCGCCCCGGGCGATCATCACGCCGTCGCAGCCGGTCTGCTCCAGCATAGCCAGCGCGTCGGCGGGGGTCTGGATGTCGCCGTTGCCGATGACCGGGATGTCCACCGCCTGCTTGACCGCCCGGATGATGGCAAGGTCGATGCCGGGGATGTACATCTGGGCCCGGGTGCGGGCGTGGACGGTGATCAGGGATGCGCCGGCCTGCTGGCAGGCCACAGCGCAGGCCACGGCGGTGACGTGCTCGTCGTCCCAGCCCTTGCGCATCTTGACGGTGACGGGCCGGGAGGTGTGGGCCTTGACCTGGGCGACGATCTCGCCGCACAGCTCGGGGTGGAGCATCAGCTTGCTGCCCGCCCCGCCCGAGACGATCTTGGGCGCGGGGCAGCCCATGTTGATGTCCAGAAAATCAAAGTCCTCCCCTTCGATGCAGGCGGCGGCCTGGCCCATGATCTCGGGCACCTCGCCGAACAGCTGCACCCCGTAGGGCGCGCCCTTTGTGGCGGGGCGCAGCAGGCTGAGGGTCTTGTGGTCGCCGTAGGTCAGGGCGCGGCTGGACACCATCTCGCTGACGGTAAAGCCCGCCCCGTGGGCGGCCATCAGGCGGCGGCAGGGCGCGTCGGTAAAGCCCGCCATCGGCCCGAACACGGCCCGGTGGGGCAGGGTGATGTCCCCGATGCGGATCTCCATGGGTCCTCCTGTCATTCGTTTTTGTCCGCCTTTTCCGCGGCGGCAGGCGCCGGCTCGCCCAGATGGATGCGGGCCAGGGTCTGCTCGGCCTTGTCCCGGGCCAGCTCCAGGTGATGGGTCAGGGCCGCGGCGGCCCCGTCCCAGTCCCCTTCCAGCGCCGGCTGAAGGATGGCCAGGTGCTCCTCGCAGGTGGCGGTGCGGCTGATCATGCCCACCTTGCCCGTCATGATGCGGAAGCGGGTGTTCTGCCCTGTGATCGAGTCGTGGGCCGAGCGCAGGTACTTGTTGGGCAGCGTGCTGATGAGCAGATCGTGGAACGCATCGTCCGCGGCGTAAAAATCCGGGATGGCGTCAGGGTTCTGCATCAGGTAGACGAACTTTTCCAGTTCCTCCCGGGGCAGCAGGCTGCCGTAGACCCGCAGGGCGTAGGGCTCGACCAGGAGCCGCACCTCGTAGATGCTGTGGACGTCCTCGTCGGTGATGGGCGAGACCATCAGCCCCTTTTTGGGCAGGATGGCGATCAGCCCCTCCTGTTCCAGCCGGCCCAAAGCGTCCCGCATGGGGGTGCGGCTGATGTTGCCCATCTCCGCGCAGAGCTTTTGCTCGTTCAAAAACTGGCTGGGGGCATACTCGCAGCTCAAGATCCTGCTTTTTAAGTAGTGGTAAGCCTGCAGCTTCAAGCTGGGCTTTGCGGTGGTGTCTGTCTCTTTCATTTTCTTTTCTCTGCCTTCCATATCCGCGGGCCGCTCACACAGTGGCCCGCACTGGCCGGCCCTGCCGCCGGCACGGGAAGCCGCAGGCCCTCTGCGGTCGTCCCGTCTGGCCGGCAGGCTTCTTCGGGTTTATTATTTCACAATTTTGACGAAATTACAAGGTTTCGGGCAAGGTTTCTCTTTCCTTCCACATTTTACACAAAAATCAGCCGTTCTTTTTCAGCTTTTGCGCAATTTTTGCGCCCCCTGTTCCGGCCATCGCACCCTGCGCGCCGCTTGCACTTTTGCACAGCCATGCTATACTAAGAGAAAGCACAGCAACAGCAAAGGAAGTGTACCCGCCCCATGGCACGCAGTACCAGCTACAACACCCGCACCCGGCAGCTCATCCTGGACTACCTGACCGCCAACCGGCAGCACGCGGTCAGCGCCGCCGACATCGTCGCCCATCTGGAGGCCGCGGGCGAACACACCAACCCCACCACCGTCTACCGCTATCTGGACAAGCTGGCCGGCGAGCGCCGGGTGATGAAGTACGTCGCCGGCAAGGGCGAGCGGGCCGTCTACCAGTACGCCGACGAGGCCCACCACTGCCACGAGCACATCCACCTCAAGTGCACCCGCTGCGGCGAGATCTTCCACATGGACTGCCATTTTATGGACGAAGTGCGCCAGCACCTGCAGGCCGAGCACGGCTTTACCCTGCAGTGCGAGGGCAGCATCCTGTACGGGGTCTGCCGCCGGTGCGCGCAGCAGCAGGAGCCAAACGCCCCTGCCGGCAAACCATAACAAAAACCGCCCGCAGGGACGCTCCCCGCGGGCGGCTGTTGTTTGGTTTGGTCAGGCGGTGAAATCGACGTCAACGTCGCCCCACTCCGTTGTGAACGCCAGCGCGTGGACACCGTCGCCAATCTGGGCGCGCAGATTGGAGTCTCCGTCCTCAATGTCTGTTGCGATCGAATAGCTGCTCTTGCTGCCTGCAATGGCGCCGCGAATATTGCCCCAGTCCGTATAGGCTTCGCACTTCGTCACGGCTGCCTGGTCAAAGACGATGTCGCCCCACTCAGCCTGCAGATCGAGGAACTGCGGCTGTGTGCCGGTCAAAATAATATCTCCCCAGTCGCAGGTCATCTCAGCGGTTTGGCTCTGGATGTTTCCCATCCGCAAATCGCCCCAGGAGGTATTGGTCCGAACGCTGTCGTACATTTTATTCGGCAGGGTAATAGTGATGGAATTTTCAGAAAGGTTAATGTAGGTACTGTGGAACTGGAACAGCCCAATTTCGGTTTCTTCGTAGGCTTCCGCTTTGACCAAATCTACATTCACCGTCAGCACGCCGTCCGCCACGGTGCAGTCGTAGCTGTACTCACCCTTAGCATCTGCTGCGGACTCCACGGTGATTTTATCGGTCTGGCCCGGCTGGATGACTACATCCGTCCATTCTGTATCCACCACTACCGCGCTGACCGGCTGGGCCGTCTCATACTGGAGGACGCGGGCTTCTTCCTCTGCTTCGGCGGCGGACGCCGGCAGGATGCACCCGCAGACAAGCCCCGCCGCCAGAACGGCGGAACCGATACGTTTGGCTAACTTTGTCATGATTGAAACCTCCCCTCAGGCGGTGAAGTAAACGCCGACATTTCCGTGCTCTATATTGAAAATCAGCGCATGAACACCGTCGCCGATCTGGGTGCGCAGGTTGTTGATGCTATGCGCATTGGCTACCGAGGTCGTATAACTGCTCTTGCTGCCTGCAATGGTGCCGTGAATATTTCCATGCGATGTTTTACCCTCACACCGTATCACCGCCGCGTGGTCAAACACAATATCGCCGTGATCGTTCTCCACATTGAGTGCCTGCGGCTGTGCGCCAGACAGTACGATGTCTCCGTGCTCAGTCGTCAACTGGGCGGTCTGGCTCTGGATATCCCGCATCCGAATGTCGTCGTGGTCGGCTTTGACCTGGATGCTGTCGTACATTTTATTCGGCAGGGTGACGGTGATCGTGTTATCCAAAGTGATCGCGTACTGGTTCAGGAACCGGAAGGGGCCGATCTGGATGTAGCCTTTGGATTCCTCCCCCTCGATGCCCTCCACATTCACCGTCAGCACGCCGTCCGCCACCGTGCAGTCGTAGCTGTACTCGCCCTTGGCGTCTGCGGCGGACTCCACGGTGATTTTATCTGTCTGGCCCGGCTGGATGACTACCTCTGTCCATCTTGTATCTACCACTACTGAACTGACCGGCTCGGCCGTCTCATACTGGAGGACGCGGGCTTCTTCCTCCGTTTCGGCGGCGGACGCCGGCAGGATGCACCCGCACAGCAGGCAGGCCGCGGCGGCGGCAGATAAAAAACGTTTAGCAAACTTTGTCATCTTCAAAACCTCCTGTTCGTTTTTGACGGCCGGCGGAGCGGGCGCCCCGCTTTCTTCTATAAAGCAGTATAACGCTACCCCCCCCGGTGTCAAGAGGCAGTTTAGCGTTCTGCGCTTTTTGCTTTCTTTTGGAAAGCCGGCCTTTTATTAGTATAGCGCAAACGAGGCTGTTTGTGGGCGTTTTGCGGTGAACAGGGGCTTTTTTGCCGTGAAAACGGGGTTCACCGCACGATCTCGTAGATGTCCGCGCCGGCCCAGCGCTCGAACCAGCCCCGCAGCTCGAAATTTTTGTCCCACTTGTCCTGCGGGTAATCGCCGTAGCGGCGGCGGACATCCTCCATCCGGGCGGCCATGTCCACCGGGCCGTCGGCGCCGGCCAGGGTGTCGCAGAGCTGGATCAGCCGGTCGTAGTCGTCGTAGACGGCGGCGGAGAGGGTGGCGTCCAGCTCGGCCACCGCCTCGGGCGGGATGTCGAACTTGCCGATGTACGCCCCCAGCCGCTGCACCTGGAAGGAATGGGTCAGGCAGATGCGGGCCACATCGTCGTAGCCCAGTTCGGTCATATACTTCCAGCCATAGTAGACATGGCAGAGGTGGCCGTCGCCGTACCAGCGGCCGATGTCGTGCAGCAGCCCCAGCACATAGGCTTTGTTCGGGTCCAGGCCGGGGCACCGGGCCGCGATCTTTTCGGCGCAGCGGGCCGCGGTGCGGCAGTGGTCGTCCCAGCGGCCGTGGATGCGGCTCACCTTGTCATAGCGGGCTTTGGCGTCCAGCAGAATGCGCTCGGCTTCCTCGCGGGTGGGATACATGGACAGGTCTCCTTTCCGGGATCTTTTTGTACATTCGGGCAGGTTTGTTTATAGACAGGGCCGGGCGGCTCGGGTACAATAAAGATGAGCTGGCATCATTTCTCATACAGCACCCCCGCCTCCGCCAGGGCCGCCTGGATGCGGCGGAAGGCCGCCTCGTCGGCGCAGCGGATGGTGTGCAGGTGCACCCCGCCCGTCATGCTGGACAGCAGGCTGGCGGGCGAGGTCTCGGCCTGGCGGACAAAGGCGTCGACGTCGTACCGGCTGGCCACGTTCAGGTTGGCGCGGATCTCGCCGTAGAGGGCGTTTTCCACAATGACGTCCACCGCCACGCCCCCCTGGTCCACCACGGCGTACAGCTCCCGGCGCATCCCCTCGGTGGTGCTGTGGCAGCAGGCCACCAGGCCGGTGTAGCCGGCGGCAGCCGCCCCCAGCAGATAGCCCCGGGGGGTGGCGTCGATCCGGGCGCCGCCGGCCCGCAGCAGGGCCACGTCCCCCACCACGATCTGGCGGGACACCCCCAGCTGCCCCGCCAGCGCCGAGGCGCTGACCGGTTCGCTGCTCGCGGCCAGTTTTTGCAGGATGGCTTCCCGCCGGGCAGTCGCGTTCATGGCAGTTCCCCCTTTCAGCAGCCCAGGCCCAGGACGGTGCCGTAGTTGCCGGGCAGCTCTACGATCAGGCGGCCGTTCTCCACCCGGGCGTTCACGTCCTGGCTGCCGGCGCAGTCCGCCAGCAGGTCCTCGGCCTGGCCGGCAGGCACCGGCAGAGGCAGCTCCAGCCGGGCCGGCGCGTCCGCGTTGTTCAAAACGGTGACCAGGGCGCGGCCCTCCCACACCCGGGCAAAGGCGTAGCGCTCGGTGGTCAGCAGCAGCTCCTGAGGCCGGCCCTCGGTCAGGGCGGGCTCAGTGGCTTTCAGCCGGCCCAGCGCCGCATAGACGCTGGTGACGGGGTTTTCCCGGATGGCGTTTTCAAAGTCCGCCAGGTCCAGGCAGGGGCGCAGGGGCCAGTCGCTGCCCCACTCCTTTTTGCCCTCGATGCCGAACTCCGACCCATAGTAGATCGAGGGGATGCCCCACAGGGTGTACACCAGAATGGCCACGTGCCGGATGTGGGCCCGCTGCCGCAGCTTGTTGGGCAGACGCTCCACATCGTGGTTGTCCGAGAAGGTGTAGAGCCGGGTGTCCCCGCACAGCCCCTGCAGCCGGCGCATGGTGTGGGCGATCTCGAAGTAATTGTGGTCGTTGTGGCCGCTCCACAGGCCCTTGTGCAGCTCGTAGTTGGTCACCGAGTGGAGGGTCTGGGGGTTGGCCCACCGGCTGTAGTCCCCGTGGATCACCTCGCCCAGCAACCAGAAGCCGGCTTTGAGTCCGTCGGTGAAGCGGCGCAGGTTCTGCATGAAGCCAAAGTCCAGCACGTCGGCGGCGTCCAGCCGGATGCCGTCGATGTCAAACTGCTCCACCCAGAACCGCACGGTGTCAAAGTGATACTGCTGCACCGCGGGGTTGCGCTGGTTGAGCTTGACCAGCAGGTTGTGGCCGCCCCAGTTGCCGTAGGAGAACCCGTCGTTGTACTCGTTGTTGCCCCAGAAGTTGACGTCGCAGAACCAGTCCCGGTAGGCCGAGCCCTCCCGGTGCTGCTTCAGGTCCTGAAAGGCGAAGAACCCCCGGCCCACGTGGTTGAACACCCCGTCCACGATCACCTTCTGGCCCCGGGCATGGCAGGAGCGCACCCACGCGGCAAACTCCTCGTTGGAGCCCAGGCGGCGGTCCACCCGGCGGTAATCCACCGTGTCGTAGCCGTGGCTGCCGCTCTCGAACAGGGGCCCGATGTAGATCGCGTTGCACCCCAGCTGCCAGGCGTGGGCGGCCCAGGCATCCAGTTTCCGGAAGGCTCCGGGCACGGCGCGGCCGTCATTCTCGTGGGCGCAGCCGCACAGCCCCAGAGGGTAAATATGATAAAAAACAGCGCTGTCATACCAAGACATAAAAACGTTACACTCCTGTACATACAGTTTCAGGCCGCCGGCCGGCGGCCCGTGGAAACAGTATAACACAATTTTGGACGATATGCACTAGTTCTTCCACATTTCGTCAGAAAAATACTGCTTATTTAACAATTTTTATCTAAATCCTATTGCAGGTAAGGAGAATCCGCGTATGTATCAATTCACGATCCCTCAGGCATTCTGGGACGGCGAGTGCTTCGACGCCTACCGCTGGATGGGGGCCCATCCGTCGGCCGGGCCCCATGGGGAGGCGGGCTGGCAGTTCACCCTGTTCGCCCCCGCCGCGCAGGCGGTGTCGGTCTGCGGCAGCTGGCCCGGCGGCGAGGACGTCCCCATGGAGAAAAACGAGGCCGGCTTCTGGCGGGTGTACATCCCCGGCCCCGCCGAAGGGGACTGCTACCACTACCGCATCACCAAGGCGGACGGCTCGGTCCAGATGCACGCCGACCCCTACGCCTTTGCCAGCGAGCTGCGGCCGGGCACCGCCAGCCGGCTGACGGTGCTGTCCTTCCCGTTTGACGACGGGGAATGGATGGCCCGCCGGGACAAGGGCCGCAACCTGCCCATGAACATCTACGAGGTCCACGCCGGCAGCTGGAAGCGCAAGCCCGGCGTCCCCGCCCCCGACGGCGGCGAGGGCGGCTGGTACGATTACGACGAGCTGGCCCGGGAGCTGGTGCCCTGGCTGACCGAACACCACTACACCCATGTGGAGCTCCTGCCCCTGGCCGAGCATCCCTTTGACGGCAGCTGGGGCTACCAGACCACCGGGTATTTTTCGGTCACCAGCCGGTACGGCACGCCGGCCCAGTTCGCCCGGTTCGTCAACGCCTGCCACCGGATGGGCATCGGGGTCATCATGGATTTTGTGCCGGTCCACTTTGCCGCCGACGCCTCCGGGCTGGCCAACCTGGACGGCACCTGCCTGTACGAGTACGACAGCGACGTGGGCCAAAGCGAGTGGGGCACCCACAACTTCAACTATTACCGGGGCGAGGTGCGCAGCTTTCTGAACAGCGCCGCCGCCCTCTGGATGGACGTCTACCACTGCGACGGCATCCGGATGGACGCCATTTCCCGGGCCATCTACTGGCTGGGCGACCCGGCCCGCGGGGTCAACGAAGGGGCGCTGGATTTTCTGCGCCGGCTGAACCACGGCCTGAACCAGCGCTGGCCCACCGGCATCTACATCGCGGAGGACTCCACCAACTACCTGAAGATCACCGCCCCCACCCGGTACGACGGCATCGGCTTTGACTACAAGTGGGACATGGGCTGGATGCACGATACCCTGGACTATTTCGCCACCCCCTTTGGGGAGCGGCCCGCCCAGTACGGCAAGCTGCTGTTCAGCATGCACTACTTTTACAACGAGCTGTATCTGCTGGCCCTGAGCCACGACGAGGTGGTCCACGGCAAAAAGACCATCATCGACAAGCTCTGGGGCACCTACGAGGAAAAGTGCAGCCAGCTGCGCACCCTGTACTTTTATATGTTCACCCATCCGGGCAAAAAGCTGAACTTTATGGGCAACGAGCTGGCCCATTTCCGGGAGTGGGACGAGAAAAAGCAGCTGGACTGGAACCTGCTGGAATACCCCTTCCACGACAGTTTCCAGCGGTTTTTCGCCGAGCTGGCCCGGCTGTACGCCAGCGAGCCGGCCCTCTACGTGGGCGAATACGACCCCCGCTGCTTCGAGTGGGTGGCCTGCGAGAGCAGCGCCGAAGGGGTCTACGCCTGGCTGCGCCGGGGCCGGGGCCAGTGCCTGCTCTGCGTCATGAACACCCAGGACAAGCCCCATCCCCGGTACCCCCTTTACCTGGCCTTCCCCGCGGGGGCGGAGGAGCTGCTGAACACCGAGGCCCGCCCCTGGGGCGGCAGCTGCGAGGGGAGCGCCCGGCTCCACACCGAGGACGGGGGCGTCTTTGGCCGGGACTACACCCTCTTTGCCGACCTGCCCGCCATGGGCAGCCGGCTGTTCCGCCTGACGCCCGAAGCGCCCCACCCCGACGCGGCCAAGATCAGCGCCGCCAACGCCGCCAAAAAGGCAAAGGCCGCCAAGGCCCGCGCCGCCCGTGCCGCCAAAAAGGCTGCCGGCAAAAAAACTTGACCCCCTGGCCGGACGCCGCAGACAGGCGCCCGGCTTTTTCTGTGCCCGGGGCGCTCTCTTTTCTTCCCTGCTGGACATTTCCGCCCCAGGTTTGGTATACTGGTATTACAATTCGTGAAAATCAGACCGAAAGGAAGTTTTTTCCATGCCGATCACCGAAATACGGCCGGCCCCCCAGACCAAGCCCCGCTTCCGCCTGCCCCGGGGCGCCGTGCCCGCCGTCCTGATCCTTGCCCTTGTGCTGCTGTGCGCCGGCGCCGCCGTGGGGCTGGCGGGGAATTGGTTCTTCCCCCTGCTCAGCCTGTGGGCGGACTGCCTGCTGGTCTGCCTGGTGCTGGCCGCCGTCCGCCGGGCGGGGGTGCAGTTCCAGCTGTTCCACGGCGCCATCCTGGTGGGCGTGTATCTGGTGCTGGCCATCTGCGGCAGCCTGCAGGTGGCAGGGCGGGACTTTATCTACATATGGGACTACAGCAACTACACCCTGCTGCAGTATGCCGCCGAGGACGCCTTTGCCGCCGGGCCGCTGGCCGGGCTGGGGCATCTGCTGGCCAGCCTCACCCAGGACTACACCAGCTTCATCTGCCTGTTCACCGAGTTCCCCTTCTTTTTGTCCGAGCACACCGGCGACAGCTTCGTCCTCAGCCAGCTGGCCAGCGTCCTGCCGGCCCTGCTGCTGGCCCTGGGCGGGGTGGTCGTCAAGGTGGGGCAGATGCTGGATGTGAAAAATCCGCACGGTTTTTTCCTGATGGGGCTGAGCTTTGCCGCCTGTTTCCCTTTTCTGCGGATGGCCGCGGCCCTGGGCCAGCCGGACTGGTTCGGGCTGATCTTCGCCTTCATCATCCTGCTGCTGACCCTGGACTACCGCTTTGACACCGCCGAGCCCGCCCGCTGGGCCGGGATGTTCTTTGCCACCGCAGCCCTGATCGTCACCCGGCGGTGGTACCTCTACTTCATCGTGGGCTACTACGCGGTCTACGCGGTGACGGTGGTGGCCGGGGCGGTCCGCCTGGGCCGCAGCGGCAGCGGCCGCGCCGCCGGGGACCGCATCCGGGGGCTCATCACCTTCGGGGCCGGGTCGGTGGCGGCCATGATCATCCTGTTCTGGCCCATCGTCCAGCGGGTGCTCACCTACAGCTACGCCGAGCACTACGCCGCCTACAACACCGGCGGCCTGGCGCTGGAACTGTACAGCCAGATGTTCCGGCTGGGGCCCCTCTACCTGCCCCTGGCAGCCGCGGGGGCGGTGTGGGCCTGCCGCCACGGCAAAGCCCCCCTGGTCATCCAGACCCTGGCCGCCCTGGCGGTCAGCCTGGTGCTGTTCACCCGGGTGCAGAACATGGGCTCTCACCAGACCCTGCTCCTGGTGCCGGGCTACGCCGTCCTGATGCTGCTGGGCGCCGCTGCCCTGGCCGAGAGCCTGGGCTCTTTCCGCCGGCTGAAGATCGGCTACTGGCTGTTCACCCTGGCGTTCAGCATGTCGGTGCGGCTGTCCCCCCTCACCACCATCGCCCTGCCGGATTTCCTGTTCCAGTACCTGGACACCGGCGCCACCGCCGAGTTCGTCCGGCTGGACACCATGACCTACGACCGCACCGACCTGCCCCAGATCCAGGCGCTGGCCCGCTGGATCGACCGAAATTGCGCCGAGGGCGAATTCGCTTACATGATCCCCCACTCCATGACCTACTGCCCCGATACCTTTAAGAATGCCAGCCTGCCCGAGCGGCCGCTGGAGGACAAGCTGGCCTTCGGCTTTGGCATCCTGGGCACCCAGCCTTTCCCCACCGATCTGTTCGAAGCAAAGTACGTCCTCACCGCCGACCCCTTCCCCTGGTGCTACGAGGTCAGCGGGGTGGCGGCCAAGCTGAACGACCAGTTCTTCACCATCAGCGGCGGGTATTATGTGCCGGAACAGAGCTTTGACATGGGCAACGGCACGGTGTTCACCGCCTACCGCCGGGTGACCCCCGTCACCCGGGCCGAGGCGGAGGCCTACCAGGCCGCCTTTGCCGAGGAGGACGCCCAGTTCCCCGAGCTGTTCAGCCAGGTCATCCAGGACTGGCTGGCCCGGCAGGGGCTTTGAGCCCCGCCCGGCAGGCCGCATTTCCCTCTTGCCCAAGCAGGCCCGATGGTGTATACTGAATTGATATATCCAGCTTTAACGCACGTTTTGAATATACAGGAGGTAAAACCTATGCTGAAATTATACGGAGCCCCCATCTGCTCCACCTGCCGCGAAGTCAAGCAGCTGCTGGACGACAAGGGCATCCCTTACGAATATGTGGACATCACCGAGAGCACCAAGAACCTGCGGGCCTTCCTGGCCATGCGGGACACCCTGCCCGTCTACGACGAGGCCAAGGCCGAAGGCCGCATCGGCATCCCCTCCTTCGTGTGGGAGGACGGCTCGGTCACCCTGGACACCGACTGGCTGTCGGCCGGCGGCGCCTGCACCGACTGCTGAGGGGAGGGGCTGCGCTATGGCAAACAAGACCCCCCGCGTCACCCTTGGCCAGTACAAGGGCCTGGCCGTCACCCGGCACGTCCGCCCGGTGCTGGACCGCACCGTGGACCAGGAGGTGACCCACCGCTGCCGCCTCCATGCCTATTACACCCCCACCGAAGGCCCCGCCAAGCGGGGGGACAAAGTCACCTTTGATTCCGAGGGCTTCCGGGACGGCCAGCCCATCCCCGACAGCAAGACCGAAAAGGCCACCATCGTGCTGGGCACCGGCAAGCTGACCCCCGCCATCGAGCGGGCCTTTTACGGCCACAACGCCGGCGACCATTTCGAGGTGGAGGTCACCTATCCCCAGGACTTCCAGGTCCCGGAGCTGTCCGGCGTCACCGCCCAGTTCTCCATCCGGCTGCACGCCATTGCAGAAAAGCACATCCCTGCCGCCGACGAGGACTTTGCCCGCAGCCGCGGCTTTGACTCGCTGGAGGCCATGAAGGTCCAGATCCGCAAGGAGAAACAGGCCATCCATGAGACCGCCGCCGACCGCAAGGCCGGCCGGGACCTGCTGGACATGGCCGGGGCCAACCTGACCGTGGACCTGCCCGAAAAGCAGGTGGCCGCCGAGGCCCGGCGGGAGTACCAGCAGCTGGAAGAAAAGCTGAAAAAGAGCGGCATCCCCATGGACGCCTACTGCAAGAGCTGCCGCACCACCCCCGAGGGGCTGCACGCCAGCTTCCGCAAAAATGCCGAAAAGCGGCTGCGCAGCGTGCTGGCCGCCAAGGCCATTTCGGAGGCGGAGGGCATCGTGGCCCACACCGACGAAGTGAACACCGAGTACCGCCGCCTGGCCGCCCAGCACAACGCCCCCGAGGCCGAGATCCGCAAGGTGCTGAGCCCCGACGCCGTGGCCGCCGCTCTGGTGGCCCAAAAGGTGGAGGCCTTTCTGCTGGCCAACGCCCAGGTGACCAGCGTCACCGACCCGGCCCCCCGCACTGCGGCCCAAACATCTGCAAAAGAGGTCTGATTTCCCATGAGCATCTTCACCAAAGTCGCCATGAACGTGCTGATGAACAACAGCCACCCCGAGATCGACCGCAAGCAGTGCTGGAACCTGCACCCCCACCGGGAACAGTGCACCGACTGCAAGGACATCTGCCCTTACGGGGAGGATGTGTTCAGCCGCCCCAACCTGGCCAAGGACTGGGACCTGTGCACCGACTGCGGGCTGTGTGTGTCGGTCTGCCGCACCCGGTGCATCACCCCCTCCAGCGAGCAGGTCCAGCGGGACCTGTCCCAGGCGGGCGCCGACAACGAGACGGTGTGGATCGGCTGCGAGCAGAGCGCCCGCCACAACGACATCGTCCGCGCCTGCGTGGGCGCCCTCTGCTGGGAGGCCCTGGCCTACCTGGCCCTGAACAAAAAGCTGGTGCTGGACCTGACCCCCTGCGGCGAGTGCGAGAACGACCGCTGCGCCGCCCTGCTGCGCAGCAACCTGACCCGCCTGGTGGAATTTCTGGGCCAGCCCCTCTTCGACGCCCGCATCACCCTGGCCTACCAGCCCGACGAGGCCCCCTACCAGGCCAAGGAGCTGTCCCGCCGGGAGATGTTCGCCCACATGGGCGACACCTCCAAAAACGGCACCCGCCAGCTGCTGCGGATGCTGCCCGGCCTCCAGGACGACGACGACAACACCATCCAGCCTTTCCGCTACGCTTTGAACGAGCGGCTCAAACAGCTCAAGACCGCCACCGTCACCCCCTTCCACTACGGGGTGTACCTACCGGCCTTCACCAGCAAGTGCTTCGGCTGCGGCCGGTGCGAAAAGAACTGCAAGGCCGGGGCCATCCGCTTTGAGGACCTGCCCGACGGCCAGACCCGCATCGTGGTCACCCCCTGGCGGTGCAGCGAGTGCGGGATGTGCGTATCCAGCTGCAACCACAAGGCCATCGACGGGATGAAGCTGCGCCAGCTGACCAGCCTGGGGCCGGTGAGCGTCCTGCGCTTCTCCAAGCGGGTGTGCACCGACTGCGGCAAGCCCATCCCCACCGACAGCACCGACGGCCTGTGCGCCACCTGCCGGGTCAAGCAGCGGACCAAAAAGCGCCAGGAGGCCGCCGCCGCCCGGGCCAAGCAGCGGGCCGCCGAGCGCGCCGCCCAGCGGGCTGCCAAGCAGGCCGCCGAAGCGGCAGGCGCCCCCCTGCCCGCCCAGCCTGCGGC
>OERS01000131.1_pt1 | contig 15781 bp, 13 predicted proteins | sample 1540071 | NCBI WGS metagenome assembly OERS01 (sample SAMEA3891878, study PRJEB23780) | metagenome | biome: terrestrial biome; feature: animal house; material: Caecal content | place: Italy | collected 2015-05-05 | reverse complement strand
CTCGATTGGATATAGATGTTCTCGCACGACTATGTACGGTATTGAATTGTGAGATCTGTGATCTGCTGGAATTTGTGCCACCAGAAGAAAAGAAAGAATGAGACTCGCAGGAAAGAGGTTTATGCTCTAACCTGCGAGTTTTTTTATAAGGTTATATAAGTTTGCAGCTTGAGAAATCAATCCGCTTTTCTTTAAATAGTCGACCAGAACTTCTTCACAGTATGGTATACTACGAGTGGGACTCCTGGCTCCCAAATAGAGGGTAATTATAATATCTTGACTGAATTTTGACTTTTACAAGAGATAATAAAAGGCAAATAGCGAAAGGATGAACTTGCTTATGCAATACAAAATTTTGATCGTAGATGACGAACCGATGCTGACAGAGCTTTTGGCCGACTATCTGGGTGATATGGGATATCTGCCTTTTATGGCTACCGATAGTGTACAAGCCATGGAAAAACTGAAAGAATCTCCTGACCTAATCCTGCTGGATATCAACATGCCAGGTATGGATGGTTTGGAGCTTTGCAAAACCATACGGGATGAAGTCACTTGTCCCATCCTGTTTCTTACTGCACGAGATGCAGAACAGGATAAAATTAACGGTTTGCTCATTGGTGGCGATGATTATATTACCAAGCCATTCAGTCTTCCGGAAGTTGCTGCCAGAATCTCTGCTCACTTGCGTAGAGAGGCACGTACGCATGATTCTTCACGATTGTTGGCCTCTCAGGAGCTTCTGGTAAATCTTTCCCGCCGTACAGTGCATTTTAAGGGGACAGAAATCGAATTTTCCAAGAGGGAATTTGATATTTTGGAGCTTCTACTAACTCATGCCGGGCAGGTCTTTGATCGGGAACGAATCTATGAATCTGTGTGGGGGCTGGATGCTTCCGGAGATAGCGGTGTAGTAAAAGAACATATCCGTAAAATCCGGCAAAAACTGCAAAGTGTTGCAGGAGAGGACTATATTGAAACTGTCTGGGGGGTTGGCTATCGATGGAAACAATAAAATTCCGTGGACTTCGTAGTTCCTTTATCTTGTATGTATTGACTACATTGGTTGTTGTAGCAATCCTGTCCGGTCTGACAATTTGGGGCTGTGTAACTCTCCAAAAAACTTTATTACCTGACTCCAATCTGGTCTATCTCACAATCCAACGGAGCGATTCCGATGGAAATGAAACAACGACTACGGTTCCAATGCCCTTGAATGATGTGTTGAAAGAAATCCCTTCTATGATTTCTATGGAAGATACAGAAGGTGATATTTTGTCTGGCGAACAGAATGTAAAATACTCTGTAACAAAAATAGAAAATAGTTTTACTGTCCTTTCTCCCAAGCGGCAACTTGTTTATCAGGCCAGTCAAATCGGAATGATTGCTTTACCTGTATTTTTTTCCCTGGTAGGAATACTTCTCTGTGGCCTTTTATTTTACCGAAAAAAATTGAAAATACCGATCTCGCTATTAACCTCGGCCACAAAACAGATTGCAGATCAAAACCTGGACTTTCAGATTTCTTATCCCAGCGCAGACGAGATGGGAGCGCTGTGCGCTTCTTTTGAGCAAATGAGGCAAATTTTGAAAGAAAACAATCAAAAGTTGTGGGATATGCTGGAAGAACGCAGACGTCTCCAGGGGTCTGTAGCTCATGATCTGAGAAATCCCATTGCTATTATCCAAGGCTACGCCCAGTATCTTCAGCTCAGTCTCTCTGACGATAAGATCAGCAAAGAAAAAATATCTTCTGTAGTTGCCAATATTCTTCAGACTTCACACCGGTTGGAACGATATACAGACTCTCTCCGTACAATCAGCCGACTGGAGGAATTGGAAGTACAGGTTCAGCCAGTGGATTTTACTTCGCTTTCGTCCGATATGCGAGAAGATTTAAGTTTATTGACAGAAGAAAAGCATTTAGAATTGGATTGGGAAAATACAGTTGTTGAGAAAGAATTGAATTTGGACGCTAAAATTCTATACCGTATTTTAGAAAATTTGATTGGCAATGCTGTTCGATTTGCCAATCGAAAAATAAAGGTTCAATTTTCCTATTGTCAGGGGCTTTTAACGACCACAGTATCCGATGATGGCCCAGGATTCCCTCAAAAGGTATTAAATAGTAAGGACAGTTATGCCTATGCCTATATGGGAAGTGATGATGAAAATCATCTTGGCATGGGACTGGCTATTTGTCGAGTTCTCTGCCGGAAACATGGCGGACAGCTAACCTTATCAAACTCTGACCAGGGTGGTGCTGTTATAAAATTTGTATTGCTATCTTGACCAAAATTTGACCTTTATCTATTAAGATCTCCTTGTATTCAAAAAGCTGTGTTTTGCAGCAATCACACAAGGAGGTCTTTTTTATGCACAAAAAATGGATTGCATTATTGCTGGCTGGCTTGGTCATTTGTAACCTTTCTGCCTGCGGTAACGGTAACTCTGATCAGAACATCAGCCAAGGAAACGAGTACAGCAGTACAGGAGATCAGGGTAATCAAAATACGCATGCATCGGATAAAACCAATTCGGCAAGCGGCCTGACATCTCTCATTCATCGTACTGGTCTGTTCAATCGCTATTGTAGTACGGAGGACGGTTTTTATTACCTGACGGAGAAAGATTCGGAACTTGCGGATGGCAGCTATGCCCCTCATCTGATGTATATGGATTATGCCACCTGTCAGGAGGTATATCTTTGCAGCGATAGCAGTTGCCAGCATAATACAGAAGATTGTACTTCTGTATTGGCTGGAGCGTCTTCGGATGGCCGAATTTTTATCTGGGATGGATACTTGTATTTCCTTGACCGTTCTCCAGATACCAGTGGTTCTACCATCGTTAATATTCTTGGAGATTTCGGAGCTGCCAATGTTGAAGCGGATCAGGCTGAGTTATATCGTATGAATCTGGACGGTTCCGGACGGGTGCGTATTTACAGTTTTGACGCTGATGCCACAGTGGAGGATGTAGCTCTGGGGAATGATAACGGCCTATATTTTGTTACAAAGAAATTGGGGGCAAGTGAATCTGGTTCAGGCACCTATACCACAACATCTGACCGGCAACTCATCTGCTTGAATCCAAACAGTGGCGAGGCCAAATCCGTCTGCTCTCTGGATTTTGGCGATGGTTTGAATTGGGAAATCATCGGTTCAGCAGATGATAAAGTTATATTGAAAGCATATCAGTATCCCGATGGTATGACGGAGGAAGAAGCTGCCGCTTTGGATGAAAACAGCTATCTGGATCTTCTGAAAAACAGCCAGATTATCTATGCTTCTTTGGAACTTTCTACTGGGGAAAAAACTCAGGTGTATTCTCAAGCTGCCGGAGGAAATTCCTCCTCTGAAGCGGTCTTGGATGGATGTCTGTATGCCTCTAATGAGTCAAGCCAAGACATTGTGAAAATCGACCTTGCTACAGGAGAAAAAAGCACTTTGTGCAGTTTGGAAAACAATTATCTATATGGTACGCTGGGAAATTATTTGTGCTGTACCAGCCATGATTTGACAGCAGATTATGGATATTACTTAGTAAATGTGGAAACTGGAGAAATCTCGCACTGTAGTTTGACTAACCAAGCCCTGGGGTGGAGACTGGATCTGATGGCCATGGACGGAGACCGTGCGTTGGTGGTCTACGACTATGAATATACACCTTTAGGAGACGACTCCTATGATATTACCCGGTATCAATACGGATTGATTTCTATGGATGATCTTCTGAACAGTGTACCGAACTACACACCAATCCAAATGATTGGGAGGGGAATTTAAAGATGCTGGAATTACAAAATCTTACAAAGCATTATGGCACCAAGCAAGCGCTGGATCATGTATCTTTGACTTTGGAAAATGGCATTTACGGTCTGCTGGGGCCAAACGGAGCGGGAAAGTCAACATTGATGAATATCATCACTGGTAATTTGAAACCCACTTCCGGTATGGTACTTTGGAATGGGAAAAATGCCCATGATATGGGCGCAGCCTATCGAAGTCTGCTGGGATATGCTCCCCAGCAGCAAGGTCTTTATGATACTTTTACCGGAATTCGGTTTCTTTCCTATATGGCTACCTTGAAAGGAATCTCAAAGAAAGAGCAGAAAGGTGAAATCCAGAGGGTTCTGGACTATGTGAATTTGACAGAAAAAGCATACCGGCCCATTGGCACCTATTCGGGCGGAATGAAGCAGCGCATCCTGGTTGCTCAAGCTATTTTAGGCGATCCACATCTGGTCATTTTGGATGAGCCTACTGCTGGATTAGACCCAAAAGAGCGAGTGAGAATCCGGGAAAACATCCGCAACATTTCTGGGGACAAAATCATCTTGGTATCTACACATGTGGTTTCTGATATTGAATCGATTGCGAAAGAGATTATCCTTCTTCGGGAGGGAAAGATTGTAGACCACGATACCGTACCAAGTCTTTGTAAAAAACACGGAGATGTGAAGAACCTGGAGCAAGTCTATTTGCAGGTATTTGGAGAGGAGGAAACCAATGACAGCTCTCATACGATTTGAACTGCAAAAGGTTTGGCGAAAAGGGAGTTTTCTAAGTCTCATGGTGTTGCTGCTTCTTTTAAATATTTTTCTCCTTTGGTATTTAAACCAGCCTACAGGGGATGAACCACCTCTTTCCGCCTACAAAGCTGTCTGCCAGGATATTTCTGGTATGACAGAACATGAAAAGCTCACTTATATCAGTGATCTAAAAGAACAAGCGGACGGACTTTCTCTTGTAGAGCAGGTGCAGAGTCTCTACGGTCAGGGCAGCGAAGCCGGAGATTCTCTTGCAGAGCAGCTAAAGGAAAGCAATTCTGATATATATGGGAAGTATGAGGAACTTTATCGCACAGGGGGTTATCTGGTTTACACAGACTCCTTGGCAAAGGAGCGTACTCTGCTTGACGAACTGTATGAAGAAATTTCCGCTGTATCCGGCTATGATGATTATTTGGCTTCTGTACAAAAAAACAGCAGTCAACTTGGTGGAATATCAATTTTTCAATCATCTACATCGGAAGAAAATTTTGGAAGCCGTAATATTGCAAAAAGTGCCGCAGACCATGCAGGGCTATCCTCAGAAAATATCCGCTGGTTCCCATCTAAAGGGATGACAATGGCGGTAGAAAGCCAGGCAACCGACCTGTTGTTGCTTCTTTCCGTCTTCCTTTTCGTTGGCCAACTCATAACGGAAGAAAAGGGCAAGGGGTTATTTGCTATTACTCGTTCCACCAAACGAGGATTATGGGCGGATATGGGGGCGAGAATTGTTGCCGTACTGATCCATGGGGGTGTGGTTTGCCTGTTGCTTTATGGTTCCAATTTGATTTATGCCAGCAGTATGGCTGGGATTGGAAATTTATCTGCATCCCTTCAATCTTTGGCCCCCTATGTGGAAAGTAGTTTTCCGATTTCTTTAGCAACATTTCTGGCTCTTGGTTTGATAACAAAGATTGGCGTGGTATTCCTGCTGGGGTTACTGCTGGCTGCTTGTGCAGTTTACAGCTCCCATAGTTTCATACCACAGCTTGTAGGGATCGGATTTTTAGGCTTGAACTGGATTTTATATGCCCTTATTCCGTCCTATTCGCATCTGAGTTTGCTGAAACATCTTTCCTACTTTAGCATGCTTCGAACGGATACCTTATTTGGAACTTACCTCAACCTAAATATCATGGGATTCCCATTCAGCCGCACAAGCTGTTCATTGGTATTATTGGCCATTTTGCTTTCTGTAGGCATTGTAGCTGTTCTACTGCTGTTTCGATATGGAAACCGACTGAGTATTAACCAGACATCAGGATATTTCCATTTGCCATTTCATCCGCATAACAGCTTATTTCGACATGAAGGATATAAAATTCTCATTGCCAATCGTGGGCTTCTGATTCTACTGGCCTTTGCCATCCTTCTGGGATGGAATGCTCTTGGAAAGAACTACACTCCATCGGCTGGCGAGCAATACTATCAGAGTATGATGCTCTCTTTAGAAGGTGAGCTTACCGAGGAAAAGGAAGCCAGTATAAAAGCAGAACAATCTCGCTATGACGAGGCATTTGCCCAAATTGAGCGAATTGATCAAATGGTAGCGGAAGGGAGTATCAGTGAAAATGCCGGAGACAGCATGAAAGAACCATGGTACAGTGAATTAGCTTTCTATCCATGGTTTCAGCGAGTTCAAACGCAGTACGAACGCATTCTATCAGATGGCGGTGTATTTATCTACGATACAGGATACCTCTATCTTTTTGGCCAAATGGATGACGATTTTCTAATAAATCTTCTTCTAATTTCTCTATGCTTCAGTTTTGCTTTTGCCAATGTAATGGCAATGGAAGACAACAAAGGTCTTTGGGGCCTTCTATCTGCTACGAAGTTGGGAAGAAAACGGATTGTTAGGCATAAATGGATGGTATGTAGCGTTGCTTGTTTGGGAATTACGCTGCTCCCCTGGTTCTTCCGTGGTTTATCGATTTCATCGGCCTATCCCATGGGTGAGATTTGGGCAGGAATACAGAGCATTCCGCAATACCAAGGTTTTCCTGTCAATCTACCGATTTTATTGTTTTTAATGTTGACAGTACTTAGCCAACTTATATCGACTCAACTGATTTGTGCTGTGGTGCTGTTAATATCCAAATGGAGAAAAAATTATTTTCAAACTCTGTTTTTAGCTCTACTATTATTGGCCGCTCCGCTGGTTTTGGCACAAATGGGGATAAGCATTATGAGGTGGTTTTCAGTCTGGCCATTGTATGGATGGACGGGGATGATTGGATAGATATCTGGGAGGTGATAGTTATTGGACAAGTCATCATAATTGAACTACAAGAGCAAGACTCAACAGCTTTTCAAGATATTATATCTGCCTTGAGGAATCACCCCGAACTGAAAAAATGGCAAGTAGATGATGAGCCGGTACTATCTTTTCCTGGCCTGACCATCTACTCAAGTAGGCGGAAGGTTTTTCGGGATCAGCAGGAAATACATTTAACAAATAAAGAATACGAAATCCTTCTTCTGCTGGTCATCCACAAGGGATGGGTTTTAACCTACAATCAGATCTATGAGAAAGTATGGAAAGATTGCCCTACTGGAAACGAACGTAATACCATCGGTTTTCACATCTGCAACCTGCGGGAGAAGCTGTATGAAGCAGCTCCCAATGCTCCCTTTACCATCCGATCTGTCCGGGAAGTTGGATACTGTTTTGAGATACAAGCAGAGAAATAAGAGCCAGCAGTCTGATCCACCCAGACTGCTGTTCTTCTTTTTCTGCTGTAAATTTCTCTTACAGTGGGAAGTTCACCTTCTCCTGTCATCATGCCAGGTACCACCTTTCACCAAAAGGGCGCAGTTGCCCCTTGGCGGTAGGTGGTATTTTTATATGGTCACAGTTTCCGGATCTGAAAAAGCAGGCTGCTCTTGCCGCCCCTGGCACGGTACCTTTGCTCAGTGACGAGAAGCTCCGCCTTTTTTAAGTCCTGAATCGCCCGTCTCACAGTTGATTCTGACAGTTTCAGTTCACGGGCAATGGTCGGAATGGAGGGCCAGCATTCTCCATCCCGGTTGGCCCGGTCATAAAGATACAAATACACTGCCACAGCCCGGTGTGGCAGTTCCATGCGGTAGAGAAAATCAAGCCTGCCCATCCTCACTCACCTCCACAGTTTTTGGCGGATGGAGCATCCGACTCTCCCGTATGCCTTCCTCCGCCTTACGCTCCGGTCTGGCGGCTCTTGGCGCAGTCCGCAGCCCTGTGCCGCCGCCTTTTCCTTTCTCCCTGGAGGATGGCTGATTTCGTTCTGTCATAGCCTGTGCCTGCCCGCCTGCTGGTGGGATGGCCTCTGCTGGCGGAGCATTCTCCATCAGCCACTCCGGATGGTACTTCTTCACGATTCCATCCAGGATCTCCTGCTTCTCGGCATAGGCTACCTTACGATTACCTTTTTCCTCCACAGCATATTCTTCTTCAAACTGGATGCCCCATTTGAAGAACAGTTTCAGCTTGACCTTCATGGGATAGAAGCCGGTCTTCATCACAATAAACTGACCTTTTGGCATGCTCTTGAGTTCATCCGGTGTCATGAGCGCCCGTTCCATCATCTGTAGGGATTGGGACGGATCATTCTTCCCCCGGCTGACCGATCCGGACATGACAGTCCGGCTCCCCAGGGCTTTAGATAGCACCTCTGCCGAGGAGCTGTTGGGCGCAAAGCCACCGAAAATGGTGAGCTGGGTATTGTCCACGATAATCTCTGCCCCTTCCTTGCCATAGTTCTTTTCAAGCTGGGCAAAGGATTGGATCACCGGCACGATCTGCAGGCGGCGGGATCGGGAGGCGGAGAACATCATCTCAGCGCTCTCGATCTTTGGAAGGGTACCATATTCATCGCAGAAGAACACACAGCGATTTTCCAGTTTCCCACCCATCTCATCCGCCACGGCCAGGATCTCCCGGTAAAGCTGTTGAATGATCAGGGAGATCATGAAGAAGGTATTGGGATTTTCCTCCGGCATGATCAGGAAGATGGCGCACTTCTCCCGGCAGAACTTCTCCGCATCAATCTCCGTGTCAAAGCATAGGAGCTGCTCCAGCTCAGAGTCCAGAAAAGCATTCAATCTGGACAGGGCTGTACTCATGACACTGGCCATAGATTGTTCGGCAGTATTGAGGGCGGCCCCGGCAAACCATTTCGCTTTGTGGTCATCCGGCAGAAGCTCCATGAGCTGCTGGAACTGATTTTTCCCCTTCTTCTGCGAGGGAGCCAGCAGTTCCTGGATGATCTTGAACACGGACACGATGTGACGCTTCTCCGGTTCGCAGAACTCAGCCACCAATAGGATTGTCGCAGTCAGCAAACCTTCCGCCGCATCATAGAAATAGGCGTTCTGTCCAAAGCTGGCTGCGTCCATGCCAGAGAGAATAATGGTCTTACTGATGATCTTGGCATACTTCTCACAGCGGGCCTTATAGACCAGCTCCTTCGGGTTTTCCTTGTATAAATCCATATACTTGTTCACCAGATGGAGCAGATTGTTGCCATTGCTCCGTGTGGGATTTCTCAGGTCGATCACCGATACCTGATATCCATAATGCTCTTTGGCGATGGTTCCATAGTTTCTCATGACGTCTCCCTTGGTGTCGGTTGACAGAAAGCTCATGCCAGAAGCGCAGGCGTATTCGATACAGGGATAAAGCCAATAGGCGGTTTTGCCGACACCGGCGGCACCGATCATCAGGGCATGGACATCGCCGGTATCGATGAGGGCTGTGGTTCCACCTTTGGCGTTGGTACATCCCACCACAATTCCCTGATCTTTTGGTAGATGCTTGCCTTGCCGCCACTGCTCCGGCTCAAAGGGGATGTGCTTATAGGTTTTCCGGATCTCCGCTTTGGTGGCCCACCTCGCAGTACCATGCTGGCCATTGCCAACGGTCTTGCTCTTGATGTTGAGTGTATACATGTGGGCAATCAACGAGACACCGCCCAGGACGCCAAGCATTACAACAGCCACAAGAATTAAAGTTGCGATATTATCCATAGGACAACACGCTTTCCAGGTTTTATCATCACTCCTTTACCATTAGATTTTCATTGCTGCATAGCCATTGGTGACGGTTCTGTCTGACATGGTGATTTCCTCCTTTGCGATTCTATTTGTTCACGCTCCACATAGGCGTACAGCCGCAGGCAGTCCACCGATAAAGAGAGCGTATTCTTGATCTGTTCCATCTGTGCTGATTCCGGCAGGATCTCATTTTTCTGAAAAGCCTGCTCAATTGCCTCCAAGCGCTCCCCGATCTCAGCAATACGGGCTTTGTACCCGATCCGATCATGATGTGGTGCATAGAGACAGAACAGGATCTTCTCATATTGCTGTACTGTGTAAGACTTCTCCAGTGAGGCAAATTGTTTCTGGCCCAATAAAAAAGCAATCCCCGCCATTTCAGAGGATTGCTCGATCACATCCATGGGCCGATCCATGGAGAGCTGTTTCAGTTTCTGGTATTGCTCCCTTAATTCATCCAGCGGATATTTTGGACACCTGTCGCCAGTAAAGGCGATGGCCAGATCTTGACAGAGCGTTTTCATCCGTACCAGTCCTGGATGCTCTGTGCCGGGGATGGGTTCCAGTCCATGTTCGCTTTTGAGGCCCTCGTTCCAGTCCTTAAACCTCGGCTGCTCCGCAATGACCGTATAGGCTCCAATCCGCAGGATTTCTTCCTTCAGACGATAGTTCCCCTCAATGCCTGCGCTGTCATGATCGAGGCAGGTGACCACCGTATCGATCTGCGGATTCGTTTTCAGGATATGCATTGCCCCATAAGCGGCTGTGGAACAGAGAGCCACATAGCTGTGTTCCTGCCAGTTCTCCTTATGCAGAGAAATATAGGACAGCATATCAATCGGGGCCTCAAACACATACAGCCGATTGCTTTTCCCGATGTGGTGAAAACTGTAATCCGGATTGCTGCTGTCCACGTTGCCCTTGAAGCCGCTGTCCGAGTAGGTGCCTCGTTTATGGGCATGACGGGCAATCCCATTTTCATCCACACCCACAAAGATCACATTGTGATATTCCGCATCTTCATAGAGCAGGCCAGCACGGACAAAGGCATTCACAACCTCCCGATCCAGAAACCTTGCTTTCAGAAGATACGCATAAACCCTTCGCATGTCCTCATTCTTCGCTGGAAGGGCAAAGGATTTTTTCTCCTTCGCCGGTACATCCTTCTGCGGGAGGATGACAACGCCTTGCTGTTCCAGGAGAAACTTCACCGCCTCCGGGAAATCCAAACCATAAAACTCTCTGGCAAATGCAATAGCATCGCCACCTCCACTATCTGGTTCATACTGATTAAACCACAGATTTCCCCGGATCGTGATCTTTTCTCCTCCGTGATTCCATTTGTATTCCGATCCGGATCGCTCCACCTTTTCACCCTGTCCGAGAAGGAAAGACCTCAGATCCGTGCGGCGGGCCTGATCTTTTTGTTCTTCAGTAAAGTGAATATAGGTTGTGGCCATAGAACCTCCTTTCTCAGCCCTGTTTCAAACCATGGGCCTGTTTCTTTTCATCGATCTTGCGCTTCAGCTTTCTGTCTATACCGCCCTTACCACCTTTGCGCTCGTCCTCGATCCGGTTCTGGATGATCCGGGCCAGATGCTGCAAAAGCCGCAGGCTCCCCAAGGCCGCCGACCAATTCCGGTTGCTGTGGACGCTTTGAAGAAGCTGGGCAGCATATACATTTCCCTGATCGGCAGAGGCGGTCAGATAGGAAATGGCTTTTTCCATGTCCTGCTCCACCTCCCGGCCATACAGGAATAGCTTACCGAGTTGATACTGCGCGAAGGCATTTCCCCGATCCGCCGCCCTGGTAAACCAATGCAACGCCGCTTTCGCATCCTTTGGGATACCTTCATCGGCCAGATAGAGTTTTCCGAGAAGATATTGTGCGTACTCATGATCCTGCTCGGCAGCTCTTGTCAGATAGAGGATGGCCTTGGGGATGTCCTTCGGGAGCAGTTCTCCAGCGGAAAAGACCTTGCCCAGCAGATACTGTGCTGCCGAGAATCCTTTATCAGCAGAGAAAGCAAACAGCTCCATGGCTCTTGGAAGATCCTGCGGGAGGAGTATTCCTTCCAGCAGCGCTTTTCCCAAAGCATATGCCGCATAGGGATTGTTCCGTGACACCGCTCTTTCCAGAAGAGAAACCGCACGAGGAGTATCTTGGGGAAAATCCACGCCTTGCAGTAGTGCTTTCCCTAAGAGGTATTCTGCATAGGGATTTTCTTTCTTCACTGCTTCCTCCAGCCAGCGCAGAGCATACTCCGGATTCTTAGGGATCTCTTTTCCTTCCAGAAACAACTTGCCGAGAGTGTACATGGCATAATCATGGCCCTTCCTTGCTGCGCCCATGAGATAGTCGATTGCCTTTTTCACATCCCGGCCAGAGAAATCTCTATTCAGATACAGTTTCCCCAGGCCATACATGGCATCGGTATTGCCAAGCTCCGCCGCCTTTTCAAAGTACATTCTGGCCTGCTCTGGATCTTTCTCTGTTCCTGTGCCAGTAAGATTCATCTGGCCCAGGCGGTAGTACAATTTGTCATCTGCCATGTTTTGTTCGATTTCCAAGAATCCCTGATACGCTTGCTTGTACCATTGCTCCGATGCCGCCTGATCTGGCGCAGTGCCAATCCCCTTCCGGCACATCCGGCCCAGTTCATACTGAGCATAAGCATTCGGCTTATCCCCATCTGTAGCTGCCATGGTAAACAGAGAAAATGCCTTTCCTCATTCTGTTCCACGCCTTGGCCCCGACGATAAAGACTTCCCAAGGCATAGGCGGCAAAGGGATTTCCTTCCGCAACAGATTTTTCATACCACTCGGCAGCTTTCAGATAGTCCTGATCCACGCCATAGCCGAAGGCGTACATCTTGCCGATCCGGTATCGGAGATACCCTGGCTTTTCCTCCTTTGGCTCTCTGGCGCAGAAAGCAGAGAATGCTTTTCGGAACCATTCCTGTGCCTGTTCTTCATCCTTTTCACAGCCAAGACCGGCCAGAACCATTTTGCCAAGATCATGCATGGCAAAACCGTTGCCACGCAGAGCTTCTTCCTTCAGGCCAGCCAGAGCCTGTTCAAAATCCGGTTTGGATGTCTTGGTGCCATAGAGGAAGGCACGGGCCGCTTTATATTCATCCGTCCACCAGGTATCCTTCTTCCGGCCCCAGCCTCCAGAGTAAGAGCGAAAGCCGGGAGGCGGATCTGGCTCGATGGGATCGCTTGCCTGAGAATCTGATTCCGAAGCTTCTGGCATTTCCAGATCGGGAGCATCCTCCTGGGCCGGTTCCTCCACCACATCCTGCCGGTCAGCATGAAGGCCCTGGGCTTCCTGTATCACTGCATTCTTGATCGGCTTGAATTCTTTATTCTGCGAGAGCGGTACTCGCTGTGGAAGTGCTTCTGTATAAACCTGAAGCGCTTCTTCTTTCTGCTCGTACCACAGATTGTAAAGAGCAGCGATCTTTTCATCTGCCGCCAGTTCATCCACGATGGCATCCACCAGAGCTTTCACATCCGCTTTCAGATAACCATAGACCTTTTTCCCTTTGGTTTTGGAAAGCCGGTCAGCCAAACGTAGGAGCAGTTCTTCCACCTTGGGATTATCATAGGTTCCGGCATTGATGCGGGAGACGACCTCTGCGATCAGCTCCTTACTTTGTAGGCGCAGTTCATCCCTCTGAACAGTCTGCTTTTCATAAATGCAAAGCAGATCCTGCTCAAAGATATCCTTGGCCAGGGAAGACCGCATCTTCGCCACGCCTTGTTTGGTGAGGAAACCTTCATTCTCCATGGTAGAGTACGCCAGCAAGTGAATATGGGGATGGTGGCTTTCATTGTGAAAAGCCGCATACCATTTCAGATGATCCATAGGGATCTTCAGGCTGTCGGCCAAAGCCTGCGTCTGCGTCCGGAGCATATCCCTCCACCGGACGCCGGTATTGAAACCGAGGCGCTCTGCATCCTCCCGGCGCAGAGAAATAATGAGCGTCCACACATTTCCCTGATGAGCGTTCAACTCCTGGGATACCTCTTTTAGCTTGACCTGAACACCATCATCTGTGAACAGCCCATGGCTGCCGAACCGTTCCGCACCGGGCCGAGTGCCGATATAGTCGGCATAGGTTTTCTGGTTCAGAATCTCATGGGCATTGTCCTCAATGGCACGAGTGATAAATTCAGAGGCAGCTCCCACAGTCTTTTCTCTCTGGTAGTCCTCATACTCCAGCATCGTGGAACTATCCGGGAAATCCCGCAGGATCTTTTCAATAAGCTTTTGTTGTTTCACTGTTGTGGGAGCCAGCTTGAAAGACTCATCGATCTTCTCCACACCTTCACGGGTGGCAATGTAGGTGGCGTACCCACCGATGGGCTTTTCCTGATCCGGCTTCAGGTACTTGAATTTGGTGACCAGACGAGCCATGGGAAACCTCCTTCCGTTTTAGAGTAAAGAAAAAGCAGGAGACCTCGTAAGAGATTTCCTGCTTAAATCATACAATTATTTATCAGCTGATGCGTCATAACTCCATATCATAAAATCAATTTTTTTCGTTGCGCTAATCCAAGAATATTCGGGAAATGTTCGATCAAATAATATAAGATTGTTCCTGGCATCTTCCGTAGAAAGATAATTTTTATACCAAGCCTCGATTTCTGTATAGATCTTTATAATAGACTCGATCCTTTCTACCTTCGTTACTCCCGTAGGCTGCAGCTTCAAAAAGTGAAGGACTCTGCTGTCCCAAATAGGTTTTTGAGAATTCAGTGTCGCAAGCATTTTACTGGAAAAGGACGCTTCTAATGATTGATCTGAAATCCTGTTAAAAATATCTTTAAATGTTATATGTTCTCTTTCTTTTTTCATTTGTTCAAATACTTGATAGTACCTATCTCTCCAACTTTTCCCCCTCCTTATTCCATAAAACCCATTAAACATTCTTTTGAAATCCTCATTTTTAGAAACATCAACATCCAGTACATGTTCCATAATATACCTATACCTTTGAAGTCCCAATCCTTTTTCCATGGCAAACCATAAGGCCTTTTCTCCATCAATCTCTACCATTGTATGTCACCTCTAATTTTTCTCTTGAAACTATTAGTAATTTCCTCGCATACGATATCGACACTATCAGCGAATAAAATTTCTCTGCTGATTCCAAACAACCGCAACTCTTGAATAATTTTTGCCTTAATCTCTTTTGGAATAATAATCCGACCACAAATTTTCTCATGATCTTTTGGAATTGGATCAATCACTTTTTCAAAGCAGAATTCTTCAGAATTCCCATAAGGTACAATTCGATTTGGGAAAAGTATATAACGCCCTCGCTGCATCTGTTGACGCAAATGCCTTGCAGGTGCATATACAAAAAATAATTTCTCACAACATTCCTTAATCCATTGTCCTCCAGATTCAGATGATTTATGACAAATTTCATGTATCTGCTTCTGTTCAAGAAAATACGGCTGTGAAATAACTGCCCCATAAAAAAGACTAAGTGTGCAGAAGGTTCCTCGTGCAAAACGATAACTATCTGCGATTGCATTAATAACAGGGTAATTTGCTACATCCGTTTCATTATTTTTAAAAGCGAATACTTCTCCATTCTTATCATTATCTGAACAGCATGCAAAATACAGTGCAACTAAAGCATTCTCTGTAACATCCAAAAGCCGAGTCGGAATACCGTGATGCTGCAAAAGAGCTAACAATTCTAAAGGCAGTAGGTCACTATGAAAAATCTCTGGCATCTTATATTTGGCCATTTCAATTAAATTACGTTCTTCGTCTAAAATAGAAATATCAACAGAGAATTTCCGGTTTCTTCCTAAAGAGGGAATCAATTCATATGCCATATTCGACTGTCCTCGAAAAAGCAGGTTTTCATTTTTATCTGCTCCGTTACGAATTAGTTTTCCATCTAATTCGCAAATCGTTTGAATAAACTCTGATAAATTTTCTATTTGTCTTTCAGCCATTTTTCAGCTCCGTTCTTTATAGAGAACATCCTGTTCCCTTTCTTATAAATATTTATTATATCACAAACTCTCTTGATTGAATAGGAAAATTATAGTTTCTGAAACTTTTTTTTCGTTGATTCTCCTCCTCTAATATGACGAATACAATTATGAAAATTCAAAATTTTTTCAACTTCTAATTAAAGAGTTTGATCTACATTTTTTAATCT
>OERS01000120.1_pt1 | contig 16643 bp, 18 predicted proteins | sample 1540071 | NCBI WGS metagenome assembly OERS01 (sample SAMEA3891878, study PRJEB23780) | metagenome | biome: terrestrial biome; feature: animal house; material: Caecal content | place: Italy | collected 2015-05-05 | reverse complement strand
AATTCTGTTCTGTAATACATAAAAATCGTGCCGGAGCTCTCACACTCCGACACGATCTCTAACTTTTCTATTTTGGCTCTACCCCAACTATTGACATAGAACCTTCTTGTTTTACGAATCAGTAAACATCCACGCCGTCAATTACAACGTTAAGAACCTCTTTGGACATATTGTTTTTATTTCCCCAAATCTTACTGTTAGACTGGGCGTTCACAGCAAAGTCATTAACAACGGTATTGTTGATCGTTATATTGTAAGCTGCACCGTAATCGTCGCCAGTTTCAATTGCCGCTTTGCTGCCAGAACCATTTGAGGAATCGTTGAAGGTACAGCCGCTCACGATAACATCGGTATGCTCCCCAGCACCGCCATAAACCAATATAGCTTTGCCTGCGGTATTAAATGTACAGTCGGTAAATTCCACTCTGGAAGCGCCCCAAGTCCAGACATTATATCTGTCTGTGGAAGACACCAGCGTACAATTTTTGAATACCGCGTCACCGTATAAAGTAAACGTATCTTGGATTACGCAGTCCTCAAAAGTGACTTGCGCACGGACAATGCCGCCGAAATTTCCGCTGTTCTGTCCTTTCACAGTAACGCCCTTAAAAGTGAGCCGAGCGCCGTCCTGATAGTTCATGCCGCTGTTTCCGGATTCACCACCCAGATCCTGGCAGATATCAACTACTGTATCTTTGGTTCCGACAATTGTAATGTCTTTGCCTTTGGCCACACCATCCGCCAGATCGTAAGTTCCGGCAGCGGAAAGAAATACTGTAACGGGTTCGTCAGCGGAGGCGTTTTGAATGATCTCGGTCAACGCATCAGTGTCCGTGGCAACAACCGGATATTCTGCATCAGCATCATACTGATCGTTGCCGAAACCGTCTTCTTCAGCAGTCGCCTGTGTGGCAACAACCGTCACGTCAATGGTGATGTCTTTGCCCTGATACTCGTTGCCAGCGTCTTCCTTCATATGTACCGCCAGCGCAAAGTAATCGGTCTCGTCTTTAGTGCCGTTTGCGATTTCATCCAGACAGCCATTGGGCGCAGCGATGGTTCTGCCGGCCGCAATGTCTCCGGTCTGTGCGCCGTCCATAGCTTTTAAAGCTTCCCAGTCCGTCACACCGGCGAGGTCACTCGCCTGCTCGCCGTCCAGCACCGCATATTCCAGCGCACCTACCAGCCCGTTGTCGGTAACATCCAGAAGAATGTTGTACTTGAGCGCAAGGCTGCCCTTGTTCTGTACGCCGAGGTAAACGATCTGGGTCTTGCCCGGCTCCCACAGGGTCTTGTTGCTGTTCTGGGCAATTTGGGCTTCGTTGAAGATGTCACCCTCGCCCCCCGCAATGCTGGTATAGGTGCCGTTTTCTTCCTTGTCCATCAACAGGTCAATCTCCAGGTTGCCTGCCTGAATCCGGTTGCCCGTATTCGTCACGCTGTCCGTAAACCATGCGAATGTACTGCCGACGAGCATCGCACAGCACAGCACTACGGACAGAACGCTGGCGAGCAATGCTCTTTTGGTGTTTTTGCTGCTTGTCATTGTTATTTTACCTCCTTTTCATTTTTTTTGCAATGACAATATGTACTCACGCTTTTGCGTGCTTACACCGCAGGTGTGTCCGGCGGATCGCCGCCACTTTGCTTTTCATCAAGCTGCTTTTTGAGCTTTTGCAGTTCTGCCATAAGCTGCTGAGACTGCAATCGGTCGGCTTCCAGCCGCTCGCGCTCCGCCGCCAGTTCCGCCTTTTCTTGCTCCCGCTGGGCTTCGATCTCCGCGAGCTGTTCCTTTTTATACCGCTTGAACAGACGGATGCTGTTGAGTCCCTGTATCAGGATCAGCAGCAGAGAGGAAGCCGCCAGCGTTATCCAGAGGGTGAGCTTTGTGGTGTCCCCGGTTTGCGGCGGGGTCAGCCCTCCCTCGTCCTCGACATACCATTCAAAATCCGCCGCCAGCCTGGCCGCCTGATACTCGTTTCCCTCCGACGTATCGAGGGACACGTCGATCTGATAGTAGGCGGTGGTTTCCCCTTCTGCGTTGGCCGTCAGCAGCTCGGAGACTTTCTGTCCGTCAATCTCAGAAAAGGGTGCGTCGCATAGCACCCTGCCGGTGTCCGGATGGGTGACCTTGCTATGTAAGACATCACCGAGGCTTTTGGTCTGTTCGCTCACGTCCGCACGGAAAAAGAGGTCAATGTCCGCGTCGTGATATGCCTTGACGCAGAAATATTTGGTCTCGCTGTCGCCGGGAAGCATATTGCTCACTTCAAATCGCTGATTCGCGTCCGGCCTGCCTGCGTACAGCTCCAACACCGTGGCGGAGGGCTTGTCCGCTTCGGGAGAGCTGTTTTCATCGCTACCCACACCGCCAGTATCATCGCCTGTGCCGGACTCGCCGCTCTCGGTCGGGTGCGAGCTTTCCGTCCTGTCCGAAGCGCCTGGAATTCCCTCGGATGAACTCTCCGTTTCCTCTAATACCTTATTTCACCATCTTCACCTTTGTTTTGCAATACATATCGTTAAAAAGTTTGAAAAGTGCGTGAAAAATTAAGGAAACTCTGATTAAATCGGCAAGAGCTGACAGCGAGAGATTTTTTCTCAGACAAAAGAATGGAAAACAGGGGAATACTTCTTGTATTTCCTGTTTTCCATTCTGCATGGATGGGGAAAAAGATCCGCTGTTCAGCCGCAGACGATTTATTCAGAGGTTCCTTAAGCCGGGGTTATCCAGATAATTCCACCGGCTGTATTTTTACGCCCGTTGGGAGCCACGGCGGGAAAAGGCCGGAACCCGCATGAATACTGGGGTTCCGGGCATAGACGCAAAAACAGCCCTCCAAAATGGAAGGCTGTTTTTGTATCAAAGTTTGTGCTTTGATTTGGAACAGCGAAACAGTATAGATGCCCTTATATCTGATTCTTTTTCGCTGTGTTGATGGAAGCAATCAGCAACCGCTTGACCTCGGTGCATTGGTTCAAAACGGCAGAATCGTCATAGTAGCCACTTTCGATGAGCAGCTCCAGCCAATATTCGCTTTCCGAACATTCTTTCAATGCGATTTCTAATTTCGCAATAAAATCGGCCTTGCCGTGGGCATACATGGCTTCCCGGATGTTGGCACCGATGCTGGTTCCCGAGCGGATGAGTTGATTGGTCAAGACGCTTTCGCGTTTGGTGCGCTTGATTTCATTGCACACTTTGATGATTTCCAACGCAAATGCTTTGGATTTATCTTGAAGCGGACTGGGCATTGTCATCATCCCAAATATAAAATCCGTGCCGCCTTGCGGCACACCTTACTTCTTCACTATTCACTATTACCTATTCTCTTCCAAAAATCGACCCTACAAACTTAGTGAAGAGTGAAAAGTGAAGAGTGAATAAGTAAAAATCGACAAGCCCCTGGCGGTGCTTGTCGATTTTTGGTGCCGGTGGCCGGGCTCGAACCGGCACGGTGTTGCCACCGGTGGATTTTGAGTTTTACCATTTACTCTGTAACCGACCGCATTTGACGGACTTTATCGGAACCTGTTACCCGCAAAAAACGCCCTAAAATCAAGGGTTTCCGGCAACTTGATGTAGAAAAGCCTTGTGCTACCAAGGTTTTCCACAGCAGCTCATTTTGCGAGCAAATTTGGAAATCGGAGGGACATTGAAGGGATGTCCCTCGCATAGAGCCAAATATTTAACACTTCAAACACGACATGGGGTTCGACCCCGTGCAGCACATATCACTGCCATTGACAATTTATTCTCACCCCAAAAACAGGAGGACATTATGCAGGAAAGATATGAACTTGAAGTAAAATTAAGGGACTACCCAGATGTAATGACGTTAAAAGAACTTAGGCTTGTGCTGGACGGTATTTGTGAGAGCACTGCTCTATCGTTACTTCATCAAAATAAAATCAAACACTTTCGTATTAGAAACCACTACCGTATTCCGAAAGTATGCGTGATTGACTTTATGATGAGTGATAAATATGTGACATTCAAAAAGAAAGTGGACTGCGCTCGTCTAAAAAAAATCGACGACAAGGAAGAACGAGGAAAGCAGAAAATTCTTCTTCTTTGTGAAAAGCCCCAAACAAGAAAAGATTTGATGTTTCTGTTAGATGTGAAAAGTAAAAAAACCTTTTTCCGGCTTTACCTGAAACCCTTGCTGGAATCCGGAGAGCTTCAAATGACCCACCCCGAACAACCAAGTATTTCAACGCAACGGTACATACGAACTTCCCAACAAAGAAAGTAGAACGCATATAGCCATCTGAATTTTGCCGCTTATTCTATATAAGAATGGGCGGCTTTTTCATATGACTTATTAGAGCATAACACATAATCTCTTTTTACATTTGCAGAGTGATTTCTGTCTTTCTATAATAAGAGCATAAGGAGGGCGATACTGTGAGAAACAAAAAATATTATCTCTATCTTGACTATGAGCAAACCCGCATTGTCATTGAAAGTTTGGTACGCCTAAAAAATGCTTTACTTCGTCAAGGCAGATATACCGACTGTGTAGACGAGCTGATCGTAAAGGTTGCCAATGCTCCGGTCAGAAGATAAAACTACATATGACTATCCGAAAAGGCCGTTTATTCCGTAATGGAACAAGCGGCTTTTTTCATACCCGTACATAGCCGTCTGCTATCGCCGTAGGCGGCTAAATCTATGTAAAGGAGGAAAACCCAAATGGCGAATTGCAAAGTTATCGCAGTGACGAACCAAAAGGGAGGCGTGGGCAAGACCACGACGACCGCAAATCTCGGTATCGGGCTGGCGCAGGAAAACAAAAGGGTACTGCTGATCGACGCGGACGCACAGGCTTCTTTGACGCTTTCCCTCGGTTACGCCAAGCCGGACGAACTGCCCGTTACGCTTGCAGATATTATGCAGGACGTGATTGACGACACCCCGATTCCTGACGGTCGCGGTATTCTGCACCACGGCGAGGGCGTTGACCTGCTGCCTGCAAACATTGAGTTGTCGGGTATGGAAATCCGGCTCATAAACGCTATGAGCCGTGAAAGCGTGCTGCGGACATATATCAATGCGGTAAAGCCCCATTACAACTATATCCTCATTGACTGTATGCCCTCTCTCGGAATGATGCCTATCAATTCGTTGGCCGCAGCCGACAGCGTTATTATTCCATCGCAGCCATCGTTCCTATCGGCAAAGGGTCTTGATTTGCTTATGCAGTCCATTTCCAAAGTAAAACGGCAGATCAACCCCAAGCTGAAAATCGACGGGATTCTGTTCACTATGGTTGATAGCCGAACCAATGAGGCAAAGGAAATCATTACGTCGCTGCGCTCCCATTACGGCGAAAAAATCAAAGTGTTCGGTACGGAGATACCTTTTTCCGTAAGAGCCGCCGAAACAAGCGGCCGGGGCAAGAGTATCTACGCACACGACAAAAACGGAAAAGTCGCCGCCGCATACCGTGCGCTGACAAAGGAGGTGTTGGAGATTGAGCGTAAAACCGAGAGATTTAGGAATGACGCCGTTAGATGACCTGTTCTCTACCGATGAAAGCCGTGCGGAGGCACAGCTTGAAAAAGTTATCAAGCTAAATCCCGACGAAATCTCCGACTTTCCAAATCACCCTTTCAAGGTCAGGCAGGACGATGATATGGCTGAAATGGTCGAGAGTATCAAAAAATACGGCGTTTTAGTCCCTGCTCTCGTCCGACCGAAAGAGGACGGCGGCTATGAAATGGTCGCGGGCCACAGGCGAAAGTTTGCAGCTTCACTGGCAGGCGTTTCGGAAATCCCCTGTATCGTCCGCAGTCTCACCGATGACGAAGCGACTATCGTAATGGTGGACAGCAACCTGCAAAGGGAAAAGATTTTACCGTCCGAAAAAGCATTTGCCTATAAGATGAAGCTGGCGGCTATGAAAAGGCAAGCAGGCAGACCTAAAAATTCGGCCCCACTGGAGCCGAATTTGAAAGGAACTCGCTCTAACGAGGAATTAGCTGCCAACAGCCCGGACAGCCGTTCCCAAATCCAGCGGTATATCCGCCTGACCGAGCTTATCCCGCCCGTCCTGCAAATGGTAGACGACGGGAAGATCGCTTTCCGTCCCGCCGTTGAGCTTTCCTATCTTTCCAAAGAACAGCAAGAATCCCTATACAGCACAATGGAGTGCGAGGACTGCACCCCGTCTTTGGCACAGGCAATCAAAATGAAAGAGTTTAGTAAGGACGGCAAGCTGACCGACGAGGTGATTCTCTCCATTATGCAGGAGGAAAAGCCCAACCAACGGGAGCAACTCAAAATACCAAAGGAACGTATCAGCAAGTATTTTGCGCCGGGGACGCCCGCACAGAAGATTGAAGATACCATTATCAAAGCATTGGAGCTCTATCGAAAACGGGAGCGCCAAAGAGATATGGAACGGTAGAACTCTCCTAACAAGGGATAACCATACCTTTTTATAAGGTAGGAATCCGGCGTTCGGCTGTTCCCCCTCTCCACACCTCACCCCCTCAAAACTACCTGTACTACCCGAAAAAAGAGTATTTTCAAGTGCTTACGTTCTCTCATACCTTTGCAGAAATTCAGTATTATCCGTACAATGAAGCTGCAAAGGAGGTCGAGAAGAATGAAAAAAGCAATCGGAATCGCTCTTTTGGCGGCGTTTCTTGTTTCAATATCTGGTTGTGCAAATACAGAGAGACAGACCACCGAGGAACGTACCGTGAGTGAATCATCGGCGATGAGTGATGAGGAATCAAGCGGGGCTATGGAAAGCCGAGAGCCAGAGAAAAATCGGACTGTTTCTTTTTCGGACAGTAAAGAAAGTTCCGAGGAATCCACGGCTACGGCAGAAACGGAATCATCTGCGGTTGAAACCGAACTGGCTGCGTCAGAGACTATGACGCCTGCGGCGGAGAGCAAAACAACAGAAAGCCAATCGCCGCCCGCCGAAGAAACGAGATCACCGCAAACCGAATCCTCAAAATCCGTTGAGACGCAGACAACGCCACCGCCGCAAACAGAACAGGCAGAAGAAATACCGGCCGAGGCGCCCACGGTGGAAGAAAGCACGCCACAGCCTGCCGAAGAACCCACCGTCCCGGAATTTGACATTCAGACGTGGATTGATTACGCCGCAGAGTATGCCGGAAACGTGGGACTGAATCTTTCGCCGGACGCCACTGCTTGTTGGGACAACCCGATTACCGCAGGTTCGCACAGCCTGTATCTGGAACGGGATATTCAAAGCCGATTGAACCGTTACAGCCGTGACGGTGAAATAACCGATGTCTGGATATGGGCGGAGGAACGCTCCGACGGGAGCTATGATTTGTATATCGGCTATGCCTAAAATTTAATATTTCACTTTGAGAACGCACCGAAAAAACGGTGCGTTTTTTCATTTTAAGGAGGATTTCAGATGAAAATGCAAAAAGCCAAACGCTTTATGTCGCTATTTCTTGCGGCGCTAATGTGCGTTACCACTCTCGTAGGGTTCGGCACAACCGCCTATGCCGCCGAAGAAACCGACGAAGTTTACCTTATTTCATTTCCTCGTGACGGAGACGCCAATTATACCGGCGAATGGGGACACGGAAGCCACACCTTTATGAATGGTTGGTCGTCCGGAACTTCTCGTTTTACAACTGTCCGCGCAATGGGTTCGTACAACGGTAATATCTGCTATTGTATTGAGGTTGGCGTTCCGCAGGAAACCGGCGACAGCTATACGCAAAAGGGCGAAGATTTTTGGGAAAATTACCCCTCGTCCTATAACAGCACTATTTCTCCCGATGATATAAAGTTGTTTATCGGCAGAATTTTTCAGTTTGGCTACACGGGTACAATTTCGACCTCTTGGCGTTCGCAGAACGAGGGCGGCGATAAACTGGCACACGCAGTCGCCACACAGCTTTTGATTTGGGAAACCGTCGTGGGCGAACGTGACGAGGATTTTAATAAGGTCAGCACAGGTGGTAATGACGCTATCCTCGACCAGATCAGCCCGAACCACCCACTGCGTGACAAGATTATGAGTTACTACAACTCAATAGCGGCGAGCGTGCAGAACCATTCCAAACTGCCGAGTTTCTTTTCAAAATCCACAGGTAAAGCGCAGAATATAGAACTTGAATGGGACGGTGAGAAATACACCGCCACGCTGACCGATCAGAACAATGTCCTTTCTGACTATTCATTTTCAGCAAGCGATTCGGGAATCCATTTTTCCGTTAATGGCAATAAGCTGACGATTACCGCCGAGAAAGCGCCGAGTGATACCGTTACCATCACCGCCGAGAAAACTGCTCAAAGACGAGGAATCATCACTTGGACGGACGGCGTTTACGGCCCTGACGGTGGGATTCAGGACACCGTGACTTACGCACAGACGGTCAACGACCCCGTAAAAGGCTATCTAAATATCAAGGTAAGCTACGGCAGCACCAAAATTGTGAAAACCAGCGAGGACGGCAAGGTTGAGGGAATCACCTTTACGGTTACGGGAAATGGCGTGAATCAGACTGTGCAGACCGGCCCAAACGGTGAAATCCAAATCGACAACCTCACCCCCGGCGTTTATACCGTCGCCGAACAAAGCTACGACAAATATGAGCCGCAGGAGGTTCGCCGTGTTACCGTCGTCAGCGGACAGGTTGCAACGGTGAATTTCAATAACGTGCTGAAACGGGGCGACCTCACCGTTACCAAAACCTCGGAGGACGGCTTGAATGAGGGCGTTACGTTCCGCTTGTCCGGCACTTCTCTTTCGGGTCTTGCAGTCGATGAATACGCCGTGACCGACAGTTCAGGCGTTGCCCGTTTTGACGATGTGCTGATCGGCACGGGCTATGTTCTGGAAGAAGTTGATACCGCTATCCGCTACGTCGTTCCTGAAAATCAGACAGCGGCGGTCGAGTGGAACACCGTTACCAATAAGAGCTTTCATAATGTTTTGAAAAAATGGAATCCCTCCGTCCCCAAAAGCGACAATGAAACCGGCACGCCGCAGGGCGACGCTTCTCTTGCAGGAGCCACCTACGGGATTTATAAAGGCGAACAGCTTATCGACACCTACACCACTAATGAGAACGGACAGTTCGTGACGAAATATTATGTCTGCGGCGATGACTGGTCGCTGCGTGAAATTGAGCCAAGCGAGGGCTATCTACTTGATGAATCCGTCTACCACATCGGCGCCGAAGCCAAAAACTACACCGTGGAATACAACGCCATCGCAAGCGATGTAGGCGAACAAATCATCAAAGGCAGGATTGCCCTGATTAAGCACACCGATGACGGCGACACCGGCCTTGAAACGCCGGAGGCCGGAGCCGAATTTGAGGTATTTTTGAAAGCGGCGAGCAGCTACGACGCCGCCAAAGATACCGAGCGTGATTATCTCATCTGCGATGAAAACGGCTTTGCTGAAACAAAGGATTTGCCATATGGTATTTATACCGTCCATCAAGTAAAAGGTTGGGACGGTCGTGAACTTCTGCCCGATTTTGATGTGTATATCGCCAAGAACGGTGAGGTTTACCGCTACCTTGCCAATAATGCTAATTTTGAATCGTATATCAAGATCATTAAAGTGGACGCCGAAACCGGCAAAATTATTCCCTATGCAGGAGCAGGCTTTCAGCTTTACCGCCCGGACGGAACATTGATTACGCAGAGTTTCACCTATCCGGAACCTGTTACCATCGACACCTTTTATACCAATGACGAGGGCTGGTTAATCACTCCCGAAAAGCTGGAATACGGCACGGGGTATTCGCTGGTCGAGGTCTATGCTCCCTACGGGTACGTTGTGAACAGCGAGCCGGTGTATTTTGATGTGGTTCAGGACGCTTCTACCGACGAGGGCGGTATTGCCGTGATTGAGGTTATCAAGGAAAACGTTGCACAGAAAGGCATTATCAAGATCAGCAAGACCGGCGAGGTATTTTCTTCTGTTACGGAAAGCGAGGGCGTATATCAACCCGTCTATTCCGTACAGGGGCTTGCGGGCGCAGTTTATGAAATTACTGCCGCCGAGGATATTTACACGCTGGACGGTACGCTGCGCTATACTGCCGGCGAAGTGGTTGACACTATAACGACGGACAACACAGGGCTTGCCGAGAGCAAACCGCTTTATCTTGGAAAATATGAAATCCGTGAAATTACTGCCCCCTATGGAATGGTTCTGAATGGAGAAACCCACACCGCAGAACTCACCTATGCGGGACAGGAAATCGAGATTACCGAAACAGCCGCCAGCTTCTATAATGAGCGACAGAAAGCAGCCGTTACCCTCGACAAGATTTTAGAGCAAAATGAACAGTTCGGTATCGGCGCAAATGGCGAGATTACCGCCGTTACCTTTGGCCTGTTTGCCGCCGAAGATGTGACCGCAGCAGACGGCTCGGTTATTCCTGCGGACGGACTGCTTGAAATCCTCTCCGTAGATGAAAGCGGCCACGCCGTTTGCAAGACTGACCTGCCGTTTGGCAGTTTTTATTTCAAGGAGCTTTCTACCGACGAGCACTATATACTCTCCGACGAAAAGTACCCGTTTGAGTTCTCTTATATGGGACAGGACACCGCTATTGTGGAAATCAAAGCAAATGACGGCGCAGCAATCAGCAACGATCTGATTTACGGTGAAATTCACGGGCTGAAAAAAGACGAGAACGGAAACGCCCTCGGCGGCGCCGTCATCGGCCTTTTCAAACCGGATTGCACCGAGTTCATCACCGAAAATGCGATTATGACCGCCATCTCTGCCGAGGACGGCAGCTTTTCGTTTGTAAATGTGCCTTACGGGAACTGGGTCGTGCGTGAAATCGAAGCCCCAACCGGCTTTGTGCTTTCGGAAGAATCCTTTGCCGTCACTATTGATAAGGACGGCGCCATCATTGAGGTGGAAATCGAAAACACGCTGATTCGAGGGAATGTGCAGCTCACCAAAACCGACAAGGACTATCCCGATAACAAACTGACGGGCGCAAAGTTTGCCGTCTACCGTGACAGTAACGGCGATAAGGCTTTTGACGAGAACGACGAAAAACTCGGCGAGCTCTCCGAAGTCAGCACAGGCGTTTATGAAATGCACGACCTCACCTACGGCGGCTATTTTGTAAAAGAACAGCAAGCGCCGGAGGGCTTCTATCTGGACGAGAACGCCTATTATTTTGAGATCACTGAACACGGCAAGACCGTCACCGTCGAAAATGAAGCGGGCAAGGGATTTGTCAACACCCCGCAGGTCGGCTCTCTGAAAATCGTCAAGACTTCCTCGGACGGCAAGGTGGAAGGATTCTCGTTCCGAGTGACCGGCTCAAATGGTTATTCCGAGGTCTTTGTTACCGATGAAAACGGGGAAATCTTCATTGAAAATCTCCGCATTGGCGATTACACCGTATCCGAAGTTTCGGACGGGGCTTCTGCCGCCTATGTACTCCCTGCGGATAAGACAGCCAGCGTATTTGAGGGTGCTGTTACCACAGTAGAAATGCACAACGAACTCCGAGACACCCCGAAAACAGGCGACGACAGGAATCCTGCCCTTTGGCTCTCCCTGCTCGGCATTTCTGCGGCCGGCGCTGCTGTTCTCGGTGTGATTGGTTTGAAGAAAAAATCTAAAAAGGAGGACGCTGAATAATGGACGTGAAAACAATCGTTGCTATCGGCTTTGTCGTTTTCATTATAGGCGCTTTGATTTTCCTGAAGATCAGAAGCCGTAAAAAATAACGACCGAGGGCGGCCAATGCAGCCGCCCTCTTTACATACCCGAAAAAAGATAAGGAGGATTCGACTATGGTTCACTATTTCCATTCTGACATAGCGCAGAAGTACGGTATCAATGCGGCCGTGCTTGCGGCGTTCATTTGGGAATGTATCGAGGGCAAGAGCATACGGCAGCCGCAGTTACACGAGGGCAAGGTTTGGTTTCGCTGCTCGGTGCAGATGTTGACGGGGTTCTTTCCGTACCTTTCCTATGACGAAATCCGTTATGCGCTGAAACGGTTGATAAAAGGGCGTGTTCTTATTAAGGGGCATTTCAACGAAAGCCGCTTTGACCGCACGAACTGGTACGCATTTACCGAGTTCGGGCAATATTTGATGACGGAAAGCGAGGGCGATTACAATGAGTGACGGCAGACACGTCATTTGGAGCAACGACCTTGACTATGACGACTGGAAAGATGATTTGGAGGAACAGTACCCGGAACTATCCGAAAACGAGCGTATTGCTCTGATGTATGAGATCAACGGCGACTATCTCGATGACGAGCGAAGCAATCTGGATATTCAGCTATCCCGCCCCATTCTCGTTGTCGGGGACTTGGGGCTTTGGAACGGCCGCCGTATGGGATATAGGGAAATCCAAAGCGGCAATATCCGTGACTGCCTGTATTCGGACACGGACTATGTAACTTGGTTTGTAGATAGGAACGGCGATTTTCGCTGCGACGCTATCCATCACGACGGGACAAATCACTATCTCTACCGTGTTTATAAAGACGGTGTTTCAGAAACGCAGATCGACAACCTGAAAGAAAAAATCTATTACGGCAAGGCCACCCGTGCGGATATTGTGCGAGTGACCCGCAGGCTCGGCGATGATATTGCCAAAGTGTACGGGTTCCCGATTCCACGCCAAAGGCAGGCCGCCGTACCTGAACGGTAAGGGGGCGATAGAATGAATAATCTGTCTGATTCAAGGGATTGTGCTTTTGAGGCGTTCATTACTAATTTAGGCAAATACAACGAGGGAGAGCTCGTCGGTGAATGGGTTAAATTTCCCATTACTAATGACGAAATGCAGGAGGTATTTAAGAGAATCGGCATAGGTCGCCGCTATGAGGAATGGTTTATCAGCGATTATGAGTTTCATATTCCAAATCTTTATGACCTTTGCGGAGAATATGAAAGTTTGAGCGAGCTGAATTATCTTGCCGGAAAGCTGATAACACTAAATGAGAATACGGAGTTCTGGCAAGCGGTTTTTGATTTGGGCGAATGCGCTGACAGTGTAAAAGACTTAATCAATCTAACCGAAAATCTGGACTGCTTCGATTTTTTACCGGGAATATTAGATGAATATGATCTTGGCTATTATTGGGCCGAAAAAAGCGGCTGCTATGATACAAGCCGTATGGGGCCCCTTGCCGATTATATTGACTACTATGGATTTGGCGAAGATATTTATATGAGTGAAACTGGGGCATTTACCGACACAGGGTATATCCATATGGATAGCAGCAGTTTTATTGAAGTCTACGACGGGAATATCGAGAACATACCCGAAGAATACCGTATTCAAAGTCCGAATGTTTGTACCCGCGCCATACCCGTTAAAGCCGAAGTAAACAAAGATGTTGCCCGTTGATAAAGGGGCAGGTCTTTTCAGACTTGCCCCTTACATTTTAATAGAGTATGATTTTATTGATCGGCGAGCTTGCGAAGATGAGCGTCACGACGCAGCGTTTCTTTGGTTGCTGCCACCATATCACGGATTATGCGAATCTCGTATTCATCGCAATCCTCTAATATGAGCGCAATATCCTTTTCAAACTGAACCTTTGCCTTTACCACATTATCGCAAAGCAGGTCGTCACTTGTTATATGCAAAGCATTGGCAATGCTGATAATTGCGTTCAGACTGACCCTTGTTGTCCCTGTTTCAATATTGCTTAAATGCGTGGGCGAAACGCCTACCATTTCAGAAAGTTTTTCTTGGGTTAAATCGGCTTTAATACGGGCAATCTTGATACGCTTGCCTATTGCTTTGTAATCAAGTTCCATATTGCACCCCCTTTGCTTTAAGAAATTAGCCAAATATATTGTAACCACGGACGGGGTGCATTATAATAATTTATATCCGTATTATACGGATATAGTTCATTTTTCTAAAAATAAAGCGTAATTTTGGTCGGCGTATGGGGAAACAAGTGGTTTCGTACCTTTGATATTGTTTCGCCTGTTGGGTATAGTATAATAAAAAAGCGAGGAAGTGATTTTATGAGCGAAAGCAGTTCATATTTTGATTTAGCCGGACGTTTGGAAGAATCTTTTGCTGAAATTGAGGACACCATCACCGTTGACCTGCGGGAGAATGACGAGGACTACCGTTCTTTATATCAAAGCATATCCGATTTGAAAGCAAAGCACCCTTTTATCCAAAAGGTTATAGAGGGTGCGGGCGGGCTCACCCTATCAGCCGAAGAACACGAAGTCTTGGCAAACTATTTCAGACTACAATTCCGTCTTGAAAGTATGGAACGACAGCAAATCTATTTTCGAGGACATACCGATTGCTTTGCCTACCTCAAAAAGATCGGAGCATTTTGATCGGCGGCGGCACGGGATTTTCCGTGCTGCTTTTCCATATCTGAATTTCTTTACATAGCCGAGAGGTTTTCATTTTGAAAGCCCCTCGGCTTTTTTTATTTCAGAATGGAGGTGAGAAAATGCCATATATCCCGCCGGAAGTCGTGGAAAAAGCCCGTGAAATGGACTTGCTGACCTACCTTAAAAACTATGAGCCGCAGGAGCTTGTTCATTTCGGCGGCAACACCTATTGTACCCGTGAGCACGACAGCTTGAAAATTTCCAACGGAAAATGGTGCTGGTTTTCCCGTGGAATCGGCGGCTACTCTGCTCTTGATTATCTTATCAAGGTAAAAGAAATGCCGTTTACGGAGGCGGTCGAGACAATTATGGGAAACGTGGCGGTATCGCCGCCGACCTATACCCCCGCCCCAAAGGAAGAAAAGCCGAAAGTTTTGCTATTGCCAAAGGCGAGCCGCTGCGCCACCCACGCCGTGGAATATCTACACCGCAGAGGTATCGACTGTGATCTGATAAATTTTTGTATCAGCACGGGACGGCTCTATGAAAGCTATCCTTATCATAACGTCGTATTTGTCGGTATGGATAGGGACGGCAAAGCCCGCTATGCAAACCTGCGTGGGATAGGCTCGGATTTCATCGGGGACGCAACCGGCAGCGACAAGCATTATTCTTTTGGGATTCCCGCAGCAGAAGAAAGCGACCGGCTGCATTTGTTTGAATCGGCGGTTGATCTGCTTTCCTATGGAACGCTTTTGAAACTGTACGGCAAAGACTGGCGAAGCGATAACCTGCTCTCTCTTGCCGGTGTTTACCGCCCGAAAAAAGAGATTTCAGAAAGCACTCTGCCCGCCGCCCTTGTACGGTATCTGGAAGATCACCCACATATCCGCAAGGTGGTTTTGCGGCTGGATAATGACCTGACGGGCAACCAGGCCGCCGAAACAATCAAAGCCCTGCTGCCGAAAAAATATGCTGTTGACGTTTCGGTTCGGCTCTCGCCACAAGGCAAGGATTACAACGACTGTTTATGTATGCGGCTCGGACTTCCCATTACCAAACGAAAGGAGCGAGCAAAGGAGCGATAGCAAATGACGGAACTATTGAATACGGGAAAAAGAATCCGGCGGTTTCGTATTCTGCGGGGTATGACGCAGAAAGCGTTAGGTATGGCCGTGGGCTTTTCTGCGGAAAGCGCCGACATACGAATTGCACAGTACGAATCCGGCACGAGAAAGCCAAAACGAAGTATGATCTGCCTGCTGGCACAGGCGCTTGGCGTTTCTCCCTCGGCGCTTGCCGTTCCCCGTATACAAAGCGCCGAGGAATTGTGTTCTTTATTGATTGCATTGGAAGATGAGTGCGGTATCAAGTTGTCCCTGCAATCCGATAACGCCGCAGCAATTTTTGAATCCCACGGAGAAAGGAGCAAAACAATGAAAACTTATGAGGTTACGATTACCGAAACCCTGCAAAAAACGGTTGAGGTCGAGGCAGCTTCACGAGAACAGGCGCAGGAACTTGTTGAGCAGAAATGGAACGACAGCGAATATATCCTCGACGCCGAGGCTTTTGTAGGCGTAGATTTCGACGCAAGGCCAAAAGAGCGAAGCCGTGACTATGAACGCTGAAAGGAGTTTTCACTATGAGTGATGACAAAAAAATTAAAGTGGTTTTATTGGAGCCGTCCAAATTGGCTCGTTCTGTTGAGATTGACGCTTCTCTGGAGGGTATGCAGAAAACCGTCGGCGGACTGATTGAGCCCTTTTATCCCTTTGAGGAACAGGTCTGTATTGTTTGTAACGAGGAAAGCAAGATCAATGGTATGCACCCAAACCGTAGCGTGAAAAACGATGAGGGCATTATGGTCGATTTCATTTTTGGCCCCGCCTTTATCTGCGATTGTCGTGGTGAAAGTCTGGATAGTCTTTCCGATGAACAGATCAATCGCTATTCTAAAATGTTTCGCTATCCCGAACACTTGGCGAGATTGAATGGTGAACTCATTGGGATTCCATTCAACCCGCAAAGGGATAAAGAACGCTGATCTATTTTCGGCTGGTGGCAAAATGTTCGTCCGCAGGGACGAACCCTATGCGATATACCAGCAAGCATCGCCTTTGTGATACCACAAAGGCACTTGTTAGGGGCGAGCCCCTAAAACCCCTGCTCTTTCATCGCTCCCTTTTAAGAAGGCGGGCGATATTTCTATTATATAAGGTATATAAGGAAAGGAAGATTACGCTATGTTTGCATTTCTCTTTTTCATCATCGGATTTCTGATCGGCGGACTTGTCGGCATTACGGTTATGAG
>OERS01000115.1_pt1 | contig 17058 bp, 22 predicted proteins | sample 1540071 | NCBI WGS metagenome assembly OERS01 (sample SAMEA3891878, study PRJEB23780) | metagenome | biome: terrestrial biome; feature: animal house; material: Caecal content | place: Italy | collected 2015-05-05 | reverse complement strand
CCTGGCAGCCCTGGATGAGCGGCTGAACGAGCACGCCTACATCATCCCCGGCCTGGGCGACGCCGGCGACCGGATTTTCGGCACCAAGTAAGTATATTTTGAAAAAAGGGGCTGCTGCAAAAAGCTTGTTTTGCAGCAGCCCCTGATTTTCTGAATTTTCCCGGTATCGGCGGGCAGTGCCCGCTAACAAAGCGCACGATAATCTTCTGCAATTCGTTACTGCCCCTCCAGTGCCCGGTATCGTTACCATGCAGAAAGCTTCGTTTATACCTCCCTCCGGGAGGGAGGTGGATTGGGGCGCAGCCCCAAGACGGAGGGAGCCAGCGGGCGCATAGCCAGTTTGATTGCCAAAGATGGTACCTCCCTAAGACCATCATATTTGGGGAAGCAGCCCGGAAAAGTCAGGGCAGGGTATTGATAACCACAAGCAAGTACCAACCTGTAAGAAAACTGTTAGTTTGCCGCCCGCTTGCTCCCTCAGACGCCTTCGGCGCCAGCTCCCTCCCGGAGGGAGCTATGGGGCGTGGTGCAAAAAAGGGCCGTTGCAAATCTCTCATTTTGCAACAGCCCCTTTAACTTAACGGCATTGAGAAAGAAATCTGGCCCTAATAGTTGTTATTAAGTTTTTACTTGAAATTTGCAGATAAGACGGACTGGCAAAACGCAGTCCGTCTTAATCTATATGCAATTTTTGGGTTATTCTGCTAGCCGTTGAATGTGGGATTCCTCTAAGTTGATTATTGTGGTGCATTGCTCCAGCTCTGTAACTGCAACATAGCTTCATCTTTCTGGGGCATCAATTTTCTCAGCACTTCCAGCGTGTCATCTATATTACCATTACAATCGATTTTCTCAACTTTGAGGGCATTGTTTTCCAAATAGTATAGCACTAATTTTCTATCATCGGTTCTAACGGTTTCTGTATGAATATTGGTTCCTACTTTGCTGCCTACTACTGCTCCCGCACCGCCAAACAACAATCCTCCTGCTACAGCACCGCCAAGATTTGCACCACCGCCAGATACATCAGAGGTATAATGGACATTGCCTTCTACCCGATACATTTTGATATTTTCCAGGGGTATTGATTTAACATATGGATATTCGCTCGCCGTCATTATGCAAGTATACTCTATTACTCGCTGCGTTAGATATTCTATATTGTGTGTGTAAAAGCGAAAATTGGTGCCGGAAGGATTGGACATCTCTCCGTCAGAAAGTGTAGCATACTTTCTTTCGCACTCGCCGGAAGTCCTCATAAAAGGCGTATCGATTCTATAATAGAAACGATCCGGCGAACAAGTACACTTTCCCAAGGAGGATTTTGAGTCCAGAATTTCACCAGAGATTTTGTGTTCGGCACGGTAGTGATGCCATTTGCTCGTACATTGCTTTTCTGCTGCTTCGAATACCACGCTTCTACCAGATTTCGATGTATCAACCCGGCAAATGGCTGCAAGTTTATCTATAAGGCCATCTAAACGCTGCTTCCCAGCAGATGTGAAATTTGCTTGCTTTTCTTCTTCCTCCATCTTCCAATAAGGCGCACGAAATATAATTAAGAAAATTATGCCAACGAGTATAAGCCAAAATATAACCATGGTTTTTCCTCCTTACTGCCATATCTAAATGTAATATCAATCATGGATATGAATGTTATTCCTATGGTCTTCTCAAAATTCCCCATCTATTTTGCAATCTTTTTAAATTCCAGTGCATCTGAACACAATACCCGAACGGCTTCGATAAAAGTAGGAAGTCTTCTCTCCTTTCTGTATGCTTCAATTTTCTCAATCAATGCTTTGTCTTTGTCCGTAAAGCGTATGGATTTTAATGCGGCCATAACATTTCCCCTTTTCTTATATTTTAACTATATAGGCTAATGATGTCTATACAGTTTATGTTATTTTACCATGACTGCCTATATAATTCAAGTATAATTTCACTAAATGGGCGGTGATATTTTGGATTATTACAAAATAGGGCAAAATATAAGGAAAATTCGGAAGGCGTGCGGGCTTTCTCAAGAGGAGTTGGCTGAGCGTGTTTCCATATCCGTTACCCATATGAGCCATATAGAAACCGGAAACACAAAACTGAGCTTACCTGTGCTTGTAGATATAGCTGCTGCGCTGGAGGTAAAGACTGACGATTTGCTGGGAGAAGGGTCTGTCGGTAGTTCTGTATCAAGCATAGAAGAAATTGCGTGTGTTCTGGAAAAATGTACGCCGAAGGAAGCCAAAGTGATTGCAGATATTGCAAAAGCAGTAAAACTTGCTATGGATAAACATTTGTAACGATGTGGAAATCTACCTGGCAGCCCTGGATGAGCGGCTGAACGAGCACGCCTACATCATCCCCGGCCTGAGCGATGCCGGCGACCGGATTTTCGGCACCAAGTAAAAAAGAACCGTCCCGAAAGCTTTGCCTTTCGGGACGGTTTTATCATTCCATGGGCTCCATCACCTTGCCGCAGCAGCGGGGGATGGTCTGGCCTTCTTCCAGGTGCAGCACCTTGTGGCAGATGGGGCAGACGTAGTCCCCGGCCTTTTCTGCCTTGGCTACGGGCAGGAAGCCCTCTTCCTTCCATTCAATCATGGCACATTTCCTTCCTTACAAAAAACAGGGACGGCGGTGCCGTCCCTGTCCTATTCTTGTTTTCCAATCAAACCCGCTTCGCTGGGCTTTGATTTGGTTGGGGCTTACTTGAAGTAACGCTCCAGCAGGCCCTTCAGAGCCTTGCCGTGGCGGGCCTCGTCACGGGCCATCTCATGGACGGTGTCGTGGATGGCATCCAGGCCGTTCTTCTTGGCGCAGGCGGCCAGGTCGAACTTACCGGCGGTAGCGCCGAACTCGCAGTCCACACGCCATGCCAGGTTGTCCTTGGTGGTAGCCTTCATGTTGGGCTCCAGGTCCTCGCCCAGCAGCTCAGCGAACTTGGAAGCGTGCTCAGCCTCTTCCCAGGCAGCCTTCTCCCAGTACAGACCCACCTCGGGGTAGCCCTCACGATGGGCAATCCGGGCCATGCACAGGTACATACCCACTTCGGCGCACTCGCCGTTGAAGTTGGCCATCAGCTGCTCGAAGATGAACTTCTTGTCCTCCTCGGAGATGTCGGGGTTGTTCTTCACGGTCTTGGCGTATACGCCGTACTCGTGCTCGGCAGCCAGCTTGTCGGTCTCCATGACCTTGAACTTGGAGCCGTCTACCTTACATACGGGGCACTTGAAGCCCTCGGGGATGGACTCGCCTTCATAAACATAACCGCAAACGGGGCAAACAAACTTCTTCATAACTTTTTCCTCCTGAAAGTAAAATTTTAGAGATTGGGATTCATTGGGGAGGAAGGACTCAGTCCTCCTGCTCCTCGAACTGGTCGGGGCCTACGCCGCACAGGGGGCACTCGTAATCCTCGGGCAGCTCGTCGCCTTCGTAGACATAGCCGCAAACGGTACACACAAACTTCTTCATGCTGTTTCACCACCTTGTAAGGATTTTTCATTGCATACGCTGCAAACACCGGTGAAGGTAATCTGGCAGGTATGGATTTCTCCGCCCACACAGGCCTCTGCCTGGGTGCTCAGCTGGCCGCAGGCCGGCAGCTGGGGCACATCCAGAACCTGTCCGCACTGGGTACAGAAGAAATGCACATGGGGCTGCGTGTGTCCGTCGAACCGCTCCACGCCATCCAGGGTACCAATGCTGACGATTTCTCCCTGCTGCTTGAACAGGGAAAGATTCCGATAAACCGTGCCCAGAGAGAGGTCGGGATACTCCGGCTTCAGCCGGGCATACACCATCTCCGCAGAGGGGTGTTCCTTGGTCTGCCGCAGGTAGGCCAGGATTGCGTTGCGCTTCCGGAACTGCTTCTCGCTTCTCATAAGCCAGCTCCTTTCGCTCACTCATTTACGGGGCTATGATAGCATACCGTTTCCTATTTGTCAATAAGAATTATTCTTATTTACAAAAAATTTTTACTTCCGCCGGCTTCTATGATATGATACCCATATCTTATGGTTTTCAGGAGGCCTGTCCATGGAAAATCTCACCTACAACCCCTGCCGCCTCTGCCCCAGAGCCTGCGGCGTAAACCGCTCCCAGGGGGAATTGGGCTTTTGCCGCTGCCCGGATGGGGCGCTTGTAGCCAAGGCTATGCTCCACAAGTGGGAGGAGCCGGTGCTGGCGGGACAGGGGGGCAGCGGTGCCGTATTCTTCGGGGGCTGCACCCTGGGCTGCCGCTACTGCCAGAACGCCGCCATCAGCCGGGGGGCTGTGGGTAAAGCCATGGACAGGGAAGAGCTTCGTAAGCTTTTTGAAAGCCTTATTGCCCAGGGGGCGGAGAACATCGACCTGGTGACCCCCACCCAGTACCTGCCCACGATTTTACCGGCACTTACGCCCAAGCTTTCCGTACCGGTGGTGTATAACTCCGGGGGCTATGAGCGCCCGGAGGTGCTGGAAGCCCTTGCCGAGGCGGTGGACATCTTCCTGCCGGATATGAAATACGCCGATTCCGCCCTGGCTCAGGCTCTCTCCGGGGCAAAGGACTATTTCCCTGTGGCTGCCGCCGCCATCCGAAAAATGGCAGAAATCACAGGCCCTGTGGAATTTTCCGGGGAAAAGGTGAAAAAAGGCACCATCATCCGCCATCTGATTTTACCGGGACACATTGAAAATTCCCTGAAGGTGCTGGACTGGATTGGGGAGACCTTTGCTCCGGGGCAGGTGCTGGTGAGCCTTATGCGCCAGTACACCCCCATGCCCGGACTTCAGCCTCCTTTTGACCGGCAAATCACCCAGCAGGAGTATGAGGCGGTGCTCAGCTGGATGTATCTCAATGATTTGGAGGGCTTTACCCAGGAGGAAGCCGCCGCTGACCGGGGCTTCATCCCGGATTTTCTGACAGATCATTAAAGAAGCGTAATGAAGTGCCGGCTGGCGTAGCCTACCACACCTTCCCGGCGCACCACATACCAATCCCGGTATTCGTTCAGCACCTCGATTAAGGTACCCTTGGGCATTTGCAGCAGCACCGGGAAGTTTACTCCCGGGCCGCCCCGGAGATTGAGGGGCGACTGGCGGGTGGATACCACGGCCTTTTCCGCCGGACGGGGAGTAAGCAGGGGCAATCCAAAATACTGAGTCACCGCCCGGCAGAGGGCCAGGGCGATTTTCTCCAGATTTCCGGTGAGCCACATAGCATCCTCCCGGTTGTCGTGGTAGCCCAGCTCGATGAGGGCGGAAGGGGCTCTTGTCTGCCGCAGCTCCCCGATGGAGGTGGAGGCCCGTGCCTGGACCTTCTGGGGCAGGGGATAGATGGGTTTCAGGTTATCCACCACCAGCTGGGCCATGGCGTAGCCCCACCGGGAGCCGGGGTAGTAGTAGGCATCAATCCCCCGCAGCTGCCCGGAAAGGCTCTCCGGGGCGGCGTTGGAATGAAGGGCCAGATGAAAGTCGTAACTGCCGGCGTTGGACTGGCGGATGGAGGCCACGGCGCTGCCGCCCGGGTCGTTCCGGGTTACATTGATTCCTGAGGCGGTAAGGTATGGCTCCATCCGGTCCGCCAGTTGATTCATCCAATATTGCTCGCTGCCCTCCGTCACATAGAGATTGGCTTTCTGGGTGGAGGGACTTAAAAACAAATAGGGCATAATGCTCCCCCTTTCTTCTTTCCCATGGTATGCCATGGGAATTTTTTTGTGCTTGACAAACGGGGGTTGGTCGTGTATTATTGTATTAGATGGTTAATACAATAATACAGAAAGGAGTGGTCTTGTGGAATGGAGCTTTCAGGACGAGCTGCCCATCTGGCAGCAGTTGTATGAAACCCTCCGGCGGGAAATCGCCATTGGCGGGTATGCACCGGGGAGCAAAATGCCCACAGTCCGGGAGCTGGCAGCCCAGGCGGGCGTGAACCCCAACACCATGCAGCGGGCCCTTTCCCAGCTGGAAAGCGACAATCTGGTAATCACCAACCGCACCGCCGGAAGAACCGTTACGGAAGACAGAGAAATTCTGGAGAATGTACGCCGGGAGCTGGCCAAGCGCCAGATCCAAACCTATTTGCAGCAAATGGCCCTGCTGGGCTACACCGCCGGAGAGGCCGCCCAGCTGCTGATTCAAAATAAGGAGGAAACCTTATGAATGACTTTATCATTGAGTGCCGGGGGCTGACCAAGAACTACGGCACCAAAACCGCCCTGGAGCAGGTGGAGTTTTCCATCGGCCGGGGCCGGATTGTGGGATTGCTGGGCCCCAACGGCTCGGGAAAAACCACCCTCATCAAGCTCCTGTGCGGTCTGTTGCAGCCCACCTCCGGGGAGCTGCTGATTGACGGCCACACCCCCGGTGCCTACACCAAGGGACAGGTGAGCTACCTGCCGGATCGGATGTACGTTGCAGACTGGATGAAGGTGCGGGACCTTATGGGATTTTTCCGGGACTTTTACCAGGACTTTGATGGTGCAAAGGCTTCGGAAATGTGCCAGCGGCTGGGTATCCAGGAAAAAGACCGGATCAAAGCCATGTCCAAGGGCACCAAGGAGAAGCTCCAGCTGGCTCTGGTGATGAGCCGGAAGGCCCAGCTGTACCTGCTGGATGAGCCCATCGCCGGGGTGGACCCGGCGGCCCGGGACTACATTATGAATACCATTCTTACCAACTACAACGAAAACGGCACGGTGCTCATCTCCACCCACCTGATCGGGGATGTGGAGCGGGTGCTGGACGAGGCCATGTTCCTGAAAAACGGACGGATGGTGCGCCATCAGAATGTGGATGACCTCCGTCAGCAGGAGGGCAAGAGCGTAGACGCCCTGTTCCGGGAGATTTTCCGGACGGAACCCTTTGGAGGTGAATATCATGGTTTTTAAGCTTCTGAAATACGATTTCAAGTCCATGCTCCGGGTGTTTGTCCCGCTGTGGCTGGCACTGCTGGCGGTGTCTGCCATCAATCACTTCTCTGTGTCCGCCACCTCCTCCTATGCCGACAGTCTGATATGGGACATGAAGGCAATTGCCATGCTGGTATTCTTCGGCCTGATTATCGCCGCCGGGGTGCTGACGGCAGTTCTGGTGATTCAGCGGTTCTACCTGGGACTTCTGAAGGATGAAGGGTATCTGATGTTCACTCTGCCGGTAAAGCCCTGGCAGCTCCTCACCTCCAAGGTGGTCTCCGCCCTGGTGGTGTGTGCCCTCAGTTTGGGGGTGGGCGTTCTCTCCGTTATGATTCTGGGCTATCAGATGGAGGACTACCAGCGTATGTTCTCCGGGCTGGGCACCACAATCCAAACCTATCCTGAGTCCTTCATCGCCCTGTTGGTTCTGGGGCTTGCCTATGCCTTTGCCGCCATTACCCAGATTTATGTGTCCCTGGCTCTGGGGCATCTGGCAAACCGCCACCGAATTGCCTGGGCGGTGGGCGTCTACATCGCCATCCAGACGGTGCTGTCCTGGGTGTTCACCAACAGCTGGGACCCTCTGCGGGTGATGCTCTGGGGAACCTCCTACCCGGTTTTTCTGGATGTGGGGCGCTTCAACCAGTTCCTGTGGATTATGGCTGGGATATACCTGGTGCTGGGAGGCATTTTCTTCCTGGTAACGGAGCGGATTCTCTCCAAAAAGCTGAATCTGGAGTGATTTTCATGGGGTCGGAAGCCTTCTGGCTTCCGGCCTTTTATGCTTGGGATATTTCTCCGAAAAAAACAGGTAAAATTTTGAAAATATAGGTTGACTTGCCCTATGTTAAGTGGTACAATACGCTTGTATCGATAATCAAGTATCGATATGGCGCCGGGTGTTGCGGACGATGAAGCACGGTGCCTGGATTTCAAATCATCCCGGGGGTGGTGAAATATCCCGGGAATCAAGGAGGACATCTAACTATGGCAATCGAGTTCACTGATGGCAAGTACGTAGATGAGAACGGCAAGGTTACCCTTGACCCCACCGTCTACAAGGACTGGCAGATCGCTGAAGAAGCAGAAAAGACCCTTCCCTCGGTAGACTACTTCCGTGAGAAGCTGGGCCTGCTGCCTGACGAAATCATTCCCTATGGCAAGACCCCCAAGCTGGACTTCATTAAGATTATGAACCGTCTGAAGGACAAGCCCGACGGCAAGTTCATCGAAGTCACCGCTATCACTCCCACCCCCCTGGGCGAAGGCAAGTCCACCGTTTCCCTGGGCCTGGTTGAAGGCCTGGGCAAGATCGGCAAGAACGTAGGCGGCTGCCTGCGTCAGCCCTCCGGCGGCCCCACCATGAACGTGAAGGGCACCGCTGCCGGCGGCGGCAACGCACTGCTGATCCCCATGACCGAGTTCTCTCTGGGCCTGACCGGTGATATCAACGATATTATCAATGCACATAACCTGGCTATGGTAGCCCTGAACGCCCGTATGCAGCACGAGCGTAACTACAACGACGAGCAGCTGGCCAAGCGGGGCCTGAAGCGTCTGGATGTTGACCCCAAGCGTGTGGAAATGGGCTGGGTCATGGACTTCTGCGCTCAGGGCCTGCGGAACATCATCATCGGCATCGGCGGCCCCAAGGACGGCTACCTGATGGAGTCCAAGTTCGGCATCGCCGTTGGCTCCGAGCTGATGGCCATCCTGGCTGTTGCCCGTGACCTGCAGGATCTGCGGGACCGCATCGGCAAGATCGTTGTGGCCTACAGCCGCAGCGGCGAGCCTGTGACCACCGAGGATCTGGAAGTGGCCGGCGCCATGACCGCCTGGATGCGTAACACCATCAACCCCACCATGTGCTACACCGTGGAGCATCAGCCCATGCTGATCCACGCCGGTCCTTTTGCCAACATCGCGATCGGCCAGTCCTCCGTTATCGGCGACCGTCTGGCTCTGAAGCTGTTTGACTACCACGTGACCGAGTCCGGCTTCGCTGCCGACATCGGCTTCGAGAAGTTCTGGAACGTCAAGTGCCGCCTGTCCGGCCTGACCCCCAACGTTTCCGTTCTGGTTGCCACCATCCGTGCTCTGAAGATGCACGGCGGCGGACCCACCGTGGTTGCCGGCCGTCCCCTGCCTGTGGAGTACACCCAGGAGAACCTGGAGCTGCTGGAGAAGGGCACCGAGAACCTGTTCCACCATGTTGCCACCATCAAGAAGTCCGGCATCGTGCCCGTGGTGTGCATCAACCAGTTCTACACCGACACCGAGGCCGAAATCGCTCTGCTGCGGAAGCTGTGTGCTGACCATGGCGTGCGCTGTGCTCTGTCCAACCACTGGAGACTGGGCGGCGAAGGCGCCATCGAGCTGGCTCAGACCGTTGTGGAGGCCTGCGAGGAGAAGAGCGAAATCAAGTTCCTGTATCCTCTGGAGATGCCCCTGCGTCAGAGAGTTGAGCTCATCGCCAAGGAAGTTTACGGCGCCGACGGCGTTGACTGGGCTCCTCTGGCTGTGGAGAAGGCCAAGCGCTTCGAGTCTGATCCCAAGTATGCAGATTACTGCACCATGATGGTTAAGACCCATCTGTCCCTGAGCCACGAGCCCTCCTGGAAGGGTGTGCCCAAGGGCTGGCGTCTGCCCATCCGTGACATCCTGGAGTACGGCGGAGCCAAGTTCCTGTGCCCCATGGCCGGTACCATCTCCATGATGCCCGGTACCAGCTCCGATCCTGCATACCGCCGCATTGATGTGGACACCAAGACCGGCAAGGTCTCTGGCCTGTTCTGATTCTTTGTCACCCCCAAGCACAGGCGGCCCCGCCGCCTGTGCTTTTCTTAAAAGCCTCGCAGAGTTTGCCGCTTACAGCGGCAAAGAAAATGAAAATCATTTTCTGCCGGGGCGTGTACCTGGCAGAAAATACCTCTCAGGCTGCAAGTGTGGAATTTGTCCCCGGAGGGGACAAATTATGCGCGCAGCAGACTGAAAACTTTGTCCCAAAACCCCCGGTTTTGGGACAGAGAGAGGCGGCCCCGCCGCCTGTGCTTTTGTTAAGCTACATCCCCTCTGTGGGTTTCATAAATCATAAGGAGAATACATACTATGGACATGACACTGGAATCCTGCCGCAAGTTTGTGGAGGTTCTGGCCTCCAGCGCTCCCGCCCCCGGCGGCGGCGGTGCTGCCGCTCTCGTAGGTGCCATCGGCACCGCCCTGGGCAACATGGTAGGCTCTCTTACCGTGGGTAAGAAGAAGTACGCCGATGTGGAGGCAGAAATCATTGCCCTGAAGGAAAAGTGCGACGCCCTCCAGACCGAGCTTCTGGATCAGGTGGAGGCAGACGACAAGGGCTTTGTGCCCCTGGCCAAGGCCTACGGCATCCCCAAGGATGACCCCAACCGGGACGCCATCCTGGAGGAGGCCACCATCACCGCCTGCGCCGTTCCCATGCACATCATGGAGCTGTGCTGCCAGGCTCTGGAGTACGTGGCTGTATTTGCCGCCAAGGGCAGCCGTCTGGCTGTTTCCGACGCCGGCTGCGCCGCCGTGTGCTGCAAGGCGGGCCTGCAGGCTGCCAGCCTGAATGTGTTTATCAACACCAAGAGCCTGAAAAACCGCACCGTTGCCGAGGAAATGAACGCCAAGGCCAACGGCATGCTGGATAAGTACTGCGCTCTCGCTGACGAGATTTTCACCAGCGTGCGGGCAAACTTCAACTGATTTGGGAGGATTTTAAAATCATGGCAAAGTTACTGTTGGGCAAGGAAGTTACCGATGCCCTGAATGCTGACCTGCAGAAGCGCACCGCTGCTCTGCGGGAGAAGGGCGTGGAGCCCACTCTGGCCATCATCCGCTGCGGCGAGGACCCCAGCGACCTGAGCTACGAGCGGGGCGCTACCAAGCGGGCTGAGCTGGTGGGTGTGAAGGTGGTCAACTTCCTGCTCCCCGGAGATGTTTCCAAGGAAGAGCTGCTTAAGACCATCGACAAGATCAACGCCGACGATTCCATCCATGGCGTGCTCATGTTCCGTCCCCTGCCCAAGCACCTGAAGGCCGACCAGAACGAAATCTGCAACCGCCTGGACCCCAAGAAGGACATGGACTGCATGACCCACCTGTCCAATGCCGGCGTGTTCGAGGGCCTCAACGACCTGGGCTACGCCCCCTGCACCCCTGCCGCCTGCATGGAGATTCTGGACTACTACGGCATTGACTGCAAGGGCAAGAACGCCGTGGTCATCGGCCGGAGCCTGGTGGTGGGCAAGCCTGCGGGCATGATGCTCATGGGCAAGAACGCCACCGTCACTACCTGCCACACCCGTACCGTGAACACCGCCGAGATCTGCCGCAACGCTGACATCATCGTGTCCGCTGCCGGTGTGCTTAACTCCCTGACCAAGGACTTTGTCCGTCCCGGCCAGGTGGTTATCGACGTGTCCATCAACTGGGACCCGGAGAAGCCCAACGCCAAGGGCGGCAAGGGCGGCATTGCCGGCGACGCCAAGTTTGACGAGGTGGAGCCCATTGTAGAGGCCATCACCCCCGTCCCCGGCGGCGTAGGCTCCGTCACCACCAGCGTGCTGATGAAGCATGTGGTGGAGGCTGCGGAAAAGGTATAAAAATGGCGCTGCAAAAACAGCCCGCTGTTTTTGCAGCCCTTTATCTTGAGGGGGAAACTCCGCCCCACTCCGCTGCGGCCGGCAGGCGGCTCTTTTCCGCCATCCATGCGCAATGAAAACGGGGAAATACACAAAGTATTCCCCCGTTTCCATTGCTTTGTCTGACGAAAAATAGCTCGCTGCCGACTTTTGCGGACTGTGCCGGAGCTTCCCTGTAATGGATATTGAGAAGATTACAGAAAGGACTGTCAGATTATGAATCTGTTTACTGCTGCGGAAACCGCCAATAACTATGTGACTGCCGGTGTGGCAAAAACCAAGTATTCCATCCCCAAGATGCTGGTGCTGGGCATCCTGGCCGGTCTGCTCATCGGCTTCCCCTCCTGCGTCACGGAGATGGCTACCTTCTCTGTCACCAACACCTCCATGGTGCGGATGATTTCCGGCCTGCTCTTCGCCTTCGGTCTGGGCACCGTGATTCTCACCGGCGCAGAGCTGTTCACCGGCAATACCCTCATCACCATGAGCCTGCTGGATAAGAAGGTTACCCTGCCTGCCATGCTGAAAAACTGGCTGTTTGTTTACATCGGCAACTTCCTGGGCTCCATGCTCCTTAGCGCCATCTGCGCTTACTTTGGCTGGCTCAGCGCCGGCAGCAACGCCCTGGCAGTCAGCGCCATGAAGATGGCTGTGGGCAAGATGACCATGCCCTTCCAGAACGCCTTCTTCATGGGTGTGCTGTGCAACATTCTTGTGACCATCGGCGTGCTTATGAGCCTGTCCGGCAAGGACGGCACCAGCCGCTTCATCGGTGCCTGGGTGCCTGTCATGTTCTTCGTCACCTGCGGCTTCAACCACTCCATTGCGGATATGACCTACTGCATGCTGGGCCTGTTCGCCAAGAACGTGACCGCCTACGCCTCCGCCGCTGCCGAGGCCGGCATCGCCCTGGATAGCCTGACCTGGGGCAACTACTTTGTGGGCAACCTGATTCCCGTCACCCTGGGCAACATCCTGGGCGGCGTGGCCGTGGGCGTGACCATGTGGTACGCCTATGTAAGAAAGGCCGCCGGCAAGAAGTAATAAAAATTGCGCCCCCGAGGGGGCGCAATTTTTTTAGCAGCAGCCGCAGCCGCCGTTGTTGTTTACGGTGCCGCCGCAGATGCCGTTGTTGCCGCAGCCGCAGCACAGCAAAAGCAGAATGATGATCCAGCAGAAGTTGCCACCGCACATATTGTTGTTACACATAGAAAATAACCTCCCGGTTGGATATTTACGGCTGATTTGCCGCTCATCCCATGTTATTCCCGGGGGTAAAAAATGTGCAGCGGATTACAGACCCCTTCAGAGCTTCTTCTGGGGAAACTTTCATCTTTGCCCCGCGGCGTTGTCCTGTTGAAAAACCGCACCTGTTTGAAGGGCGGAAATTTAAGAATATACAGTCGCAATTTTATAGGGAAACTCTGAATAAATCGTCTGCGGCTGGAAAGCTTATCTTTTTTGCCATCCATGCAGAATGAAAAACGGGAAATACATACAGTATTCCGCCGTTTTCCATTCTTTTGTCTGACGAAAAATCTCTCGCTACCAGCTCTTGCCTATTTATTCAGAGCTTCCATAGAAAAACGCTTTACAGAACTCTGAATATATTGTAGACTAAAGACACGGATTTCCCAATCCGGTGCAAAGAAAAAGGGAGGTATATTCATGGCCTATTGTAAAAATTGCGGACAAAGCATCGACGACAAGGCGGTTATCTGCCCTCACTGCGGTGTTTCCCAGGAGACCAGGCCCGATGTGGTTGACGACGGCGGGTTCCTTTGGGGATTGCTGGGCTGTTGTATTCCCATCGTAGGTCTGATTCTGTACCTGGTGTGGAAAAATGAGCGCCCCAGAACCGCAAAAGCAGCCGGAATCGGCGCCCTGGTCAGTGTGTGTATCGGTGTTTTGTACTACATCGCAGTCATTGCCATCGGCGTAAGCATGTTCAGTCTTGTTTCGTGATTCCCTGGTTGTATAAGTGGCTTCCCATTGTGTTCGGCTGTCATTGTCGTCCTGACCGTTCCTTTTACTGGAAGGGCAAAAAGTTCCCCCTCTGCGCCCGGTGCACCGGAGAGCTGGCGGGAATCTTTGCAGGGATTTTTATATACGCCTTCCACCCCATCCCCCTGTATGCCTGTTTCCTTCTGATGATTCCTCTGGTGATTGACGGCTTTCTGCAACAGCTCACTGCCTATGAGAGCAAAAACTGGAAACGACTGGCAACAGGCCTGCTTTTCGGGGTAGGGCTGTATAGTTTCTTTGCCTGCACCACAGTCATGGCCTTTTACTTTGGCGGAAGCCTGGTTCGCTGAAAAAATGCGCCCCTTTTGGGGCGCATTTCTTTACAGTTCCCGGAGGGCTTCTTCCAGGGCGGTTTTGGAGGCGGTCTTTTCGTCCTTCGTTTTAATGACCCGGGCGGGGCAGCCGGCTACCACCGTGCCTGCGGGTACGTCCGACACCACCACGGCGCCTGCTGCCACCACCGCACCCTTGCCGATGCGGCAGCCTTCAATCACCACGGCGTTGGCGCCGATGAGCACATCGTCCTCCACAATCACCGGGGTGGCAGAGGCAGGCTCAATGACCCCTGCCAGCACGGCGCCGGCGCCCACATGGCAGTGATTGCCTACGGTGGCCCGGCCACCCAGGACGGCGCCCATGTCAATCATGGTGCCCTCCCCTACCACGGCGCCGATGTTAAGAATCGCACCCATCATAATCACCGCATTCTTGCCGATGCTTACCTGCTCCCGGATGATGGCGCCCGGCTCAATCCGGGCGGGGATGTCCAGAAGGTTCAGCATGGGGATGGCGGAGTTGCGGCAGTTGTTTTCGATCTCTGCATGGGCAATGTCCTCAGCCCGGGCCTTCAGCACCGGAGCCACCTCCGTCCAGTCGCCGAAAACAATCTTGCACCCCTCCCCAGCGGGGAAAATCCGGCAGCCGGGGAAGTCCACCGGGGCCTTTTCCCAGACGTACACCTTCACCGGGGTCTTTTTGGGGGCGGTGCGGATATATTCAATGATTTGCTGTGCATCCATGGCAGCAGTCCTCCTTGGTTTTTTCCACTATGCTACCACGAAAACCGGGAAAACACAAGGCGGAAATTGACACAGCCGTGGAAATGCTTTATAATTCCCTTTAGAAAAAGTAGAAAAAGCAAATGCTTACAGGAGGCAATCCCTATGGAAATTTTCGAGGATAGACGGGCGCTGCACCAGATTCCCGAGCTGGATCGGCAGTTGCCGGAAACCGTGGCATATATTACAGGCAAGCTCTCCGGGCTGGGCTGCCGGGTGTTTTCTCCCATCCCCGGCTCCGTCTGCGCCTGGTTCGACTTTGGCCAGGACAAGGCCATCGCCTTCCGCTCCGACGCCGACGCTCTGCCCATCGGGGAGAATACGGGACTGCCCTTTGCCTCCCGGCACCCGGGCAGGATGCACGCCTGCGGCCACGACGGCCACATGGCAATCCTTCTGGAGCTGGCCCGGCGGCTGAGCAGGAAGGAAACCCTGAATCACAATGTGCTGCTGGTCTTCCAGCCGGCGGAGGAGACCACCGGCGGCGCCCGGGACATCTGCGGCACCGGCATTTTCAAGCAGTACCATGTGGAGGCCATTTTCGGCCTGCACCTGTGGCCCAACCTGGAAGCCGGGGTGATTGCCAGCCGGTGCCAGGAGATGATGAGCCGCTCCTGCGAGGTGAAGGTGGACATCACCGGCCGGTCTGCCCACATCGCCAAGGCCGCCGAGGGCATTGACGCCATGGCTGCCGGCGTGGACTTCTACCGGAAGGCCTGCGCCATGGAAGGGGCCCTGCCCAAGCATATCTTCCGGCTGCTGAAGTTCGGCAAGCTGGAAAGCGGCACCGTGTGCAACGCCATCTCCGGCCACACCCGGCTGGAGGGGAGCCTCCGGGCGTTCCAGGACGACGTATTCTACTCCCTCCGGGCAGGCCTGGTGTCCATCGGCAAGGAGGTGGAGCGCAGCTCCGGCTGTACCGTGTCCATCTACATGAACGACGGCTACCCCGCCGTCATGAACCCCACCAAACTCTACAACAAGGTGCGAAGCCTGGTGGATTTCCGGGAGCTGCCGGAGCCCAGCATGATTACCGAGGACTTCTCCTGGTACCAAAAGACCCTGCCGGGTATGTTCTTCTTCCTGGGCACCGGAAACACGGAGGCGCTCCACTCCGACCGGTTTGACTACCCGGAGGAAATTCTTGTGAAAGGCGCCGACTTCTTCCAGGAGCTGGCGGAAAAGTTCTGATGCTTCCCCTGAATGAAAATTTATCTAACATGACCCTCAGCGGCATCCGCCGCTTTACCGGTCTGGCGGCCCAGACCCCCGGGTGTATCTCCCTGGCTCTGGGAGAGCCGGACTTCCCCACCCCGGAGCCCATCCAGGCCGCCGCCAAGGCAGCACTGGAGGAAAACCTCACCCACTACGCCCCCAACCGGGGGCTGCCGGAGCTTTGCCGGGAGATTTCCAGGTACGAAACCGGCCTGGGGTATGACTGCACCCCCAATCAGGTGATTGTCACTGCCGGGGCAACGGAAGCGCTGTATGTGGCCCTTATGGGGGTGGTGAACCCGGGAGACGAGGTCATCGTCCCCACCCCGGCCTACCCCCTGTACCGCTCCATCCTCACCGCCGCCGGGGCAGTGATGGTAAGCATGCCCACCCGGGAGGATGGCTTCCAGCTGACAAAGGAGCGGCTCTCTGCCTGCATTACGGAAAAAACCCGGGCGATTCTTCTCAACTCCCCCAATAACCCCACGGGGGCGGTCTACACCCGGGAATCTCTGGAGGCGGCGGCCTCCCTGGTATCCGGCAAGCCCATCTGGGTTGTGTGGGACGGAGTATACAATCAGCTGTCGGAAGGGACTGTTCCGGAGCCTGCCTCTTTTCCGGAATTGAGAGAGCAGCTTCTTTTGTGCCGCAGCTTCTCCAAGCCCTATGCCATGACCGGCTGGCGGCTGGGGTATCTCATGGGGCCGGAGCAGGCCATGGAGCGGCTGCTGCTCCTGCATGCCGCCCTGGTGGCAGCCATGCCCACCTTTTTGCAAAAAGCCGCCGTCACGGCCCTCCATACGGATGTGTCGGACATGGTGGAAAGCTACACCCGGCGGCGGGCGTATGTCTGTCAGCGGCTGGACGAGATGGGCCTCTCCTACCCCAAGCCGGAGGGTGCTTTTTACATCTACCCGGAGATTGCCTCCTTTGGCCTCTCCGATGAGGAATTTTGCACCCGGCTGATTCAGGAGGCCGGGGTGGCCCTGGTACCGGGCAGCTGCTTCGAGGACAAGGGCCATGTGCGGATCTCCTGCTGCTGCAGCCAGACCGCCCTGGAAACCGGCCTTGACCGCCTGGAGGCGTTTCTTAAAGCGCTGTAAAAGCCCCCCCTTGATAAAGGGGGGTGGTTTGGCGAAGCCAAACCGGGGGGATAGGAGGCGTTCAGGTTTCCACATTGGTTTGTGCTTTTGTGAAAGT
>OERS01000108.1_pt1 | contig 17535 bp, 14 predicted proteins | sample 1540071 | NCBI WGS metagenome assembly OERS01 (sample SAMEA3891878, study PRJEB23780) | metagenome | biome: terrestrial biome; feature: animal house; material: Caecal content | place: Italy | collected 2015-05-05 | reverse complement strand
ACCTTGCCCTATTACTTGCTCAAGGTAAGATTATTACAGCCCCTTACGGGCGCACTACCATAGAATTGCTGACCGGTGTTCCTGTTGAAAAGATTACCCCCTTTCCTCCCGTGATCTCATCCAGATAGCGGCATTTCATATACATATCAGAGGATTTCTGCGCTTCGGTCTGTGCGACCCCTCCCACATTCCGCATCTTGGTTGTCAGGTAAAGGTTCTTATAGCCGTCCGCCTCATCCACAAACAAACGGTCTACGCCCAGTTCCTCAAACGTGATCATATCATCTTTCCGGCTTTGGTCATGGAGCCGTTTCAGACGTGTTTCCAGTGATTTCTTGGTCCGCTCCATCTGTTTTACCGTAAAACGGCTCCCCTGGATCTTTTTTGCCTCTGCGATTCCTTCGATGATTTCGTCAATCTCCATCTGCAGCATACGTTCCTGCCGCTCGACACTTAAGGGAATCTTCTCAAACTGGGAGTGCCCGATGATCACGGCGTCAATGTCGCTGGTAGCAATCCTGCCGCAGAACTTTTTCCGGTTTTTCTTCTCAAAATCTTTTTTCGTTGCCACTAAAATATTTGCTGCCGGATAAAGCTGGAGCCACTCAGCGGCGAACTGCTCGATGATGTGATTTGGCACCACGACCATAGATTTATTGCACAGCCCCAACCGTTTGCACTCCATCGCAGCCGCCACCATCGTATAGGTCTTTCCTGCGCCCACCACATAGGCCAGCAGCGTATTCCCGCCGTAAATGATCCGGGCCACGCCGTCCTTCTGGTGTTTCCGCAAAGTAATTTCCGGGTTCATGCCATAGAAATGCAGATGGCTCCCGTCATACTCCCTTGGGCGGATGGAATTAAACTGCTCATTATAATCTGCGGTCAGCCTCTGTCTGCGCTCCGGATCTCTCCAGATCCATTCCTGGAACGCCTGCTTGATCAGATCCTGCTTTCCCTGTGCAATGGCGGTTTCCTTTCTGTTCAGGATTGGCTTACGTTTTCCCTCCTCATCCTCCACATAGTCAAACACACGGGTATCCCGCAGATTCAGCGTATCTTCTATGATCTTATAGGCATTTACCCGGTTTGTTCCATAGGTATTGGTAACACGGGGATTTCCCCGGTCCATGCTCTTCCCTTCGATATTCCATTCCCCGGTATGCCGGGAGAAATGGACTTTGATCTTCCACTGGGAATAGTTCGGCGTCTGCAACAGTTCAAACATAAAATCTGCGATATCCGATTCCGGTATCCATGTGGCTCCCAATCGTACACTGATCTCAGAAGCGGTCAGATCCTTGGGCTGTACTTTTTCCAGTGCCTCCACATTGCTCCGGTATGTTTCCGAGATTTCCGCTGCTTGCTTTGCCTCCCGCAGTTTCTTTCGCACGTTGCCGGAAAGATACTCGTCCTCAGATACAAACCGGGGCTGCTCCATGCCCTCAGACTCCGGCAGACGGAAGATCACGCCTTTTAGTTCTTCTTCCACCTCGCCGGCGCTTTTCCCGGTCAGGGAACACAGATACTCCATGTCCACGCAGGCTTTCTCAGAAAGGGACAGAGATAAAGCCTCACTTGCGGTATCCACTTTCGTTACCGTCTCGTGAGGCTTGATGGTCCGTTTCGTGAACATATCCGCTTTCCGCTCCAGCGTTCCGTCCTCCGCCACAATCTCAAGGGAACAGAGAAGGGGATAACTGCTGTCATCAGAAAACGCCATACTGTTTGCCCTTGAATTTAACAAACCGTATTTCCTCTGGAACAGATCATACAGATGGTTCAGCTTTTTCTGCTGTCCTTCAATCTCTTCATCCGGATACCCTTCGGTCTGGTAAGCGATCAGCTCCCTGGTACAGTCCCGGATAGCGATCATGCCTTTCACACGGTTCTGCGCTGTCACGGACAGTTCCACCGGTTTCATGCGGCTGTTTTCCCGGTAATAGATCTTCCCGTCATAAACCGTATAGGAAAAGTTTGCCACAGACGGATCAGCCGGGATGGAATGGTCCTCTTCCTCCACCAGCTCCTCCACCTCATAATCCGTGATCTCCGCCTCAAGGTTCTCCACTGCCTGCTCCAGAAGTTCCTTTAAATCCCTGTCTGGATAAGGCTTGCATACAAGCTGTGGCCCATACGGGCCGGACACGATCTCCTGCTCGCCCAGTACCATTTCCGGGTGCTGCTGAAAATAGGGATTGATACTGACCACCCGGTGTCGGCTCTCGCCCTGTTCATTCACATGGTCATTTTCATAGAGCCGCTCCACTTCCACCCAGTCCGGCAGATCCACATTTAAGTCTCTCGGCGTCTCCCGCTTCTGGAAAAAGAGAATATCCGTATTGATCTCTGTACCGGCATTGGCAAGGAAAGCATTGTTTGGCAGGCGGATCGCCCCTAACAGGTCGCACCGCTGGGCGATATATCTCCGCACCCGGTCATCCCGCTTATCCATTGTCCCGCCGCTGATCCCGTTGGACGTAATCAGTGCAAGCACACCTTTCGGCCTCGTCTTGTCAATGGATTTTGCGATAAAATAGTCGTGGATCAGAAAGTTGTACTTATCATATTTCCTGTCCAACACCTTATAACTTCCAAACGGCACATTTCCTATGACTACATCAAAAAAGCTGTCCGGCAGATCTGCGTCCTCAAAGCCCTGAGCAGCGATGGTGGACTTCTGGTAAAGCTGCTGTGCGATCCGGGCGGAAATGCTGTCGATCTCCACACCGTAAACCTTGCAGTCAGACAAACTCTCCGGTTTCCGTCCGATAAAATTTCCCGTTCCGCAGCTTGGCTCCAGAATGTTCCCGGATTTCAATCCCATGTTCTCCAACGCCTGATACATGGCGCTGATGACCACCGGCGGCGTATAAAAGGCGGTCAGCGTGGACTGTCTCGCCGCAGCATACTCTTCCTCTGTCAGGACCGTCTTTAATTCCAGATATTCCGTTGACCAGGAAGATTTCGTCTCGTCAAAAGCGTCAGACAGCCCGCCCCAGCCAACATATCCGGCAAGGATTTCCTGTTCCTCCGGCGTGGCAAAGCGGTTTTCTTCCTCACACTTCTTCAATAGCTGGATCGCCATGAGATTCGCACGGAACTTCTCTTTAGCGGTGCCCTCCCCCAAATGCTCATCCGTGATCCGATACTGGCTGCGGCTCTCCTGGGGAATTTCCGGGTGCAGATCAAACCCTCTTACCCTCCCGGCAGGTTTCTTCTGTGTCCATGCCGGGGCCAGATCCTCCAGAAGTTCTTCCGGTTCCTTCTCAAAAGGATTGTCCTCCGGTTTTATCCCGGTAAATCCGTCCTCCTGCTCCTGCGCCATTTCCTGTGTGGGAGCCGGTTCCTCCTTGTCTTTTTCGGCTGGTTCCTCTGATGGTTTCCTGTATACCTTCAGATGATCATTCGCCGGATTTTCCCGTACCCGGCGGTCAAACACCTCTCTTGGCATTTCCTCTGTGAAAAGCGGATACATCTGGTCACGCAGAACCACCATCTCATCGGAGATAAAGTCAATGGAATATTCCTTTGTGCCTATTGTGACAATCGTATCCACCTGCAGGTCATAAGGCGGATTCATAGCAGGTAAGTCTGCAATCCCGGCGATCAGTTCAGACACTTCGGAATAGTTTTCATCCTCCGTGTCCATCCCTTCCCGGACACGGATCAGATAACTGTAAATTTCCTGCACAGACTGGGGATCTTCCAACTGTTCCTGCAACTGGCGCAGAACATCTTCCTGTGCCTCTCCTGCCTCAATTGTATCCTGATATTCATACCAGTCATATGACTGGTAAAACGCATTGAGACGTCCGGCCAGAACCTCTTCCCGGCTCTGTGCCGGAACAGGCTCCGGGGGAGCCTGCGTGTTTTCTCTTTCGGCTGGTATTGGAGTAAATAAGCTGAACGCTCCGTCCCGGTAATCCGTAAGGTCCTGGTGTGCCTGTTGCATAGACGGGTATCGCTGATCGTAATCTGCGGTTCCCGCAAGAACCTCTTCCATCATGGAAAGGATTTCTTTTACCCGGTCTGGATCATCAAGCTGCGGGCGGATCTGCTCCACTGCTTTATGATATTCCATGCCAAACGGGTACGGACGTAAAACTGTCTCCGGCTGATGATAGAAAAAGTTATAAATACTTCTCGCCAGAATCATTCTTTCATACTCCGGGATATACGCCAGTTCTTTCTCCGTCATATACCGTCCGACAACGATCAGCTCCTCGATCCGCTTTGCGACCGCTGTCCATTTCAGAGTAGTCTCATAATTCTTCCACTGGATCGTGTAACCTTTCGCATTTCTATTCTGGTAAAACCTTTCTCCCAAATAATCACTTAGAGAGCCTCCCATTCCATATTCCTGCTTTAAAAATTCAGCTCTCTCCTTATTGCTGTGTCCTTGCAGAAAATAGGAATAAATTCTGTATTTTCCATGTTCAAAGGGAGGGCCGGGCTGCAGCGCATGGTCAATGATTTCCTGTGGCATAGAAAAAGCAGGAGATTCCTCTCCTGCCAGTTCTTCCAAAAATGTCTGTTGTTCTGCCACCGTTGGCTGTGGCTCTGCAGTCGGTTCCTGCCTTTCCTCTTCCGACTGTGGTTCCTGTCCGGTTAGCTGTAGATCAGCTCTTTCATCACGATCTCTTCCGCTGCCTGCCGGATGTTGTTCATCTGCTGTACCCACGCCATCTGGTCTTTCGCTTTCAGTTCCTCTGTCACGCCCCAGGCTGCTTTCATCTGTTCGGTCAGAACTTCCATCCTCTCCTGTGCCTCTCTCTGCACTTCGTTCAGATGTCGGTTCAGTTCTCCTTTTGTCAGCAGGTTCAGATACATCCCGTACCGGTAATTTTTCAGATAAGTCTGACGGAGGGAAGCGTACTTCCCACGGTGTACTTCCGGTTCGTCCGGCACGGTCAGATCCGGAAGAAGATAATCGCCCTGTCTGCTGTATGTGATCGCTCTCATGTGTAACGCCCCTTTCTGTAATCTGTTCTCTGTTTTCGCTTTCATTATATCGGCCTGCCTCTTTCCCGGCAAAGGTGCGATTTTTCTTTCTCTCTGCCTTTCTCAGCTTATTGACGGTATCGGAAATCTCGGATAATGCCATTTCCGCCACATCACTGGCCGCAACGCCAAACAGGTTGACCATTTCCGGCGTATTAAAATCCGTGATATTCCGGAAGTCCTCTGTGTCCAGGTACAGGTCAGTATCCACGCCGCACCGTACCATGACCATGTAAGCAACACTGGCGGATAAAAGCTGACGTGCCTCCACTTCTACGTTGTACTCGTCCACTTCTTCCAGATAGCTGTTCTTTCGTTCTGAGAGCAGATCCGGCAGATAATCCACAAGATTATCTTCTGCCGCAATCTTTGCCGCCTCCAGTATGGTTCCTTCAAATCCTGTCACTGTCTCATCCACGCCAAAGGCATTGGCGAGAGTTTCCCTCACATCCGGCTGATATTCTTCCGGCACTTCCCACAATGGCACTGGACGGAGCAGGCGGCGGTAACGCCCTTCCTGCGTATCGGAAACGTCATAATAATATTTCAGTCTCAGTTTCGGGCTGTCCTTGTCAAAAACGGCGATCCCTTTGGAATCCCGCTTTACCCACCGCCCAAACTTCTCATTCCAGACTTTCATAGGCAGCACGGCGGATGCCTGTGGGCGCTGTGCATAGATTAGAATCTGGTCATCAAAAGGCAGCCGGAAGTTCCGGCAGGCAGAGCGCAGGAAAGACAGCCAGTTTTCCGGACTGGCAGTTACTTCCTTGACCGCCTCAGCATAGAGGTCTGTGATCAGATCATATTTCTTCTTTGCCACAACTCTGTCCTCCTATCGTTCCTGTTCTTTTTCCTTCTGCCGGGCAGGTGGGTATTTTTCCATAAACTCCCGGACTGTGCGGCAATCTCCATCACAAAAATCCCAGTCCTTTTCCGGATCAATATCTAAATACCCGTTCGGTGGCAGTCTGATGGGTTCACGGGTAATAATAGAGCCAAAATGATTGACCATGATCCCCTTTGCAATCTGCACCGGATCTCCCCACCCTTCATCATCATGCCGCACTTCATATAAATACAGCCCTTTTGGTACGGTACTCCGGTCAATCCTCAGATCATGGAAAAGGGCTGGTTTCCCTAACACCCGGACTTCTGTAAAGGTTTCTTCCATTGCGTTATATCTTGCCATGCGTTCTGACTCCTTTCCTCTTTTTCTCACTCAAGGGCCGATACCGGATTCCATTCTTCTCCATCTGCTTTGCAAACTGACGGATATTCCTGCACTTTCCGTCTATTTCTACCTGTTCCTCGCTGTGGTAACGGCAGAACGCACAGGAGCTGTCCCCGTTCCCATACTCCAGACACAAAAAAGAACTGTCCGGAAGTGAAAAAAGCGGGTTCCCCCGGCTGTCTGTAAAGCAGATCACTTTTTCACTGCTCATATCTCCCCGCCTCCCAAAAATGTGATAAATTTCCCGGCTTTTACTGCTTTCTGGATCTCATTGATCATCCCGATTTCTGCCACTGTGATCCCCGGCAGAGACAAAACATCATCCATTGTCATATTTAAGACTGCTTTTTCACTGTCAAATCCCGCCTCCATCAGCTTTGAGAGGGAACGGACAGCCTTATGGTTGATCTGTGCCAACTTTTACACCTACCTTTCCTGTTCTGTTTTCTGTATTTCCCTTTTTGTTCCTTTGCGCTGCTCCCGCTGTTCCAGATATGCGATTTCTTCCAAAGCCCTCTCACACAGATCTTTGGTTGCTTTCAGCAGGCTGTCAGTATAATGCCCCCAGTAATAATCCGTCTTTCCACTGCATTTCCATGTCACAAACTGTTCCGGATGATACTGGCTGACGCCTAAAACAAACTCCGATGTTCCCACCTCAATGGACTGAACAATTTCATATCCCTGATTTACCCGTTTTTCCATCAGCGCACCTCCCGTGACAGAGACATTTTTTCTGTCTCCTGTTTCTGCACTTCCTTTATCTTCTCCCTTGCCCATTGCGGCAGGTTCTCCGGTTTTACTTCGCCCTGGAAGTCATACCGCTCCCACCTCACGTTTTCCCCGTCATACAGATTTGTGCAATAACAGGCGGTTCCAAAAGAAGCACTCCTTGTTCCATTTCCGCTCCGTACATAGACAAGCTGATGTTCCGCAGACCGGTATTCCGGTCTTAACGCCTCCGGACGCACTGCCATTACTTTTCCTTTCAGATTGTCACATTGTGAAAGTGGAAGGCACATCTGCTCCGTAATCTTTTCCCTCGGAACTGTAACCTTCGCCCATTCTTCCCGGACTTTCTCACACTGGGCTTTTACCCTGTCCGCAAACAGCTCCACCATTTCCACATAATCATCTCCGGCCATGCACTCGCTGTATTCTCCTACAAGTTCATTGCTCCGGTAAAAACCGCAGAAATAGGGAAGTTCCTGTTTTTCGTCCACACCAAACAGCACTTCCCTGTCTCCGATCCGGATCGCCTGTGTGATCTCATAGCCTTCCACCATCCGTTTCTGCTCTTTCTCACGCATAGTCCTCATCCTCGCTTTCTTCCATGACCTTCCTTCCATAGGGCGTAAACGTATACCAGCCTGTCCGGTCAGACTGTCCTTTGTTCCACTCGCCTTTTATGAGGACGCCTGCCCGTTTCAGCCTTGCAAGGCCCGTGCTGACCATGTGTTTTGTCAGATAGGGCATACGGATCAGAAACATTTTCCGGCTGCAGCACATCCAGGTTTCCCCGTCATACTGGCAGCGTCCATGAAATTCATTCTCTTTTATTTCCGTCCAGATTGCCTCCGCAAGCAAAGCTGCGGCTATCCCATACCGTCTGGCAATCCCGGTATTAAACTTCTGTATCAATGGCTTTTCCTCCTTTCGTCCGGTATGTAAAGAGGCGGCTTACCGCCGCCTCTGTCACGTTCTGTCTATTTCTTCCGGTTCCGCAGATTCAGCCAGATCAATGCCCCTGCGATAAATACCACTAAAATGACCGTGATCCACATCTTTGCGTTCATGCTTTATCTTCCCCCTTCCTTTTTCTCATTTTCACTGCGGTCAGAATACCAAAGACTGCCACACCTGCTCCGGACAGGGCAGATAACCCGATCCACAGGCCCGGCCTGCTGTCATCCCCGGTCTTCGGTGTCGTGATCAGTTCTTCTGGAATCTTCTCATTGGTCATGGTAGCTTTTACGATCTGTCCGTCCTCCTTGATCTCAAAGGCGTATTCGGACTCATCAATCTCATAGCCTTCCGGCGCATTGTACTCCTGATAGGTGTATTTTCCATACCGCAGGGTAAAGGTGGCGATCCCGTTCTCATCTGTTACGCCTGTGGCAACGATATTCCCATCCTCGTCCTTAATGCGGAATCCGGCATTTGGAAGAGGTTTCCCGTCTGCAACGTCTGTCTTGGTCAGTTCCAGTTTTCCGGTAATCGGCTGGTTGATAAAGCCAACGCCTGCCTCGTTTTCCACATCTACGATCTTTCCGTCCTCGCTGATCTCAAAGTAATAGGCGTTCTCATCCAGCTTGAAGCCTTCCGGGGCAGTCTTTTCTTTCACAAAATATCCTCCGTAGAGCAGACCGTCCGTCTGGTAAATGCCTTCTGAGATTTCCGGGATTTCTCCCACAAGTTCATCCTTTTCGGTCAGTTTCTGGTCTTTGTCCGTATCTGCATACAACTCAAATACAGCGCCCGTCAGCTTGTTCGCCGGATATTCTGCGTCCACTTTTGTCAGACGGACACTGCCCTCAATGAGTTTGTTGATCAGCTCCACCTCGATCACTTCCTCATCTTCCGTAACCGATACATAGTGGAGGGCCTCATTCAGCACATATCCTTCCGGGCTTGCGATCTCCCGCACAATCCATCTGCCAAAGGGTACATCCTCAAATGCAAAGGCTCCGTCCTCATCAGAAGTAGTTACCATTAAGGCAGTATCTTCCGTAAATTCTTCTGCACCTGCGGAAAACAGGCCAATCGTTGCGCCTTCCAGTGCCTCCCCGTCCGTGTCTACTTTCCGTCCGGAGATCTTTCCCCGGATCAGTTCATTCTCAATGGCATTTCCCTCATTTGCGGAAATATGGACAACAGCGGTATCCTGCCCCTGATAGGTAAAGTCCACAGGATAGGTTTCTTCTGACAGAAGATAATGCTGGTCAGTGGCAACTTCTTTCACATAATACTTGCCAAACGGCAGATCTGTCTGAAATGCGGCGGTTCCCTCTGTACTGCAGAACACAATCTCGATCAGACCGTCCGCCGGGATCACGGAACCGTCCGCTGCTGTCAGATCCTCTGCGGCATACAGGCCAAAGGCCACGTTCTGGATCTCTCCCGCATTTCCGATTCCAAAGATTTCATCCTGTTCCAGTGTCTTTGTAAGGTCAACCGTCACTTTCTGCCGCTCATTATAGAAAGCGGTGTCCGCCTCTGTTACAGATACTTCCTGTCCGGCATAGGTCAGCTCCACCTCATGGGTTTCGGTATTCAGCACCAGACCGTCCGGCGCTGTCTTTTCCACGATCTGGTACTTGCCCAGGTACAGTTCTTTTGTCTCTGCCTTGCCTTCCTCATCTGTGGTAATGGTATCCACCACATCCCCGGCGTTTGCCCGCACGGTTCCGTCCGGCGTCACAATGTCCTCGGCGGCGATCACTTCATATACCGCCCCGGCCTGCCCGGTTACTGCGTAAACAGGCGTGTAAATATTCTCGCCTTCCGCAAGGTTCCCGTCTTTGTCCACCACACCGTCTCCGGACACCTGCACAGAGGAGAACTCCTCGCCGGTTTTTGTCACAAGGATCTTGCCTTTCTGCGGCATATCCTCTTTTTCCACCGTGATCACGGTCACTCCGCTGTCCTCCCCGGACTGTTCCTCAGATACTGTAAATGGAACCGGCGTACTGTCCAGTACATACCCGTAAGGAGCCTGTACCTCCACTAATGTGTAATTTCCATAAGGCAGTACCTCCGGTGTAATCAGATAACCGTCACTTCCGGTATAGAACGTATCCAGCTTTGTGACTTCCGGATAGGTATACTGCATGGTCACAAGGTTCCCGGATTCGTCATAGATCTGGAACCCGGCTCCCGCAAGGGGGATGGTCTTTCCGGTTTCTGCGTCTTTCTTGACTACCTTGAGATAGGATTCAAACAGGCGGTTGTTGATGAGGTAGCGGTAAACTTCTCCGTCACTGCTGATATACACATCAAAGTCTCCGATCATCTCCCGGCCTTCCCAGCCTTTTGTCTGGTGTACCGTATAAATGCCATAAGGCAGGTCTTTCGTCTCGGCATATCCGTTCTCATCACACACCAGCGTATCCCGCTCGCTGTCCTTTGCGCTGTCATAGCTGCCTGCGCTCTTTAAATACACCTGGAACTCTGCGCCTTCCTCCGGTGTTTCGATCTGCGTACTTCCGTCATCCGTGTGCTTAATGATAGAGATCCTTCCCTTGATAACCTGTTCCGTCACGTCATTGGAAGTATCGTTCAGCTCCACCGTGTAAAGAGTTGCCTCCGCTCCCACATGGTAGGAAGTCTCATCCAGCAGATACCCTTCGGACGGGCTGATCTCCCGGATTGTCCAGTTATCCCCGCACACATAATATTTCGTGGTAAAACTGCCGTTGCTGTCTGTGGTATAAGTGTCGATCAGTGTATCCCCGTCATAAATCCCGTACACTGCGCCTGCCAGCGTAGCGTCTCCCTGCGGGATTCCTGTCTCCCGGTCTGTCTTTGTGACCGTTACCCGGAACTTTTTCAGTACGTTATGGACGGTGGCATTGGTCACTTCGTTCCAGTTGACGGTCACGTTCTGGGCCGCCGGAACCACATACCGGTCTGCTGTCTCCACTTCCTCCAGCGTATAGGGCGTATCGCCGGAGATCAGAATATCAGAAAACATGGCAACACCTGCACTGTCCGTAACCGCATACTCATCCACCGGAATACCGGAAAGAGAGGTTCCGTAGAGATGGAACTTCATGCCTTCCACCAGGCCGTCCTCAGAAGTCTTGGTCACTTTCAAATCTCCACGCTTGAGGATATTGGAAAAGTCCACCGCAGCGGTTTCCCCGCCTTTGACCTCCACTGTCTGCGCTTTCTGCGGTTCATACCGGTTCTCCGTCAGCTCCGTTACCGTATAGGTTCCCGGCTGAAGGTTCTCCACCTTGATCGTTCCATCCTCTCCGGTGGTAACGGTCTGGTCAATCCCGTTTCCCGTGATCTGGAATTTCAATCCGGCCACCACACCGTCCTCGGAAGTTTTCACGATCTGGATATGCCCATAAGGGATTTTCACATTCAGATATGCTTTCACGGCTGCGGTATTCTCCACGCCTGTGACAATGTCCTGCAAAGACGGATCTCCGTAAGCGATCAGCTTGGCGCTGCTGCTCACTGTAGGGATCTTCTTGGTTGCGGATAACTGCACGTTCCCGGCAATCGCTTTACTGGATGTGATGGTCAGTGTGTTTCCGGACGTGCTGACTTTTACATCACTGTTGGATGATGTGAAATTGAATTTCGACAGGACGCCGTTGCTGTCTGTCAGTTTCAATACATACTGTTTGCCGTCCCATTTCAGTTCCTGCGGAGCGCTGTCTGTACTTCCGGACGCAAAGCTGGGGATGGTTCCGTGGCTGACCATGCCGGAAATGATCTGCTGATAGGCCGCCGCTATCCCGCTGTTCGCCCCGCCTACGCAAAGGCTGTTATAAAATTTGGCGTCCGTCTGAGCATACGGGGCGCTGGCATTCCTGCACCCGGTCACAATCTCCCAGATGACCATCTGTGTCGCAAGGACTTTCTCATCTTCCGTGCCGGACAGACTGCCCATGCTGCCCTGTGCGCCATACAGCAGGGCAAGATTTACAGCGTCCTGTTTTGCCTTTCCTAAGTTGTTCCACACCACAGAAGCGTCCTTCTCCAGTGTGTTCCCGGTATGCAGGGAGATTCCCGGCTCGATACAGTAGGCATTATCCCCGTCTGCATAGATCCGGGTTCTGGCCTCCCCCGCATGGCTGAACGTAATTCCGTTATGAGACGCCGTCTGCTGATAACGGATGGTATTCCCGTTCCCGTCATAGCAGTAAGCGAATGTGATCGTTGCCCGCTGGGACGCAGCCGATACCGTGGCGGCCGGAAGGACGGACAGTGTCGTGACCGCCGCCAGTGCCAATGCGACTCCTTTCCTGAATAACTGTTTGATTTTCTTCACTTCATTCTCCTCCATTTCTGAGCCTTTCGGCCCACATAAAAAAATCCCTGCTTGCTGGCAGGGCTGGGTACTGATCCGGCGGAATGTGGATAGCCACCGGCTCCTTATTCTTCTTTTCGGCTGGTAAACTGCTGGTAATCCGGAAGGGGTAGGGTGTGGGGAGGGGGAACCAGAAAAGCGGGAAAACTGGAAATCCACATAGGAACCCACTTTCCCCCTGGCGTCCTCTTACCTTTCCCGTCCTCTCTCCCGTCTGCGGTACAGTTCCAGTGCCTTAATGATCGTGTCCTCCATCTGCTTTGGCGTGGTTCCCGGAGAAAAATATTTGTCAATCCTCTTTTTCGGGATTTTAAACTGCTCCACCTGGTTCGGCTTTTCCTCGGTCATGATCGACAGGATCACATCCTCATTCAGCTTTCCCGCCTCTGCAAACTTCCGCATTTTAATCGCCTGTGCGTGGCTTGGAGTACAGTCCTCCAGTTCCATTGTGTCAAAAAGCGTCTGCTGTTGCTCTTTCGGCAGGTAAGACAACTCTACTGCCGGGCGCATGGCAATCTTTCCCTCGTCCACCATATCCAGAATAGGTGTGATGAGTTCGGTAAGACGGATATAGCGGCGGATTTGGTCTTGGCTTTCTCCCACTTGCTCTCCTAAAAGCTGTCTTGATGTCTTTCCTTGTAACTTCTGTGCCAGTGGCACAGAAGTTAAATCACTGCGCTTCCCCTGCCGTTTCATTGCGTCCAGTTTCATCTTATAAGCAAAGGCTTTCTCTGAGGGTAAGACTTTCTCCCTTTGCAGGTTAGAGTCAACCATGATAATCGTAGCCTCATCATCTGTCAGATTTCGCACGATACAGGGCATGACTGCTTTCCCGGCAAGTTCACTGGCGAATTTTCTCCGGTGTCCTGCTACCATTTCATAACCGCCTTCCGGTTTCGGGCGCACCAGAGCAGGATTGACCACGCCTTTTTCCCGGATACTTGCCGCCAGTTCCAGCATACTTTCATCCTGCTTTACCTTATACGGATGGTCAGGGAAGTCGCTGATCTCTGTCAGAGGAATATCTGCAATAAACTCCCGTTTTGCCTCGTCACGTTCCTCCTGCGTACTGAACAGATCATCTGCTGCGGGAAGGGGCAGTTTTATTTCTCTGCCTTTCGCCATCCCGTACCACCTCCCTTGTAAATGACGCATAGGCTTTTGCTACTGTACTGTTTTTGTCATAGCTGTAAATGCTCTGTCCTGCGGCACTTGTTTCCGCTGCTTTCACGCCAACCGGAATGACAGTCTGGTAAACCTTAACCATTCTCCCGTAATTCTGCCGGATACTCTCTGCGGTCACACGGGCCAGATTGGTCCGCATATCCGCAAGTGTCAAAAGAACACCATCCACCTTCAACGCCGGATTGATCTGTCTTTGTACCTTACCGATTGTTTTCATGAGCTGTGTCATTCCCTTTGCTGGAAGATACTGAGCCTGCACCGGAACAATCACACTGTCGGATGCTGCCAGTGCATTGATCGTCAGCATACCCAAACTCGGCATACAGTCGATTAACACATAGTCGTATCCGCTTTTTACTTCATTCAGGTAATTTTTCAGCGTCAGTTCCCGGCTCATGGCATTGACAAGCATAACTTCCAGTCCTGCCAGTTCAATATTGGACGGGATCAGATCAACGCCTTCCTCATGGTGTAAAATTCCGGCGTGGCTATCCATTTCCCGGTCAGCCACAATCCCCTCTAACTGTGTGGCAAGTGTCACAGAAAGGTTATCCTGCTCCGGCCATCCCAGTGAGGTTGTCAGATCGCCCTGCGGATCAGCGTCCACCAGAAGAACCTTCTTCCCTTCTTGAGTATTCCGGACGATTCTGAACCGTCATTCCGGAAACACAGTACCGTGATTCCGCTTTGATGGATACCGCAATTCTGGGCATTGAATACCGTGATTCCGGTCAAAGGATACCGATTTTCTTTATAATGTATCCATACGCTTTGAAGCGTAAATACATTACAAAGGAGGTCATCGTTTATGACCAAGTATCGCGAGATCATCCGGCTATCCGGATTAGGTCTTAGTCAAACCAACATTGCCCTCAGCTGCAATGCATCTAAAACAACCGTCAACAAGGTGCTGAAAGCTGCAAGGGAGCAGAACCTTTCATGGCCGCTGGATCCTAAACTAACAGATCCCGTCCTTGGCAGGCTGCTTTTTCCTGATTCGAAAGCAAAACCTGCCACATCAAAGCGGATGCCTGATTACGAGCATATCCGCAAGGAACTTCTCCGCAATGGAGTAAATAAGAAGCTTCTCTGGACAGAGTACCTTGAGGAATGTCGCCTCTCCGGAGATGAGCCGCTTATGTATTCCCAGTTCTGCTATTACATCCAGCAGGATGAGCAGAAGCGCCGTGCCACTATGCATATCAATCGAAAACCTGCAGAACAGGTTGAAGTAGATTGGGCTGGAGATCCGGCACACATCATTGATCCGGATACCGGCGAAATCCTGGATGCTCACATTTTCGTAGGAGTCATGACCTACAGCCAGTACCCATACGTAGAAGCATTCATGGATGAAAAGCAGCCATCATGGATCACTGCTCATGTCCATATGTACGAGTACTTTGGCGGTGTTGCTAAGATTCTCGTGCCGGACAACTGCCGTACTGCTGTAGAGCACAATAAGGGCTGGAAAGATCAGCGCATCAATGCTGTCTATCAGGAGATGGCAGAGCACTATGGCACTGCGGTTATTCCAGCCCGTGTCCGGGCTCCAAAGGACAAGCCCAATGCCGAGGGCAGTGTAGGCAATATTTCCACATGGATCACTGCAGCCCTGCGTAATGAGCAGTTCTTTTCCCTTGATGAATTAAACCGGGCAATCCGACAGAAGCTGGAAGATTTCAGCCATCGCCCTTTCCAAAAGAAAGAGGGCAGCCGGTATGAGATCTTCCGCGACGAAGAACTGCCACTCCTGGCACCTTTACCTGCTACCCCATATGAACTGGCGGAATGGAAACAAGCCACCGTTCAGTTCAATTATCACATATCCTTTGCCGGAATGCTATACTCAGTTCCTTATGAATATATAAAACGCAAAGTTGATGTGAGGGTTACCGATAAAATGCTAACTTTGCATGCGAGTTACACTAAAGTTCTGTTTTGAACGTAAAAAGTCGCTTAAAGCCTTATTTTACGCGATTTTTGCTTGCCAAACCTCCGATTTAGTGATATAATTTTAGTGTAACGGTTACACTAAAAAGGAGGAACTGCATGTACTACAATTTCGTTGTCCAGATCCCCTCGGAAAAAGGGAAAATCCTGACCAAGGCTAAGGGCGGATCTTCCTATGTGCTCTTCCAGTACGGGGCAGAATATAAGCCTGATAAGAAGTATGCCATACCCAAAAGGACGATCATCGGGAAGGTTGATCCTTCCGATCCAACAAAGATGTTTCCTAACGAGAAGTTTCAGCAGTACTTTCCTGAAGCGATGCTTCCCGAAGAACTGCCTGAGACGTACAGGAGCTGTTGTCTCAGGATAGGTCCTTATGTGGTGATCCGTTATGTCCTGAACGAGTATAAGCTTCCAAAACTTCTGGGAAAATGGTTTCCTGAGGACTGTGGTCTTTTTATGGATCTTTTATCCTATCTTATAGTGGAAGAGGATAACGCCGGACAGCACTATCCTGACTATGCTTTTTGCCACCCTTTGTTCTCGGATGGTATGAAGATATACAGCGATTCAAAGGTATGCCGGTTCTTCTCTTCCGTCACTAAGGAACAGACGATAGGGTTTCTTGACGACTGGAATAAAAGAAGGGATCATAAGCAAAGGATATATATTTCATATGACTCCTCAAATAAAAACTGTAATGCCGGTGACATAGATCTCATAGAGTATGGCAAAGCAAAGGATAATAAGGGTATTCCTATCTTTAACCTTGCCATAGCCTTTGATAAGACCAACCGGGTGCCTCTGTTTTATGAGGAATATCCCGGCTCCATAACGGATGTCTCCCAGTTTGTGCATATGGTGGATAAGGTGACGGAGTATGGCTATAAAAAAGTAGGCTTCATCCTCGACCGCGGTTACTTCAGCAAAGACAACATACGCTACATGGAGGAAGGCGGATATGCCTTCGTTATCATGGTTAAAGGCCGTAAGGCCCTGGTGTCGTCCCTTGTAGAAGAAAACCGCGGCACATTTGAAACTGAGCGCGACCATTCCATCAGAGCCTATCACGTCTACGGTAAGACTGTGAAAGCCAGGTTATATGAGGATGATACGCAGGACAGATACTTCCATCTCTACTTCAATCCTTCCAAACATGCGGCGGAAAGGGAACGCCTGGAGCTTACGCTGGACAGATTTAAGATATATATGGACAAGCACATCGGAGATGTGGTTACCTCATCAAAGGCATGTCAGGAGTATTTTACCCTTAAGTATGACAAAGCTGGTCATCTTGTCGGCTACAGCGAGCGAAAAGACGTCATAAAGCGTGAACTGGATCTCTGCGGTTACTTTTGCATCGTCACCTCCGAGGAGATGACGGCCTCCCAGGCGCTTATCCACTACAAAGGCAGAGATGTTTCTGAAAAGCTCTTCAGCACGGACAAATCCTTTATCGGGTCCAAAAGCATGAGGGTCCAGACCACACAGGCCCTGTCAGCGAAGATATTTGTTGAGTTTATCGCACTTATCGTTCGCAACAGGATGTATAACCTGCTCAAGGAGACCATGCTCAGGCTTGAAACAAAGCCAAACTACATGACCGTTCCCGCTGCTCTCAGAGAACTTGAGAAGATCGAGATGGTAAGGCGGGGCAATGGCCATTACCGCCTGGATCATGCCGTTACGAAAAAACAAAAAACGATACTTAGCGCATTCGGCCTGTCTGATACAGATGTCAAAAGCATAGCGGTAGAAATAGGCAATCAGTTATCAGGCGAACAAACACCTACAGATAAAGCGCCTGAGGAGGATGACGATTATGGCGAGGACACGTTCACTATCATCGATTGAGACTGAGATCTCAAAGGTAACAGCTGAACTTCAAAAGGCTCAGGAGAAGGTTGACGAGCTTACCCAAAGGCTGCTTGAACTCCAGGAACAGAAGCAGTCCATAGAGGCAAAACAGATCATGAATGCCTTCCGCAGGAGCGGTAAAAGTATGCAGGAGCTTATGACGTTTCTCGAAGTGTGAGGAGCGTCAGAAGACCTTTAGTGTAACTTTTTTGCAAAGTTAGCATTTATAGTTTCGTTTGTTTTCATTGGTATAACCTCC
>OERS01000104.1_pt1 | contig 18147 bp, 11 predicted proteins | sample 1540071 | NCBI WGS metagenome assembly OERS01 (sample SAMEA3891878, study PRJEB23780) | metagenome | biome: terrestrial biome; feature: animal house; material: Caecal content | place: Italy | collected 2015-05-05 | reverse complement strand
GGGGTCATTCCGGCGTATTCCCGGTTGGCGATAATCACGCCGTTGGACATGGGCTCAATGCCGCAGATGCACTCGAAGCAGCCGCAGGAGGTCATGGGGTCCTCCAGGATGGAGTACAGGGTCACGCTCTCCACGGCGCCGTGGGTAGCGGAGGCCACCATCTTGTTGACAGACTCGTACCGGCCGGTACGCTCGTCAATCAGGCCCTCCTTGAAGATGGGCTGACAGGGACCGTTGGGGTCCAGCTCATTGGTGGCCTTGGCATCCAGCCAGGACACGGCACCGCACAGGCCCAGACGCTCCGGGGTTACCACGCAGCAGTGGGCAGGGGCAAAGCTCTGACACAGGATGCAGGTGTAGTAGCGGTCCACGGACTCGTCGGTCATGGAAGCCAGCCGGTCATCTCTCTGATTGTACCGGGGCATAGCCACCTCATCCCGGAACTTCTGAGCCTCGGCAGCATCGGTAATCAGGGTCACCTGGCACTTATCCACCACGGCATCAAACTCGTTCATGATCATCACATACAGAACCTCGGCGAAGTCCTTCATCCGGACACCGGCCTCGAAGGCGGCGTTGGACACCCGGACACGAACCTGGTTCCGCTGACCGGTATGCATAATGCCCTCCATGTAGTTGAACCAGGCGTGGAACTTCCGCTCGATGACGGACTCGAAGTCCACCTGCATCTTCTTGCCCGCAACCTCCACATAGGTCACGAGAGCCAGCTCCTTGGCCTCGTCCAGGTCCGGTCCGATAATGGTAATCTTGTGGTCCTCAATCTCGTCCATGTCCCGCATGACCACCAGCTCGGCGGTGGGGTTCTTGTTGGACCAGCACTCGTTGTGCATATCGGCCTTACGGATGATTTCGCCCTCGAAGGCGGCGGCAAAGGCCACAGGGATGGGCAGCTCCGTCACCTTGATCTTGATTTCCCGCAGCTCCAGGGACTTCTTCACAGTCTCATTGTGGTCGCAGACGGATTCCAAAGCGCCGGGCACCTGGTTCTCGCCCAGGTCGATGTCCACCACCACAGGGAAGCCCAGGGCGATGGCGCCGGCACCGGCGGAAACCACCACGGAGTCAATGGCACCGAAGGTGTTGACGAAGGCAGGCACACGCTCCTTGGTGTACTTGAGCAGGCCAGCCAGGTCGCCGGGCTGGACGTTGCCGAAAATCAGAGCGGCACGGATGGCAACGGTCACCACGTGGATGACGGAGGTCACGTCATGGCCCAGAGGAATGACCCGGAGCTCCAGGCCCATCTTCACGCCGCCCTGGGCACACTGCTCGATGACATCCCCCACCAGGAAGGTCATAATGCCCTTGCTCTGGTAGTCCTTGACCACCTTCACCACCTGCTCCGGCTCCTCAGCCTTGCCCAGCACCACGGCAACACCGGGGATGTCGCCGGTAACCAGGGGCACGCCCAGGTTCCGCACGAAGGCGTCGGAGATGTGGCCGTAGCAGGGAGCCTCATAGGGAGTGGCTCCGCCGATGTACTTCAGGGCCTCGATGAACTCGGCGCACAGAGCGGTAGCCACGCCGGACATGAAGGCGTCGTGCAGCCGGTTCTCCCGGGTCATGAGGGACTTAATCACACCCAGAGCGGCCTTCATCTCCGCCAGGGTGGTGACCTTCACGCCAGTAACAGCATAGTAGCAGGGCAGGGCGTAAGCCGTCTCCGGGAAGGACACAGCCTGAGCCTCGCCGCACTGGGCGATTGCGTTATCCACGGCGGCTACGGTGAGGCCGTAAACGGCATCGTTACCGCCAAAAACTCTATCGAAAAGTGTCACGGTTTTTCCTCCTATCGTTCATCACGATCTAATATTGCTTTGATTTTCCGAATTTCCTCTATGGCCGCGGGGCTGAAATCGTAGGGGGATTTCCCCTGCCGGTCCGCATCGATAATCTGGGGATTGTAGTGAATCACGCCCAGAAAATCCTCCGCCGGGATGGCGCTGCGGACAAAGTCCTCATCCTGCTGGTCTCGAACCTTGTTGGCCACCACCCGCACCTGCTTCACCCCTAAGTCGGAGGCCAGGCGCTTGACATTGTGGTAGGTCTGGACGGAACGGGCACCGGGCTCGATGACCACGATAAACTGGTCCATGTTGGCGGCGGTGCCTCTTCCCAGGTGCTCCAGACCTGCCTCCATGTCCATAATCACCACATCGTTTTTCCGGTAGGTGAGGTTGGAGAGGATGGCCTTGAGCATCACGTGCTCGGGGCAGACACAGCCGCTACCGCCCACGTCCACCGTGCCCATCACTAAGAGCTTCACCCCGTTGATGTCCTTGGAGAAGGTCTCGGGGATGTCTGCCACATAGGGATTGAGCTTGAAGAACTTGTTGGCGGCGTTGGCGCCGGTGCGCTCCTCCACCAGGGTGCGCATTTTGGAGATGGGGACGATGGCGTCCACTTCCTCCTGGGAAAGACCCAGGGCCAGACCCAGATTGGCATCCGGGTCCACGTCGGCGGCCAGGACGGTGCGCCCTTCGTCGGCATAGAGTCTTGCCAGGGTAGAGGACAGTGTGGTTTTGCCCACACCGCCCTTACCGGTAATGGCTACTTTCATGGAAAAAGACCTCGCTTAGATGCCCAGAGCGGCACGCTTGTCCTCGATGCACTGAATCATCTTGTCGCCCAGGCTCTCGATGTTGGTATCCACCACGAACTTGGCTTCCACCCACTTGTTGATGCCGTTCTCACCCTGGAGCAGCTCGGTGACTTCGGAAGAGCCCTTGGAGTAGGGATCCACACCCAGGAAGGTCTCGATGCCGGTGGCAACCACGTAGTTACCGATGGAAACGGCCTTCTCGGACATCCACTCGGGAGCGCAGCCGACCACAGGCAGCTGGGCGATGGGAATGCCGGAGTCCTTGGACAGCTGGGCAGCCAGAATCAGCATACGGGAGATATCCACGCAGGAGCCCATGTGCAGCACGGGAGGAATGTTTGCCAGCTCGCAAACACGCTTCAGACCGGCGCCGCAGTACTCCTTGGCCTTCACAGGATCCATGAGGCCTGCCTTGGCAGCGGCCTGGGCGGAGCAGCCGGAGACAATCAGGATGATGTCGTTTTCCAGCATCTTCTTCATCAGGCTGATGTGGGCGGAGTCGGGACGAACCTTGGGGTTGTTGCAGCCCACCATGGCCACAGCGCCCCGGAGAACACCGGAAGTGACACACTCCAGCAGGGGCTTGGTGGTGCCGAACTCGTCCACCTGGGAGTTGGCAACGCCGTCCAGAACCTTCACAATGGCCTCCACAGAGTAGCCCACCCGGGCGTTCTGCTTCTGGTCGGGGATGTTCACCAGCTCGGGGTTCCGGTTCTTGAAGTTTTCAATGGCCATCTTCACGATTGCCTTGGCGTTCTCGCCGGCGGTCTCAGCATTGAACTGAATGAACTCGGAGTCCGGCATACGGGCAATGGGAGAGGTGGTGATGAACTTGGTATGGAAGCACTTGGACAGGGGGCCCAGAGCGGGGAAGATGCACTGCACGTCCACAACGATGGCTTCGCAGGCGCCGGTCAGGACCACATTCTCCTGGTTCAGGAAGTTGCCGGCCATGGGGATGCCGTGACGCATGGCAACCTCGTTGGAGGTGCAGCATACGCCGGAAACGGTGATGCCCTTGGCGCCCATGCTCTTGGCGTAGGCAATCATCTCCGGATCGTTGGCGTAGTATACCACCATCTCGGACAGGGAGGGATCATGGCCGTGAACCACAATGTTTACGTTGTCCTTCTCCATAACGCCGATGTTGGCAGTGGTGTCCACAGGCTTGGGAGTGCCGAAGAGCACGTCGGAGAACTCGGTGCCCATCATGGAACCGCCCCAGCCGTCGGACAGGCCGCAGCGCAGGGACTGGCGGATCAGAGCCTCAGCCAGGGAAGAGCAGCCCATGTGGGTCATGTGCATGGCGGTGGACACTTCCCGGTCGATGGCCCGGGGCTCGATGCCGGCGTCATGCCACAGCTTCTGGGTGTGCTCGGGAGCCCGCTTCAGGAAGCGCTGAACGCCGAAGGGCTTGCCGTACTCCAGCAGAGCCAGCTCGGACATCTCGTGAGCCAGGTCATAAATGTCCTTGCCCTCGGTCTCCACGCCCCACTCCTTGGCGATGCGGATCAGCTTCTCCGGGTCCTTGACCTGGTAGTTGCCGCCTTCCTTGGCCTGGTGCAGGGTGTGGCAGATCTCTCTGCCGTGGTCAGAGTGGGTTGCGGAGCCGCCGGCGGTGAAGCGCAGGAAGTTCCGGGCTACGATGCCGTGGACATCACAGCCGCAGATGCCTCTGGGGCTCTTGGGGGTGATGCGGCAGGGGCCCATGGAGCAGATCCGGCAGCAGGTGCCGGCTTCGCCGAAGCCGCAATGGGGGGTCTGGTTCTTGACTCGCTGCTGCCAGGAGTCGGCGCCCACCTTCTTGCCGTTTTCCAGCAGTGCATTGGTGGCAGCTTCCATCTCCTCAACAGTCGTTAAAGATGCCCAATCCTTCAATGTGATTTCCTCCTAAATACAAATTTCTGTACCCATACGCACCCGCATGGGCACATAGTGTATCAGCCTTATTCTACCCTCCAAAGGCCAGAAAGTCAATTGTGGATTTCCCCACAAATCGTCATGAAAAGCCCAACCCCCATGGGGGGATTTTTGCCGTTTTGCCAAAGCCGCCCCGGCTATTGACATTTGTCCCGGATTCGGTATAATAAAACTATAAAATCAGGTACTTTGGTGCCGAAAGGAAGCGGGAAGCATATGACTTATCACATCCGTGTGGCAGGACTGGAGCGGGACCTGCCCATCTGTCCTGTAAGCGAAAATCTGTCCATCGCCGGGTTCGTCATCTTCGGAGACCAGGAGCTGACGGTGGCCTGCGCCCGGGAGCTTTTGAAGAAGGCTCCGGAATACGATTACATTATCACCGCCGAGGCCAAGGGCATTCCCCTGGCTCACGAGATGGCAAGACAGGCCGGGGACGCCAAGTATTTCCTGGCCCGGAAGGCTCCCAAGCTGTATATGACCGGGGTGTTCCAGTCCTCCGTCAAGTCCATCACCACGGAAAAGGAACAGACACTATACTTAGATACCGCCGATGCAGACCTGATGAAGGGCAAGCGGATTCTCATTGTGGACGATGTGATCTCCACCGGTGAGAGCCTGCAGGCTCTGGAGCAGCTGGTGGACAAGGCCGGGGGCATCATTGCCGGCAGAATGGCAATCCTTGCCGAGGGCGACGCCCAAGACCGGGAGGACCTCATCTACCTGGAAAGACTTCCCCTTTTCCATCCCGACGGCACGGAAATTTCCGCATAACATCCTAAAAAAGCAGGAGAGAAAAGCTCTCCTGCTTTTTTGTTGGAACACACAAAAAGACCGGGCTGAGTTTGGGCAATGAAGGCAAAAAATGTAAATTTCTCCTAATTGCGATTCGATACAAAAATATCTATAATAATATATAGATTTGTCTGTCCCCTTGGGGGCCGTCAGAAGAAAATGAAGGAGGAAATGTATGAGTCGATTGGAATTTTATTCCACCAGCGGTTCTCAGGCCGTGGTGGAATCTTTGTACCGGGATCTGGAACATCGGATTGTTGCCAGCCCTCCCGGTCTTTGCCCCGTGGATCTGGCGGCGGCGTTTCTGAAAATGTGCCATGCCCAGACCTGCGGCAAGTGCGTGCCCTGCCGGATTGGCCTGCGGCAGCTGGAGCTTCTCATTGAGGATGTACTGGAAGGCCGGGCCACCATGGATACGCTGACCATGATTGAGCGCACCGCCCAGGTTATCAGCGACAGCGCCGACTGCGCCATTGGCTACGAGGCTGCCAATATGGTGCTAAAGGGCATCCGTGGCTTCCGGGACGACTATGTTTCCCATGTGAAAACCGGCCGCTGCCTGTGCAATCTGGACCAGCCGGTGCCCTGTGTCGCCCAATGTCCTGCGGGGGTGGATATCCCCGGTTACATCGCCCTGGTGGGCTCCGGCCGGTATGCCGACGCCGTGCGGCTCATCCGGAAGGACAATCCCTTCCCCGGGGTCTGCGGTCTGGTATGTGAGCATCCCTGTGAGTCCCGGTGCCGCCGGAATATGATGGAAGGTGCGGTAAATATCCGGGGTCTGAAGCGGTATGCCGTGGACCACGCCGGAATCGTACCCCCGCCCCCCTGCGGCGAACCCACCGGCAAGAAGGTTGCCGTCATCGGCGGCGGCCCCAGCGGCCTGTCTGCTGCCTTCTACCTGTCCCTTATGGGCCACAAGGTAACGGTGTATGAGGCCCGGAAGCAGCTGGGGGGCATGCTCCGCTACGGCATTCCCAGCTACCGCCTCCCCCGGCAGGAGCTGCAAAAGGACATTGACGCCATCCTGGCCGCCGGGGTGGAGGTAGTGATGAACACCACCATCGGCAAGGACATTCCCCTTGCCCAGCTGAACCGGGACTACGATGCGGTGTATATCTCCATCGGTGCCCACACGGATAAGAAGGTGGGTATCCCCGGTGAGGACTCCCGGGGCGTGATCTCCGCCGTGGAGATGCTCCGGGCCATGGGTGACAACACACCCCCGGACTTCACCGGCAAGAAGGTCGCCGTCATCGGCGGCGGCAACGTGGCTATGGACTGCTGCCGCAGCGCCGTCCGTCTGGGTGCGGAGGTAGTGAACGTGGTGTACCGCCGCCGCCAGCAGGATATGACCGCCCTGCCGGAGGAGGTGGAAGGCGCCCTTGCCGAGGGCGTGGAGCTTCTGACCATGATGGCCCCCATGTCCATCGAGGCCGACGAAAACGAGAATGTCACCGCCCTGTGGGTGCAGCCCCAGCGGGTGGGGGGCATTGACCGGGCAGGCCGTCCCACCCCCGAGACCGCCAAGGAAGAGCCTGTGCGGGTGGAGGCAGATGTGATTATCATTGCCATCGGCCAGAGCATTGAGCTCAAGGCCTTTGAAGAGTACGGTGTGCCCATCCACCGGGGCACCATTGCCGCATTGTCCAGCGGTGATATTGAGAACAACGCCGGAATTTTTGCCGGCGGCGACTGCGTCACCGGCCCGGCTACGGTTATCAAGGCCATTGCCGCCGGTAAGGTGGCGGCTGCCAACATTGATGAGTACCTGGGCTACCAGCACGAAATCACTGTGGATATCCAGATTCCCGCCCCCTACCTGGGGAAGCGCCCCAGCTGCGGACGCAGCGAGCTGCCCATGGAGAAGGCCCAGGAGCGGAAAGGGAACTTCCAGTGTATCGAGTGCGGCTTCACCCACGAGGTGGCCAATCAGGAGTCCAAGCGGTGCCTGCGGTGCGACCACTTTGGCTACGGCGTGTTTAAGGGAGGGAGACAGACAAAATGGTAAAGGAAATGATTCATCTCACCATCGACGGGGTGGCTGTGGAGGTGCCCAAGGACACCACCATTCTGGAGGCCGCCCGGAGCGTGGGCATCGCCGTGCCCAGTCTGTGCTACCTGAAGGATTTGAACCAGATTGCCGCCTGCCGGGTGTGCGTGGTGGAAATCGAGGGCATCCAGAAGCTGGTGGCCTCCTGCAACAACAAGGTCTGGGAGGGCATGGTGGTCCATACCAACTCCCCCCGGGTGCGGGAAGCCCGCCGGGTGAATGTGGAGCTGCTGCTGACCCAGCACAACTGCGACTGCCCCTACTGCATCCGCAGCGGCAACTGCGAGCTGCAAAAGCTGGCAAATCACTTAGGCCTCAGCCACCTGGCTTTCCACAAGGATGTGCCCAAGACCAGATGGGATATGCACTTCCCCCTGATCCGGGATGCCAGCAAGTGCATCAAGTGCATGCGCTGCGTCCAGGTCTGCGACAAGGTTCAGAGCCTGAACATCTGGGACGTGTCCAATACCGGCTCCCGGACCACCGTGGATGTGTCCCATGGGCGCACCATCGGGGAAGCGGACTGCGCCCTGTGCGGACAGTGCATCACCCACTGCCCGGTAGGCGCTTTGCAGGCCCGGAACGATACCCTTCCCGCCTTTGACTACCTCAACGACCCGGGCATCGTCACCGTGGTGCAGATTGCCCCGGCGGTACGGGCTGCCTGGGGCGAGAGTCTGGGACTGCCCCGGGAGCAGGCCACTGTGAACCGGCTGGTGGCAGCTCTGCGGCGGATGGGCTTTGACTATATTTTCGACACCAATTTCTCTGCGGATCTTACCATTATGGAGGAAGGCAGCGAATTTTTGCACCGCCTTTCCCACAAGGAGGACTATGCCTGGCCCATGTTCACCTCCTGCTGCCCCGGCTGGGTGCGGTTTATGAAGAGCCAGTACCCGGACATGGTGAAAAACCTCTCCACCGCCAAGAGTCCCCAGCAGATGTTTGGCGCCGTGGCCAAGAGCTACTTCGCCAAGACCATGGGCATTGACCCCCACAAAATCCGCTGCGTTTCCATCATGCCCTGTGTTGCCAAGAAGCAGGAGGCTGCCATCCCGGTGATGAACAACGCCTGCGGCGACCCGGATGTGGATCTGGTGCTTACCACCCGGGAGATTGACCGGATGATCCGGGCAGAGCACATGGACGTGACCTGCCTGCCGGAGGAGCCCTTCGACTCCCCCCTGGGCACCGGCACCGGCGCCGGCGTGATTTTCGGCGCCACCGGCGGCGTGATGGAGGCGGCTCTCCGGTCTGCCTACTACTTAGTCACCGGTTCCAATCCCCCGGCAGACAGCTTCTCCCAGGTGCGGGGCATGGAGGGCTGGAAGGAAGCGGTGTTTGAGATTCAGGGCACCCCTATCCGGGTGGCGGTAGCCAGCGGCCTGGGGAACACCCGCAGGCTGATGGAGGCCATCCGGGCCGGAAAGGTAAGCTATGACTTTGTGGAGATTATGGCCTGTCCCGGGGGCTGCGCCGGCGGCGGCGGTCAGCCCATCCACGAGGGTCAGGAGCTGGCGGGGGTCCGGGGGCAGGTGCTCTACGGCCTGGACAAGGTGAATAACCTGCGCTACTCCCACGAGAACCCCTCGGTGCAGAAGCTGTACCGGGACTACCTGGGTGAGCCTCTGGGCCACCTGTCCCACGAGCTGCTCCACACCGACCACGAGGCCTGGGAAATGCCCCAAAGACCGAAGGGAAAGTAAAGGAATCTCTGAACAAATCGTCTGCGGCTGGAAAGCTTATCTTTTTCGCCAGCCATGCAGAATGAAAAACAGGAAATACATACAGTATTCCCCTGTTTTCCATTCTTTTGTCTGACAAAAAATCTCTCGCTGCCAGCTCTTGCCTATTTATTCAGAGCTTCCTAAAAAATCGGACTGCTGCAAATTCTTGCAGCAGTCCTTTTTTGGTTATGGCAGCCTCAGGCGGCTTTGAAGATTATGCGTGATACCTTCTGCCCTTGGTCACAATGACCGCCAGGCAGCCGGCGGATACCAGCAGCAGCGTTCCCAGCAGGAACAAAGGCGCAGTGTCGCCGGTCTGGGCCGGGCCTTCGGGGTCGGTGGCGGGCTTGGTGGTTTCCGCAGGCTGGGTAGGCTCACTGGAATCGGTGGGCTGGGTGGGCTCACTGGGACTGGTGGGCTGGGTAGGCTCGCTGGGGTCAGTGGGTTCTTCCTTGTCTGCCCAAACCAGGACGAAGGGTGAGAAGCCGCTCTCCGGCACGTGGAACCAGATACCCTTATCGGTCTTGGTGATGGTCACCTTTTCAATCTGGGATGCCTTTACCTGGTCAGCCAGAGATTGGCCGTTCATCCGGTACTCCCGGTGCAGTCCCAGATAGTGGAGCAGAGCAAACACCGTATCCTGATCGGTACCTGCGGGATAGGGCCAGAACACGTCGGAGCCCTCGGAGGAGCTGACCCAGGTGTCTGCATTGTTCTTGTCCACCAGATCCAGGTACTTGAACATGGTGTTCAGCCCCGTCATGTCATAGCCCATGGCCTTGGCATGTTCCTTGAGCATATTGGTGTAGGTGGTGTTGTCACCGCCGGCCTGCTCGGGAAGCAGATCGTCGAAGAACAGGGCAATGCCGCCGGTTGCGCTGTGGGGATAATCATACTGGTGCTTGCCGTTTAAGCAGATGGTGGTGCCCTCCGGCAGCAGCACGCCGGCCTTGCCGGTGCTTTCCACCTGGGCCATGGCCTGCTGCTTGTTGTCCGCCTCATACCTGACGGCGGGAATCGTCAGCTTGTTGCCGGAGGCCTCTGTAAAGTCGGATACATAGCGGATTCGGAGCACACCGTCAGCAAAGACCACCGTCTCGCCATCGGCAGTGGTAATCCGTTTCCCGGCAAATTCCTCTTGGAGCACGATTCTGGCAATGTAGTCGCCGTATCTCTCGTCGCTGGTGATTTCCTCACCGGCATCGTTAAAGTACTTTACGGTGAACAGGTCCTCCGGAGCGTAGGTGCCTTCGCCATCCACCAGGAAGGTCTTTCCGGAAGCCTCGGACACGTTGCCGTTCTCGTCCTTCACCAGGTAGATGGGATGGGGGAACTGGATGTTTTCCGCGTCACCGTCGGAACCGCCGGTGTATTTGGTCTGGTCTTCGGGATACACGGTAATCTCGTACTCCTTGTGGGCGGCCTTCAGGGCCAGCTCGCCGGTGACGGCACTGCCAAACTCCGTGTATTCCTGCACAAAAATCGGGGCATCGTGGGCAGACCAGCGGTCGGGCTGGGAGTCCCCGTTCGTATCCTTGCCGCTGTCCACATACCAGCCGTCAATCAGGTGGCCGCAGTCGTCCAGCTGCCAGTTTTCCCCTACCTAGCTGAAGGTGATGGTGCCGGTATTGTAGATATCATCGCCGCCGGTGACAGCGTGGTTATTATAGATTACAGCGTCGGAGGGCAGCACCAGGTTGGCGGTGTCCTTGGTGTTGTAGATGCCGCCGCCGTAGCTCACACTTCCTTTATCGTTGATATTGTTGGTGATGGTCAGCTTGACCCCTTCTTCAAAGGTACACACGCCCCGGCTGGAGAAGCCGCTGCACTTATTGCCGGTGATGGTAACCACAGCGCCCGCTTCCACCCGGCCGTCTGTCACGCCGGCAGTCAGACTCATACCGGCAAAGTCTCCGCCGTAAGAGTTGTTGGACACCGTCATGACAGAGGTGCCGTCCACCAGGAACTTTCCGCTTACATAGACGCCGTAATATCCGTTGTTGTGGGAAGTAAAGTTGGAATTCTTCAGAATCACGCTTCCGGCAGAAAGACCGTGGCCTCTGTTGTTCTGATATACGACGGTGGAATTGACAGCGGTAAAGTTGCCGCCGTTGGAAGCGTTGCTGGTGCAGTTCTGAACGGTGAATTCCGAATCCTCCACGTAGATAACGGGGCTGTTCACATAACCACGGTTAGTGCCGTCAATCAGGAATTTGCTGTTGCCCGTCACATTGATGGTGGATTTTCCGGTTTTATCCAGCTGGATACCTTGCCCGGCAGTCCCCCCTGTGCCGACGGCAAGAATCTGGAAGGTGGAGCCGTTGGTTACATTGAGCACGGCACCTTCGTTCATGTAAATGGCGTTTCTTGTTTTGGTGGTGGTGCTGTCAAAGGCGAAGGTGAGGGTGGCGCCGTTGGTCACATTCAGGGTGGCGGACAGGGACAGCATCAGCCAGGGGGCGCTGCCGTCGGACATCCACAGCACCTCCACGCCGGGGCCGTCAAAGGTCAGTACCCGGCTGGGATCGTACAAACCAAAGCACATCCAGCCTTCCCCGTTGGAAGTCAGCTGCTTTTCAATGAGAATTCTGCCGGTGCCCGTAAAGGTCAGGCTTTTATTGAAGCCGACGTTGAGGGTGCAGTCGGTCAACAATTCGATTGTGGAGCCTTCGGGAGCTTGCTCCACCGCTTCGTCCAGGGTGGTGTAGAAAGTTTCTCCCACCTTTGCCACATAGGCATTTTCCTCGCCCGCACCGGCAGCCAAAGCCCCTGTACCGAGCAAGCTAAATAACATGACTGCCGCCAACAGAACGGAGGCAAGCCTTTTCCATCTGTTTGTCATTTTTAGACATCTCCTTTCGTATCCCATTGCCTGATACATACAGTTTTCTGTTTACCCCAATTTTCCCGGCAGCGCAAGCCTCCTTTCCAATATTGATTCTGGGAAAGCCTCCCACATTCCACGATCAATCAGGCTCCGAACCGCTGTTTTGGGAAAAGATTCCCATACATTTTCCGTAACCGGGAGTGTAATAATAGAATAACACATCTATGTTCGTTTGACAACATATGTATTCAATTTTCTTAAAAAATCCCTTTACACTTATGCAGTAAAGGAGGACTATATATGCTGAACGCAGTGATTGTAGGTCGTGTGATTCAACAATTCCGGGAGAAAAAGAAAATGTCCCAGGAACTGCTCAGCGGACTGGCCGGAATCGGCAGAACACATTTAAGCGCCATCGAGCGGGGAGAACGGAAACCCACCCTGGAGACCTTTTATAGGATAGGGAAAGCCATGGAAATTCGGCCAAGCGCTCTTCTGGCGGCGGTGGAGGAGGCAATCGAGGATGAAGTGCAGTAAAACAAAAAAACGGAGGGGTTGTCGATAAAACGACAACCCCTCCCAGCTTTTGGGAAGTTCAATTTACGGCAGTCCCGGATATCAGCACACAGCGGCCCTTTACATACTTTTTTGTAATCCAGTCCCCTCCTGCCAGGTAGACATAGCGCTCCAGCCGTTCCCGGAGGGTAAGAGGCTGGGGGTGGGGGATTTTGCTCTCGTCCAGCACCAGCACGTCCGCTTCAAACCCTTCCTGGAAGGAGCCCACCTTTCCGAAGAAGCGGCCGCCGCCTAAAGTACCCAGGAAGAAGGCCTCCTCCAGGGTCAGGGGAGCAAGGCTTCTGTCCAGCAGGGCGGCTCTGAGCTTGGAGGTGTGGATGGCGTCGGTCATGGCCCGGAAAATGGAAAGGCTTGCACCCCCTGCAATGTCCGAGCCCAGACCCACCTGCAAGCCCGCTTCCAGCAGCTGCCGCACCGGAGAGGCCCCGGAGCACAGGTTGGTGTTGGACTGGGGACAGTGGGCCACATACACCCCCCGCTCCTTCATCAGTGCCAGCTCTTCCGGGGGGCAGTGGACGCAGTGGGCCATAATGGTGGGGGTGTCTCCTCCAAAAAGCCCGAACCGGTCATAGGCCTCCCCATAAAACCGGGACTGGGGGTGAAGCTCCTGCACCAGGGCGATTTCATCGGGATTTTCCGACAGGTGGGACTGAACCGGCAGCTTCCACTTTTTCTGGATGTTCCCCAGAGCCTCCATCAGGCTGTCGGAGCAGGCGGGGATGAACCGGGGGGTAAGGATGGGCTTGACATGGGAAAATCTGCCTGCCGTCTCCTCCAGCCAGGCTTCCGTCACCGCCGGAGCATCTTCTCCCTCCCGGAGGTAGTCCGGGCAGTTTCTGTCCATGTTCACCTTTCCCACATAGGTTTCCAGCCCCGCCTCCTCCAGAAGCTCCATGAGGATTTTGGTGGCGGGCAGGTGGAGGGAGGCGAAGATGCAGGCCCGGGTGGTGCCGCTTTTCTTCATGTCCGCCACGAAGATTTCATAGGCCTTCCGGGCGTAGTCCGGGTCTTGGTACTTGGCCTCCTCCGGGAAGGCGTTGGTGTTCAGCCAGGGCAGCAGGGGCAAGTCCATTTTCAGGCCCCGGAAGGGGTACTGAGGGGCGTGGATATGCAAATCCACCAGGCCGGGAATGATAAGCTTGCCCCGGCAGTCCTCCACAGGATATGCCCGGAACTGCTCCGGCAGCCGGTCATAGACCCCGGCAATCTTCCCGTCCTCCCACACCAGGTAGGCGTTCTCCCGGGTGATGAGGGTGTCTTTGTCGGTGCTGTAGCAAATATCTCCCCAGAGGATTCCTGAGGCTTGTTTTTCCATGAAAATGTTCCTTTCTTCCGAAAAATATGGGTCTGCTGCAAAATTCTCATTTTACAACAGGCCCTTTTAGGATTAGAATACTCTGTTATCATTTCACGCAGAAGCGTTCCGTTTATACCTCCCGACGGTCGGGAGGTGGCTTGGGGCGAAGCCCCAAGACGGAGGGAGCCAGCGGGTGCAACGCCAATTTGGTGAACAGGGGCGGTACCTCCCCAAAGCTACCGATAAAATCGGCAAAGGGTATCGGCAGCAATGAGCAAGTACCAACCCATCTGCAAACCGAAACTGCACAGCCCGCAGGCTCCCTCAGTCACCTGCGGTGACAGCTCCCTCCGGTCGGGAGCTATGGGGTGCGTACCTTTCCACATGGGTTTGTGCCTATGGGAAGTGTCTGCTGTGGAATCCCTCAGACAAAAATCAGAGATTTTTGCCAGCTCCCTTTGACAAGGGAGCCTTTTTGCCTTCGGTATCGTTACCGAGCGGAAAGGGGAGCGAAAACAGCTGCACCATGCAGTGATAGCGGAAGCACGCCGCCCCCGGAAGGGTTCCGGGGGCGGTGGTTTTATATGAGCTGCTGTTCGTTGATAATCAGCTTGAATTGCAGGCCCAGTTTTTCGGCGGCTTTGCGGCAGAGGATCATCCGGCCCATGAAGATTTCAAAGTAGTCCATCACGGAGCCGTATTTGGTGTCCACGTCCAGCTTCAGCTTGATGAGGGTCTTTTCCTCGTTGATTTTCAAGGCGGCCTTCTTCACCGAGTAGTTCACCCGGTCGTGGATGTCGAAGGTGGACTTGTCGGTGTTCCGCACCCGGCTGCGGCGGACGTCTGCCTTGTCCGCCAGAATCATGGCGGCGGATACGGCGTTCACCGGCACGCCGGTGCCCTCGTCGTGGTTGCCGATGGCGGTGACGATGGTGGCGGTCTCCGCCGGGTCGCAGGCCATGTCGTTGAGAATGCTCCAGGCCATCACCGCCCCGGACTGGGAGTGGTCCTTTCGGTTTACCAGGTTGCCGATGTCGTGAAGGTATCCGGCGATTTTCGCCAGCTCCACGGTGCGCTCGTCATAGCCCAGGGTCTGCAGAATGTAGCCGGCGGTTTCCGCCACGTGCATCACATGGGCGAAGGAATGCTCCGTAAAGCCCAGAGCCGCCAGGGATTCGTCGGCACGGATAATATAGGTACGAACGGCCTCGCTTTTGGTGATCTGTTCGTAGGTAAGCATAAAATCATCTCCTTTTGCCTCCACTATACCACAATTCTTTCCCGGTCAAAAGGGGAAAACCGGAAATTTTACAAAGATTTTGCATAAGGCGGGGAAACCTCCGGGACAGAGGATTGCATTTTCTCCGGAGGGGGTGTATAATGTTGGAAAACGATTCCAAGGAGGATGCGCAAATGAAAACAACCAAGCGTTCCATGCTGGTCAGCGGCCTGTGCCTGCTGCTGACGGCAGTTATGCTCATGGGCAGCACCTTTGCCTGGTTCACGGACTCCGTGACCAACACGGGCAATGTGATCACTGCCGGTAATCTTTCCATCGATGCCTATGCCTATGATCTAGGTGAGGGCGGGGAAGAAGTCACCATCCCCGGGGTAAACGGCGGCAATGCCTTTACCTTTGAAAAGGATGGGCAGAACCTGAAAACCGACACCACCCCCATTCTCAATGGGGAAATCGACTGGGAGCCGGGTGTGTCCAGCGCCAAGCTGCTGACCGTCACCAACTCCGGCAGCCTGTCTGCCAATATCCGGTTGAACTTTGCCGTCACCGACGGGGGTCTCATGAATGCCCTCTGGTTTGACTTCATCCAGGTGGGCGCCACCCAGGGCCAGTTTACCAAGCGGCCCATGTCCACCCTGAACCAGCTGGCTGAGGCTATGGTGATGACCCTGAAGCCGAATGACACCCTGCGCTTCGTGCTGGTCTACGGCATGTACGAGTCCGCCGGCAACCAATTCCAGGCCAAGACCTTCTCTGCCGATGTGACCATCCTGGCTACCCAGGCTCCCGTGGAGGCCGACGGCTTCGGCAAGGATGACTACGATGCAGAGGCTGCCTTCTCCGCTGTCAGCAACGACACCTTTGTGGAGAGCATGGAAAAGGGCGGCGTTACCGCTGTGGACAGCTCCTTTGTCTGGGATGAGAATATTACCCTGAACGGTACCACCGCTTCCGTGCTGGAGCTGAACCCGGAAACCGTGGTTACCGTGACCAAGGATGGTATTTTTGACCTGTACGGCTCCTCTGCCCTCACCATCCGGGGCGAGGGTACTCTGGAGCAGGATATGGAATCGGAAATCGGCTATCTGGTTCGGGCTGCCGGGGATTCCAAGGTGGTCATTGAGGGCGGTACCTTCATTGGCGGTCTGACCTGCATCCAGGCCGGAGACAATGCCCAGGTGGAGATCTACGGCGGACACTTTGAGGCGCTGGTGGACTGGAGCGGAACCTACTGGCTGTTGAATCTGATTGACAATTCCAACGCCAGCATCAAGGTTTACGGCGGCACCTTCGTAAACTTTGACCCCTCCAACAGCAAGACGGAAAATCCTGTTGCCAACTTTGTGGCCGAGGGCTACAAGGTGGTTTCCGAAACTCAGGATAATGGCGACATCTGGTACACCGTGGTACCGGAATAAACCCCATAGACAGCACACCCCGGCAGCTGCGGCTGCCGGGGATTTTCTGTTGGGGCAGGTACGGCGGATGGAAAGGGAGCGGTTCACTTCGGCCTCCGGGGTTTTTCATTGACAAAGGGCCGGGGGAGGGATAAAATAGGGGGAGAATCTGCAATAACAGGAGAGATTGCTATGAATCAGAATTTAGAGACTTTGTGCATTCAGGCCGGGTACACTCCCGGCAACGGGGAGCCCCGGCAGGTTCCCATTGTTCAGAGCACTACCTTCAAATATGCCACCTCCCAGGATATGGGAAAGCTTTTTGACCTGGAGGAGGCCGGCTACTTCTACTCCCGACTGGCAAACCCCACCTGCGACGCCGTAGCCGCCAAGATTGCCGCCCTGGAGGGAGGCACCGCAGCCATGCTCACCGGCTCCGGTCAGGCTGCCAACTTCTATGCGGTCTTCAACATCGCCGGCTGCGGCGATCATGTGGTGGCCAGCACCGCCATCTACGGCGGCACCTACAACCTGCTGAGTGTCACCATGAAGCGTATGGGCATCGACGTGACCTTTGTAGACCCGGATGCCTCCGAGGAGGAGCTGAGCAAGGCTTTCCGGGAGAACACCAAGGCTATGTTCGGCGAGACCATTGCCAATCCTGCCCTGAATGTGCTGGACATTGAGAAGTTTGCAAAAGTTGCCCACGCCCATGGGGTGCCCCTGATTGTGGACAACACCTTCGCCACCCCGGTAAACTGCCGGCCTATTGAGTGGGGTGCGGACATTGTGACCCACTCCACCACCAAGTACATGGACGGCCACGGCGCAGCTCTGGGCGGCGTGGTGGTGGACAGCGGCAAGTTCGACTGGACAAAGTACCCCGACAAGTTCCCCGGCCTGTGCACCCCCGACGAGAGCTACCATGGCGTGACCTACACGGAGCGGTTTGGCCTTGCCGGTGCCTTCATCACCAAGTGCACCGCCCAGCTCATGCGGGACCTGGGCTCCGTCCAGTCCCCCCAGAACGCCTTTTATCTGAACCTGGGGCTGGAGAGCCTGCCCTTCCGGGTGCGCCAGCACTGCGCCAATGCCCAGGCCATTGCGGAGTTCCTCAGCGCCCATCCCAAGGTGGCATGGGTGAAGTACTGCGGCCTGAAAGGGGACAAGTACTATGCGCTGGCTCAGAAGTACCTGCCGGGCGGTTCCTGCGGCGTGATTTCCTTCGGTCTCAAGGGAGGCCGGAAGGGGGCGGAGAACTTCATGGAGCATCTGAAGCTGGGTGCCATCGAGACCCACGTGGCAGACTCCCGCACCTGCTGCCTCCACCCCGCCAGCACCACCCACCGGCAGATGACCGACGCCGAGCTGGAAGCCGCCGGGGTAGGTGCCGACCTGATCCGCCTGTCCTGCGGCCTGGAAAACACCCAGGATCTGATTGCAGACCTGGCTCAGGCCATCGAAAAAGCGTAAAAACCCGGAGCCCGGCGGGCAGTGCCCGCAGCCGATTTCGGCGGCGAGTCGCCGCGGACAATGCGCACGATAATCTTCTGCGAATCGTTACTGCCCCTCCAGTGCCCGGTATCGGCGGCCAGTGGCCGCAGACGATTTCGCACGGCAGCTTTCAGCGAATCGTTACTTCCCTGACCCGCCCGGTATCGTTACTGCGGTGCAGTAGGTGCTTAGGACAAA
>OERS01000083.1_pt1 | contig 20539 bp, 21 predicted proteins | sample 1540071 | NCBI WGS metagenome assembly OERS01 (sample SAMEA3891878, study PRJEB23780) | metagenome | biome: terrestrial biome; feature: animal house; material: Caecal content | place: Italy | collected 2015-05-05 | reverse complement strand
GCTGGTGACGCCGTCCTTCAGCCCGCCGTGGAGGAGGAACCCGTCCCCGTTCATCCGGGCGATGAACGCGTTGAGGGCCTCCATGTCGCCGTACCGCTGGGGCGGCTGGACGGCCTCAAAGCCGCCCCGGGCCACGGGGTCGGTGTCGTAAAAGTTCAGGTGGTAGGTCCTCACCCGCTGGAAGCTGCCCGACGGGGGGAACGGCTCGTTCAGGTCCGCCTCGTAGGCGGCCAGAGGGACAAAGCCGTCGTCCATCAGCTCGGGGTGCCAGCCATAATGGCGGTGGTCGGTAAAGGCCACGATGGAGTAGCCCCGCCGCTGGTATTCGGCCTTGACCTGTTCCTTGGTCCAGCGGCCGTCGGACAAAACGGTGTGACAGTGGAGGTTTGCCTTGTAAAAGCGCCCGGCTGCGGGCAGAAGCGCACGATCACGCATAGTGTTGAAAACTCCTTGACAGTTAAAAGATCAGCCTTTGACTGCGCCGGCGGTGATGCCCTCGACGAAGTACTTCTGGCAGAGGAAGAAGGCCACGATGACCGGGATCAGGACCAGCGTCGCGCCGGCCATCTGGGCGCCGTAGTCCTGCGCCAGGCCCGAGGCGAACAGCTTGATACCGACCGAGATCATCTGCTTGTTGATGTCCGAGATGTACAGGTAGGGGCCCATGTAGTCGTTCCAGCTCCAGACAAAGCTGAACAGCAGCATGGTGGACACCTGGGGCATGCACAGGGGCAGGATGATGCGGCGGTAGATGGTGAAGTGGCTGCATCCGTCGATGCGGGCGGCCTCGCTCAGGGCCTCGGGCACCGCCACGAAGGCCTGGCGCAGCAGGAACACGAAATAGACGTCCACCGCGGCGGGCAGGATCAGGGACCACATGGTGTTCAGGATGCCGAGGTTCTTGAAGATGATGTACCGGGGCATGATCATGATGTCGCTGGGGATCATCAGGCCGGCCAGCAAAACCAGGAAGATAGCGTCCCGGCCGGGGAACTTCATCTTGGCAAAGCCGTAGGCGGTGATGGTGATGATGAAGAACTTGAGGATCAGGGTCAGGCCGGTCATGACGACGGTGTTGCCGAACCACTGGAAGAAGTCGTAGAACTCATTGTTGAACAGCGTCTCGAAGTTCATCATGGTGAAGTTCGAGGGGATGATCTGGAGGGGGGGTGGACAGAACGTCGCCGCTCGGCTTAAAGGACGAGGACAGCATGAAGATGAAGGGGTAAATGCAGATCAGGCCCAGGATGACCATGACGGCCGTGATGACGATTTTGAGGATCTTCTCTTGTTTTGCGCGCATGACAGGGTGCCTCCTTTACTGATCTGCCCACTTTTTCTGGCCGCGCCACTGGATCAGGGTAATGACCATGACGATGGCGAACATGACCAGGGCCTGGGCGGCGGCGTAGCTGGTCTCGTATTTAACGAACGCGGTGTTGACGATGTTCAGGCTCATGACGGTGGTGGCCTGGCCGGGGCCGCCGTCGGTCAGGGACTGGATGACGGTGAAGTTCTGCAGGCTGGTGATGATGGAGCTGATGGTCAAAAAGAAGGTGGTGGGGGCCACGGCGGGGATGACCACGTTCTTGATCTGCTGCCACTTGTTGGCGCCGTCGATCTCGGCGGCCTCCACCTGGGACTTATCCACGTTCTGCAGCGCGCCCAGGTAGGTCAGGAAGTTCAGGCCGATGCCTTTCCACACAGCGATCAGGACGACCACCGGCAGGGCCCATTTCTGGTTCAGCAGGGGGATGATGGGATCCTCCACGCCGAAGAACTTCTGCAGCAGGTAGAAGGGGCCGCGGGGTCCCAGCATCAGCTGGAACACGACGGCGACGACCACCATGTTGGAGACGTAGGGCAGGAAGAACATCGAGCGGATGCCCTTGGCCCAAAAGACGCCCTTGTTCAGCAGATAAGCCAGGATGAAGCTGAGCACCATGATGACCGGCACATAGATCAGGGTGTACAGGCCGGTGCGGCCGAGGGCGGCCAGCGCCTCCTTGTTGGAGAAGAAGCGGACGAAGTTCTTGAAGGCGACGAAGTGGACGTCGTCCAGCCGGGTGATGAACTTGACATCCAGGAAGGACAGCACGAAGGCGGACACAAAGGGGATGCCGGTGAAGATGGTGAAGGCGATCAGGTACGGGGTGACGAACAGGTAGCCCTGGATCGCTTCGTGCCGGGCTGTGGACGATTTCTTGGCTTTGACAGGATGCGGCATAGGATGGACCTCCTTTTCTCAAAAATGCCGCCGCCAGGCAGGCGGCGGCAATCGCGGCGGGAAACGGATGATTTAGTACAGCTCAGCCTCTTTGATGGCTTCGTTGGAGCGGTCGAAGATGTTCTGCATGGTGGTGTCCAGATCCTGCTGGCCCATGCCGTACAGGGGGGCCTCCGAAGTCCAGATCTGGCTGATGGTGGTGTCGGCGGTGCCGACGATCTTCTTGGACAGGACCTTGCGGGTCGGGTCGAACCAGGCAGCCTTGAACTGCTCGGCGGGGATGTTGTCGGTGGCGGCGTAGTAGAGGGTGACGCCGGCGTAGGGCTTATTGGGGTCGGCGGGCTCGGCGGGCGCAGCCGACGAAGCGGCGCTGGACGAGGAGCTGTCCGAGCCGCCGCAGCCGGCCAACAGCCCGGCAGCCGCAGCCGTCACGGCGCCCACACCGGCGCACTTGAGGAAAGAACGGCGGGAAATGAACTTTCTTTGCATGGGGTATCCTCCTTGATCTTCTTCCGGGGCGCATCCGCAAAGCCGAAGGTGCCGCGGGCCGGCCCCGATCTCTCACAGGCATCATGGGGGCGGGGCGTGGGCCCTGCCCGTTTCTGGTTTCTATTATAACTTGTAAACAGTCTGTGAACATAAGCGGGAATTGCAGTCCGTCTGCATTTTTTGCTTTTTGTCAAGAACCGCTGATGCAGGTCAAAAAAAGCCAACGGGCAGGCACAGCGCCCCCAAAAACAGGCCGCCGCCCCCCGTTTGCGGACCGGGAGGCGGCGGCTTGTTTCAAGATTCTGTTCCGATGGCGCGCCAGGGCAGCTCCAGGGTGACGCGGGTGCCGAACTGGGGCTTGCTCTGGACCCGGATGCAGCTGGAGGACCCGGCGTACAGCCGCAGCCGCGCGCCGATGTTGTGCAGCCCGATGCCGGTGCTGCGGTAGTTGGTCTCGGCGCGGGGCTTGCGCCCGTGGACGATCTGGTCCCGCAGGCGGGCCAGGGCGGCCCGGTCCATCCCCACCCCGTTGTCGGTGACGGTGAGCAGCAGCGTTTCGCCCCGGCGCCAGGCGGCCACCCGGATGCGCAGGGTGTGGTCCAGCCCTTCCATGCCGTAGAGCAGGCTGTTTTCCACAATGGGCTGCAGGATCAGTTTGAGCACCTCCACCTGGTCGGGGTCCACCCCGTGGAGGCGCACCTCATAGTCCACCTTGTTGCCGTAGCGGCTGCGCTGGATGTTCATGTACATCTGCACGTGTTCCAGCTCCTGCTCCAGGGGGACGAACAGCCCGCCCGAGATGCTCAGCCGGTACAGCTTGCCCAGGGAGGAGGCCAGCTTGCCGATGTCCGGGCGGCCGGCCTCCCCCGCCTTCCAGACGATGGACTCCAGGGTGTTGTACAGGAAATGGGGGTTGATCTGGCTCATCAGCACCTGCATCTCCAGGTCCTGGCGGCTGCCCAGCACCACCATATCCCGCCGGGGCTCGCCGTAGGTCTCGGTGGAGAGAAAGTTTTTCTGCAAAGGATAAAAGAAGAAGCGGCCCAGCTTGTCGGGGTTGGCGACGTCCAGCGCCTCAAACCGCTTGACCAGCAGGGTCGTGACCTGGTTGGGGTCCCGGAAATCCAGCACCTCCCGCCGGGCGGGCATGTAGATGGCGCCGATCCTTTCCTGCCGGACCAGGCGGGAATAGCTCTCGAACAGGGCGTTGTTGTTGGAGCAGTATTCGGTGTCCACATATTCCCGCACCCGCATGGCCACGCTTTTGACGGCATGGCTGTGGCTGCGGCGGCGGGCGGCCAGGGCCTGCTGGCACCCGAACAGGCAGGCCAGCACAAAGTCCCGCTTGGCGGCCAGCGTCTCGCTCTGGTACACATCGGTGTAGTGGGCGCCCAGGGCGCGCAGCACCTCTTCCATCTGGATGCCGTAGCGCAGCCCCCACAGCGACACGTGGAACAAAAGGGACAGGCACAGCTGGTCCACCGCGCGGTATTCGGGCAGGCTCTCGGCCAGGGGCAGCAGCACCCGGTCGATCTCGGCCCGCAGGGCGTCGTAGTCCTGGGCCAGCAGGGCCTTTTCCACCTGCTCGGTGTCGAAATAGGGCATCCCGGCGGGGCGCTCCTTCTGCATCTGGGAGAAGAAATACACCGCCTCCTACCCGGCAAAAGCGCTCTGCTTGGCGCTGCAGTTGGCCTGCTCGTAGGCCTGGGGCAGCATCCCCGGCTCGGTGCACAGGTCGCTGACCCCGGCGGACAGGGTCACCCGCAGCCCGTCCCGCACCGCCCGCTGGATGGCCTCGATGTCGGCCCGGACGTCGCCGGGGGCGATCTCTTCCCCGCTGCTGTAGAGGACCACCATGTCCTCCCCGCCCAGCAGGAAGGACAGCCGGCGCAGCGGCCCTGCCGGCAGGGCCGCCGTCACCTCCCACACCCTGCGCCAGAGGGCCACCTGGTCGGGGCGCTCGTCGCCGCCGTGGCCGTCCAGGACAAAGGCCGCGACCTGCAGGTTGTCCAGGTCGATGCCCGCCTCGGTGAGCATGGGCAGAAAGTGGTCGGTGTCCTCGGGGGTGGCCACCCCGCCCAGCATGGCGGTGAGCCAGACATGGAAATGGCGCAGCACGCTCTCGTTGATCTGGGCCCGGCGCAGCCGCTCGTGGTCCATGGCGGCCTTCAGCCGGCGGAAGGTCTCCTCAAAGTCGTCGATGTCGGTGGGCTTGAGCAGGTACTCGGCCACGTGGCTGCGGATGGACATGTTCAGGTACTTGAAATCGCTGTATCCGCTCAGGATCACGATCTTGACCTGGGGGTATTCCCGGCTGAGCCGCTGCATCAGCTCCACCCCGTCCATCCCCGGCATCCGTATGTCGGACAGGACCACGTCCGGCCTGCAGTCCTCCATCCGGTCCAGCACCTCCTGGCCGCTGGCGCACACAGCCGCCACCTCATAGCCCCACTCCCGCCAGGGCAGGCTGTTGGCCATGCCGTTGCGTATATTTTCCTCGTCGTCCGCAATGATCAACCGGTACATCGTCGCCCTCCCGTCGGCCCCCGCTGCTTTGGCGCAGCGCATCCCAAAAAAGCGCGGCAAAAGCTCGCCGCGCAGACACCGCCCTTATTTTACATCTATTATACAAGCTGCGCTGCCGGTTGTACATCGGCAGTTTTTGTCATGGGATGGCCGGTATTGCCCACTCAGATGAACATCTCCTGCTCCCGGGTCTTTTCGTCGGCGGTCAGGTCGGCCAGGGCGGTGCGGGCGGCGGCAGCCCGCCACTGGGCCGGGGTCTGGCCCGTCTCTTTTTTAAAGACGCGGCACAGGTAGTTCGCGCCGGAAAATCCGCACAGGCTGGCCACCACGTCCAGGCTGTACTCCCGGTGGAGCAGCAGCTTCATGGCGGCCTCGATCCGCACGCTGGTCAGGTAGCGGCCGGGCGGCACCCCCACCGCCGCCGTGAACACCCGGATCAGGTGGCTTTTGGACACGCCCAGCCGCTCGCTCAGTTCTTCGACCCCATACAGGCCGGCGTAGTTGGCCCGGATGTCCTCGATGGCCGCCGCCGCCAGAGGGGGCAGGGGCGGGGCGGCGCTGTCGGCGTTGGCCAGCTCGCACAGCAGGGCAAACACCAGCTGGCTGCGGGCCCGGCTGCCCCCGGCCTCCTCCCCGGCCAGGCGGCCCATCAGCTCGGCCGCCCCGGGGCAGGTCTCGCCCCGGGCCAGAAAGGGCAGACTCGCCAGCCCGCTGAGAAACTGGGCCGGGGCCAGCCCGGTCAGCTGGACGCAGAGCAGGTGACAGCTGCCCTGGGGGGTCAGGTTCAGGGGGGCACGGCTCAGGATCAGGGCCCCGGCCTGGGCGGTCTGGGGCGGCAGGGCCCCCGCCGTATCCGCCAGGGCCGCGGCACAGCTGCCGCTGGACACCAGGCAGACCCAGAGACCTTCCCCCGCCAGGGCGACCGGCGTTTCGGCCTGGAGATCCCGCACAATCCCCAGGTCCGCCGTGGCTTTCCAGTCGTAAAGCAATATCTGACACCTCAAATCAATATAATGCTATTTTATATCACAAAATTGTCTGGTATTATGATACCAGTGAATCAGCCCACCGTCAAGTGTGGGAGCGGAACAACCTGAAACAGATTTCATAATGGAGGAAAGAACCTATGGCTTCGATCAGCTGCCGGCATATTTACAAGATCTACCCGGGCGCTACTGCCCCGTCTGTGACCGATTTCAACCTGGAGATCCAGGATAAAGAGTTCATCATCTTCGTCGGCCCCTCTGGCTGCGGCAAGTCCACCACCCTGCGGATGATCGCCGGCCTGGAGGAGATCTCCAAGGGCGAGATGTACATCGGCGGCCGCCTGATCAACGACGTTCCCCCGAAGGACCGCGACATCGCCATGGTGTTCCAGAGCTACGCTCTGTACCCCCACATGACCGTTTACAAGAACATCGCCTTCGGCCTGGAGCTGCGCAAGACCCCGAAGGACGAGATCGACAAGCGCGTCCATGAGGCCGCCAAGATCCTGGAGATCGAGCACCTGCTGGACCGCAAGCCCAAGGCTCTGTCGGGCGGCCAGCGCCAGCGTGTCGCTCTGGGCCGCGCCATGGTCCGTAACCCGGCCGTCTTCCTGCTGGACGAGCCTCTGTCCAACCTGGACGCCAAGCTGCGTACCAGCATGCGCACCGAGATCATCAAGCTGCACAAGAAGCTGGCCACCACCTTCATCTACGTTACCCACGACCAGACCGAGGCCATGACCATGGGCGACCGCATCGTCGTCATGAAGGATGGCATCATCCAGCAGGTCGATACCCCGCAGAACCTGTACGACTACCCCTGCAACATGTTCGTCGCAGGCTTCATCGGCAGCCCCCAGATGAACTTCCTGGACGGCAGCCTGACCAAGAAGGGCGACCAGTACGCCGTTGACCTGGGCGGCGACCTGATCCCCCTGCCCAAGGAAAAGACCGCCGACGGCAAGCTGGACGCTTATGTCGGCAAGAAGGTCAAGATGGGCATCCGTCCCGAGGACATCGACGACGAGCCCGAGTTCATGGCCAAGCACCCCGACTGCCAGCTGAACGCTGAGGTCGAGGTCTCCGAAATGATGGGCGCCGAGATCTACCTGTACCTGGACTACAAGGGCAACAAGATGACCGCCCGCGTCTCGCCCACCTCCAAGGCCCGTCACGGCGATACCGTCCGCGTCGCATTCGACCAGCACAAGGTCCACCTGTTCGACGTCGACACCGAGCTGACCATCCTCAACTGAGCGTCCGCTCTCCGGCCGGGCTCCGCCTGGCCACCCCTCCTCTGTCATAGATCCCCTCATCATAGAGACGTAAGCTTCTCCTAACGCAGAAAGCCGCTGGCGTGTACACGCCGGCGGCTTTCTGTGCGTTTTTGTGTTTTATCAAACTTATGCTTGCTCATGCACTGTGCACAAACTCGATCTTCAGCGTCATGCCCAAGCCGGCCGCAAGCCGTTTCAAGGTACGAAGCGATGGGTTCGCCGTACCATGTCCCAACCGGCTGATATCCGCTTGATGGATGCCTGTTGCTTCAGCCAGCTGTTCCTAGGTCATGTGGTTTTCTTCCCGGGCCTCCATAATGGCGCGGATGATTTGGCGTTCCGGTTCCAGGGCCTCCCATTCTGCCCGGAAATCCGGGTCCTGCATCCTTTCCCGGAGTGTCTCGCGAAAATTCTTACTCATCGTTCGTCCTCCTTCCTGCTTCGGTAATATATGATTTATCCCATATTGTCAAGTTTCTTTTGTTGCCGTAGGGGCAGCCAGATGGATAAACGCCTCCATCTGGGGGGTGATCCATTTGTCCTTGTGGCAGAACAGCTGCCGGCGCATCTCGATGCGGCAGTCCGCCACATCCAGGGGCACGGCCTGGCCGGTCAGGCTGGCCTCCACCATGTACCGGGGCAGAAACGTCAGGCCCAGCCCCTGCTCCACCAGGCGGCAGATCAGCGCCGCGTCCCCCAGCTCCAGATAGGGGCGGAGGGACAGCCGGCGGGCGGCCAGCAGATGTTCCAGCGCTTCGCGGTAGCTCATCCCCCGCTCGGTGAGCAGGAACTCCTGCCCGGCCAGATCGGCCAGGGTCAGGCCCTGCCGGCCGGCCAGGGGGTGGCCCGCCGGCGCCAGAAAGCAGCAGGGCTCCGGCTCGTCCAGCAGGCGGACAAAGGACGGGTGGGTGACCGGCTGGTCGAAGGTATAGGCCAGATCGGCCTGGTTGGCCGAAAGCAGGTCCTGCATCTCCTGGGTGGTGGCGGTGCGGAGGCTGACCTCCACCCGGGGGCACAGGGCGTGGAACCGCGCCAGCAGCGGGGGCATCAGGGCGCTGCACAGGCTGTCCGCGATGGCCACCCGCAGGGTGCCGCTGGCCTCGGGGGCGGGCTGCAGGGCGGCTTTGGCCTGCTGGGCGGTGGTCAGCAGGGTGCGGGCGTAATGCAGAAAGGTCTGGCCCGCGTCGGTCAGCCGGACCGTCTTGCCCACCCGGTCGAACAGGGGGACCGCCAGCTCCTCTTCCAGCTGGGCGATCTGGCTGGACACCGCCGACTGGGAATAATCCAGCTCCCGGGCTGCCCGGGAAAAACTGTGCAGCTCGGCCACGTGCAGGAAGGTGTTGATGTTGCGCAGCTCCATGGCTCAGCCCTCCGGGGCGATGCCGCAGACGGTCAGGACCCCTTCCGCCACGGTGAACCGCACCTCATACCCGGCAAACCGCATCCCATAGACCCGGGCCGGGTCGTCCTGATAGGAGGGCCGGGGGTCGCCGGCCAGGACGCCGGCCAGGGCCTCCCACTGCTCCGGCGCAAGGGAGGCCCGCAGCGCTTCGGGGCAGCGCACCTCTAGACGGTAGGTCCGGGTCTGGGCGGTGTAGCCCTCGGCGGCATCGGGGCGGCTGTCCGCAAAGGGGATGTAGGGCTTGATGTCATAGATGGGGGTGCCGTCCAGCAGGTCTGCGCCGCGGACCAGCAGCACCGGGCCCCGGGCGGGGTCCTGCTCCACCTTTTCCAGCCGGACGCAGGACAGCCCGATGGGGTTGGGCCGGAAGGGGGAGCGGGTGGCAAAGACCCCCACCCGGGTGTTGCCCCCCAGCCGGGGCGGCCGCACGGTGGGGGACCACCCCGCCCGCATAGCCTGGGTGAACTGCCACAGCAGCCAGATGTGGCTGAACTGCTCGATGCCCCGCAGGGCGCTGGGGTCCCGGTAGGGCGGCTCGAACACCACCCGGGCCCGCAGGGCGTCCACCAGGCCGCTCTGGCGGGGGATGCCGAACTTTTCGGCAAAGTCGCTCTCGATGTGGGCGACGGGGTGCATGGTAAAGGTTTGTTCTGCCATAGGGCGCCTCCTTACAGGCTGCGGCACAGGCCCACAGCCCGGCCTTCGATCTGCAGTTCCGCCAGCTGGGGCCCGGCATAGATCATCGGCGGGCAGACGGCGGCGTTGTCGGCCAGCAGCACGACGGCGCCGCCCTGGCGGTGGAAATGCTTCAGGGTGGCCTCCTCGCCGATGCGGACGGCCGCGATCTGCCCCTGTTCCACCTCGGGCTGGCGGCGGATGCAGACGATGTCCCCATCCTGGATGGTGGGGGCCATGCTGTCGCCGTGGCAGGTCAGGGCAAAGTCGGCGTGCCAGTCGGCCGGCACCCCGATGTAGCGCTCGATGTTCTGCTCTGCCGTGATGGGGGTGCCGCAGGCGATGGACCCCACCAGGGGCACCCGGGCCATCCGGGGCATGGGCTCGAACCCCCGGGGCACCTCCCCGCCGCTGTCCAGCCCCAGCAGCCAGGCGGTGGAGGTCTCCAGGGCGTCGGCAAAATCCTCCAGCTTGTTCTGGGGGATGTCGTTGATCCCTTTTTCGATCTTGGTGATGGAGGATTTGGAGCGGTAACCCATCCGGGAAGCAAGCTCCTCCTGGCTCATGCCCAGCTCCTCCCGCCGCTGGCGGATACGGGACGATAGGACTGACATACGAATGCTCCTTTGCGTTGCGGTTGATGTGCTTACAGGATCAGTATACCACAAAATTGCATTTAAATCAACATTTTATCCTAAAGGGTTGACTTTGAATCTTCTTTGTGCTACACTGGGTCATAGATTTTAAATCAACACCGGCATCGCCAAAAGGAGGCAGAACATGATCGACCAAAACCGGCTGAACGCACAGATCCAAGCCAGCGGCTACAAAAAGAAATACCTGGCCCGGGCCCTGGGGATATCCGCCGCCACCCTGTACAGCAGGCTGCGGGGGCAGAGCGAGTTCAGGCTGGGCGAAGCCCAGCGCCTGGGCTTTCTGCTGGGGCTGAGCGAAGAGGAACAGGCCCAGTGTTTCTGGACGCTGAAGTAGATTGTCCGTCACCAAACAGGGAAGGAGGAACCATGACCAACGAACACCGGCGGCGCTGCCGCGCCGCCCTCTGGCACTGGCAGCTGATCGAGCGCCAGCCCAGCCCCGAAAACGCCTGCTGGGCCCAGGCCCTGCGCCAAACGGCGGCCTACTACCACCGGCACGACCCCATCCGGGCAGGCATCCTGGAGCAGCGCTACCGCCGCCACCTGACCGAAGAGCAGGTCCAGGCCCAACTGCACATCGGCCGCACCACCTACCAGAAGGCCAACACCGACCTGCTGAGCACCCTGGCCGTCTACGCCGCCCGGGAAGGGCTGCTGTGACCGGCGGCGCCCCCTGACACGCCAAACCCCCGCCTCTTACCGGGCGGGGGCTGTGGGGTCAGCTGTCTTTTTTCTCTTTGGGGTTCTCGCAGCGCTGGTGGCAGGAGGCGCAGTTGCCGCCGCAGCCTTCGCCCTTCCATCCGCCGTTCCTCGAGATCCAGATCACCGCCAGGGTGAACAGCACGATCAGCACCACCAGGGTGACCACCCCGCGTACCGTCAGCATAAGAACAACCTCTTTTCTTTACAGGTTGGCTCCAGTATACACGATTTCCGCCGCCGGGGCAATGCCCCGCCGAAAAAAACTGCAAATGACAGCCCTTTTTTGCCCGCCGGCAAATTTTTTGCCTTTGCCCCAAAAAAGGGCTTGCATTTTGCCCGCAGCCGTGCTATAATAGTCGCGTTCCCATTCGGAGGATTAGCTCAGCTGGTTAGAGCACCTGCATCACACGCAGGGGGTCTGGGGTTCGAGTCCCTAATTCTCCACCAAACAGTGCGCATCCAAACCCACGCCTCTATGCGGAGGAGTTTGGATGTGCTTTTTCTTTGCCCGGAGTGCTGCGCCGCGGTCCAAGGATGGCCGCAATGGCAGGAGTAAACAAAAGGCAGAGCGCCCGGCGAGAGGGAGTTCTGCCTTTTTCGTTGTTTTTCTCAAGATATTTGCCGCCTGCAGGCGTTCACGGCTCTTTCCCTGGCGGGCATTGCCTTCCGGGTCTTATCCCAATCTTCCTGCCGGGTGCTTCCATTCCACATCAAGCCGGCAAAAGGCGTCATGCTTTTTGAGGAACATTTTTGTGGACAGATAGGTGATGCCGATTCCCAGCAAAACCATCAGCAGGCCTGCCATGATCCCAAGGGTTCGGTTTGTGGTCAACAGGATGTACAGCGGTATGGCCAACAAGCTGCCAAAGTTGACGGTACCATGAATCACCATGGTGACCGCAAGATTGTCGGTTTGCCAATAGAGCCAGGCCAGCAAGACCCCAATGACAAACACCGATGGCCAGGAAACCATGGAGTGCACCAGCATAAAGAGGAGCGCTGAGAGTACGATGGCTATTTTGTAAGAAAAGGCCCTGCAAAATGATCCGAACAGTATTCCCCGGAACAAAAGTTCTTCCATGATAGGGATTAGAACTATCCTGGTTGCCATGTATTGTGTCCAAAAGAAAAGAGTAGGAAATATTTGTTCGGGGAGCGGCTCCTGGCTCAAAACGCCAAGAACAATCGCTATTTTGGAAATCAGGGCCAGGCCGAGGCCGATCCCGACACAAAAGAGGAGCTGAGAGCCCTTCAGGTCCCGGCTGCTGAGATGCAGCATCCGTTTTTTGTGCAGCAGCCATCCAAGTACAATCAATGCGATAATCCCGGCAATGGGCTCATAATACTCTACCGAGATAAAGCGGGCCACCAGGATCTGCAATACCAAATAACCAATCAAAGCCAAGATTCCCTGGTACGGTTTCATGCGGATCCATCCTCCTTTCATCCCATCAAAACAATCGTTTGTATGTACAGTATATATGGATTGCATTTTAAAGTCAATGGAGCTTTTGCTTTGGGATCGTATTCGCTCCATCATCCTTTGCCCAAACAGCCCTGAGCGCCACAAAAGCGGTTCTCTGACCTTATGGGAGCTGGAAAGAACCGCCGCAGTATGTGCGGCCGCCCGATGAAAGGATCTTTCAAAAAGGGGCGCCGAAGGATTTCTTTGCATCAAAAACCACCAGCCGCACCGTTTCGTATTGCCAAGCACCGGCTGCCACGCTATGATGGGAGCATCGGCACGGCCAGTGCCGGATCGCTGTATAAAAGGAAGGATCGTATCGTATGGGGATGACTTTGGTACTGCAGCAGATGATCGTTTTGTTTTTGATGATGGCCGCCGGCTATGCGGCCAACCGCTGCCGGGTGATGAGCAAGGAGTCGGAGCAGCTGTTCTCCAAGCTGATCGTCAACCTGACCTGCCCGGCCCTGATCATCAACAGCGTCACCACCAGCGGGCGGCTGGAGAGCATGGGGGCGCTGTTCGCCATCTTTGGGGCGGCGGCAGTCTATTATGTCCTGCTGCCTTTGCTGTCCAAGGGGCTTGTCCGGCTGCTGCGGGTGCCGGCGGAGCGGGCTGCCGAATACGAGAGCATGCTGGTCTACTCCAACCTGGGCTTTATGGGCATCCCGGTGGCCAACGCCGTGCTGGGGCCGGATTCGGTCCTGTACCTGTCCATCTTCATGGCGGTGTTCAACATCTCGGTGTTTTCCTACGGCACCCTGCTGATCCAGCCGGGTGAGGGCGGCAAGGTCCACTTCCGCAAGATGGTCAACCCCGGCACCGTCTCGGCGGTGGCGGCCATCCTGCTCTACCTGCTGGAGGTGCAGCTGCCCAGCCTGATCCTGCAGCCGGTGGCCTCCATCGGCAGCACCACCACCCCGCTGGCCATGCTGGTGATCGGGTCCTCTCTGGCCCGCCAGCCCCTGCGGGAGGTGCTGCAGGAGAAAAGCCTGCTGCCCTTTACCCTGCTGCGGCTGCTGGTGCTGCCGGCGGCGGTCCTGCTGGTCTGCCGGTGGTTCCTCCACGACCCCATGCTGCTGGGGGCGCTGGTGCTGGTGTCGGCCATGCCCGTCGCCTCCAACGTCGTCATGCTGTGCAACGAACTGGGGCGGGACTCCTCCTACATCTCCAAAGGCGTGTTTTTCTCCACCGTCTTTTCGGTGGTCACCCTGCCGCTGATCTCGCTGCTGCTCAGCGCGGCGGGCTGAACGCCGCGCTCCCAAAAAGTCCCGTCCAGAGGGCCTTGAACGGCGCCCCGGGCGGGACTTTTCTGCATTCTTTCAGCGGGAGTGGGAAGTGCCGTTGATCCCGTCCTGGAAGCCCACCGGGCGGCGGACGCTCAGCCGGGCGGCATCCCGGCGGACAAAGTCGCAGTTGGCGCTGTAGTTGTTTTGGAACAGCCGGGCAAACAGCAGGTCCAGCATGGCTTTGGCCGCGATCGTGGACGAAAAGGTGGAGATCTTGTTGTCGTTGGACTCCAGCAGCGGCAGCAGCAGCACACAGTCGGACAGCCGGGCCGCCGGGCTGTCGGCGTGGCCGGTGATGAGCAGGACGGGGGTGCCGTGCTGGCAGGCAAACCGCATCGCAGAGCCGATGGCCTCGTTCATCCCGGTGTAGCTCAGGAGCAGCAGGCAGTGGGTGGGGTCCATCTGGTTGGCGATGTAGCTCAGGTTGACGCTGTTGGAGATGACGTTGACCCGGAAGCCGAACTTCATCAGCCGGAAGGCGAACTCCTCCAGAAGATACAGCCCCGACCCGGCGGCGCACAGCTCGATGCTGCCTGCCCCGCTCAGCATGGCGGCCGCCCGGTCGAAGGCGGCCGGGTCCAGGGTGGAGGCCAGGCGGTGGAGGGTGCCTTCCTCCAGTTTGAGCAGGTCCCGCACCAGGACATCGGGCGGGGTGTCGGCCTGGAACGGGAAATCGCCGTCCGGCAGGTCGAAGGCGGGTGCGTCCGGGATGGCGCTGAAGTAGGCGCCCTTGAAATCCTGCAGGCCCTGATAGCCGAATTTGCGGCAAAACCGCACCACCGCCGAGGGGCTGGTGAAGGTGGCCTCGGCAAGCTGGCGCGTGTTCATGCGGGCGGCGCGCTCCGGATAGCGCAAAAAATAATCCCGCAGGCACTGGTCGGTGGGCGTCAGGCCCGTGTGCTCGCGCAGGCGCTTGTTGAGATCCATATCGTTCCCCCTTCTCGGTGCAGGATGCGGCAAAGTTCCCTTTTATTTTAGCATTGATGGAAAGGCAGGTCAAACGCCTGGGACCGAAATACGCATTTTGCACAATGTCCGGACAGATTTTTTGGCAGGGTGAACGCAATGTTTTAATCCCGCACGGTTTTGGCAGGTTTTTGAAATGCCCCGGCCCAAATCGGCCATGGCCCTTTTCTGCCGGGCTTTTCTCCGCTATACTATTGCCCAGAGCAATTGCGGCAGGAAAAGCTCGGAGAACCATCAGAAAGTGAGGATGCTGCTATGAAAATGCCCGAAGGCTTCCTGTGGGGCGGCGCGACCGCGGCCAACCAGTGCGAAGGCGCTTACAACGAGGACGGCCGGGGCCTGTCCAGCGTGGACGTGGTGCCCTTTGGCCCGGACCGGGGCCCCGTGGCGCGGGGCGAGCTCAAAATGCTGGCCTGCGACAGCCGGCACGTCTACCCGTCCCACCGGGCGATCGACCTGTACCACCATTACAAAGAGGACATCGCCCTGTTTGCGGAGATGGGCTTCAAGTGCTACCGGATGTCGGTGGCATGGACCCGTATCTTCCCCCACGGGGACGACGCGGAGCCCAACGCCGCAGGCATCGCCTTTTACCGCAGCGTGTTCGAAGAGTGCCGCAAATACGGCATCGAGCCGCTGGTCACCATCTGCCACTTCGACACCCCCATCGCCCTGATCCAGAAGTACGGCGGGTGGAAGGACCGCCGGATGGTGGACGCCTTTGTCCGGTACTGCCGGGTGCTGTTTGAGGCGTACGGCAGCCTGGTGCGGTACTGGCTGACCTTCAACGAGATCAATATGCTGCTGCATATGCCGTTCATGGGGGCAGGCATCGTCTTTGAGCCGGGCGAGGACCGGGAACAGGTCAAATACCAGGCGGCCCATCACGAGCTGCTGGCCAGCGCCAGGGCGGTGCGCCTGGCCCACCAGATGATGCCCGGCTCCATGGTCGGCTGCATGCTGGCGGCAGGCCAGTTCTACCCCTACACCTGCGCGCCCCAGGACGTGTACCTGGCCATGGAGCGGGACCGGGACAACTACTTCTTCATCGACGTGCAGGCCAACGGCGAATACCCCCTCTGGGCCCGGAAGCGGATGGAGCGGGCCGGCATCGCCCTGCAGACCGAGCCGGAGGACGCGCAGACCCTGCGGGAAGGCACGGTGGACTTTGTCTCCTTCAGCTATTATTCCAGCCGCTGCGCTTCGGCGGACCCGGAGATCGCGGCCCGGCACGCCCGGGGCAACGCGGTGGTCAGCAGCGTGGTCAACCCCTACCTGAAGGCCAGCGAATGGGGCTGGCAGATCGACCCCCTGGGCCTGCGGCTGACCCTGAACGTGCTGTACGACCGCTACCGCAAGCCCCTGTTCATCGTGGAAAACGGCATGGGCGCCACCGATACCGTGGAAGCGGACGGCTCGATCCACGACCCCTACCGCATCGACTATATGCGGGAGCACATCCGTGCCATGCGGGACGCGGTGAACCTGGACGGCGTGCCCCTGCTGGGCTACACCTGCTGGGGGACCATCGACATCGTGTCGGCGTCCACCGGCGAGATGAAAAAGCGCTACGGCATGATCTATGTGGATCTGGACAACGACGGCGCCGGCACCATGGCCCGCAGCCGGAAGGACAGCTTTTATTGGTACCAGAAGGTCATCGCCACCAACGGCGAGGACCTTGGATAAACCAGAGGAATCAGGAGGAACACTATGGACTACAAACAGCTCGCCGCTGTCATCCTGGAAAAGGTGGGCGGCAAAGAGAACGTGGACAAGGTGCTGCACTGCGCCACCCGTCTGCGCTTCACCCTGAAGGATGTGGACAAGGCCGATACCGACGCCCTGAAAAAGACCAAAGGGGTCCTGTCGGTGATCAACGCCGGCGGCCAGTACCAGGTGGTCATCGGCCCGGACGTGCCGCAGGTGTACCAGGAAGTGGTGGCCCTGGGCAATTTTGAGATCGCAAAGCCTGTGGACGCCCCCGCAGACGAGCCCAAAAAGAAACAGAGCAAGCTGAGCAGCGTGCTGGAGTACATCGCCAGCATGTTCCAGCCCATCATCCCGGCCATCACGGGCGCCGGCCTGCTCAAGGCGCTGATGGCGCTGGGCACCGTGACCGGCCTGCTGGACAGCGCGTCCCAGACCTATATCATCCTGAACGCCATTGCGGACTCCGCGTTCTACTTCCTGCCCATCCTGCTGGGCAGCTCTGCCGCCAAGACCTTCAAGTGCAACCAGTATGTGGCCATGGCTCTGGGCGGCGTGCTGGTCTACCCCGGCTTTGTGGACCTGATCAACGCAGCCAAGGACGCGGGCACCTCGGTCAGCCTGTTCGGCCTGCCGGTCACCCTGGCCTCCTACAGTTCCTCGGTGGTGCCCATCCTGCTGGGCGTGTGGTTCATGTCGGTCATCGAGCACGCCGTGCAGAAGATCTCGCCCAAGGCGGTCAAGTTCTTCACCGTGCCGCTGGCCAGCCTGCTGGCCGCCGGCGTCGTCACCATCCTGGCCCTGGGCCCCATCGGCACCTGGATCGGCAATGTCATCGCTGCCTTCTTCAAGTGGCTGGAGGTCAACGCAGGCTGGACTGTGCCCACCCTGGTCGGCACCCTCAACCCGCTGCTGGTCATGACCGGCACCCACTACGGCCTGATCCCCATCGGCATCAACAACCTTGCCACCGCCGGCTTTGACACCGTCGTCGGCCCCGGCATGCTGACCTCCAACGTGGCCCAGGGCGCCGCCGGCCTGGCGGTGGGCCTGCGCACCCGCAACAAGGACACCAAGCAGCTGGCCATGTCCGCCGGTCTGACCGGCGTGCTGGGCATCACCGAGCCGGTGCTGTACGGCGTCAACCTCAAGTTCATCTACCCGCTGATCTCCGCCATGATCGGCGGCGGCGTGGGCGGCCTGTATCTGGGCATCACCGGTGTCGGCCGCTACGCTTCCGGCTCGCCCGGCCTGCTGGTACTGCCCGCCTACATCGGCGGCGACAGCATGGCCAACCTCGTCAACGCCTGCATCGGCACCGTGATCGCCATGGTGGTCTCCTTCGTGGTCTGCTATGTGCTGTACGGCGTGTGGAAAAAGCAGGGCAAGCTCGAGGAAGGCGAGTGATCGCCTCCGCAGGGCGTATCTGACCCCCAGCGCGGTTCTATTCTGCCCCAAAGCCCCCTTGTATACGTCCCGACCGTACGTCCCCACGCCGTGCGGCCGGGACGTTTTTGGTTTTTGCCGGTCCGGCCGGAGCCGCCCGGCGGCGTCACAGCGCGCGCCAGACCACCCGGGGCATCAGGGACTGGACCACGCTGTATTCCGCGGCCTGGGTGCCGCTGCACATGACGTTGGCCGCGCCGGCGGCGGTGGAAAGGACCACCGCCTCTTCGAGGGACAGGCCACGGTCCTCGGCGCAGGCCAGGGCGGCCACCACGCTGTCCCCGGCACCCACGGTGCTGCCCACCTTGACGGGCAGGCCCTTGGCCAGGATGGTCTGTTCCCGGGTCATGTACAGGCCGCCCCGGCTGCCCAGCGAGACCACCACCTTCCGGATGCCGGCATCCAGCAGGGCAGCTCCGGCCTGCTGCAGCTGGTCCACCGTCTCCAGCGGGCGGCCTGCCAGCCGGGAAAGCTCGTCCTGGTTGGGCTTGACCAGGTACGGGGCGGCCTGGATGCCCTCGGCCAGCAGGCTGCCGTCCGCATCCAGAAAGACCTTGGCCCCGGCCTGCCGGCAGGCGGCGGTCCAGTCGCGGTAGGTCCCGGAGGGAGCGCCCGCCGGCAGGCTGCCGGCCAGCACCACGATGTCCCCGGCCGCCAGCCGCCCGGTCAGCCGCCCCAGCAGCTCCTCCAGCACCCGGGGGCCGACGGCAGGGCCCGGCTCGTTGATGTCGGTGTGGGTGCGGCCCTGCGGGTCGACGACCTTGAGGTTGGTGCGGGTCTCGCCGCTGCCGGCAAAGCAGAAATCGCAGGTCAGGCCCTGCTGTTCCAGCTGGGCGGCGATGGCCCGGCCGGCGGCCCCTGCCAGCACCCCCATGGCCACGCTGGCGCCGCCCAGCTTGGCGATCACCTTGGATACGTTGATCCCCTTGCCGCCGGGGTCGGTGCGGACCGAGACGATCCGGTTGACGGTGTCGAGGGCAAAGCCGGGGACCTCCACCGTTTTGTCCAGCGCGGGATTGAGCGTCACAGTATAGATCATAAAAAGCCTCCTTTGGACCGGGGCATGCAACCCCCGTGTGTGCATGTTCTGCCCCTATCTTAACGGTTCGGCCGCCGGATTGCAAGGCAAAACAGTCGCCCGCCCCAAGCCGTCGCGGCAGAAAAAAGCCCCGCAGCCCGGACGTCTTGTGCAGGTAGTGTCAAGTATTTTTCGCAAAATGGTTTGCAGGGTCTGGCATGAGTGAAGTCAGCCAGCAATGGAGGCATCTTCAAGGGCGGCCTCCAGGTGCTTCATGTTCATGTACTTCTTGTTGCCCCACTGGGTGCCGGCCACATGGCGCAGCCGGGCACAGACCAGCATAAGGGCGGAGTGTCCATCCGGGAAACTTCCCACTACACGAGTGCGGCGGCGGATCTCCCGGTTGAGTCGTTCAATAACGTTATTGGTACGGATGCGAGTCCAGTGCTCGCTGGGAAAATCGCAGTAGGTCAGCGTCTCCTCAATGCCATCCTCTACCTTCTTGGCCGCCTCTTTCAGTTTCATGGAGCGCAGTTCTTCCACCACAGCTTTGGCCTTTTCCCGTGCTGCTTTCTTGCTTTCCTGGGCGTGGACCGCCTTGAGCATCTTTGCCACCAGCTTCACCTTGGAGCGAGGCGTGACCGAGAATACATTGCGGTAAAAGTGGACGGTACAGCGCTGGTACTTGGCTTCGGGGAATACTTCTCCCACGGCCTCCAGCATACCAAGGCACTTGTCTCCAACAATGAGTTTCACACCGTCCAGACCTCGGCCACGCAGCCACTGGAAGAAGCTGACCCAGCTGGACTTGTCCTCCTTCATGCCCTCGGCGGCACCCAGAACCTCACGGTATCCGTCCTCATTGACCGCAATTGCCACAAGAATGGCTACGTTTTCAAATTCGCCGCCCCAGTTACGGCGCAGATAGATCCCATCCACATAGACATACGGATATCGTCCGCCTTGCAGAGGACGGTTCCGCCAATCCTCGATGTGGACATACGCTTTCTTGTTTAACTCACTTATAGTGGAGGGAGAGACTTTGCTGCCCCAGAGGGCCTCGGTAATATCCTCCACACGCCGAACGGATACGCCTGCCAGGTACATCTCAATGAGGGCTTCTTCCACGCTGCTCTCCCGGCGGCGATACCGCTCAATGATGGCGGTTTCAAAGGAGATCCCCTTGAGCTTGGGCACCTTCAGGGTAACGTCCCCGGATGTAGTGGTGAGATTTCGGTTGTAGTGGCCGCTGCGATAGCCCTGACGCTGCTCATTGCGCTCGTACCGGGCCGCCTGGGTCAGCTTCTCCGCCTCGGCCTCCAGCAGTTCGTTGAGGGTTTCCTCTACGCTGCCTCGTACCAGTTCTTTGATTTGACCCTTGATTACTTCCTCGTTAAGCTGTACAATCTTTTCGGACATGGTTTGCTGTCTCCTTTCAGAATGGTGTGTCGTGACTTCATTCTACCAGAGGGCTGCAAACCATGTCTCTTTTTAACTACTTTTCAATTTGCGAAACTTATTGTACCTTATCCTACCCCTTGCAGGCCTCTTTTTTGTACTGTCCGCACAATATGGGGCGGTTCAGTGTATTCCCGGAAGCCGAGCTGGAGTACAAAGAAGACGCCCCGGAACCGTTCAAAAAGGACCAGAGGGGCGTCCACAAGATAAGCGAAGCGGGCCGCTGGAAACTGACCAGCAGCAATGA
>OERS01000076.1_pt1 | contig 20879 bp, 22 predicted proteins | sample 1540071 | NCBI WGS metagenome assembly OERS01 (sample SAMEA3891878, study PRJEB23780) | metagenome | biome: terrestrial biome; feature: animal house; material: Caecal content | place: Italy | collected 2015-05-05 | reverse complement strand
GCATATCTCCGCATATTTTATCCAGATGCTTGTATTCATCCAAAAATCCCATAGCTTTCCTCTCTTTCTCTCAGAAGCTCCATACATTCCTCGCCGCCTGTACCGCTTTTTCCCTGGTGGCAAAGATGCCTTTTCCCCGGTCATATTGAAAGGTCTCGGTTACACGCCGCCTCCTGCAAAAAGGGTTGAGCCTGGACAATGGACGGTACCAAATCCACCCACCTCCGGAAACCTCCTGTCCATCCGGCAGGAGCAGGGTATATTTTTCCGCCGCCAGCCCCCTGCCCCGGTATTTCTGCACCCGGCGAAGGGGACAGGTAAGGAGCCTGGTGAGAAAAGTCCCGGCCTCCCGGAAATCCGCCTCTCCAAAATGCACATGGTCCGAAAAATACCGGATGACAATCTCGCCGGAATCCACCGAGAAGCCCACATTCTGGGCATCAATCAGCGTAACCAGGTCCCAATAACCCACACGCCCCTGCCAGTCCCGATTCTCCGTGGAAAGGGAGATGTTCCCACAGCCCAAATTCTCGGCTAAACCCAGCAGCTCCTGTGTCACCGGGTAAATGCACGTCTGCGCCATTGCCCCCCTCCTTCGCCCTGTTGTTGAACTTCCTGTAAAATAAGCATAGCATATGTGCGTATTTTTCACAACAACGTATTCTGTTTTTCTCTTCCTTTCTTTGTGTTTTGGGCTTGCTTTTTCACGGGGCGTATGGCATGATTGAAGTAGCACCGGGATTTCCATTTTACCCCTCAGGAGGATGATTATGATTCCCAAGAGAATTCTTCCCTTTTTTCAAACCACCCGGGAAAGGGAAAAGGACGGAAGTGTATACACAGAAGGCAGTCTTTCCTGCTGCGGTGGGGATTGCTTTGGGGTGGATATTTGGGCAGAGGTGAAGTCCGGGCGGATTTCTCCCATGTACCTGACGGAGAAAAATCACCGTCTTTTGCTTGGGGCCCGGTGCCGCAGCTGCGGCAAGTCCATTTCATTGTTCGACAGCAGCCGGGACGGCTATGATTTCTGTTCCCCTGCCCCGGAGAAGGCTCCGCCCCTTCATCCCCTGGCCTGTAAAAAATGCGGAAGAGCGGATTTTTCCCTTCTGCTCCGGTATGAATACCCACCAATGGAAGAGCTGGAATTTCTGAACCTGCCCGACCCATCCAACCGGTTTACCTGGATTCAGGCCACCCTCCGCTGCAAATGCTGCGGCGCAGTCTATAAAAACTTTCTGGATTGGGAAACCGGGTAATTTATCCTGTGTAAACAGGCAGGAACTCTTTACAGCGGCATATTCCTGAAAAGAAAGATATCAGAACTTCAGAAAGGAGAAACAGTATGAAACAGGTGTATGATTTTCTCAAAAAGGCAGGAACCTACTATCTTGCCACGGTGGAGGGGAATCAGCCCAGGGTGCGTCCTTTTGGCACGGTGAATGAATTTGAGGGGAAGCTCTACATCCAGACCGGCAAGGTAAAGCCGGTGAGCCATCAGATTGCCGTCAACCCCAAGGTGGAAATCTGCGCATTTTCCGGCGGGGAGTGGATTCGCATTGCCTGTGAGCTGGTGGAGGACGACCGGGTGGAGGCCAAAAAGGCCATGCTGGACGCCTACCCCAATCTTCGCCGGATGTACGACGAAAAGGACGGCAACACCCAGGTGTTCTACATGAAAAACGCCACGGCGACCATCAGTTCCTTTACCAGCACCCCTGTTGTCATCTCTTTCTGACGGTTGCCCGCCCTGCAAAAAACCACCTGCTTCGGCAGGTGGTTTTTTTGACGGGCTTATTCCCCTGCCTGTCCGGTCAAGGACAGGGGGTGTGATGCAAGAAGGGAAAGTACCTGTTCCCGGGTGGGCATGACCCGTAGGGGCAGATTGTCAATCAAGTGCAACACTTTTTTCCCAGAAAACTTCAAAAGGCGTTTTCCAGTCGAGACATTTCCTCGGACGGTTATTCAGAAGCGCCTCAACAGAGGCAATGTCGGCTTCCGTAACCGTTCTGAAGTCGAAGCCCTTCGGGTAAAAGAAGCGAATCATATCGTTAGTATTCTCGTTTGTTCCCCGCTGCCAAGGTTTATGGGGCTCGGCAAAGTAGACAAGCGTATGTAGGTGCTCCTCTGACTGGCGGAACTCAGAGAACTCGGAACCGTTATCAAAACTGATACTTTTTACCGGCAGACCTTCCAGCAGCTTCTCTACCACATCTCTGGTTGCATCGGCAGCTCGTTTCATAAGCAGCCCAATCCTGGTATAGCGGCTTTTCCGGTCTACCAGCGTAACCAATAAACCTTTCCCAATCCCACCGTATACGGTGTCCCCCTCCCAGTCTCCAATCCGAATCCGGTTGCGGATTTCCTCCGGCCACTCCGGGATAATTCTGTCCGGCTGGACTGAATTATAATTGGATTTTCTGGGCAAAAGGCGTTTCCCACGGCGGCGCAGATGGGTCTTGGGTGTGATGGAAGGGAACTCTTTGTTGGCAATATACCGGTAAATTGTGGAAAAATGCAGGGGTTTTCTGTCTGGATAATCCTTGTGCCATCGTGCGCAAATCGTCTCAGGAGGCCAGGATTTCTCCAGCTTGCTGACAATGTAATTCCATTCCGGCGTACCCTTTTTCAAGGCTCGACGGGTATTGGTTCTGCGCCGCTGAATGGCAAGGCATTCAGCACGCCAGGGATGATACCGGTAGGGACGGTTGTCTGTTTTCTTGGGTTTTGACCCGTTCCGCCTGATCTCCCGGCTGACCGACGAAGGGCTTCTTCCCAGGGTTAATGCAATTTCTCGGATACTCTTGTTTTCTAAAAAAAGTTTTTGTAGATATTCTCTTTCTTTTAGTGTAAAATGTGTGTAGGACAATATACTCCCCTCCGTGTCTATGTTGGTATGGTAACTACATTTTACACCTTGGGGCGTATATTGTCTCCTTTTATTTTTGCGGGTGTTGCACTTCAAATGATAACCTGCCCACCCCCCTTTCGCAAGGGGGGCTTTGATGCCGCAAAACTACGAAGGCTTCCTTCGTATAAAAATTACATAACCAAAACGATTAACCAATACTTTTATGAGGTGATTTTATGTTGAAAGCAACCATGCACCGCAGTATCGATACCGGGCGGGTCAGGGCAAAGGCATAAGAAAATAAGGGACTGCTGCAAAATGGGTATCTTGCAGCAGTCCCTTTTATCAGGCGTTTACAGTGTCCACAAATTTCAGGAAGTTTTGGAGCCCATCCGGGGTGTTCTTATACACACCGGCGTCCTCCAGCACCTGGGAGAATACCCGCCCGGTCTCCTGGAGGAGAAGATCCAGGGCGTTTTCAGCCGTGAAGGTGTACTTTTCCTTTAATTCTGCCACCCAGGGGGCGTGCTTGCTCAGCACCGGGTCGGCTTCCAGGTCCTTGCCTTCCACAATGGCCACAGCCAAATCCTGCAATTCCCCTTTCAGACGGCTGGGAAGCACCGCCAGACCCATGACCTCGATGAGGCCGATGTTCTCCTTCTTGATGTGGTGCTTGTCGGCGTGGGGGTGGTACAGTCCCAGAGGATGCTCCTCCGTGGTCAGGTTGTTCCGCAGCACCAGATCCAGCTCGTAATCGGAGCCCCGCCGCCGGGCGATGGGGGTGATGGTGTTGTGGGGCTCGCCCTCGGTCTCTGCCAGAATCATGGCCTCCGGGTGGGAGTAGCTCCGCCAGCAGGTGAGAATCTTATCCGCCAGCTCCACCAGGCGGGAAGCATCCGGCCCGGTGATGCGAAGGACGCTCATGGGCCACTTCACAATGCCGGCCTTTACGTCCTCGAAGCCCCGGAAGGTGACAGCCTGGGCAATGGGGGCTTCCTCCATGGCGAAGGTGTAGTGACCGCCCTGGAAGTGCTCATGGCTGAGGATGGAGCCGCCCACGATGGGCAGGTCTGCATTGGAGCCTACGAAATAGTGGGGGAAGAGGGTCACAAAGTCCAGCAGTTTCCGGAAAGCCGCCCGATCAATCTTCATGGGGGTGTGGGTGTTGTTGAACACGATGCAGTGCTCGTTGTAGTACACATAGGGGGAGTACTGAAGCCGCCAGTCTGCACCGTCCACGGTGATGGGGATAATCCGGTGGTTCTGCCGGGCAGGGTGGTTCAGCCGTCCGGCGTAGCCCTCGTTCTCGGAGCACAGCTGGCACTTGGGGTAGCTGCTCTGGGGGGCGTTCTTGGCGGCGGCGATGGCCTTGGGGTCCTTCTCCGGCTTGCTGAGATTGATGGTAATGTCAAGGTTCCCGTACTCACAGGGGAACTTCCACCGCATATCCTTTTTGATGCGATACCGGCGGATGTAGTCCGTGTCGCAGCTGAAGCGGTAGTACCAGTCAGTAGCTGCCTGGGGGGACTGCTTATACAGCTCCCGGAACTTGGCAATGACCTCCCGGGGCATGGGGGTAAGGGCACCCATGACCTTGGTGTCGAACAAATCCCGCTCCACCACATTGTCCTGGCACAGACCCTTTTCACAGGCGTAGTCCAGAATGCCTGCGAGAATCTCCTCCAGGTCCTCCACCACCGGCTCCTGGGAGGGGGTGTAGCTGTCCAGATGGAGAATTTCCAGCAGCTTGTTTACTGCCACATTGTGATCCTCCGGCTGGGTAAGGCCGTGGTTCATGGCGTAGCATACCAAAGAGTCAATATAAGTTTCGATGGTCATATCAGTTACCCTCCTGGCAGAACGCCTCTACACCGCCCTGGGGACGGATGGACAGCACATGGCAGGCCCCTTCTCCCAGCACGGCGTCAATGCCCTGACGGAAATCTTCCAGCATATCCATGGGCACAAAGGCCTGGACGGTTCCGGCGAAGCCGCCGCCGTGAACCCGGTAAGCACCCCGGCCCTGGAGGTAATGCTCGCACAGGGCCAAAGACAGACCCACGTCCTGCTGCTTCACATAGCCGGCAGGGACAACATTTTGTAAGTACATATAAGAGGAGTAGCCGCTCTCCTTGACGAGGGACAGGAACCGGTCAAAGTTTCCTTCCTGGAGGGCCGCCACCTGCCGGGGCACCCGGTCGTTCTCCCGGTAGAAGTGGATGGCACGAAGCACCGCCCGGTCGCCGCAGGTCTTCCGCAGCTCCGGGATGGCGGCAAAGAAGTCCGCCTGGGGAATCTCCGTCAGCACCTCCTTGCCGAAGTGGGCACACACGGCCTTCAGCTCCTGGGTGATGGCGGCGTACTCGTCGGTCAGGTCTGCGTGGCTGGCTCGGGTGTCGATGATGCACAGGGCATGACCGCAGGCGGCGAAGTCAAAGTCCACGGACTCTATGACGGGGGCGTCCTTCTTGAAGAAGTCGATGGTCACCATGCCGCCCACAGCGGAGGCGGTCTGATCCATCAGGCCGCAGGGCTTGCCGAAGAACACATTTTCTGCGTACTGCCCAATCATGGCAATCTCCGGCTGGGACACCCGGCCGTCAAAGTACAGGTGGTTGAGGATGGTGCCCACCAGCACCTCGAAGGCGGCGGAGGAGCTAAGGCCGGAGCCGGGGAGGACGGTGGACTCCACATAGGCATCAAAGCCCTCCACATTGCAGCCCAGCTGGGCAAACCGAGCGGCAACGCCCCGCACCAGAGCCGGGGTGGAGTTGATTTCCGATTCTACCGGCTGGAGGTTGGTCAAATCCACCAGGCACATGGGGTAGCCCAGGGACTGAATCCGCACGGTCTTGGTGCCGTTGGGACGGACAGCCGCCACGGTGTCCAGATTCACCGCCGCCGCCAGCACCCGGCCCCGCTGATGGTCGGTGTGGTTGCCGCCGATTTCCGTGCGGCCGGGAGCGGAGAAAAAGCGGGTGGGCTGGGTCTGAAACACAGCAAAAAAGCCTTCCGTGAGAGATTTCACGCGCTGAGGTTCGAGAATCAAGGTTTTGTTCATAATATCCTCCCTATGGGCGTATGCCCGTATATTCCTATGGTAATTATAACCTATCTGTCTAGAAAAAGAAAGAGGTATCTTGGGAATCTCTGAATAAATCGTCTGCGGCTGGAAAGCGGATCTTTTTCCCCATCCATGCAGAATGAAAAACAGGAAATACAAAAAGTATTCCTCTGTTTTCCATTCTTTTGTCTGAGGAAAAACTCTTCCTTCCAGCTCTTGCCGATTTCATCAGAGTTTCCCTTGCATGGATTTTCCAATTATGCTAAAATAGAAAAAATTTCACCGGGGAGGAAAACCATGGAACCCATTGTGCTCATTACGGGCTTTGAGCCCTTCGGAGGGGAGACCATCAACCCCTCCTGGGAGGCGGTACAGCGCCTGCCGGAGAGAATCGGAGGCTTCACCCTCCGGAAGCTCCAAATCCCCACAGTGTTTGAAGCTGCCACCCAAAAGGTGCTGTCCGAGGCGGAGGGCTGTCAGCCCCGGGTGATTCTGTCCGTGGGACAGGCGGGGGGACGGAAGGAAATCACCCCGGAGCGGATTGGGGTGAATCTCCGCCGGGCTGCCACCCCCGACAATGCAGGAAATCAGCCCCAGGGGGAGGGGATTGTGCTGAATGGCCCCGACGGCATTTTCTCCACCTGCCCGGTGGAGGCCATGGCGGAGGCAGTCCGGGAGGCAGGACTTCCCGCTCGGGTGTCCGACTCCGCCGGAACCTTCGTGTGTAACGATGTGCTCTATACCCTCCTTTCCCATTACACAGGAACGGACACCCTGGTGGGCTTTGTCCATGTGCCCTTTTTGCCGGAGCAGGGAAGTCCCAGCCTCCCTTTGGCAGACACGGTGAAGGGGCTGACTGCCGCCCTGGAAGCCCTCTGGGAGCGGCTGGACTGGGAGGACGCCCGGAACCACCTTCGTGCCGGCGGCTACACCTGCGTGTTCCGGAAAGGGGAGCGGGAGCTGACGGATACCAGAAGAGGGGTGCTGCCCCTTTTGGAGCTTCTGAAATCCGGGGAGGACTTTGGCGGCTACTCTGTGGCTGACAAGGTGGTGGGGAAGGCTTCGGCCCTTCTATATTGTCTTCTGAATGTGAAGCGGGTCTACGCCCCCATTATCAGCCGCCCCGCTTTGGAGGTGCTGGAGCGCCAGGGCATTGCCTGTGAATACGACCAGCTGGTTCCCGGCATCCGCAACCGGACGGGCACCGGCCCTTGCCCCATGGAGGCGGCTACGGCAAACATTTCTGACCCCAAAGAGGCACCGGAAGTGCTGGAAAAGACCCTGGAGGCCTTGACAAAGGGGTAAAAACCGGTTATAATGCTACCCAATGCAATAGGACAGTTCGCAACCATCCTGTCGGTAAACAAAACTATGGATTTTGACTGCTATAGTCGGGATGGGCGCACTGCGCCCATTTTTTTATTGCAGAAAAAGGAGAAAAGCATGAACAACACAAGAAAAATCGCCTACGCCGGACTGCTGGGAGCGCTGTATGTGGTGCTGACCTACGCCCAGCAATTCCTGTTCCCGGAGAGCACTTCCTTTGCCATCCAGTTCCGGGCTTCCGAAGCCCTCACCGTCATGGCTTTCTATTCCCCCAGCGCCATCTGGGGCCTGACGGTGGGCTGCTTCCTCTTTAACATCAGCAATGCCGGGGCCCTGCCTCTGGACTGGCTGGTGGGAACCCTGGCTACCTTCCTGGCAACCGGTGCCATGTACCTGACCCGGAAAGTGGCCATCAAAAACATCCCCTTCCTGGGACTTCTCATGCCTGCCATCTTCAATGCCCTGCTGGTAGGCTGGGAGCTGACCTTCTACATCGGAGGCGGCTTCTGGATCAACGCCTTGTATGTAGCCCTGGGAGAGCTGGGCGTACTGCTGACCCTGGGCATCATTCTCCATGTGGTGATGATCCAAAGAGGCCTGGATAAAAAGCTCTCCGCCTCCGCCCGGTAACATACGGCAATTTCCCAATAAGTTCATTTTATCCTGTACAGGAGAATGTGTCTGTTGGAAACGGATATTTTCGGAAGGGTTCCGCAAATACCTCCCTCCGGGAGGGAGGTGGCTTGGGGCGCAGCCCCAAGACGGAGGGAGACTGCGGGCGCAAAGCCAATTTGAAGAAAGTATGTGGTGCTTCCCGGGGGGCGCAGGTTTAGGGAGGTCATTTTTCACAAATAACTTGTTCTTGTGTATTCTCTTTCTATGTGATATGATGGTGCTATCGAAAACGGCAGCAGCCGAAACAAGGCAGGAGGAATCCCTATGGGCAAGTATATCATGGCTTTGGACTCCGGTACCACCAGCAACCGGTGTATACTTTTTGGCAAGGATGGGGAAATTGTGGCAATGGCCCAGAAGGAATTTACCCAGTATTTCCCCCAGCCGGGGTGGGTGGAGCATGACCCGGAGGAGATTTATGCCACCCAGGTAGAGGTGGCCAGAATGGCCCTGAGCAACGGGGGAATTGCAGCCGGAGATGTGGCGGCCATCGGCATTACCAATCAGCGGGAAACCACCATTGTGTGGAACCGGCACACCGGAAGGCCGGTGTGTCCTGCCATCGTGTGGCAGTGCCGCCGGACGGCAGACCATTGCCAGGAGCTGAAAAAGCTGGGCTATGAGGATTTCTTCCGGAAGAAAACCGGCCTGGTGCTGGACCCCTATTTCTCCGGAACCAAGCTGCGGTGGATTCTGGACCATGTACCGGGCGCCCGGGAGCAGGCCAGTGCCGGAGAGCTGCTCTTTGGAACGGTGGAGACCTGGCTCATCTGGAAGCTCACCGGGGGTAAGGTCCATGTCACGGACTACACCAACGCCTCCCGGACTATGCTGTTCAATATCCATACCCTTACCTGGGACGAGGAGATTCTCCGGCTTCTGGACATCCCCAAATCCATGCTGCCGGAGCCAATGCCCTCCAGCACCGTTTACGGACATACAGACCCGGGAATTCTGGGAGCCTCCATTCCCATCGCCGGGGCTGCGGGAGACCAGCAGGCAGCCCTCTTTGGCCAGACCTGCTTCCAGCCGGGACAGTGCAAATGCACCTATGGTACCGGAGCGTTCCTCCTGATGAATACAGGCGCTACCCCCATGGACTCTCAGAACGGCCTGGTGACCACCATCGCCTGGGGTTTGAATGGGAAGGTGAACTACGCCCTAGAAGGCTCCGTGTTTGTGGCCGGGGCGGCCATCCAGTGGCTTCGGGACGAGCTGCGGTTTTTGGAGTCTGCCGGGGATTCGGAGTATATGGCCAACAAGGTGGACTCCACCAACGGCTGCTATGTGGTGCCGGCCTTCACCGGACTGGGGGCACCCCACTGGGATGCCTATGCCCGGGGTGTAATTGTGGGACTGACCCGGGGGGTGAACAAATACCATATTATCCGGGCCACCCTGGATTCCATCGCCTATCAGATGGTGGATGTGCTCCGGGCCATGGAGGCAGACGCAGGCATGGCCATCCCGGGACTGCGGGTGGATGGAGGAGCCAGCGCCAACAACTATCTTTTGCAGGTCCAGGCAGATCTGTGCAGCGCCCCGGTGCAGCGGCCCCATTGCGTGGAAACCACCGCCATGGGCGCAGCCTACCTGGCAGGCCTGGGGGTCGGCTATTGGGAAAGCCTGGAGGAAATCGAGAAGAACTGGCGCTGCGACCGGGTTTTTACTCCCCAGATTTCCCCCCAAGAGCGCCAACCCCGCCTCACCGGCTGGCAGAAAGCCGTGGCCTGCGCAAAAGCTTTTGAATAAAAATGAATATATCTTGACGGTGAATTGACTTCTTGAATGGCGTGTGGTATATTTATAACACAACGAGCGAAATATACCACATAATATAAGGGGGAGATTCCTGTGAAAAGAATCAACTATCTGGGCTTTTTATCGGTGCTGTCCTTGATAGCCATTTTGGGATGGTGTACTGATAATCCGGGATTGTACGGATTTTTTGGATTTTTCTATTATATCCGGTATTTTTGGGTGATTCCAGATGAGCTTTTTCGGCTTAATGTGCAAAAGGCAGCAACATTTGCGTTTATGATGGAAATGTTGTCTTTGGTTCCGTTCGTGTTTTTCTGTGCATTTATTCTGGACGGAACAAGGGCGATTCCGGTATCCTTTGGCTTGAGCTTTGCCGTTGCTGTTGTGGCGTTTACTTTGAGCCTTACTGTTTTGGAATGGAAGGAGCGAAAAGAAGCGGCGAATGATTAAAAACAGGATAAAGGAATACCGGGCCAGGTATGATATGAAACAGGAAGAGCTGGCGGCTTTGGTTGGCGTTCGCAGAGAAACCATTGGAAATCTGGAAAAGGGGAGGTATAACCCTTCCCTGGTATTGGCTTGGAATATTGCCAAAGTATTCTCTGCAGCTATCGAGGATGTTTTTACTGTGGAGGAAACGGAAAAGTAAGCGTGTGCCAACACAAATACAGATGTGACAAGGGAGAAGTCCACCGACTTCTCCCTTTGGCTATTTTATTTCCTGTTCCAGCCCAACAAACAGGTCTGACCGAAAGAAATCCTGAATGGTGATACCCAAGCCGTCACACAGCTTTTTAATGGTGGAAACCGTAGCACTTCGGTTACGTCCGCTGATGATGTTATTGACAGTAGATTGCGTGACACCGCTCATGTTGCACAGTTTGTTGATGGATAGGTTCCGTTCTTCGCATAGTTGCAGAATCCGATAACGCACCGCTTCCCCTATGGTCATAGGTATCACCCCTTTTTTATAAAATGATACCTGTCCGCTATTGAAAAGATTACCCCTTTTGAGTTAAAATAAACCCAAAAGGGGTGATAGCATGAAAAGCTGTACATTTTTTGGACATAGGGATTGCCCAGACTGCGTGAAATCAAAGCTAAAAGAGGTGTTGAGCGATTTAATATATAATCATGGTGTGGATATATTCTATGTAGGAAACCAAGGGCGGTTTGACGCAATCGTATTGCATATTTTGCGTGAGTTAAAACGAGAATATCCACATATTTACTATGCTGTTGTATTAGCGTATATTCCCCGTATGCGAATATATACTGACAATTCTGATACAATGCTCCCAGAGGGAATCGAAGCTGTCCATCCTCGTTTTGCTATCTCCTGGCGTAATACTTGGATGCTCAAACATTCAGACTTTGTGGTAACTTACATTGCTCATTCTTGGGGCGGTGCAGCAAAATACGGAGAAATGGCAAGAAAGATGTCAAAGAAGATTATCAATCTTTCTGAAATGGTGGAATCTCAGCCACTTCTAAAGAAATAAAAGTGGGGGAAAAGAAAGAGAGAAGTCCATCGACTTCTCCCTTTGGTTATTCCTGTAAAAAATTCCATTGTCCCGGAGTCAGCCGGGAAAAATCCTGTAAGTCCTCCCGGGAAATGCCCCAGGCCCCCATGGATTGGAGGGCTTCCGTGGCAGCGGTGCCGTCCTGAAAGCAAAACACCGGGGAAAGGCTCTGGCGCAGGTTGGTTACGGTGCCGTCCCAGGTGCCGCCGGTACCCTGGCTGCACTGGGCCACGAAGGTCAGCTGCCCCAGGGCGTGGATGACCCGGTTCCGGTGCAGCGCCCGGGCAGGGGAGAAGGGAGTGTCAAAGCTGTCCAAAGACAGATACAGAAGCCCTTCCCGTTCCTCCTTATCCTGCAAAGAATCGGCAACAACGGAAATCACCCGGCCCCCGGCTTCCAGACAGGCTTCTTGCGCCGCCTGGTCTGCACCTTTGGCATTGCCGGAGACCAGCGTATAGCCCTGCCGGGCTGCCTGCCTGCCCACTTCCTGGGCAAATGCCAAATTCTCGGCTTCAATGGAGCGGCTGCCTACCAAAGCAACCGCCGGGGAGTCCAGAAGGGAAACATCCCCCTTGGCCCACAGGCAGCCGGGACTCTCCAGCCCCAATCGCTTTCGGAGAAACAGGGGATACCCCGGGCTTACCCGGGTGATGGGGGTGCAGCCATGCATCTTTGCCTGTTTTAAGTACCACCCCAGCTGCTGGGTTCTTCCCAGCAGCTCCAGAATCCGGCGGCTTAATTCTTTGGAACAGCCCAACGCCTCCAAATCCGCTTCTTCCAGCTCCCGGGCTTCCTCCGGCAGGGAGAAACCTTCCATACTGCGGAAGAGATTCCGCAGCTGGGGGGTGGTAAGTACCTTGCAGTTTGGGTCTCCCAGCTGGCAGGTGAGCAGCAGGAACCCTTCCTCCCGGGGGGTCAACGGAACCGCTTCTTGATGACCGGTGCCTTGACCTCCTGAAGGGTCAGGGTGCCGTCATCGCCCAGCACCACGGGCTGAATCTGATAGTGGGAGTACTTGGCAATCTCATCCAGCTTTGCCTGCTCCGGGAAATTGCCGATGATGGAATAGGCCACGCCCTTCTTCTTTGCCCGGCCGGTTCTGCCGATCCGGTGGACATAATATTCGTTTTCCAGGGGAATGTCATAGTTGATGACGCAGTCCACATCCTCCACATCGATGCCCCGGGAGGCCACATCTGTGGCGATGAGGATTTCCAGCTTCCCGTCCCGGTACAGCTGCATGGTCTTTTCCCGCTGGCTTTGGCGGATGTCCCCATGGATGCAGTCGCAGCTGGCTCCGGTTCGCTGGAATTCGTCGCAAAGCCGCTGGCACATATGCTTGGTGTTGCAGAAAATAATTACCCGGTGATAGCCCTGGGAGCGGATGAGCCGCAGAGTGGTCTCTGCCTTGGCCAGGGGGGTGACGGTAATGGCATACTGGGCGATGTCCGGCCGGTCCTCCTCCTTGGGCTCCACGGTGATTTCCACCTCGTCCCGCTGGTACATCCAGGACACGGTCATGACCTCCTGGGAGATGGTGGCGGAGAACAGACCCAGATTCTTCCGGTTCTTCACCCGCTCAATAATCCGGGTCACATCCTTGAAAAAGCCCAGATCCAGCATTCGGTCCGCCTCGTCCAGAATGACGGTGCGGATTTTGTCCAGCCGGATGTTTTTCCGGTTATAGTGGTCCATAAGCCGCCCGGGGGTAGCCACCACAATCTGGGGCTTCTTTTCCAGCTGCTTGGCCTGCCCCACAATGCCGGCGCCGCCGTAGAGCACCGCTACCCGGATGCCCTTGTGGAAGGTGAGCAGCTCCCGCAGCTCATCTCCGATCTGAATCGCCAGCTCCCGGGTGGGGGCAAGAATCAGCCCCTGTACCTCCGGCTGCTCCGGGTCAATGTGCTCAATCATGGGAATGCCGAAGGCAAAGGTCTTGCCGGTGCCGGTAGGAGCTTTGGCAATCACATCCTTCCAGTCCATAAGGGGCGGGATGGCCTCCTGCTGAATGGTGGTGGGGTAACCGTAGCCCCGCCGCTCCAGCGCCTGCAAGGTAGGCTGGGAGAGACCCAAATCCTGAAATGAGAGAATATTTTCTTCCATAGTCTGACTTCCTTTGTAAATACACAGTGATTTTTCTGCTATTTTAGCAGATTTTTTCCCAATATGCAACTGCCCCGGGGGATTTCCTGCCATTCATAGAAAATTCAGCAATGGTTTTCCGGGGACGGTTTACAAAAGGGGAAAAATGTGCTATATTCTAAGCTGATAATTTGGGCTTACATAGCCTCTTTCCAGTAAGAGGAGGGTAAAGAATATGGGAAAACTGATTGTGATTGAGGGAACGGATGGCTCCGGGAAGTCCACCCAGTTCCGGCTTCTGTCGGAGCGGCTGGAAAAGGAGGCGGTTTCCTTCAAGCACTTGGTGTTTCCCAGATATAGCCAGGAGAGCTCCGCTCTGATTCGGATGTATCTGGGCGGGGAGTTTGGCACCAGGCCGGAGGATGTGAATGCCTATGCCGCCTCCACCTTTTTTGCGGTGGACCGGTATGCCTCCTACAAAATGGACTGGGGCCAGTGGTATGCCTCCGGCGGCCTGGTGCTGTCGGACCGGTACACCACCTCCAATGCGGTGCACCAGACGGTGAAGGTGCCCCGGGAGGAGCGGATGACCTTCCTGCATTGGCTGTACGACCTGGAGTTTGACAAGCTCCAGCTGCCCAAGCCTGACCTGGTGCTGTATCTGGACGTACCCACGGACTTTACAGAGAAGCTTCTCCGCCGCCGGGAGCAGGACACCCATACCCAGGCGGACATCCACGAGCAGGACACGGCGTATCTTGCCGCCTGCCGGGAAGTGGGCAGACAGGCAGCAGAATTTTATCACTGGCAGGTGATTTCCTGCGTAAAAGATGGGGCCATGCGCACCATAGAGGATATTCACGAAGAAATTTATCAATGTGTAAAGAAATGCTTGGAGGCGTAAACTATGGTATATATGCTGTTGGGAACCGGCTTCGAGGAAACGGAAGCCATTGCCCCCCTGGACATTATGCGCCGCGCCGGAATCCCGGTGCTGACGGTGGGCATTAACGGAAAGACGGTTGTAAGCAGCCACAAGGTTCCGGTGGTGGCGGACATCACCCTGGAGGAGATGGATCTGACGGATATGGACATGATTGTCCTGCCCGGCGGCCTGGGAGGTGTTGCCTCCATCCGGGGAAGCCAGCAGGCTATGGATGCCATTGCCTTTGCCCGGGACAACCATAAGTGGATGGCTGCCATCTGCGCCGGCCCCACGGTGCTGGCCGACCTGCACATCACCGACGGACGGCAGGCCACCTGCTACCCCGGCTGTGAAACCGGTATGGGGGAAGCGGTGATGGTGCCGGATGTGCCCTGCATCCGGGACGGAAAGGTGATTACCGGAACCTCCGCCGGGTGTGCCGTTCCCTTTGGCCTGGCACTGGTGGAGGCCCTGAAGGGAAAGGAAGCAGCAAAGACCGTGGCGGAGCAAATCGTCATCCGTCACCTGTAAAGGAGCAACTATGGATTTTGAGAAAAAGGACCCCCAGCAATCCACGGAGGATTGGCTGGACGAGATTTTAGGCGAGCAGGAAGCGATGGACGAAATCGAAGCCGACGAGCACGCCATTACCTCTGCCGGATTGACCCATCCCAGCGATGCGGAGGTGGATGCCATTCTGGCGGAAAACTGGGACGAGGACCCGGTGGCGGAGGATGCGGAGGATACCACAGGTCAGGAGGAAATCTCCCGCACCATGAAGTTTGAGCCGGTGCCGGAGGAAGTGGCAGCCTACCAGGAGGGAACCGGTGCCCGGGAGCCTGAGGAAGCCCAGCCGGAGGAAGCCCCCAAGCCCAAGACCCGCCCCAAAAGAAAGCGGGGCTATGGCCTGTTCGGTCTGCCTCACCTGGTGGTGACAGCGGTCTGGCTGTGCATCATCGTGCTGATAGGCGTGACCCTGGGCAATACCCTGTGGACATGGTGTGCCGACATCATGGCCTTTGGCAAGGGGGATACCACCGCTACCATTACCATTTCCGACGAGGATGTGGGCAATATCGATGCCATTACCCAGAAACTGGTAGATGCCGGTCTCATTGACCAGCCCGGGGTGTTCAAGTTCTTTGCGGAGTTTACCGGGAAGAAAGACGACATCAGTGCCGGTACCTTCACCCTCAGCAGTTCTCTTGACTATAATGCCCTGATTCAGCAGATGTCCCCCCAGTCCCCCTCCCGGGAGATTGTTGAGGATTTGCTGATTCCCGAAGGTTACACCTGTGCCCAGGTGTTTGCCCTGCTGGAGGAAAAGGGCGTGTGTACTGTAAAGGAACTGGAGGAATACGCCGCCAACGGCGAGTTGAAGGATTATTGGTTCCTGGAGGGGATAGAGCGGGGAGACAAGTATTGCCTGGAAGGCTTCCTGTTCCCGGATACCTATGACTTCTACACCAACGACGACCCCAAGCGGGTGCTGGAAAAGATGCTGGATGACTTTGACTACCGCTTTACCGATGCGATGAAGGAGAACTTCCAGCAGATGCAGGAGCGGTATGCCAATATGCTCTCCGGCAACGGCTATGACAGCGAGTATATTGACAGCCACCAGCTGACCCTGCCCCAGGTGGTGACCATGGCCTCCATGGTTCAGAAGGAAATGGCTACCACAAAGGAGAGCTTCACCATTGCCTCCGTGCTGTATAACCGGCTGACCAACCAGAAGGAATACCCCCGTCTGGACTGTGATGCCACCGTATACTATGCCATCGGGGATTACTTCTGGGAGAAGGAGGAGCTGACTCAGGAGGATCTGGACTTTGACAGCCCCTACAACACCCGGAAGAACCAGGGCCTGCCTCCCGGACCCATCTGCAACCCCGGTATCTATGCCATCTACGCTGCCCTGGATCCGGATGATACCGACTACCACTACTATGTCTACTCCAAGGAAGCCGGAGAGCACCTGTTCTCCGAAACCCTTGCCGAGCATGAGCAGAAGGTTGAGGCATTGGGGTACTAAATGAAAAAAATAGAATTACTCAGCCCTGCCGGGGATATGGAACGGCTGAAAATGGCGGTTTTATACGGCGCCGATGCAGTGTATCTGGCAGGTACCGACTTCGGAATGCGCTCCTTTGCGGGGAATTTTTCCCCGGAGGAGCTGCCCCGGGCGGTGGCTTTTGCCCACGCCCATGGGGTGAAAACCCACGTGACGGTGAACACCATGCCCCGCAATGAGGAGGTTGCCAACCTTCCCCGGTATCTGGAGCAGCTCCAGGACGCCGGGGTGGATGCCTTGATTGTGGCGGATTTGGGCGCCTTTACCCTGGCGGGGAAGTACGCCCCCAAATGCCAGCGGCATATCTCCACCCAGCAGTCTGTGGCAAACTACGAATGTGCCAGAGCCTGGTATGACCTGGGAGCCACCCGGGTGGTGCTGGCAAGGGAGCTGAGCCTGGAGGAAATCCGCACCATCCGGGAGAAAACCCCCAAGGAGCTGGAAATCGAGACCTTCGGCCACGGCGCCATGTGCGTCAGCTATTCCGGCCGGTGCCTCCTGAGCAACTACATGACCGGGCGGGATTCCAACCGGGGTGCCTGCGCCCAGCCCTGCCGGTACCAGTATGCCCTTATGGAGGAGAAGCGGCCGGGAGAGTATTTCCCGGTATATGAGGACGAAAAGGGCACTTACATTCTCAACTCCCGGGATATGTGCACCATCGACCACCTGAAGGATTTGATGGAGGCCGGGGTGGACTGTATCAAGATTGAAGGCCGGGCCAAGTCCGCCTATTACGCCGCCATTGTGACGGGAGCTTACCGCCATGTGATTGACGATGTTGCGGCAGGGAAGCCTGTGGACCCGGTGTGGCGGGACGAGGTGGAGCACGTGTCCCACCGGATTTACTCCACCGGCTTCTATTACGGAGAGCCGGGACAGTATACGGAAAATTCCCGGTACATCCGCCAGTGGCAGGTGGCAGCCATTGTGGAAAGCTGCGATGAAAACGGCCTTGCTCTGTGCAGCCTGCGAAACAAGTTTACGGCTGGGGATTCCCTGGAGCTGGTGGGGCCTGACCTGCGCCCCTTCTCTTTGCAGGACTTTACCATGAAGGATTTGGAGGGAAATCCCCTGGAGGAGCCCAGAAAGCCCCAGATGCAGTTTTATTTGCAGCTGCCTTGCCCGGTGCCTGCCTATTCCATCCTGCGAAAAGCGGTAGACCTTTCTGCCAAGTGAACAAAACCGCCGTGGCCTGTCCACGGCGATTTTTCTGTTGCCAAAAGGCGGCTTTCGGTGCTATACTCATATGAGATTGATTTTTCAGAGGGTAGAAGTATGGTTTATCAGGTGGGAATCTGCGACGATTCGGAAGCAGACAGAAACTATATCCAAGACCTTGCCCGGCAGTGGGGGAATCAGCAGGGGCATACCCTGCACATCCGCAGCTTTGCCTCCGGGGAGGAATTTCTCTTTCACTATGCCGGGCACAAGGACTTTGATATATTGCTTCTGGATATTGAAATGGGGGCAATGGATGGGGTAACCATGGCCAGAAAGCTCCGCCGGGAGAACGACACGGTGCAGATTGTCTTTGTCACCGGTTACTCCGATTATATCAGCGAAGGGTACGAGGTGGAGGCCCTGCATTACCTGATGAAGCCGGTAAAGCCGGAGAAGCTTTACTCTGTCCTGGACCGGGCGGCGGAGAAGCTTTCCAAAAACGAACGGGTTTTGTGCCTGGAGTCCGGGGGAGAGATGGTGCGCATCCCGGTGCCCCACATCCGGTATGCAGAGGTTTACGGAAATTATGTCACTATCCACGCCCGGCAGACCCATACGGTGCGCATGACCCTGGGAGAGCTTGAAGGACAGCTGGATGACCGGTTTTACCGGGCAGGCCGCTCCGTGGTGGTGAATCTCACCCAAATCAGCCGGGTGTCCAAAAAGGAGATTATCCTGCGGGACGGCACCCCAATCCCCCTGCCCCGGGGGGCCTATGAAGGGGTAAACCGGGCAATTATCGGCTTGAGGTGAAAGGTATGGGACTGTTTTCCAAAGCAATAGACAAGCGGATTGGCTCTTACCAGCAGGAGTTGGTGGAGACCCATTACCGGGAAGTGGACAATATGTACCGGCAAATCCGGGGCTGGCGCCACGATTACCGGAACCACATCCAGACCATGAAGGCCTATGCCGCCGCCGGGAATTGGGAGGCAATCTGCCAGTATCTGGACTTGCTGGATGAGGACTTGACCACTGTGGATACGGTCATCAAAACCGGCAACCCCATGACCGATGCCATTCTCAATTCCAAAATCTCCCTGGCCAAGGCCAAGCACATCCCGGTGGTGGCGGATGCCCATATTCCTGTAAAGCTGCCCATCTCGGAAATCGACTTGTGCTGCATCATCGGCAACCTTTTTGATAACGCCATGGATGCCAGCCTCCCACTGCCTGAGGAACAGCGGATGATTCGGGTGTATATGGATACCAAGGGCACCCAGCTGTATATCTCCTTTACCAATCTTACCGCCGGAAAGAAGCTAAAGAAGCAGGCAGGCCGCTTCCGCTCCACCAAGGGCGAGGGCCACGGCTTCGGTTTGGTGCGGATGGATACCATCGTGGAGCGGTTAGGGGGGTATCTTAGCCGCAACAGCGAGGACGGCGCCTTTACCACGGAAATCCTTTTGCCTCTGGAGCAGCCTTGCAATTCGTCCCTCAAATAATACCATTCGTCCCCGGTTTTCCCCGGGGACAAAATTTTGTGATAAGATACCCCCAGAAAGGCTGGTGGACTTTGTGAAGAAAAAAGAAAAACCAAAATACAATATGGCCCAGAACACCTGGTTTATGGTGAAGCTGGCCTGGACCTCCCGGGAGAAGAAGGTCCTGGTGCTGGGACTCCTATCCGCCCTCCTGACGGTAGCCCTGAACCTCATTAACCTCTATGTGTCCCCCGCGGTCCTGGGGGTGGTGGAACGCCACGGCAGCCTGGCAGAGTTGGCAGCAACCCTGGCAGGCTTCGTGCTGGCACTGATGGTGGTGTCAGCGGCTGCCAACTATGTCAGTACCAATGTTCGGTTTGGACAGATTACTGTCCGCACGGAAATTATCAACCTGCTGACCCGGAAAGCAGCTATAACCTCCTATCCCAACTGGGAGGATGATCGTTTCCAGAAGCTCTTGTCCAAAGCCAGCCGATGCACCTACACCAACTGGGAGGCTACAGAGGCGGTGTGGACCACACTGACAAATCTGACCGCCAATGGGCTGGGATTTCTCATTTATCTTGTTCTGTTTGCCCGTGTGGAGCCGGTGCTGATTCCGGTGATTCTTCTGACTGCCGGCGTCAGCTATCTCATCGGCAATCGCCTCAACGGTTATGGCTACCGCCACCGGGAGGAAGAAGCGAAATACGACAGCCAGATGTCCTACATTGCAAGACGGGCAGGAAATTTCCAGGCGGCCAAGGACATACGGATTTTTGGCCTGCGTCCCTGGCTGGAGGCGTTGAACCGGAAGGCTCTGGAGGCCTACACCGCATTTCACAGGAAAGCCCAGGGGGTGTATTTCTGGGGAGCAGTGGCAGATCTGGTGCTGACCTTCCTGCGCAACGGTATCGCTTACGCCTACCTTATCGGACTGGTGCTGTATAGTCAGGTAAGTGTTGCGGAATTTCTGTTGCTGTTTACGGCGGTGGGAGGCTTTGCCCAGTGGGTTACGGGAATTTTGGGAGATTGCAGCACCCTCTATCGGCAATCTCTGGATTTGACCACCGTGCGGGAGTGCCTGGAGTATCCCGAGCCTTTCCGCTTTGAAGATGGCCAGCCCCTTTCTCCGAAGCAGGGGGAGCCCCTGGAAATCCGGCTGGAGGATGTATCCTTCCGGTACCCCGAGGCGGAAAAGGATACCCTGTGCCACATCAACCTCACCCTCCACCCGGGGGAAAAGCTGGCGGTGGTAGGCCTGAACGGCGCAGGCAAAACCACTCTGATCAAATTGCTTTGCGGCTTTTTTGACCCCACCCAGGGCAGGGTGCTTTTGAATGGACAGGACATCCGGAAATTCAACCGCCGGGATTATTACCGCCTGTTCTCCGCAGTTTTCCAGACTTTTTCCGTATTCCCGGGAACCATTGCCGCAAATGTCGCCCAGAGGGAGGAGGGCATCTGCCTGGAGAAGGTGAAAGACTGCCTGGAAAAAGCCGGCCTTCGGGAAAAGGTGGAATCCCTGCCTCAGGGCTATGAAACCCTTTTGAACCGGGAGGTATATGAGGATGCCATCCTCCTCTCCGGCGGTGAGACCCAGCGGCTCATGCTGGCAAGAGCCCTGTATAAAGACGGTCCCATTGTGGTACTGGACGAACCCACAGCCGCCCTGGATCCTCTGGCAGAGGCGAATATGTACCGGAAGTACCACGAGATGACCCGGGGGAAATCCTCGGTATACATCTCCCACCGCCTGGCCTCCACCCGGTTCTGCGACCGGATTATCCTTCTGGATGGCGGGAGCATTTGCGAGGAGGGAACCCACCAGAGCCTTTTGGAAGCAGGCGGAAAATACGCCAAGCTCTATGAGGTCCAGAGTAAATATTATCAGGAAGGGGATGCTGACAATGGAGAAAAATAAGAAAAAATCCTGGAAGGAAACTATCCGGC